>TARA_R110002110_G_scaffold43757_7_pt1 | contig 28774 bp, 26 predicted proteins | sample TARA_R110002110 | Tara Oceans TARA_R110002110 (sample SAMEA4397330) | marine metagenome | biome: Polar Biome; feature: [SRF] surface water layer (ENVO:00010504); material: water (ENVO:00002006), including particulate matter (ENVO:01000060) such as... | depth 5 m
TTGCAGACACGGCTTCCTGTGATTTAGAAGTATTTATAGCTAGCGTATAAGGAGCGAGGCACATGGCAACACCAACATTATCTCCAACTTCTGCGACAAGCACTGTTGTTTTAACTTCTACGGGAAGCGTCGCTATAACAGGCAACGGATCCGGCAACCCGTCACACTACCCATTTGGAATATACGCCGATCCAGACGCTGACCTATATGATGTAAATTTTGTGAACGGTGCCTCTGATCAGGTCGCTTATACCTACAAAAAGTTGGGTGGTGACGTGCTTGACATCGAATTAACGGCTGGAAACATATATGCTTCGTATGAGGAGGCGGTATTAGAATATTCATATATTGTTAACGTGCATCAATCAAAAAATATTCTTCATAGTTCATTAGGTGCTACAACCGGCACTTTTGACTCAGATGGACAAAGAACCGATGCATCAAAAGCTACTAATGTAGAAACCAAATATCCTAAATTTAAATTTGGTTACAACAAGCGTCTTATGGACCATGCGAGCACTCAAGGCGGAATCGGCGGCACTTTACCAATGTATTCTTCGTCTTTCAGTGTTGTACATGACGAACAAGACTATGATTTACAGGCAGCGGTGTCTGAATCTTCTACGGAATCTGATTCTCATTTTTACAATAAAGTAGGAAACAAAAAAATAACAATTCGTAGAGTTTATTTTAAAACGCCTCATGCAATGTGGAGATTTTATGGATATTATGGTGGCATGAACACAGTCGGTAACATGTCTACCTACGGCATGTATGCTGATGATTCGACTTTCGAAATAATCCCTCCATGGCAGAATAAATTGCAAGCCATGGCTTACGAAGATGCGATATACACTAGAAATTCGCATTATTCTTATGAAATCAGAAATAACAAAATAAGATTATATCCAGTACCGGGTGTTTTTAGCACGGAAAAGATTTGGTTTGAATTTACGGTTCAAGAAGAGCCCTGGGATGACCAAGATGACCGAGAAAATGGTGTTTCTGGCGTAAATAATATGAATACGTTACCTTTGGCTAACATTCCCTATCAAAACATAAACTCTATTGGAAAACAATGGATTAGGCGCTTTTCTTTGGCATTAGCAAAAGAGACACTGGGACAAATTAGATCTAAATTTGGCCAAATACCAATCCCTGGCAACAACGTTACTCTGAACGGGGATAAATTAATAACAGAGGCGAGGGACGAACAAAAATCTTTAAGAGAAGAACTACAAAAAGTGTTGGATGAATTAACTTACGAAAAAATTACAGAAATACAAAAGAATATGGTTAAAAACACACAAGAAGCTGTGCAAGCTTATCCGTATTTCATTTATCAGGGGTAACATGCCATGGCGAGTGAAAAAAATAAATGGTCTCAGCCAAACAACCCTCCCCCACCCTTGTTTTTGGGGGAAAAAGAGAGAGATTTGGTCAAACAGTTTAATGACGAACTTATAGAGCGCGTTATCGGCCAAGTAATTGCTTATTATCCAGTTGATTTACAACATACCAATTTTCACCCTCTTTACAACGAAGCGGTTGTAAAGTCTTTTTTGTCTCCCGTAAGAGTGCATGCTTTAGTAGAATTTCAGGGCCAAGAGACAAGAATAGATAAATACGGTGTAGACAAAACCACAAAAATAACTGTTCATTTTCACAAAAGGCGCTTAACAGAAGATCAAGATTTATTTGTAAGAGAGGGAGACTTTGTTGCCTATGGCGAGACATATTATGAAATTGTTAGCCTGAAAGAACCAAAAGAGTTGTTTGGACAGGCCGATCGTAGAATAGAAATTACAGCAGAATGTATAAGAGCAAGAGAGGGAACGTTCGATGGCTCATAAAGGATCAATAAACGAAGAAGATACACCAAGAGATGTCCCAAGGTTTAAATCTAGCCTTGAGGATGTTGATTTTGCTGTTTACAAATTTGTCGACGAGACATTAGATGTTTTTTCTAAAACAAACAAAGGTTTCAAAAAAGTACCAGTTATTTGGTCTGGGTCCGAACGCGCTTACAATATTAAAGATACAGAAGTAAACAGAGACTTGACAGGAATGGTTGTTTTACCGGCGATATCGATTGAGAGAACATCGGTTAAAAAAGACAAAGATGCTCGTGTAATTCCGTTCGCCGCTGTCGACCCAAAAAATGATCTGAAGGGTGGGTTTTTGACCATGAACAAAGTTATACAGCAAGATAAAACTCGCAATTTTGCCAATGCAGACGCCCATCGTCGTAGAGGTCAAAAAAACTTTCCCTTGTATCGTGGCAAAAAGAATGGTAAAATAGTTTACGAAACAATAACTATTCCGCTGCCAATTTATGTTAATGTGGGATACAAAATCGTTTTAAGGACAGAATACCAAGAACAAATGAATGATTTGTTGACTCCTTTCGTTCGGGTGTCCAATGCACATAAACGCGTATTGATAGAACACAATTCTAATCAATACGAGGCGTTTATCGGAGAAGATTACAATATGGAAAATAATATATCCAATTATGAAACAAACGAACGTAAATATGAAACGTCAATTGACTTTAATGTTTTTGGTTATTTAATCGGTGATGAGAAAAATCAAAACCGTCCTAGAGTTGTCCGTCGCGAAAACGCAGTACAAATAAGGTTCGCAAGGGAAAGAATAGTTATCCAAGATGAAGATGGAGAATTTAGATTTTAAAGGAGTTTGTGTTTTACGGGCACTATTTATTAAAGAAAAAAGTTCATAAATTTTGAGCAAGCTTATAATTAAGGAGCACTAGAAATATGTCAGTTGATAAGTTTAAATTTGTTTCGCCTGGAGTCTTTTTGGACGAAATCGACGAATCCGGAATTCCAGCACTTCCAGAGCGTATGGGTCCTATGGTAGTAGGTCGTTTTCGCAAAGGCCCGGGCAACCGTCCTATAAAAGTTGAATCCTATAAAGAGTTTGCCAGATTGTTCGGCGATCCTTCACCAGGAAACGCTTCCGGTGATATTTGGCGTACTGGCGAACTGACTGCCCCTACGTATGCTGCATATGCAGTCAAGGCATGGCTCCGCAACAACTCTCCTTGTACTGTATACCGCGTACTCGGCGAACAAGCTGGAAACGCCGACTCTGGCCAAGCCCCCGAGGCCGGCTGGATTACTGACAAATCGTTTACGTCAGATGATATTGCCAGTGTTGGCGGAGCATATGGCTTATTCGTTACTCCCAATCCCGAATCATATGGCGGCGGATCCGGTGCGACCGCAACAGTCACCATCACGGCCTTCAGCCAACTGAACGCCGGCGATAAGGTAACCTTAATTGCTGCCGACGGTACTAGCTATGACTTCGAACAGGGCGATCAAAGTTCTGTTAACGGTACATTTGAAGCCGCCACATCGAATGACGCAACAGCAAGTAACCTGATGAATGTTATTAACACTTCATCAGGACCATCGGGAACTAGATTTACCGCTACGGTGGAAGGCGCAGTTGTTACAATCACTCAAGCTACAGGTGGTCAAGATGGCAACACAGCTGTTACCCTTACAGATTCCGGCACCGCCGGCATGACCAAAGTCGACTTTTCCGGCGGCACAGGTCATAATGTTACGGGAACTCTTGCTGCTGTATGGTACTTGCAAGAAGGTGCCCTTGTCTTGACCGGCACAGCAAGAGACGGAATACAGCGCCAGGGCGCCGGTGTCTTTATCAAAAGCGATAGCGGATTAAAATTCACTGCAAAAATTCTTAATCGTAGTGAAGTTGTACAAAAAACAGCTACGTTTGATTTCGACCGTGATTCGCAAACTTTTATTAGAAAAGTGTTTAACGCGGATCCTGCCAAAACCAACAGCGCCATAGTACCCACGTCTTCTACTACTTTAACTTATTGGTTGGGCGAGACTTTTGAGTCTAATCTTCGCGCAAACGAAAACAGCAAATTAGCTATCACCGGCTCAGGGGTCACTGACAACTCAAATTTCTTAGGTGTCGTTTTGGCCCTGGACGGCGGCAACGGCAGCGGCGAGGTCGACTGGAACAACCATAAACAGGCCGCGAGAGCAGCTCAAACTGGATGGTTTATTTCTCAAGATACAAGAGGATCAGTCACCGCTGGGGAGGCTAATGGTTTTAATCCGATCACGGATACAGAAAAACTTTTCAAGTTCCATGGGCTAGACAGCGGAGAACAAGCAAATAGAGAATACAAAGTTTCTATTGTTGATATAAAAGCTCCGTCTGACAACTTTAACAAGTTTGGTTCTTTTACGGTTCAAATTCGTAAATCTACTGACACCGATAGTAGTCCAGTTGTCCGCGAACAATACACTGGTTGTAATTTGAATCCCACTTCAGCTGATTATATCGGCCGAAAAATTGGTGAAAAATATTACACCTATGATGAGGACAACAAAAGAATTATTGAACATGGAGATAACGACAACCGTTCTGAAATTTTGCGAGTCGAAGTAAGTCCGTTGGTTTCTGACGGCGGAGCAGAAGGTTTGAATCCGTATGGTGTCTATGGCCCAACGGTACCAAAAACTCATGAGGTACTTCAGACAACTACTGGTACTATTGTTGCTGCCGGTTCTGGTTCAACCAACTGTCTGCCGTCCGCGTCTCTCGTCCCCCGCGACGCCCTAGGCTGGGGACATCAAGAAAACCAAATGATTTCTGGTTCTTCAGCCATATGGCCTTTCACAGCATCTATTGCTTGGCCTACCTCTAGACTTAGAACTTCTTCGTCAGAGGGCAGCTTGGTGTTGCCGTCAAAGGCATACTTTGGATATCAGTCTTCTATTACGGATGTACGCAGATTTGATAAAACAAACCTTGATTTACTGAGAGGTCAGCCACAGGCACTCGATCCTGCTGCGCTTGATTCAAACGGCACCTTGCGCCAGTACTCGTGGGTGTTCACACTTGACGACGTAGAGCAGTCTGGCGCGAACACCAAACAGTCGGCCTGGGTCTCTGGATCCCGCGCTGCCGGCCGGTCATGGACTGCAAAATCCGGTTCTGCATTTGTGTTAACAGGCTCTGGCGCAGGATTCAAGAAGTTTACTTCTCCAATGTTTGGAGGATTTGATGGGTTTGACGTAACTGAGCAAGATCCGCTCAGAAACTCTTACATGGACGGTAGCCCAACTGAAGCAAATAACTCTACTTACTACAGCTTGAAAAAAGCAATCGATATTATATCAGATGCGGATTTCTTAGAGTTTGACGTTGCTACTCTCCCTGGAATAACTAACACTAGCTTGACTAGTCAACTAGTGACTACCTGCGAAGATAGAGCAGATTCTCTCGCGATTATTGACGTTCCAGGTGGCTACAAACCTCCCCACGAAAGAAATGGAGGAGAAACTGATGCAGCCACTCTAGGCTCTGTGGAAGACACGGTTAATACTCTCAAGGACATGAATCTCAATTCCAGCTACGGCTGCGCGTTCTATCCCTGGGTTAAGGTGCGTGACAATGTCGCGAATTCAATGCTTTATGTGCCGCCCTCTGTCGTGGCCCTGGGAACATTCTCCAGCGCTCAGCGAAAGTCCGCCGTTTGGTTTGCCCCTGCAGGATTCACTCGTGGAGGCTTAAGCGAAGGCTCGGCTGGATTGCCCGTCGTAGGCGTACGCTCTAGGCTCACTTCAGATGAAAGAGACCGATTGTACGATGCTAACGTAAACCCAATTGCTTCTTTCCCAGCCGAGGGTATCGTTATCTTTGGCCAGAAGACCTTGCAAGTTACCCCTTCTGCTTTAGATCGAATTAATGTTAGAAGACTCTTGATTCATGTTAAAAAAGAAGTTTCTAGAATCGCTTCTAGAATCTTGTTTGACCAAAATGTTCAGGAGACTTGGGATCGGTTTAAGGGGCAGGTAGAACCTTTCTTGACCGGCGTAAAAGCCGGATTAGGATTAACCGACTTCAGGGTTGTCCTTGACAGTACAACAACGACGCCGGATTTAGTTGACAGAAATATTCTTTACGCAAAGATTTTCTTGAAGCCGGCCAGAGCTATTGAATTTATTGCTCTAGACTTTATTATCACCAGAAGCGGAGCTTCTTTTGATGATTAATTTTAAAAACGACTAATTATAAAGAGAACAGGAGACCAAATATATGCCATTTTTCTCACAGAAGAGCTTTCAACCAAAAAGACAGTTTAGATTTTTGGTTAATTTCACCAATTTATCGAATTTAACTTTTATGGTTACTAAGGCTAAAAAACCTAGTTATACTATGGAAACAAAAGCACATAATGTTTTAAACCATGTATTTAAGTTCCCTGGCGTGGTAAAGTGGGATGATTTGGATGTTTCCTTTATTGACGCAGTTGATCCAAATATCGGCTCCAAATTTTACAATGCTCTTAGAAACGCAGGTTATGTTAATCCGGAGCGAGATATTGATATTTTAACTGGTATCACAAAGAGAGGCACAGTCGATACTATCGGAGATGTTTTAATTCAGCAACTCGATGGCGGCGGAATATCAAACGTCGTTGATCCAGGCGATCAACTTGGCGGCGTCGACTCGACCAACATAGTCGACACTTGGACTTTAAAAAATGCGTTTATTAAAAGTGTCAAATGGGGCGAGTCACTAGATTATTCTAATGAAGGCCTTGTAGAAGTGGCAGTTGGCTTGACATTTGATTATGCTATTTACAGTGACAGAATCAGCGCTTACGGTTCTTAGTAAACAAATTTTAAAGAGGTATAAATGAGAAATAATCAAAGGCGATCAGGACGCCGTCCAGGCGCGACACAGCCTTCTTCTCCTCCACCAACAGCAGAGTTGGCTTTTGCAGTGCCAACTGAGTTCGTTGAACTTCCTTCCCGGGGAAAATTTTATCCCCCAGATCATCCGCTTCACAATCAGAAGACGGTTGAAATTAAGTTCATGACAGCTAAAGAAGAAGATATTCTTTCTTCGGAGGCCTTGTTGAAGAGTGGGCAGGCCGTAGATAGATTGCTTGAAAACATATTGGTCTTAGACATCGACCCTGGCACACTTTTGGTTGGTGACCGCAGCGCTTTGCTAATCGCAGCAAGAGTTTCTGGTTACGGTGCAGAATATATTGTTAAACATCTTTGCAAAAGTTGTGTGTCTAGAGAAGAAATTAATTTTGATTTAAACAACGCAACGATTATTGATGACTGTTTCAACGATCACTCATTAGAAGAAAAAGGAGTCGTTTATAATCCAGACACTCAAACATTCGATGTGACACTTCCCACCACTGGAGTTTGTGTCGGAATGTCCCTTATCGATGGTTACGCAGAAAGAGACACGCTATTAGATGATAGCGATCAAAGAAAAGAAAGTTTAGTTACTTCAACCTTGCTAGCTTTTTTAACAAAAGTCAATGACAACATGGATCCAAACTATGTTTATGAATTCGTTGAAGTTATGCCAGCAAAAGACTCAAAATTTTTAAGAGATCTTTACCCTAAATTGGTGCCAAATATCCGCTTGTTGCACGAGTTCGCATGTAAAAGTTGCTACTCTAAAGAGGATATGGAGGTGCCGCTCACTGCGGCGTTTTTTTGGCCTTAACAATGATTATATAGAAAATGTATACGATCAATTTTTCTTTTTAAAATATTACGGCGGGTGGAGTTTCATTGAAGCTTACAACTTGCCGATTGGTCTGCGCACTTGGTTTGTCCGCAAGTTGTCTGACCAAATAAAAAAGGAAAATGACGCTTTAGAAGGATAAAATGTTACCCTGCTTCATCGCAGGGTTTTTTATTTCATATTTGTGACTATTTATCTTTACGAGGTATTTTATAATGGCCGACCCAGAAGAACCAGAAGGAACAGAAGAAACTGCCAGCAGCAGGAACTACCCAAGAGCTGCAGAACTCCGCGAGGCCAAAAAGGTTTTAGAGGAGATCAAAGCGCTGAATCTCGAAGTCACAGCTGCCCGCGAGGCTGAATATCTTAAAAGTTTTGCTATTTTAGATAATCTTAAAACCCAAAGAGACGTGGAAAAAGATAGAATTCGCCTTCTGGAAGATGAATTTGCTGGCATGAAAAAGAACACGGCCGCTCGTCGAGAATCGGCCGAGGAGATCAAAAAAGAAATCAAAGAACGCCGGGACGCGCAAAAGGTGCGCAATAAACTTATTCGCGACGGATTTCAGCAGGAGGTCGCGCTTCACAAGGATAAAGCAAAACAAGTAAGAGACCAAAATCTAGCCAATTTTATGCAACAGGATGAGCTAGCCAAAGCACGCGCCGCCGGCAATGAAAAGGAGCTTGAAGGTTTCGTCGAACACGCCAAAGCCGGCTTCGGCGCCATTGACGAGACCGTCAAGCAGATGGGAGTTGCACTCGGATCAATGCTGCAGTCTCCTGAATTAGCACTGATGGGGCTTTTCCAGGGCATGGGCAAGAGTTTGAAAACTATTCAGACAGAGATAAACAAAATGCCTGCTCAACTGGATTCAGCTATATCTGGCATGGCAAAGAAAAGCGCGCTGCCTATAAAAGAATTAGGAGATACCCTGGTCAATGCAATTGACCCTGAATATGCGCGCAGAATTGGTGTGTCTTTTGCTGGCATACCCGCTCCATTAAGAAATATTGGCTTGACAGCAAAAGATACTGCTGCATCGATGCAGGGACTTATTGATGGCGCTGCAATATTCCGACCTACTTTTATGCAAAATGAAAAAGCTGCTTCTTCGTTTTTAGTTAATACGGTCGCTGGTTTTGCAAAAATTGGCGTCAGCACTAAAACTTCCGCCGGGCTTATTAACACTTTCACTAAAGCGCTCAAACAAGCACCTGTGGAATCGGCTAAATCTCTGAAATCTATTGCCAGCGTCGCAGATTCTCTTGGCTTAAATATGGGCAAAGTTATGGGCAATTTGCAACAGATGACACCTCAAATAGCAATGTTTGGTGACAGGATGATTGACGTTTTCGCAGACCTCCAGGCGCAAGCTCAAGGTACAGGTATGGAAATCAACAAGTTGCTTGGTGTGGCTATGAAAATGGATACTTTTGAGGGAGCGGCAAAACACGCGCAGTCTTTAAACGCCGTCCTCGGCCAAGCAGCGATATCTGTTACTGATTTGGTGCATGCAGATCCCGCAGATAAAATTGGGATGATCCAAGACGCCATCGCAGGCGCCGGGATTGATTTTGAAACAGCTGATCGTCGAATGAAGCAAGTAATTGCCACCGCGGCCGGGTTTGATAGTGTTGAAGATGCAGCCAAGGTGCTACTAAATAAAGAGGACGCAGAAGAGGCAGCCGATGCGGTTGATACGGCCACTATGAGTCAGGCTGAATTTAGTAGAAAAGTTAATGATTCACTTACAGTGGCAGAAAAAATGACAAAAAGTTTGTCTAGCATGACCGGCGGAATGAAAAAAATCTTGGAAACTGTTCAGCCCGGGGCTGTGAAATTTTCTAATGTTATGGGAAACGCTTTTGGCAAAATACAACAAAGAACTAAAAACTCAGCAGCTGCAGTCTTAGGTTTTCAGGCCGGCCTTAAAGGTATTAGAGAAACAGGAAAAGCTAGTAAAGAAATACTTCATGATTTGAGCGAAGCCATTAGCGGCGTCGTGAAGACCAGCCCGAAGCTCTTGAAACTTATGGCCGCGGTCGTCGGCACCGGTTCCATCATCGGCACTGGCATGGGCGCCCGTGGCGCCTGGCAGTTCGGATCCGGCGTCACCGAAGGCGCCACCGGTGAACCACCTGCAGGTGAGGACACTGGTGCTGCAGGTGAGGCTATTGAACGTGAACGAGAAAGGGTACGAGCAACCGAAGAGCGCGCTCTTGCAGCTGCAGAAGCCCCCACACCGGGCACTTTCCCTGCAATGCCAGATATTCAACTTTCCCTTAATCTAGAAGGTGACGTGCTGGATAAAAGAACAATAAAACTTTTTGACGAAAGCCTTCGGTTAGGCACGGTATAGGAGATTATAGAAGATGCCAAAATTTTTTCAAGTAGAAAAAGCAGCTTACGGTGGCGAGAAAGATACTTTTACTAACGTTAAGTTTAAAAAGAATAATTTTGATAATAGTTCTGCTGCAGAAGCTGGTACCATATTAGAAATAATCCCAGTTCACATAAAAAGACCTCCCGTAATACAATTTATGGCTTATTTAGATAGCTTGCAAGATAAGTTTGGTTCATCACAAACTGAGGAGCAACCGTTTGGTCGGTCTGACCCATATTATATCTGGAAGTCCAATAAAAGAAGTATAACTGTTAATTTTGCAATTCCATCAAGCGGAATTGCAAACGGAATGGACAATCTAAATAATTTAAGTTGGTTTTTGGCCGCCCTATACCCAACTTATAAAGATACTGCATCGGCGACTTCTATTGCAGCATCACCAATTTTTAGAATAAGATTTGGGAATCTAATATGTTCCTCTACAAGAGATGGTCAAGGCCTCCTCGGCGTAATTCAAAATGTTAATGTTACACACGACTTGAAACAAGGTGTTATAGGATTTGAGAGCGGCAATTCAGGATCTTCTTTTTCGAACAAGGCAGCAAAAATTTTAAAAGAGTCTGGCTTCGACGGCGTCGTTCGCGAAGGCAAGAAGCTCATGATACCAAAGTCGATAAAAATAGCCTTTACTATAAACGTTGTTCACGATCACAGTTTAGGCTGGGATTATAACACTGGTGATTGGAGAGGCGGTTTGTCTGCCCCAAGGTTCCCTTATGATTTTGGCTTGACAAGAGACACATCCGACACCCCCGGCTCTGGAATTAATGAATCCACGGCCGGTCTTCCACCAGGCGCCCGTGCATCTGATGAGGCTAAAGCTGACGGAGACGTTGTCCTCGATTCGGCCGCAACTCAGACGGGTGCGTCAGACGCCGGCGCAACCGCCACGGTCTCGACTCCCCCCGCCACGGACTAGGAAATATAAATTATGAGATACAAAAATCAATCAGTTTTTACAAATGTTGGCGAGGCTTATAAGCGATACCTCAAAAAAACCAGAGGAGAAAAAGAAATTAGGCAATTCGATACGCCAGTCTTTAAGCATCCGAGTGTTGAAGAGATAAAAAACTTCAATAGAATAAAACACATCTGGGGCACCGGCGATCGCTATTTTAAATTAGCTGAAGAATATTATCAAGATCCAACTATGTGGTGGGTGATTGCTTTGTACAACCAAAAACCCACTGAGTTTCATTTAAATCTTGGTGATGTTGTTTATATACCGGTGCCCCTCGAAACAGTACTTTTCTACATAGGATATTAACATGGCAAAAAAGGCTAAAAAGAAAAAAGACGTCCGCGAGAAGTCAAAAAAAGCTACTAATAACGACGTAAATATTGCCAATTTGGAACAATATATTTTAAGTCAGAATATTGACCAGACCGCAAATTATTTTACGTCAAATCAGCAGATGTTCAATTACCGTACGTTCCGACAGATCGAAGGCAACGGCGCACATCTAGTTAACCGCTTACGTGGCATTGACAATGTGGACGTTTTTTATAAAATAAAAACATCAGTTCTGTCTTTGATGTTGCCTAAAATAAGAATTTTTAAAGTTAATTACGAAGAGTTTGTTGATGATGAAGCCGGCGAGCCAGATCAAAAAAAAGTGGTGCCTTTGAACCAGCCATGTTATAAAGAGTTTAAATTTTCTGATAATTTCGGTATGGAGACGTCTTTGAGCGTACAAGATTATTTGTCTTATGAAAGCACGAAACCGAATTGGAGAAATGTTGGCTTAAAAAGTTTTTCAGTAAAACAAGATGGAAGGCAGCATGGTATCATCGAAAACAATATTGACTGTACTCTGGTTTTGACTTTTAAAAGCTTGAAAGATATACAAGCATCTCCCCCCGGTGAGCCTCCTCCAGAAAAAGGTGGTTTGCGATTTGTTGACTTAATTACTTGGGCTCCAGCCAGAATCGATCGTGAAACAGATTTGTACAACCCCAAACACTATGAAATTAAAGTGCTAATGGGATACACAGCGCCACCTGCAGACCAATTGCGCGCCTTGAACCTCACAGAGAAAGACGTTGCTGCTATCAAAAACATAGAAAAATTAAATGTAATGCTTTCTTTGTCGTTATATAACTATGATTTAAAAATCAAAGACAACGGACAAGTGGAGATGCACGCAAAATACCGAGGACGCTTGGAAACTACTATAGGCACCAACCAAGTTAATATTTTTCAAAATACTTTCAGATTGACGAGAGACGGAGCTGTGGATATTTCGAAAAAAGTTAATGCCAAACACAATATATCAAGAGTGTATAAACTGCGCACTTCTTTAAATTCCATCTATAGAAAACTTAAAAGTCCTAGTTGTAAAGACGAAAAATGTAAAGCGAGAAAAAACTTACGAGATTTGGTAACAAGTGATGCTTTTTTTCAAACTGTTTTTAAAGAAGCTCATGCTGAAGGTGGTAAACTCCCTGAAACAACAGGTGTAATTGGCACAGGTTTTAATTTGAAACCTTCTGGCAATGGACAAGCCATGTACGAATTTTTTAAGAAAAGCGAACACATTGAAAAAATTCAAGCTGCCATAAAGAAAAAAGTTGGGTTGTATAAACAGGATGTATACAAAACTTTTGTTGATAATCTTATTGATGGAAACACAGACACCGGGGCCCCCGGTACAAGACTTTTTTGTATAAATGCAACTGCAGACTTTGTTGTAAAATCAACCGGTGTGGTAACTGAAGACACTGGAAAAGATAGAACGCCTGGTACAAGCGAGGTTGATTTAGAACCAGAAGCTTCGGGCGGATCCTCTTTATCAGAAAGAGCCACCGTCAAAGGTGTTAAAATTGGCAGATGCAACGAAGTTGATATTGACACGGAAGAAGTAAAGGCACAAGTAGCTCAGGAGATCTCTTCTGATTTGAACCCAGAGGCTGAATCAAAAGAAAGTAAAAAGTCAAAATCCGACAAGAAGCCTGAAGAAGATCCTGCGCGAGCATCTATCGACGACGTTAGCGGAAAAAATCGTAAATTTTATTATGTTTATCTTGGCGACATAGTAGAATTGGCATGTAAAAATGCTGGCATGGGCAAACTAGATTTAAAGCCGGATGCCTCCACACGCAACGAGGGCTTTTCTATTTTTACGGAAGATTCTTATTTTCCTAAAGACTCTAAAAATTCTTCTACTGATTACCCGCTTAAGCATGCAAGAATTTTACTGGGTCCTGTTGAATACTATGATAAAGAACAAAATTTAAAAACTATTAATTTGGCTCAATTTCCAATATCTTTTAACTTTTTTAGGGCGTGGTTTATGAAAAAAATTGTAAATCGACGCCGCGTCCAAATGCCTCTTGGCTCTTTTATCGCTTCGCTAATAAACGACTTGGTTAAGCCAGCAATGGGCATCGGCATGCCAAAGTCGTTTAAGCCACCAAACACTAGATCGAGTATGGTTTCTTTAACTTTACCAGGCAAACAAGCAAAAGCAAATGGGCAAGAAAGAACAAATTGTGGCCAATCTGTCGGCCGGTATAAAGAAGCGCTTCCAATGCGTCAAAGAATAGATGTCAACGGTGCGTTGTTTGAACAAGAGTACTATTCAATAGCAAAAAATACGGTCTCTTCTGAGTCTTTAATAAAAACCTCCTTTGACTATTTGTTGATTTATGTTACAACTCATAAAAATATAATTGAAAGAAGAGGAGATCCAGTAGAAGATATCGGCGACGGCATATATCATTTTAATATAGGCTCTGACATGGGTCTTTTGAAGAGTATGAACTTTAAGCGCGTTAACATACCAGGCTTAATTGAGTTGCGTGCTAAAGAAGCTGAAGACCAGGGAGTTGATGCTCTCGACCAGCTAAAATTTCCTTATAACACAGATCTAAAACTTATCGGAACTTCTTTGTTCACTCCTGGTATGTTTTATTATGTGAACCCAAGCTTAGCTGGTCTAGGCTCTGTTGAGGACGCGTCCTCTTTGGCATATAAAATGAATCTCGGAGGATATCATTTAATACAAGTAGTAACAACAAAGATAACCCAGACAGGTTTTGAAACGGAAGTGATAGGCACACAAACGTCGCAGGGAAGTAGATAATATGGCAGAGAATATAATTTCTACAATTTTTGATGATATGAAACAACTGGAAGATAATTATCCCGAACTCCCCGGGGTAAAAAGTTTTGATCTACACAAAAAGCACTTGTTCTATGGCAGAATTGATGATGAAGGTGACGCCATCTTTTTGGACAACACAGACAATATAAAGCAGATAGAGAGTGGGAAAACTAGTACGCACTTGGCATTGGATTTTGTTTGTAAGGCTTTTTCTGATTTGAAGAAAAACATACGTTCGGCCGCCAACAAAGGGTATTTTCCAAAAGGCGGCCTTTATCCGGCTAATTTAACTGTGCATCGATCATGGACTAGGGGAAATGTTGATGAAAATTATAACCGCTATTTAAATAACCTCTATACAAGATTTGTTGACTCTTATTTGTCGGCAGATCGCAGATTCGAAAAAGTAAAGAATTTCAGAGATTTTGTGCGTGAGTTCTTAAATTTTTCTCTAAGAACTATAAAATATTTTCCCGTAACCAGAACAGGATATTTGACATCCGCCCACTGCTCTCCGTATGCCTCTGGGCTAATGATCGAGATACAAAGTGTGCAACATGGTCCAACTATAAAAGCAAAAGTTGATAAATACATAGAGGACGAAAATGGTAATGTAAATGGCGAGTTTCTCTTTTTTGTAAACGAAGTTAAAAAATTTGGTTTTATGGTTGACAAGAATGCTCCATGGCGCCTGGTTTTTAATTTAGCTTCTGGACAAAAAAACAAACAACTAGATCCAGACGATCTTAAAGGTGGTCAACTTTATATGGATAAATTTGCAGCTAGCTTCGAAAATGTCTTTAAAACTTATTATAGAAAGGCTTATCTAGACGAACTGGTTAGTTTAAGAAATCAGATGTTTAGTTTGTATGAAAGCTTTTATCTTCAATTTAGCACATATGAGTCACTTAAATATATAACTGACGAAACTGGAAAGTGCAACGCTACAAAAATTTTTACAGAAAGAAAAGACAGGGAGCCTATGGGTATGTTTTCGTCTATAGCTTCAGATATAACTGGTGTCGAGGACATATATGAACTACAGAAACGTGAATTAGAATTCTGGTTGAAAATAATATTAAAGCTGCGCATGTCTGAAACGACCACTCACCATAATTTACATAGGTTTAAATTTCTGCTAAAAGACGTGACCCAACACTTTCGTCTTTTTGGTTTGGATGCTGCTTTAAAAAAAATAAATGACTTGACAAAGGGCTATCATGTTACTAATTTTCTTGTTAGAGGTGATTACTGGTATGGTCTGTCAAAAAAAGAATACCAAGAGAAACAACTATTAGTTTCAAAAGAGTTGGATGATCCCTCTCTGGTACAATATTCTTTAACAGGCACTAAAAATATCAGATAAAATATTTTGTTATTTCAGATTTTAGATAATAAACAAGAGTGCTATAAAATATTTTGTAATGGCCGTCTTGTTGATGATTATAGCTTAGACGATCTTACACATACATGGGCCCCAATTGACTTTTTACCAAAGGAAAACATACAATATGCTAAAATTTGGTGTGGTGGCAAAACTCTTGACGATGTCTGTCCTGAACATTTAAGATTGCGCTGGACTTCAGTTAATGATAAAGCTAGGGTGTTTCTTAAGACATTTCATGCAGCCAAAATTGATTTGCAAGATGTTTGTTTTTATGATTTGGTACCAGATAGCTTTTTGACAGAGTTTTATGACTTAAAAAACGACATAACCAACTTTGTTTTCGAAAATTATGAAAAACCAAAAAACTATGAATTTATTAAAGATTTGTTTTTCTTTTTAAAAGAGTTGGAAACAAACGAACTTAATATCAACTTAGGAAATATTGACTTCTCAAAACAAAAAATTCGCACTGGTATAACAAAAATAAAAAATGTGAACAACAAGGTTATTTATAATCCGTGGGGAACAGTTACAGGTAGATTGACCACGAAAAAAAATAGTTTTCCTATATTGACGCTGAATAAAGAACTTCGCAACGCTATCCACCCTCAAAATGATTTGTTTGTTGAACTTGATTTTAATTCAGCTGAACTTAGAGTCTTGTTAGGTCTACTCAATAAAGAGCAACCAAAAGACGACATGCACGCTTGGATAAACAAAAATATTTTTAAAGATAAATACACCAGAGACCAAACAAAGAAAAAAGTTTTTGCTTGGTTATATAACCCGAAGGCAACACACAAAGGCTTAAATCAGCACCTAGATCGTGATAAAATACTTGAAGAATATTTTATTCAAGGTCGGCTTATGACACCATATAATCGTGTAATAAATACAGAAAAAGACAAAGCGGTCAATTATTTGATTCAAAGCACTTCCAGTGATATGTTGTTAACCTCCGCAATGAAAATTAATGACATGCTACGTAGCAAAAAATCTTTTGTTTCTTTTTGTATACATGATAGTGTGGTGATTGATATGTCGCGTGAAGACAAAGACATGTTACAAGATCTGTTAAGCGAATTTTCGAAAACTAAGTTCGGAGACATCAAAGCTAACATAAGCCTAGGCCAAGATTTTGGTAGAATGAGGAAGGTTTTATGAACATAATAGGTGTTGGCCAACCCGGGTGCCGCGTAACGAAACAGTTTGAAAAATTCCCCCAATATAAGCTTTTTTTTATTGATACAAAAAAACAGGAAGGTTACAAAAACTTTTATAAAGTTACACAGCGGCCAGACCATGAAGAATATGAAGAAAAATATAAAAGATTCAATTTTAAGAGTGTAAAAGGTGATGTTACTATAGTGATCAGCGGCGCCGGCCGTATCAGTGGTATTTTGTTACGTTTGTTGGAGCAGTTTAAAAATGAAAACTTAAAAGTTCTTTATATCAAGCCAGACATGAGAACAGCTGATCCAAAAATGATTAAAAGAGAGAAAACTGTCTTTGGTATATTGCAACAATACGCCAGATCGAATTTGTTATCAAATCTTTATGTGGTGTCCAACCCCAACGTCGAGGCTGTTTTCGACTCAGTTAACATATCAACTTATTGGGACGATATAAATAATGTTATATCTAGTACCTATCATATGATAAACGTTTTTGAAAACACTGAGCCGATTTTGTCGACAATTCCAGAAGTGAGTAAGACTAACAAAATAGTAACTTTGGGTGCGGTCTCTTACGAAAATTTAGATGAAAAGCTTTTTTATAATTTAGAAAAAACGAGAGTAAAAAAGTATTTTTTTGGTGTTTCTGAGAATACATTAAATGAAGAAAAAGATTTACTTCATAAAATAAGAGATTACGTTAACGACAAGTCAGAAGAATTTTGTAGCGTAGGCTTTGCGATATATCCAACAAATTATGAAGAGAATTACGTATATACCGCACATTATGCTAGTTTTATACAAGAGCAGAATTTAGTTGACAATTAACAAAATGTGTTTATAATATAATTTAGACAACCAGAATATTTGCTGGTTGTACTATAGCTAAAAGCAAAAAGGAGAAAATACAATGAGTATTGATTTAGCAAAAATGAAGGCGAAGCGCGATGCCTTGGAAAATCGTGGTAATGGTAAGAGTGCCTTCTGGCGCCCAGAAGATGGGGAGCAGGTCATTCGACTTCTTCCAACCGCAGATGGGGATCCATTCAAGGAGTACTGGTTCCACTATAACTTGGGTAAGAATCCAGGTTTTTTGAGCCCAAAGAAGAACTTTGGTGAGGACGATCCTCTAAACGACTTTGTTCGTCAGCTGTATAACGAGGGTTCGGATGAGAGCATTAAGATGGCAAAGAGCTTATCTGCTCGACAGCGCTTCTTCTCTCCAGTCCTGGTGCGCGGCGAAGAAGGCATGGGCGTACGCCTGTGGGGTTATGGCAAAACCGCATATAAGGAATTGCTTAATCTTGTGTTGAACCCAGAGTATGGTGATATCACAGATGTCAATGAAGGAACTGACCTGCTTATTAATTATGGAAAGCCGGCCGGAGCACAATTCCCACAAACTGCCATCACTCCACGCCGCAAGCCGTCCCCTTTGGCTGCGACAGAGGATGAGATCGCAGCGATGCTCGATTCAATCCCTGGTTTCAAGGAAACCTTTGAGCCGGCTCGCAAGACTGCTTCTGAAATTCAGGCAATGCTAGATGAGTTTTTGCTTGGGGAGGAGGACGCTGAGGAATACTCGACCGAGTCCACAAAATACAAAAGCAGTACGCCGGATAATGCCGTCGATAAGGCTTTTGAGGAGCTTCTAGCTTCATAGCGGTTCCCCCTACCGCAGGAAGGCCTGGGTTTACAGAGGCCTTAACACTATTTATAATATGGAGTCTTTCATATTTATATCTATGGGGATGTCGCTGTTTTTATTGGGAATCGCCCTCGGGGCAATAATAGAAAACAGAAGAATAAAAACAACCCAACAGATAATATCAAAAATTTATGAAACACAAGAACTCTTGTTACCTCTGGGTAATAAGATCACTCACATGAACATAAATAGAGGGCCTATAGGTACCCTTGTTGATTACGAAATGCAAGATCCAGACGCAACACTAGAAATACCCGTCTATGAAAAATTAGAAGAGGAAAAATGGCAAAAAAAGCAAAAAAGTTGGGAAGACTCAACTTAAAAGAAATGAGAAATCTGGTTAACAAGAAGGCTGGATCCGAAATTGCTTTCTCACTATCAGGAGAAAACCCAACAGATGTACGCAAATGGATTCCAACAGGTTCTAGATGGCTAGACAGTATTATCTGCAAGGGCAAGTTAGCTGGAGTTCCACTCGGAAAAGTTGTTGAAATAGCCGGCCAAGAAAGCACCGGTAAATCCTATATGGCAGCTCAAGTCGCGGCGAACGCTCAAAAGATGGGAATCGACGTTGTATACTTCGATTCAGAATCTGCGATCGATAGTGTTTTCCTAGAAAGAGTTGGCTGCTGTCTGAACGACGATCCACCTGAAGGATTCGGATGGTTTCTGTATACCCAAGCGCACAGCGTAGAGACGGTGTTGGAAACAATTGAAGAAATGTTGGGAACAAATGAAAACTCTATGTTGTTTGTTTGGGATTCGGTTGCTCAGACTCCATGCGAAACAGATATCGCAGGAGACTTCAACCCACAATCTTCGATGGCGCTTAAGCCTAGGATCTTGTCGAAAGGCGTACAAAAATTAACACAGCCGATAGCGAACACCCAGTCAACTCTTTTGGTACTGAACCAACTGAAGACAAACATTACTAGTAACGTCGCCGAAGCCATGACTACTCCCTGGTTCACACCAGGCGGGAAATCTTTGCCATACACTTATTCATTAAGATTATGGCTGACTTCTAGAAAAGCAAAGGCGTCTTTTGTAACAGATGAAAATGGTTTTAGAATTGGTTCTGAGGTAAAAGTAACCCTTAAAAAAAGCAGATTTGGCACACAAGGTCGCCAATGTACTTTTAAAATCTTATGGGGATCAGAGCTAGCTTGTATCCAAGACGAAGAAAGCTGGTTTGAAGCAATCAAAGTTTCTGATTCGTTACAGAACTCAGGAGCTTGGTACAACCTAGCCTACGAAGACGGAACATCAGAAAAATTTCAAGCTTCGAAGTGGAACGAAAAGCTAAAAAATGAAAAATTTAAGGCCCGAGTTCTGCAACTCATGGATGAAGAGATCATCATGAGGTTCGAGAACAAAGAAGGCCCAGCTAAAGACTTTTATGACATTGACTCACAAGATTAAATAATTTATTTTTTTCATGCTGTTCCTATATTTTTTAAGGAGACAACATGAAATATTTTAAAGAACGCACTGATGTTGAGGGCAAGGTGATTGACCGATCTAAAAAAACAGATCGGCTTTTCGGCCTTGCAAAAAACGTAGCATATAACAGTCCGTATGGAAAAATTCGCCATGGCGCACTTTTAGTAAAAGGCGGCTCAGTAAAAAATGCAGCGTTTAATAAAGAAAATTATAGTTCTTTTGGTACACGCTTTCGTAGCATTGACAGAGGGCATGCCACAGTGCATGCTGAGTTAGGCTGCATTCTCGGTATACCAAGAAGTGTAACTACCGGCGCTGATGTTTATGTCTGTCGGGTTAATAAGGAAGGCAGTTTTCGTATTAGCAAGCCATGTGCCATGTGCCACGCTGCCTTAAAGCATGTTGGGGTTAAGAGAGTTTATTACACAACCAACGAGAATACAATTGAAATGTATAAACTTTAAACTAATTATTTAGTGGAGGAAAATTAATGAACTCTCTTAAAAAATTAATAAAAGAATACTTTAAAGATACGCTGTATGAATGTGATGTTGTTATGAGGTCTTCTCGTGAAAAAAAATTAACTATTGTTACTGATAATTTACGCGGGGTCTGTGGAATAACAGTTGTAACTGTGACCGGCCCAGCCCAACCAGTATCAGCTGATGTTGAAAAAACATATTTAAAAGTAAAATTTTTTCAGTTCGAACCAACGTTAGAAGATCATTTGAGAAAAATGGCTATCGAAGCTAGAAAAATAGATGGAGTACACTCTTTTATCCCATTTAAATCTAGAAAAGTAGTAAGCAGAATTTATAGAGATAGAAGCTAAGAGAGGTAAAAATTGACTTCTAAGAAAAGAGTGCTGATCGTTGATCAGCTAAATCTTTTTTTTCGTAATTATATAGTAAACCCTAGCGTATCGACTGACGGCATGCCCATTGGCGGCCTGCGCGGGTGTATGCAGAGTTTACAAAAAGTTATTAGAGAAACGAAACCAGACATGGTTGTAATTTGTTGGGACGGCGAAGGCGGCTCCAAAAAAAGAAAGCTGTTAAAGAAGGATTATAAAGCAGGAAGAAAGCCGATTAGACTAAATCGTGCTATCCGAAATCTTTCGGAAGAACAAGAAATAGATAATAAATTTTGGCAACAATCTAGATTAGTAGAATATTACAACCAGATTCCAGTTATTCAGTTTATGTTCAAGTCGACAGAAGCAGATGATATCATTGCTTATGTCACGCAAAACAAATATTTAGAAGACTACGAAAAGATTATTTTATCAAGCGACAAAGACTTTTTTCAACTTCTAGATAAGAAAACGGTTTTGTATCGTCCAATTCAAAAAGAAATCTTAAACAAAAAAAGCATTATTGATAAGTTTGATATCCATCCTGTAAATTTTGCCATGGCACGTGCGATGGCAGGTGACAAATCTGACAACATTGAAGGAATTCAGGGCCTGGGTTTGAAAACCATATCGCGTCGTTTTCCTTTTTTAAGAGAAGAAAAGGTAAGCACATTTTCGGATGTAGTGTCTCACTGCAGAAAAGAGACACAAAAAAGCGACATCAAAGCATACAGCGCTGTGTTAGAATTCGAAGATATCTTGAGAAGAAACTATCAAATGATGCAACTGTATGCGCCGCTTCTCAGTATTAGTGCGAAATCATTGATCAATGAAACTTTACAAAATGCAGATCAGTCTTTTAATAAAACTGAATTAATAAAAATGATGATAAAAGACGGATTTGGAGAAATCAATTTTATTGATCTTTTTCAGCATCTAAACAAAATTTCTCTAGACAACTCTTAAACTATTCTTAATGTTATAAAGACAAAAGAGGTTAAAATAATATGACACAGCAGAGCGGCTTTTCAAAATATGGAAAAGAGTTTCAAGAATCATTAGCGCAATTAATAATGGAAGACCGCCCCTTCGCAGACCAAGTTGAAGAGGTGCTCGACACGACCTTCTTTGAGCTAAAATATTTACGTGTTTTTGTACAAAAACTGTTTGATTATCGTAAAAAATATGGTGTACACCCGTCTAATAAGATCTTGGCTACCGTATTCAGAACCGACTTAGAAATTCATAGCAATTTGGTGCAAAAACAAGTTAGAGATTATTTTGCCAGAACGTTGATCAAGTCGATAAGTGACGAAAAATACATTAAAGAAACAGCCTTAGACTTTTGTAAAAAGCAGAAGCTCAAGGGAGCCTTGATGGAATCTGTAGACCTTATCCAAAACTCCTCGTACGAGGAAGTGCGGCGTGTTATCGATACCGCTTTGAAGCTGGGCACAGATAACAATTTTGGTCATGATTTTCTCAAAGATTTCGAATTAAGATATGAAATTAAGACTCGAAATCCAGTCGCGACAGGTTGGCCTAAAGTTGATAATATTATGAAAAGCGGCCTAGGACGCGGCGAGCTTGGTGTTGTTATCGCTCCAACCGGCGCCGGAAAATCTATGGCCCTTGCACATTTTGGTTCTAATGCTTTGAAGAATGGAAAAAATGTGGTTCATTACACCTTGGAACTTTCAGAATCTGTTACTGGACAAAGATACGACAGCTGTATAAGTTCAGTACCACTTTCTTGCTTGTTCGCAAGAAAAGAAGAAGTTTTGGAAGTTATTAGTGATGTACCGGGAAGCCTAGTAATAAAAGAATATCCCACCAAAACAGCTTCGACAAACACTATTCGAACTCATTTAGAAAAATTAAAAAAAAGAAATCAAAAAATCGATATGATTATAGTAGATTACGCTGATTTGTTACGGTCCACATCAAACTTTAGAGAGAAAAGAGATGAGTTAGGTTCTATTTATGAAGACTTGCGCGCTATAGCGCAGGAACACAAATGTCCTGTGTGGACAGCTTCACAAACAAACAGAACAGGACTGAACGCAGAAGTAGTGACTATGGAATCAATATCAGAGGCATTCAACAAATGTTTTGTTGCAGACTTTATTTGTTCTATTTCACGAACGATTAGGGACAAAAATGCAAACACAGCCCGTCTCTTTATAGCTAAAAATAGAAATGGTCCGGATGGATTAGTTTTTCCTATGTTTATGGACACCAGCATGGTACAACTTAAAGTGCTAGCCGAACCAGAAGCGCCAAAATTAACTCCAAATATGAACCCGGGCGACCTTGCTTCTGCCCTTAGAGAAAGATATAAACAACATAGACAAACTACGAGGGGACCGGAAAATGCTACTACCAAATGAAATTTTATCAGATATCACCGTATACATGAAATACGCTAGGTACCTACCACAAAAAAAAAGAAGAGAAACTTGGAAGGAGCTAGTTACTCGCAATAAAAAGATGCACATGAAAAAGTATCCAAATCTCAAAGAAGAGATCGAGGAGGCCTATGAATATGTCTACAAAAAAAAAGTACTACCTTCCATGCGATCCATGCAATTCGGTGGTAAGCCGATTGAAGTGGCACCTAACAGGGTATACAACTGCGCTTTTCTTCCTGTTGATCATGTTGCCTCTTTTAGCGAGTGCATGTTTCTCCTTTTGGGTGGAACAGGTGTTGGGTACTCTGTACAAAAGCACCACGTGGAAAAGCTTCCTGAAATTCAAAAGCCTAATTCTAAAAGAACACGGCGATATTTGATAGCGGACTCTATTGAAGGCTGGGCAGACGCAGTTAAAGTTCTAATGAACTCTTATTTTCGTGGAGGCTCAAAAATACGTTTTGATTTTTCTGATATCCGTCCGAAAGGATCCAGACTAGTTACTAGTGGCGGCAAGGCCCCTGGCCCGCAACCGCTCAAAGAATGCCTTGTGAAGGTACAGGGTATATTATCTGAAAAGGAGAACGGTGATAAGCTTGAGCCTATTGAAGTACATGATATCATTTGTCATATTGCTGATGCTGTTCTTGCCGGGGGGATTCGCAGGGCTGCTCTTATTTCGCTTTTTTCCGCAGACGATGAAGAGATGCTTGCTGCAAAAATTGGTAATTGGTGGGAAGCAAACCCTCAAAGAGGTAGAGCAAACAACTCCGTTGTCTTGATGAGACACCTGATCACTAAAGAATTTTTTATTAATATATGGGAAAGAGTAAAAGAAAGCGGAAGCGGCGAGCCTGGTTTTTATTTTTCTAACGATAAAGACTGGGGCACAAACCCTTGCTGCGAAATTGGTTTAAGACCATATCAATTTTGTAATCTGACAGAAGTAAACGTTTCTGATGTCGTAACACAGGAAGAATATGAGAACAGATCTAGGGCCGCGGCCTTTATAGGCACGCTTCAGGCTGGTTATACAGATTTTCATTATTTAAGGGACGTTTGGAAAAGAAACACCGAAAAAGATGCTTTGATCGGTGTATCCATGACAGGAATTGCTTCCGGCCGAATTTTAAATTTAGATATGGCCGCCGCAGCACGGGCCGTAAAACAAGAAAACCGACGCGTCGCCGCTAAAATAGGCATTAAAGCGGCCGCCAGAACGACCTGTGTTAAGCCGGCCGGCACGACGTCTTTAACACTTGGCACTAGTTCAGGTATCCACGCGTGGCATAACGAACACTATATTAGAAGATTACGAGTTGGAAAAAACGAGTCAATATACATGCACCTGTTCATAAATCATCCCGAGCTGGTAAAGGATGAATACTTTAGACCACACGATACTGCGGTTATAGAAGTACCACAAATAGCTCCGGACGGTTCGATAACTAGACAAGAAAGCGCTTTGCAACTCTTGAAGAGAGTTAAAAAAGTAACAGATGACTGGGTTCGCCCGGGCCACAAGAGTGGCCAAAACACTCATAACGTCTCAGCTACAGTTTCTATAAGGCCTGACGAGTGGACAGATGTTGGAGAATGGATGTGGGAACACAGAACTTGCTACAATGGGCTTAGTGTCTTGCCGGCCGACGGCGGAACATATAAACAGGCTCCGTTTGAGGACTGTTCTCCCGAAAAATTTCAAGTTTTAATGCAATCTTTGAAAGATATTGATCTAACAAAAGTTGTTGAACTAGACGATGACACAAACTTGTCTGGAGAGTTGGCATGCTCCGGCGGAGCTTGCGAAGTTATATAATTTTAAGTTTACAAAATCATATAGGATATTATAATATTAGTGTTCAGTCAATAGGAGGACAAAATGAGTGAGCCAAGCAAGGAAGACTACGTAGTAGAATTTATTAAAGCCTTTAAAGCCATCGAGGATGAGATGGAGCCTTATAAGGAGCACAAAAGAGATCTAAGAAAGAACTATGTTCAAAATGGATGGCTTTCTGGAGACGAGCTGCGCCAAGCAGTCCGCGCCTACAGAATGCTTAAAAAGGATGATGACATCAATCAGTTTACTGACTATTTTGAAAAAATTAAAAGTGGCGTGGGTGTTTGAATGTTAAACCCAATGAACAAATACTTGGTAGTCAATCCAATAAAAGAAGAAGAAAAAGAATCAGGAGTTCTTGTTCCTGAAGACTACAAAGTAGGCACTTCTGCTTTTTCTTTGGTAACCCTGCGCCGATCTAGACTAAGCTATCCGCTCGAACCGGGCGCAAAGTTAGTGGTACCTACACACATGATAGAAGAAATTGAATTATTTGGTAAAAAGCATCATGTTGTGTTAGAAAACCATGTCGTAGGTTTTTTTGATAACTAATTAATATTATTGAGAGGAATTAGATGAGTATACTAACTCTTGCCCTGTCCGCATTCTTAATGACGGGGCTGCCTGACGCTGGCTTTACTAAGCCAATTAACCAAGGCGAAACAAAAATCAAAACGATGAAACCGATGAATCTTGTCGGTTCTCTATCAGAAAAAAAGTTTATAAATGTTAATAAAAAGCCGATTAGCTATGATGAACTACGTTATTACGCTATACATAATTGTCGGCACAACGTAAATCCCAGCAGAGAAATAATTGACATGTTGATAAGAGTGGAAAAGACTTTTAGTCCTCCTCCAGAATTGAGAGGAATGCTACTGTCCGCCGCTTGCATGGAATCTGGTTATAATCCTTTTGCTAAAGGCGACAGAAAGTTTAGCAAAAATAAAAAGCCAATGGCAATCGGCATATTGCAGCAGTGGCCAATATACGAAAAGATGTTTCCATGGATGAGCAGGCAAAATCCTGAGCATGCATCTCGTACCTGGATGACACATATTGTTAAAATGATCCCCAAGATAAAACGTCAATGTAAGCACAGAACCGAAGAGAAGATATGGATAGCTGCTTGGGTAACAGGCATAAGATACAAGAAACCAGGAGGTCGATGTTTAGAACGACCTCTTCATTATCGACTCTTGAAAAAATGGCACAAAGCGATTAAAAGCGATAGACTTAAGGACAATTATTGTCGTGATAAAGAAGTCTGCGGCTGCTGATTATGAGTGGGGAACTGTTGTTGTCGGTGCTGATTTGGATGCTGTTAGATTCGCTCACGACAACAAATACTTTCTGATTAAAAATCGGTTGCCCCACCACCATTCATACGAGAAAACCGAGCAAGAATGGGCTGAAAAGATTTATCATCTTTATGAGATGGCTCTTGTGCCGTTTACGAATAAGTTGATCAACATAAGAATATTTCCAGAAGAAAACATTCTTAAGGTTTTTACAGATCGCAACATATACACAGTAAGATACGATAAATTACACTTATATGACGACGAGAATGTCGAAGGTCTCTCACTCAATCGAGAACTGCTTCATTACCGCGTGGTTGACTGGTTTGACTGCCAAGGTCTATACGACTTAGACTTTGACGAGATTATAACAGATGATAAATTTGTTAATATTATTAAACTTTTTAAGACCCGCCGCATCGATGGCAATCAGAAGTACCTAGACCTGTTGTGTGAGTCATTTTTAACCGAAAGTGAGTTAAAAAGCTTTGACTACAGCGACACAATGGCTAGGTTTAAAACTACGGAACTGCTTGAAAAGCGTGGGATAAAGAAGGTAAAAATGTTTCTGTGGAAGAGAGATATATACCCGGTGTATGAATGAAAAAACATCTTTCGGGAATCATTCCAGTGTCTGGTATAAAAACTGATTTTAAAATGCCATGGCATGAGAGCCTCATGCCACTAGGACCAAACTATCTTGCAGTTGAGAGATCCGTCGCGGAGTGTGCATACGCTGGATGTGACACTATATGGATTGTGTGTGCGGATGACACAACTCCATTAATTAGATATCAGGTTGGGGAAAAAATACAAGACCCCGTTTATAGCTACCGTCACTTTGAGATAAACAAGGGGGATGTTAAAAAGCCAATACGTATCTATTATGTTCCGCTAGCAATAAAAGATATAAACAAAAGAGACAATTTAGCTTGGTCTGCTATCTTTGGAGCACAAACAGCACACAAAATTTTGGGGGCCCTTAGTTCACATCTTGCGCCTGAAAAATTTTATATTTCGTGGCCATATGGCTACTATCACCCATGGTTGCTTAGAGAGCATAGAAAAGATTTCCTGGAAACAAATATCGTATTGGAAAATGAGGGTGCCACAGTCAAAGACAACAAATATCTTGGCTTAACTTTAAACACACAACAGATAAAATTCTTAGTTGAAGAATCTGTTTCGACTTCCTCTGGTTTGTGGAACGAAAATCGCGACAAAAGATTATCACCACAAGAAAGGTATTCATACAAGAACTTTGGTTTATCGGAGGTTTTTAAAGGTCTAGATATTTTAAATTATAAAAAAATTATAATTGAAAATTATCATTCGATTGACTGCTGGGAGGAATATTGTAATTTTCTATCTATTTATAAAGAGATAAGAAAACCAAGCATTCTTAAATATTCAGAATGGAGTGAAGTTGGAATTGATGATTTATAACCCTTTTACAAAACATGCTAAAGAAAACGGCCACAGCGGCTATTTTTCTCACCTTACTTTCGCGTTCCCTATTGCGATCAGGCTGCTGATCTGTTCATCAGCGTTTGCACTACATTGTTTTTTGCCGTTTATTCCCTTGCCAAAGTTTCTAAATTTAGAGATGACTATTCAGTATTTGATTAAGAAAAATCTTGATACACTTTAGTTTACTTTAAAGAACATATTATTACATTGATATGGTAACGAATTAATTAGGAGAATATATGCAACGGGAACAACCCAAGATTCCTTTCGTGGGCCTTCACGCTCACAGTGTCGCCGGCTCTGTATTTGATGGCTTTGGCTATCCGCAAGACCACATGGACTTTGCATATGAGAACGGCATGCAGGCTCTAGCTTTGACCGATCATGGCAACATGAATGGCATGTCATATCAAGTGCTACATGCTAAGAAGATGAAGGAGGCCGGCAGAGATTTTAAGCCAATCTTTGGCGTCGAAGCATACTTCGTGCCCTCTGTCGAAGAGTGGAAGCGTGAGTACAACAAGATCAAAGAAGACAAGAAACAGGCCAAGAAAGTCATCAATGACACGGATAAGGTGGAGGCTGAAGACGAAAGCGCCTCGAAAAGCAAATCCAAAAGTGTAATCAATTCTAGTGGCCACCTTGTTTTGGTGGCGATGAATCAAACTGGGCTTAACAACATTTTCAAGATTGTGTCTGACTCACACCAAGGCGATAATTTCTATCGAAAGCCGCGCTTGGACTACGCACTACTCAAGGAGTACGGAGAGGGTGTGATTGCCTCATCTGCGTGTCTAGGCGGGGTATATGCCAAGGACTACTGGAATAATCGAGAAGAAGGCGAAGAGGCTGTCTTAGAGGCCATGCGCACGACTACACGACGTATGATTGATTGTCTAGGCGATCGCTGGTACGGAGAACTACAATGGAACAACGTGCCTGAGCAGCACGAGCTAAACAAGTACGTCATCAAGATGCACGAAGAGTTCGGCATTGAACTAATTTCTACTGCTGATTCACACTATCCGAGTTCAGAGGCCTGGAAGGACCGAGAGCTTTATAAGCGGTTAGGTTGGCTCGGCAAGTCAAAGGTGCCAGAG
>TARA_R110002110_G_scaffold5407_8_pt1 | contig 28719 bp, 22 predicted proteins | sample TARA_R110002110 | Tara Oceans TARA_R110002110 (sample SAMEA4397330) | marine metagenome | biome: Polar Biome; feature: [SRF] surface water layer (ENVO:00010504); material: water (ENVO:00002006), including particulate matter (ENVO:01000060) such as... | depth 5 m
TGCCGCGCCGAAACCGACCGCGGCGGCGGCGAAAACGACGAGACCCAGTGCGACCAGGACGGCCAGAACCGTCGCGGCGCGCACCGCATCCACGTCAGCGAAAACCGAAAGCGCATCCTGCGTCAGCCACAACGCGCCGGCCATCGCGGCACTGGCCAGCACGGTCCGCGGGACCGCGCGCCGCAGTCGTGCATCGGCGGCGAAATGACCGCGACGCACAAGCAGCAGGGCCAGAAGCCCCGCATTGATCCACGCAGACACGGCCGTCGCCAGGGCGATGCCGACATGCTGCAGCGGCCCCATCAGCGCCAGGTTGAGCGCCAGATTGATAGCGACACAGAAAGCCGCCACCTTGACCGGCGTCGCCGTATCTTCGCGCGCGAAAAAGCCGGGCGCGAGGACCTTTATCAGCACATAGGCAGGCAGGCCGAGGGCGTAGGCCGCGAGCGCAGCGGACGTCGCCGCGGTTTCGGCAACCCCGAAGGCGCCGCGTTCGAAAAGAACCGAAACGATCAGATCCGGCATTACAACCAGCGCCGCCGCCCCCGGGACCGTCAGCAGCAGCGCGAATTCGAGCGCGCGGTTCATGCTGGCCGCGGCGGCGGCATCTTCACCGGCCCTCAGCTGACGCGACAGCAGCGGCAGAAGCGCCGTACCCACCGCGACGCCGATCACCCCGAGCGGCAACTGGTTTACGCGGTCCGCATAATACAGGAACGATACCGACCCGCTCGGCAGCAAGGATGCAATGACAACATCGATCAGCAGGTTGATCTGCACGACGCCGGCGCCGATCACGCCGGGCAGCATCAGGATCAGCAGCCGTTTCACCCGCGGCGTCAGCCGGGGCCGCAACAGGCGCAGTGCGAATTCCGCGCGGTGACAGGCCACCATCAGCCAGACGAATTGCGCCGCCCCCGCTGCCGCGACGCCCCAGGCAAGCGCATGGCCGGGGGTTTCCACGAATGGCGACAGGCCGAGTATCGCCGCGATCAGGCAGAGGTTGAGAATAATCGGTGTCGCTGCCGCCGCCGCAAACCGGCCAAGCGCGTTGAGCACGCCGCCAAGCTGGGAGACCAGCGAGATAAACAGGAGATATGGAAAAGTGACCTGCGCCAGCTGGACCGCGAGACCGAAACGATACGGGTCGTCCGCAAATCCCGGCGCGAAGCCATACATGACCCAGGGCATTGCCACCTGAAGCGCCGTGACGAAGAACAGAAGCGTGACGACGAAAACGGACAGGACTTCCTCGGCAAAACGCCGCGCGGCCGCGCGCCCGCCTTCCGACATCTGCCGCGTGAATAGCGGGATGAAAGCGGCGTTGAACGCCCCTTCGGCAAACAGCCGACGGAAAAAATTCGGCAGTTTGAAGGCGACGAAAAAAGCGTCGGCCACCGGCCCGGCGCCGAGCGTGGCAGCGATCAGGATATCGCGGGCGAACCCCAGCAACCGGCTGATCATCGTAAACCCGCCAACCGTGGCGATCGAGCGAAGCAGCGCCATACCCGCGTTACACCCTATTACAGGCCGCCATGCGGCCATTGCGTTCCGGGATAGTCAAAGTCGGCCTGAATTATGGCGGCGCAATGACACGGTTATTCGGCCGCCGCCGTCGCGGCGTGCGCCTGTACATCAGCCTGGACCGTCGGATCCTGCATCACCGCGAGAAGGGCGGTTCGAATCTGGTCGAGCTTGTTCTTGTTCGTGACCTGCAGACCGAAAAGATCCTTCACGTAAAAAACATCGACCGCGGCCTCGCCGAAAGTGTTGATATGGGCCGACGCAATCTGCAGGTTGAGCGCCCACATGGCCCGCGTCAGATCGTAGAGCAGCCCGTCGCGATCGCGGCCGTTCACCTCTATCACCGTGTGTGTCCGGCTCGCCTTGTTATCGATCAGAACACGCGGTGCGACCTTGAATACCTGCATCCGGCTCGGCAGGGCATCGTCTTTCTGAAATTCCTCGCGTGGGCGCAGACGGCCTGCGAGAGTCTGTTCGATGCGGGCATAGAGCCGTGCCAGCTTGTCGGCACGATCGAACGGCTCGCCGTTCTCGTCCTGCACCCAGAACGTATCCAGCGCCATGCCGTCCGTGGTGGTGAAAATCTTGGCATCGACGATATTGCCGCCGCTCAGCGCCATGGCACCGGCGATACGCGAGAACAGACCGGGGTGGTCGTGGGCATAGATGGTAATCTCGGTGGCGCCCTTGAACCGGTCGACGCGGTTCTTGATCGTCAGCGGGGCGGCGCGCGATTCCGCCTCATGCGCGATACGGGCATGCCACGCCAGGGTATCCGGATCGAAGGAAAGCCAGTAGGACGGATAGCCACGGGCGATATGGGCATCGACCGATTCCGCCGGCAGGTCCTGCAGCCGGTCACGCATTTCCTGCTTGGCATGCTCGATCCGTACGCCGCGGCCTTCCGCGGAATGTCCGCTGGTCAGGCGCTCTTCCGCCGCCTCGTAAAGATCACGCAGCAGGGCGGCCTTCCAGGCGTTCCAGACATTCGGCCCGACCGCGCGAATATCCGCCACGGTGAGCACCAGCAACAGGCGCAGCCTTTCGACCGACTGAACAATATCGCAGAAGTCGGTGATGGTCTGGGGGTCGTTTATATCGCGGCGGAACGCCGTATTGCTCATCAGCAGATGATACCGCACCAGCCATTCGACGGTCTCGGTTTCCTCGTCGCTCAGCCCGAAACGGGGGCAGAGTTCGAGGGCGACATCGGCGCCAAGCTCCGAATGATCGCCGCCGCGGCCCTTCGCGATATCGTGCAGCAGAACCGCCACATACAACGCGCGGCGCGACTGTACCTTGTGGATCACCTCGGAAGAGATTGGCATGTCTTCGACGTATTTACCGTTCTCGACGCCGTGGAGGATGCCGATGGCGAAGATGGTGTGCTCGTCGACCGTATAGACATGATACATGTCGTGCTGCATCTGAGCGACGACACGGCCGAAATCGGGCACGAACCGGCCGAAAATGCCGGCCTCGTTCAGGCGTCGCAGGGTCTTCTCGGGATCGATCTCCGACGTCAGCATTTCCGTAAACAGCCGGTTCGCTTCCGGATCATCCCGGATGGTATCGATCACGTTGATGTTCCGCGTGATTGCGCGCAACGCCTTGGGGTGAATGTCGAGCTGTTCGGCCTGCGCGGTGTGAAACAGGCGCAGGACCTTTACCGGGTCTTCGACGAATTCCCGCGCCTTGCCGATGTTCAACCGCCCGCCTTCGACCTCGAAACCCTCGATCGATTTCTGGAACAGCCCGATCGACGGAAGCCGGAATTTCGGTTTGCGCTGATGTTCGGCTTCGAGCGCCGCGCAGAAGATACGGGTCAGGTCGCCGATCTCCTTGGCGATCAGGTAGTAGTGCTTCATGAAACGTTCGACACCGCGCGCGCCGGCTCGGTCCCGATAGCCCAGAAGGTTGGCGATTTCCGGCTGCATGTCGAAGGTAAGGCGGTCTTCGCCGCGACCGGCAAGAAAGTGCAGATGACAGCGGACGTCCCACAGAAAGCGGTGCGCGCGATCGAAGCGGTGCACTTCTTTCTTGGTCAGCACGCCACGGTCGACGACATTGGCTACTTCGTCGACCTTGTAAAGATACTTGGCAATCCAGTAGAGCGTCTGCAGATCGCGCAGGCCGCCCTTGCCTTCCTTGATATTGGGCTCGAGCACATAGCGGGAACCACCCAGCTTGTCGTGGCGGGCATCGCGCTCGGCGAGCTTTTCCTCGACGAATTCCGGGCCCGTGCTTTCTGCAACCTCGGCGTAGAACCGGCGGCGCAATTCGTTATACAGCTTCCTGTCGCCCCACAGATACCGGGATTCCAGCATCGCCGTGCGGATGGTCAGGTCACTGCGCGCCAGCCGGATGCATTCGTCGACCGAGCGCGTGGCCTGACCGACCTTCAGCTTCAGATCCCACAGCATGTACAGGATATATTCGATCACCTGTTCCTGGCGTGCGGTTTCCTTGTAGGGCAGCACGAACAGCAGATCGATATCCGAAAACGGCGCCAGTTCGCCGCGGCCATAACCGCCCACCGCGGCAACCGAAAGACGCTCCCCCTCGGTCGGATTGGCGGCTGGATACACGTGATCCGTGGCGAAATCATAGATTACCCGGATAACCTGATCAGCGAGGAACGACAATGCCTCGGCGACCTGTTCGCCGCTGGCCTCGCCCGTATCGAAGCGGTTGCGCACCTCCGTCCGCCCGTTTTCCATCGCGACCTTCAGCAGGTCGAGGAATTCTCCGCGGACTTCCTGCGGCGAGACCTTGCCGGCGATAAGCTGGTCAAGCTCGCCGACGATGGCGGCGCGGTCGATAATTCGGCGTTGTTTCGGGATCGAGGGCATTTAGCGGTTACCGTTGGTGCAGATCGCCGGAATATATAACATCTGTAAAGAATGTCCGAATGCCATTGCGGCAATGGTTTTCCCGGTTAACCTGTATCAAGGAATTCGGTGTCGCCGTTGCCTCACAATCGTCCGGTCGAACCACCCCGCCACGAGCAGAAAAAATCAACAGCCAGCAACGTCACAACCCGAAAGAGTACCCATGACCGTGAACGCCCCGTTCAATCTCGACCGCTGGGTCGACAAGTTCCGAGACCAGCTCAAACCCCCGGTGGGCAACAAGCTGCTCTTCGAGGAAGACGGCATGATCGCGCAGATCATCGGCGGACCCAACACGCGGGTGGATTTTCACGACGATCCGGTGCAGGAATTTTTCTATCAGATCAAAGGGGACATGATCCTGAAAGTTGTCGATGACGGCGAGATCAGGGATGTCCGCATCAATGAGGGCGAGGTGTTCATGCTGCCGCCGCATATGCGCCATTCGCCCCAGCGCCCCGTACCGGGCTCCTACGGGCTGGTCGTGGAATCGCCGCGGATGGCGGGGATGCTGGATGCGTTCGAATGGTACTGCTTCGAGTGCATGTCCTGCATCCACCGCATCGAAGTGCCGGTGAACAATATCGTCGACGACCTGCCGCCGCTCTACGAGGCTTTTTACGCCGACGAGGCCGCGCGCACCTGCGGCAATTGCGGTGCGGTCCATCCCGGCAAGGGCAAACCGCCGGCGGGCTGGGCGGATATCTGAGGCCGGCCGACAATAAGGATTGCCGAAAACCGGTCGTCAGAGCCTTCGGGACAAGACCTCAGAGCAACCCTTTCAGCCGGTAGAGCGTCTCCAGCGCATCGCGCGGGGTAAGTTCGTCGGGATTGATGTCGGAAAGCGCTTCTTCGACCGCGGACGGTGCGGCGTCTTCCGCGGCCGCGGGCACCTTTGCCGAAAACAGCGGCAGGTCGTCGGCCAGCTGCGCGAGCGCGCCCGACTGTTCGCCCTGTTCCAGAATCCGCAGAACCTCCTGCGCGCGGGCGACCACGGCGGGCGGCAGGCCGGCAAGTTTCGCGACATGCACGCCGTATGACTGATCGGCGGCGCCCGCGATCACTTCATGCAGAAAGACGACATCGCCCTCCCATTCGGTGACCCGCATGGAATGACAGGCGAGCGCATCGAGCCGGGCTGTCAGCGATGTCAGTTCGTGAAAATGGGTGGCGAACAGCGAGCGGCATCGGTTGACCTCGTGCAGGTTCTCGAGCGTCGCCCAGGCAATGGACAGGCCATCGAAGGTCGCGGTCCCGCGGCCGATCTCGTCCAGAATGACCAGCGACCTGTCGGTCGCCTGGTTCAGAATCGTCGCGGTCTCGACCATCTCGACCATGAATGTCGACCGCCCGCGTGCGAGGTCGTCGGCGGCGCCGACGCGGCTGAACAGCCGGTCGACAATACCGATATGGGCGTCGTCCGCCGGCACGAACGAGCCGGCCTGGGCCAGGATGGCGATCAGCGCGTTCTGGCGCAGGAAGGTCGATTTGCCCGCCATGTTGGGACCGGTGACCAGCCACAACCGGTGCGCCTCGGCGAGGTCGCAGTCATTGGCGACAAAACCGCCATCGCGCGAAGCGGCCAGCGCGGCCTCGACCACCGGGTGGCGGCCCCCCGAAATCCGGAAGGCCGTGCCGTCATCGACCCGGGGCCGGACGTAGCGGCGGTCGACCGCAAGGGTCGCGAGAGCGGCGGAAACATCGAGCCGGGCCAGGGCATCGGCGGCGAGGGAGATCGCGTCGGCCCGCGCCACGGTCTCGGTCACCAGGTCGTCGAACAGCTCGAGCTCCATTGCGAGCGCGCGTTCGCCCGCCTGGGCCAGTTTGCCCTCAAGTTCACCGAGCTCAACCGTTGTAAAACGCATCGCGCTTGCGAGGGTCTGACGGTGGATGAACGGGCTGTCTTCGCCGGTCGGCATCTTCTCCGCCTGGGCCGTCGTGACGTCAATGAAATACCCGAGGACGTTATTGTGGCGGATTTTGAGCGAGGCGATCCCGGTATCGTCGACATAGCGCGCCTGCAGGGCGGCAATATGTTTGCGGCTCTCATCCCGCAGTTCGCGCAGCGCGTCGAATTCGGGTGCATAGCCGGCGCGGATAAAGCCGCCGTCGCGGGATACCAGCGGTAACTCCTCTGCCAGCGCCCGGGTCAGCCGGTCGATCAGCACGTTGTGTGCGCCGATATCGCCGGCGGCGGTCGCGATATCGGCAGGCAGGTCGGACGCAGCGTCCAGCAACGACCGCAGGTCGACGGCGACCGACAAAGCATCCCGCACCGCACCGAGATCGCGCGGCCCGCCGCGGCCGATGGTAAGCCGCGTCAGCGCCCGTTCCATATCGGGCGCCGCGCGCAGAAGTTCGCGCACGTCGTCACGCGCGCGGGACGAATCGACGAACCAGGAAACCGCGTCATGGCGCGCCCGGATCGCCGCGGCATCGGTCAGCGGTGCCGCCAGCCGGGCGGCCAGCAGACGCCCGCCGGCGCCGGTCACCGTGCGATCGATCACCGACAGCAGCGAGCCGTCGCGGGTACCGCTCATGGTGCGTGCGAGTTCGAGATTGCGCCGGGTCGCCGCGTCGATCTCCATCGCCTCGCCGCCCGAAAGGCGCCGCGGCGGCTGCAGGCGCGGCAGCTTGCCCTTTTGCGTCAGTTCGACATACGCGACGATGCCGCCGCAGGCCGCCAGTTCGGCCCGATTGTAGTCACCGAACGCATCGAGCGCCTTGACCGCAAAAATTTCCTCCAGCCGTCGGCGGCCCGCCATGCTGTCGAACCGGGAATCGGCCTGCACCGCCAGGGTGTCGCGAAAATCGGCGCAGATTTCGTAGAATTCCGGTTCGCGCGAGAGCCGCTCCGATATCAGCAATTCGCCGGGTTCGATCCGTGCCAGCGCCGCCGGAAGGCCGGCGCGCTCGACCGGCTGCGAAAAGAACGCGCCGGTCGATACATCCAGCCAGGCAAGGCCAAGCGCGCCGCCGGCCTCGGCGACAGCCGCGAGGTAATTGTGGCGCCGGGCATCGAGCAGCGCTTCTTCTGTGATCGTGCCGGGCGTCACCACGCGTACGACCTCGCGCCGGACCACCGATTTGGCGCCGCGCTTTTTTGCTTCCGCCGGGTCTTCGGTCTGTTCGCAGACCGCAACCCGGATTCCCTTCCGGATCAGCCGTGACAGATAGGCTTCGGCGGCGTGAACCGGCACTCCGCACATGGGGATATCTGCCCCCTGGTGTTTGCCGCGCCGGGTCAGCGTGATGTCGAGCGCGGCGGCGGCCTGTTCCGCATCGTCGAAGAACATCTCGTAGAAATCGCCCATGCGGTAGAACAGCAGGTCGTCAGGATGGGCCTGCTTGATCTCCAGATATTGCGACATCATCGGCGTGGGCGCATCGCCCCCCGATTTGCCGGCAGCCTTGCCGCCAATCTTGTTCGCAGACTTCGCCGGCGGCCCGGCCGGCGACGTTTTTTTGTCGGGCGCAGGTACGCCTGCCGCGTCAACCGGTATGTTTTCTGTATCCGCCACGGGTTGAATTTATCACAGCCGCCCGCGCGTTCGAACAGCCATCGGGGAATCGGTTCAAATTCCTGTCACGAACGCCCCCTAGAATGCCTTGTTGGAGCGACGCAGTTTCCTCTCTATCCTGCCGGGCGGACATCCAATCACCTGAGGCGAACATGGCCAAGCGGAATTACAGCGATCTAGACAAGGACTCACTCATAATGCACCGGACCGGGCGTCCGGGTAAGGTGGAGGTTGTCGCCACCAAACCGCTGACCACACAGCGCGATCTGGCACTGGCCTATTCGCCGGGCGTCGCCGCCCCCTGCCTCGAGATTTCGGACGATCCCGACAACGCCTACGAATATACGGCGAAGGGCAACATGGTTGCCGTGATCTCCAACGGCACCGCCGTGCTCGGCCTGGGCAATCTCGGCGGACTGGCGTCCAAGCCGGTAATGGAAGGCAAGGCGGTGCTGTTCAAACGCTTCGCCGATGTCGATTCCATCGATCTGGAACTGGATACGGAAGATGTCGACGAGTTTATCAATTGCGTCCGTTTTCTCGGCCCGTCCTTCGGCGGCATCAATCTGGAAGACATCAAGGCGCCCGAATGCTTTCTGATCGAAAGCCGTCTGCGCGAACTGATGGATATTCCGGTCTTCCATGACGACCAGCACGGCACGGCGATCATTGCCGCTGCCGGGTTCATCAACGCGCTCGACCTGACCGGCCGCGATATCGAAAAGACCAAGCTTGTCGTCAACGGGGCGGGGTCGGCGGGTATTGCCTGTATCGAACTTCTCAAGGCGTTCGGCATGCAGCACGACAATATTCTTTTGTGCGACACCCGCGGTGTCGTCTATCAGGGCCGCGAAGAGGGCATGAACCAGTGGAAATCGGCGCATGCCGCCAAGACCGATGCGCGCACGCTCGAAGAAGCGATGGAAGGCACGGATTCGTTCTTCGGCCTGTCGGTCGCCGGTGCCGTGACAAAGGACATGGTGAAATCCATGGCCGATAACCCGATCATCTTTGCGATGGCGAACCCCGATCCGGAAATCACGCCGGAAGAGGCCCGTGAGGTGCGCAAGGACGTGATTTTCGCCACCGGGCGGTCCGACTATCCGAACCAGGTCAATAACGTGCTCGGTTTCCCCTATATCTTTCGCGGGGCGCTCGATGTGCGCGCGCGGACAATCAACGACGAGATGAAAATCGCCGCCGCCCGCGCGCTGGCGGAGCTCGCGCGCGAAGACGTGCCGGACGAGGTCGCCGCCGCCTATTCCGGCAGGCGACTGCGCTACGGGCCGGAATACATTATCCCCGTGCCGTTCGACCCACGTCTGATTTCGGCGATTCCGCCAGCCGTCGCCCAGGCAGCCGTGGATACCGGTGTTGCACGCAAGGAAATGCCCGACCTGAATGCCTATAAGGTCGAACTTTCCGCCCGGCTCGACCCCACGGTCTCCATGCTGCAGGCGACACATGCCGAGGTCCGCGCGAATCCGCGCCGCGTCGGTTTCGCGGAAGGCGAGGAGGAAACGTCCATCCGCGCCGCGATCGCATTCTCGCAGTCGGGGCTCGGCACGCCTGTGCTGATCGGCCGCGAGGAACAGATCAACGACACGATCAAGCGACTCGGGCTGACGGGCGCCGACCATATCGAAATCCAGAATGCCGCAATTTCCCGCGGCAACCGGCACTATATCGAATATCTTTATCAGCGGCTGCAGCGGGACGGCTATCTCTACCGCGACTGCCAGCGCCTTGTGCACCAGGACCGCAACGTGTTTTCCGCCTGCATGCTTGTGCATGGCGATATCGACGCCATGGTGACCGGCCTGTCGCGCAGCTACTCGGTCAGTCACGACAATATCCGGCTCGCGATCGACCCGATGCCGGGATCGGAAGTCTTCGGCTTTTCCATGGTGACGTCGGGCGCGCACACGGTCTTCATTGCGGACACCACGATCAACGAACGTCCGACCGGCGAACAGCTTGCCCGCATCGCGCGTCAGTGCGTCGCCGAGGTCATGTCGCATGGGCACGTGCCCCGCGTCGCCTTCCTGTCCCATGCGACTTTCGGCAATCCGCCGGGCGCGTTGGCAACACAGGTCCGCGATGCCGTCGCGATCCTCGACGCCGAGGGGGCTGATTTCGAATATGACGGCGAAATGTCGCCGGATGTGGCGCTGGATATGGACCTGCGCGTCGTGTTCCCGTTCTGCCGCCTGACCGGACCGGCAAACATCCTGATCATGCCGGGCCTGCACGCGGCTGCGATTTCGTCGCAGATTCTCCAGAAACTGGGGGGCGGCACGGTCATCGGGCCGCTGCTGACGGGGTTGAGCCGCGCCGTTCAGATCGTTCCGATGAACGCGAACGATGCGGTCATGGTGAATTTCGCCACGATGGCGGCACACGATTCCGTAGTGATCGCCAACCGCGAGGACGGACCGGCGCCAGCCCCCAATCCGAACACGGCGGCGAAAAAGAAGCGCGCGCCGAAAAAATAATGCTTGTCAGCCGGGGCCGAGACGTTCCGCAGGGACCGGAAGGCAGAAGGTAAATCTCCATGGCACACCCGCGCATACCGCTCAGACGGCTGGTAACGCTGACAACGCTGGCGTCGCTGCCCCCGGCGATCGTTTTCGGCGCGCTCGCCGTCACGTCGCGGCTGGACTGGCACGTCGCGATCGCGTCGGTCGCGATCAGCGTGCTGATGCTCGGCTGGATGGTGCGCCGCGGACTGGGGGATGTGTACCGGATACTCGAATTCTCGGAGACGCTGGCACGGGATGGCGAGGGCGACTTGCCGGTCGAAGATATGAGTGGCCTGTTCCCGGAGTTCACAGAGGCGGTAACCCGGCTGCAAGACGCCTGGGGACGTGACCGGGGAATGCTGGGCGCCCGGGCGAATTCGGCCGAAACGATCATGGAAAGCCTGCCCCAGCCGCTGATTCTGCTCGACGAAAATCGTCAGATCGTTCGAACGACGGCAGGCGCGCGGGCGCTGTTAGGCGATCCCCGGGCGGGCCGCGATTTATCTTCGCTGATCCGGACGCCCGGCATTCTGGAAGCGGTCGATGAAGTTCTTGCCGGGGATCACGACCAGGTGGTCGAGTTCGATATCGAATTTCCGACGATGGTGTCGGTCAGCGCGCGGATTCAACGCCTCGGGGAACCCGCTGCCGACGGCTCGGTCCTGGTGATTGCGCTGTTCGATATCACCGAGATCAAGAAGACCCAGAAAATGCGGACGGATTTCGTTGCCAATGCCAGCCATGAACTCCGCACGCCGCTCGCGGTGCTCAGCGGCAGTATCAAAACCCTGCAGGGACCCGCGCGCGGGGACCGCGAGGGACAGGCAAAGTTCCTCGACATGATGGAACAGCACACGACGCGAATGACGCGCCTGATCGACGATCTTTTGTCGCTGTCGCGCATCGAGCTAAGCGCAAGCACGCGCCCGGAGGGCGAGATCGACCTTGCAGACATTCTTACGAACATCGCCGCGGTGCTCGAAGAAGCAGCCGCGCGGCGCCATATCGATATCGTTTTCGAGCCGGGCCTGGGCGATCACCGGATCACCGGGGACGCCGTGGAGATCACGCAGCTCTTCCAGAACCTGGTGGACAATGCCGTCAAATACAGCGACGAAAATTCATCGGTCCGCATCGTCACGCGGGAAGCACGCAATCCTTTCGGCGTAAAGGGCGCCGAGGAAAGCCAGTATATCGAGATTTCGGTAATCGATCGCGGCCCGGGAATTTCGGCCGAACACCTGCCGCGCCTGACCGAGCGATTTTACCGGGTGGATGCCGCAAGATCGCGGGAAATGGGCGGCACCGGGCTCGGTCTCGCCATCGTCAAGCATATCGTCGGCCGTCATCGTGGCCGACTGGACGTAAAATCCGTCGAAGGCGAGGGCAGCACCTTCACCGTTTTCCTGCCGATTTCGGTCGAGATTCCCCGCCCGCCGGCCTGAAACCGGCGGCGCGATGCCGCGCCGTCACATACGTGCCGTAACATAACTGTCATATATCCGTCATAAATTGGTCTCCGGGTCCGAATAGCTTCCGATTCGTCGGGTTCAACCCGATTACGAATGGATTGATGGCGCTTACAGGCAATCGATCTAAGGCTGGAGAATGCGGCCGAAAAGAACGTCCGCATCAAAGAAATAGACCGAAAGCTGCTCATGTCGCCGACCTTCCTCCTACTCACGATCCTTGCGCTTACCGTGTTCGGATATTACTTCGGGCGCGCCCGCGCGTCGGCCCTTGTTTCCGGCAATCTCCAGCAGCTTCACTCGCGGCCGAACTATTACGGCGCCTATACGGCGCTTTGGTGCGCGATCCCCGCGATTTTGATCGCGGTCGTCTGGCTTTCCTTCCAGCCGAGCATCGTTCAGAACCTTGTGGTCGGCTCGCTGCCGGAAGCGATGCAATCGCTTCCCCCGGACCGTCTCGGACTGATCGTGAGCGATATTTTCAATCTGGCAGACGGCAATATCGTCAGCCGACAGGCCGATCCAGCCATGATCGCTGCTGCGGAGCAGCTGAACAATTTCCGGGGAATCGGCAACAGCGCCCTGTTCGTGGTCGCTCTCGTCGTGGCAATTCTCTGTGCTCTATATGCGCGCGCGCGCCTGTCGCCGACACTGCGGGCACGAAATCAGGTGGAACAGGCAATCAAAGTGTTCCTGATGGCCTGTTCGCTTATCGCCATCGTCACCACCATCGGCATCGTCCTCTCGCTGGTGTTCGAATCCATTCGTTTCTTTGCCAAAATCTCCATCTTCGAGTTCCTCTTCGGCACGGAGTGGAGCCCACAAACGGCCCTGCGTGCCGACCAGGTCGGCGCAAAAGGCGCTTTCGGGGCGATCCCGCTGATCACCGGTACATTGCTGATTACCGCAATTGCAATGGTTCTTGCCGTGCCCATCGGTCTGTTCTCGGCGATATATCTGTCCGACTATGCCGGTGCGAAAGTGCGGGGCTATATCAAGCCCATGCTGGAAATCCTCGCCGGTATCCCGACGGTCGTGTACGGCTTTTTCGCCGCCCTGACGGTCGCGCCCTACATCCGCGATCTCGGCGCATCGCTTGGCCTGAACGTTGCCTCCGAAAGCGCGCTCGCCGCCGGGCTGGTCATGGGCATCATGATCGTGCCGTTTATCTCTTCGCTGTCGGATGACGTGATCAACGCGGTCCCGCAGTCGCTGCGCGACGGGTCATACGCGATGGGCGCGACACAGTCCGAGACCATCAAGAAGGTCATTCTGCCGGCGGCACTGCCCGGAATATTCGCCGCCTGCCTGCTCGCCGTCAGCCGCGCCATCGGCGAGACGATGATCGTCGTCATGGCCGCCGGCCTTGCCGCGAACCTGACGGCGAATCCGTTTGAGGCAGTGACCACCGTGACCGTCCAGATCGTCACCCTTTTGGTGGGCGATCAGGAATTCGACAGTGCGAAGACCCTTGCCGCATTTGCCCTGGGGCTGCTGCTGTTCTGCATCACCCTGACCATGAACGTTATCGCATTGCATGTTGTGCGGAAATACAGAGAGCAATATGACTGATATTTCTCGATCCGAGGCTGTTTCCGGAAAATCCAAAATGCGCTCCGACGCCGACCGCGATCGTCATATTAAAAAGCGTTATGCCGCAGAGCGGCGCTTTAAGTTTTACGGCCTGCTTGCGATTGCACTCGCCATCGGCGCGCTGACCTGGCTTGTCGTCAGCATCGCTTCGACCGGCTATACGGCATTCGTTCAGACCAAAATCGAGCTCGAAATTTATTTCGACCCGCAGGTTATCGATCCCAGCGGTACCCGGGATGCGGCCACGTTGAGCAAGGCCAATTATGCCGCGCTTTACCGCAATGCGATCAGGGGCCAGTTTGCCGACGTGACATCGCGACGCGACAAGCGCGCTCTTACCCGGCTGGTCAGTTCGGGGGCGGATCTCGAACTACGCGAAATTGTTTTGTCCGACCCGGAAATGATCGGCAAACGAGCCAAGATATGGCTGACGGCATCGGACGAGGTCGACCAGTTCCACAAGGGCGCGTTTACGCGCGAGCTGCCGGAAAGCCAACGCCAGTTCAAAAACAAGCATATCGACTGGTACGACCGGCTCCTAAAGAATGGGCAGGTCGACGCTAAGTTTAACACCACCCTCTTCACCGCCGGCACGTCGCGTGAACCGGAACTTGCCGGGATCTGGGGCGCGATTGTCGGGTCTTTCTGGACCATGATGGTCACCCTGTTGCTCAGCTTCCCGATCGGTGTCTCCACCGCCGTCTATTTGCAGGAATTCGCACCGAAGAACCGCTGGACCGACCTGATCGAGGTGAACATCAACAACTTGGCGGCCGTGCCGTCGATCGTGTTCGGCCTGCTCGGGCTCGCCGTCTTCCTGAACTTTTTCGGCCTGCCGCGGTCGGCGCCTCTGGTGGGCGGCATGGTGCTGGCCCTGATGACCCTGCCCACGATCATTATCGCGACGCGCGCCGCTCTGAGCGCGGTGCCGCCGTCCATTCGCGAAGCCGCGCTCGGCGTCGGTGCATCGAAGCAGCAGATGGTAATGCACCATGTGCTGCCGCTGGCGCTCCCCGGCATCATGACCGGTACGATTATCGGAATGGCCCAGGCCCTGGGCGAAACGGCGCCGCTGCTCATGATCGGTATGGTCGCCTTTATCGTCGACATACCCGGCGGGCCGATGAGCGCTTCGACCGTGCTGCCGGTGCAGATATTCCTGTGGAGCGATCTGCCCGAGCGGGCTTTTGTGGAACGCACCAGTGCCGCCATCCTTATTCTGCTTGCGTTCCTCATCGTCATGAACTTTATCGCCGTGCTGCTGCGCAAACGTTTTGAGCGGCGCTGGTAGCAACAATCAGTAACAGGGAATACGAAGATGGATACCGCCATAGCCGAACCGGCCAATACGACCGGCACACCGGGTAGCGTAATAGACGACCGGGGCGAACCCATGGAAAACGCCAAGATCGTCGCGCGCGACGTGAACGTTTTCTACGGCGAGAAGCAGGCCCTGTTTGGCGTCAACCTGGATATTCCGGAAAATCAGGTGACGTCTTTGATCGGGCCGTCGGGCTGCGGCAAGTCGACCTTCCTGCGCTGCCTCAATCGCATGAACGATGTCATCGATGTCTGCCGGGTCGAAGGCAAGATCGAGATCGAGGGACGGGATGTTTACGACCCGGAGCTCGATGTCGTTCAACTGCGCGCCCGGGTCGGTATGGTTTTCCAGAAGCCGAATCCGTTCCCCAAATCGATCTACGACAATATTGCCTACGGTCCGCGTATCCATGGAACCGTGACCAGCAAAGCGGAATTGGACGAGATCGTCCGGTCCAGCCTTGAAAAATCCGGCCTTTTGAAAGAGGTCGAAGACCGGCTGGACGAACCGGGTACCGGTCTTTCCGGCGGCCAGCAGCAGCGCCTGTGCATTGCCCGCGCAATCGCCGTCAGCCCCGAAGTCATCCTGATGGACGAGCCTTGCTCCGCGCTGGATCCGATCGCGACGGCCCGCATTGAGGAACTGATAGAAAATCTGCGCGAACGCTATACGATTGTCATCGTGACGCATTCGATGCAGCAGGCCGCCCGCGTATCGCAACGCACGGCGTTTTTCCATCTCGGAAACCTGGTCGAGGTCGACGATACCGAACAGATGTTTACGAACCCCCGTGACGAACGCACACAGGGTTATATCACCGGCCGATACGGCTAAACGGAGCTAAAAAGGACACGCCCATGGCAAGTAACCCGCAAGCAGGCGACCATATCGTCAAATCCTATGACGAAGAGCTCGAACACCTGAACAACGACATCATCAAGATGGGCGGGCTGACCGAAGCGCAGATCGCACGGTCGATCGACTCGGTCGTTCGGCGAGACGCGGAGCTTGCGACCCGTGTCATCGCCGACGATGAACTGGTCGACGACCTGAACTACGAAATCGATATCCAGACGACGCGGCTTCTCGCTCTGCGTCAGCCGATGGCGCTGGATCTTCGCCATATCGTCGCGGCGCTGAAGATTTCAGCCGACCTGGAACGCATTGCCGACTACGCGGCAAATATCTCCAAACGCGCGATCACCCTGTCGAGCGCGGCACCCGTGCCGCCGGTCCATTCGATTCCGCGGATGAGCCGCATGGCCCAGCAGATGGTCAAGGAAGTGCTCGATGCCTACATCGCGCGCGACGTCGAAAAGGCGGTCGCCGTCTGGCATTCGGACGAGACGCTCGACAACATGTACACCAGCCTGTTCCGCGAAGCGCTGACCTACATGATCGAGGATCCGCGCAGCATTTCGATGTGCACCCATTTGCTGTTTATCGCAAAGAACATCGAACGTATCGGCGACCATGTAACCAATATCGCCGAGACGATTTACTTCCTGGTCCATGGCGACCGCATGCGCGAGACCCGCCCGAAGGGCAGCGGGGATGTCGAAACGTTGAACATGCCGTTCACGGGCGAGAACAGGGGAGATGCCAAGCAATGAACCCGGTGATCCTGATCGTCGAGGATGAAGCCGATCTCGTCGAACTGCTCCGATACAACCTGGAACGGGAAGGCTATGAAGTCGTCGCCACGCCAAGCGGCGAAGAAGCCCTGCTGATCGTCGAAGAACGTCATATCGACCTGATGCTGCTGGACTGGATGCTGCCCCATATGTCGGGTATCGAAGTCTGCCGCCAGTTGCGCCGCAAACCGGAAAGCCGCAACCTGCCGGTCATCATGCTGACCGCGCGCGGCGAGCAGGCCGACCGTGTACGGGGGCTCGAAACCGGCGCCGACGACTACATCACCAAGCCCTTTGCGCCCGAAGAACTGATCGCCCGCATCCACGCCGTCATGCGCCGCGCCCGGCCCGCCCTGTCGGAGGAACGGCTGACCTATGGCGATATCGAGATGAACCTGACCGAGCACAAGGTCGCCCGCAGCGATCGCCCGGTCGTGCTGGGGCCGACGGAGTTCCGGCTGCTGCGCCACTTCATGGAACATCCGGGACGGGTTTTTTCCCGGGACCAGCTGATCGATTCGGTCTGGGGTCACGGCATCTATATCGATTCCCGCACCGTCGACGTTCATATCCGCCGCCTGCGCAAGGCGCTGAACGGCAAGGGCGAGCAGGATGTGATCCGCACCGTGCGGTCGGCCGGGTATGCGCTGGACGCCGAGGCCGCTATCGCTTAAGGCAAACCGGCCGCGAATCAGGCTCAGGTGAACATGCCCTTGAGCATGAAGAAAAACAGCGCGGCGAGAACGCCCCCCGCAGGCAGGGTGACGACCCAGGACACGAAAATGCTGCCGATCACCCGCAGATCGAGTGCCGCGATCCCGCGGGCCATGCCGACACCCATCACCGCGCCCACCGCGATATGCGTGGTCGAAACCGGCATCGCCGTGCGCGACGCGATAACCACGGTCAACGCCGCGGCAACCGTGGCACAAAAGCCGCTGGTCGGGGTCAACGCCGTTATCTTCGTGCCGATGGTGCGCATGACCCGGTACCCGTAGGTCACCAGGCCGAGCACGATTCCCATCCCGCCGAGCATCAGGATCCAGAATGGCATCTCGATCTTCTGGGTGACTTCGCCGCCGGACTGGATAAGGCCGTAAACCGCCGTCAGCGGGCCGACACCGTTTGCAACGTCGTTGGACCCATGGGCGAACGCCATGGCACAGGCCGTAAAGACGATCATCGGCGCGAATACCCGCTCGACACTGGCGAGATGGGCGGTCTCGTCCATCGCCTCGTGAACGGACACCCGTGCGACGGCGCGCTTGCCGATCATCGCGGTCAGGATTCCGACCCCGGCGGCGATCGCCGCGCTTTCATAGCCGTTCAGATCGATACTGAGATGTTTCAGGCCCTTGAAGATCGTCACCAGCGAAATCACGAAACCGACCAGAAACAGGTAATATGGCGCATAGCGCACGGCGCTTTTGAACGGGTGCTCGGATTTCAGGATCAGCGACTGGACGCTGAGCATCAGCAGGAAGGCGACCCCGCCGCCCAGAACCGGCGACACGACCCAGCTTGCCACGATCTGCCCGACCTTGCCCCAGTTGACGGCGTCGAACCCGATGCCGGCGACGGCGAACCCGATAATCGCGCCGACGATGGAATGGGTGGTCGAAACCGGCCATCCGCGGACGGACGCCAATGCGAGCCAGCACCCCGCCGCCAGAAGAGCCGCGAGCATGCCGAATACCAGCAGTTCCGGCCGGTCCACGATCTGCGACGGATCGATGATTCCCTTGCGGATCGTTCTGGTCACGCTGCTGCCCGCGAGCGACGCCCCGGCAAATTCGAATATCGCCGCGACGATGATAGCCGTCCTGACCGTTATCGCGCCCGAGCCGACCGAGGTCCCGAGGGCGTTTGCAACGTCATTCGCACCGATCCCCCAGGTCATGAAAACGCCGAAGACGATCGCGAGAATCAGGAGCGTCGGACCGAACTGGGAAATTACGTCCATGAAATCATCCGGCGAAGTTTACTGGTCAAATACGATGGGACTCGCGGCGGGTCTGCCGGGGATCAGCGGGCGATCAGAAGGCGATGACGATTACCGGCGCGTTCGGCGAAATTGGCGAGATCGCCGACCCAGTGAATAACCCGGTCCCACATCATCGTCAGAACGGGCCCGATATCGTCTTCGTTTTCAAAGAGCAAGCGCATTAATTCGATCGCAAGGACATCCGTATCCGATTCGATCTTGTTGAGCTCGTCGATCATGTACATCACCTTGTCGGCCTCGGCTCCGCGGAACCCGGTACCGACAAGTTCGTCCATCTCTTCCATGATCTTGCCGAGATGATTGCAGGCATCGACGCAGCGCGCCGTAAGCTTCATCAGCGGGTCGTGCATGATGTCGGGCAGGGTCATGTGACGCACCACCATCATGCCGGCGATATCCTGGGCCGTATCGGCAATCGAATCCTGCAGATCCAGAATTTCGAGAAGGTCGCGACGGTCGACCGGCAGAAACATGCTCTTGGGCAAATGCGACCGCAGCTCGTTCTTGATGTCGTCCGCTTTGCTTTCAAGCCCGTTGATACGGTCGCGGACTTCCTCGACCCCGGCCCTGTCATTCCGCTGTGCCGCGACAAAAATATCCGGCACCTCGTTCGCACAATCGATCACGACACGGATATGTTCCTGCAACGGCGTGAAGGGCGACTGCCCGAACAACTGCATCAGCGGATTCTTGATCACCATCGGCGGTCTCCCCGGATCGCGGCATTCTCGCACCGCAGTGAGGGCTTCATTCAACAGCGAATCGGCGGAGGCGGCAAATCAGGTGGAACGGTCCCCGGCATCCTGTTCGATCCGGGGCATCAGTCTGACCAGCAGCCATAACAGGATAATTGCGGGAATCGACATCGCCCCGACACCGATAAAAAACAGCGTCCAGTCGCCGCCCAGCGCATCGACCGCCCAGCCCGAAACCGAACCGAGCTGGATGCGCGCAAAATTGCCGAGCGACGCCAGCAAAGCATATTGGGTCGCCGTAAACGCGACGTTACACAAGCCTGACAGATAGGCGACGAAGGCCGTGGTCGCCATGCCGCCGGTCAGGTTGTCGAAGAACACCACCGTCGCCAGCAGGCCGAAATCCTTGCCGCTTGCCGCCAGCAGCGCAAAGGCGAGATTGGTGACCATCATCAGCACCGCCCCGAGAAACATCGCCCGCATCACGCCAAGGCGAACACACACCCAGCCGCCGACGGCGACACCGAGCAACGTCGCCGCCAGGCCGACCGTCTTGGTGTAATTGGCGATCTCGATCTTGGTAAACCCGAGATCGACATAGAATACACCCGCCATCCGCCCCAGCATCGCGTCGCCGAACTTGTAGAAAACGATGACGGCGAGCACGAGAACCGCCATCCAGCCGAGCCGCGCAAAGAAATCCTGTAGCGGTGCGACCGCCGCCCGGGTCAGCCAGTCGGCAGCGCTCTTCGCCGGCACCGTCAGTTCGGGCGGGTGTACTGGTTCGCGCGCCATCAGGGTCGCGGCGGAAATGACGGCGATCACGGCCGCCGCCGCGATATAGGCTGCCATCCAGCCGCCGGCCGCCGCCACATAAAGCGCGCCCGCACCGGTCAGAAAGGCACCGCTGTGCCAGCCGTAAATGGCGATTGCGGCACCGGCGCCGTATTCATCGGGCTTCAGGATTTCGACCCGGTAGGCATCGATCGCGACATCCTGGGTTGCCGACAGAAAAGAAACGAGCAGAGCGCAGGCGGCAAGCGGGACGGCGGCGGTTTTCGGATCCTGCGCCCCCATCGCGACGACAACGGGCACCAGCAAGATCTGGCAGCCGAATATCCAGGCCCGGCGCTGACCGAGCCACCGGTAAAGTCCCGGCAGGCGCGCGCGGTCGACCAGCGGCGCCCACAGGAAATTGATCGCATAGGGCGTCGCCACCGCGCCGATGATGCCGATGGATGTGCGCGATACGCCTTCTTCGCGCAGCCAGATCGACAGGGTCGCAAAAACCAGCGAAGACGGCAGGCCGCTCGCCATGCCGAAAAAGAAAATCGTCCTGAAACGCGGATCGCGCAGCCGCGCCGTCCACGGCACCTTCGGGGAATCCGCCATGTCGGGATTCTAGACGTCCCCGCACCGGTTTGTATAGAATCGCCTGAACAGGAGGCGACATGTCCGAACATCTGACCGCCCGTACCGAAACCGATCTGGCCGGGGCGCCGCTCGCCCGACACACGCTGCTCCTCGATGACGACCGCACGCGGATCACCCAGTGGGTGTTCGCGCCCGGCGATCGGACGGGCTGGCACAAGCATGCCCACGATTACGTGACCGTTCAGCAGTCGGGCGGAGCATTGCTGCTGCAGGCTGCGGATGGCAGCGAAAAACAGGTCGATTACGAAGACGGCCGGACGATGTCGTGGACCGCACCGATCGAACACAACGCGGTCAACATCTCGGATGTGGAAGTCCGGGTGCTCGAAATCGAATACAAGGTGCCTGCGGCGTTACCCGCGTAGTCATTTGATTGCCGACTAATTTCCTGGACCCCGATCCGGGTCGATTGCACGGCCGGAACGCCCGGTATCGATGTTTGCAGATCTTGGGCAGCGTGTGATAGCCTTTTGGGGATAAAAACGCGGACGGGGAAAACCCCGCCGCTTATCAGGGAAATCCTTCACACTGGAGACAATCAATGAAACGACTTTTACTCGCTTCAGCCGCCCTCGCTGCCGGAACGGCTTTCGCCGTTGCCCCCGCGATGGCGCAAAAGACCTACACGATGAAAATCGGCATGGTCACCATTAACGACTCGAACCATTTTTCGGCCAACTGGCAGAAAAAATTCATTGAGGAAAAATCCGGCGGGCGCATCAAGGTCGGCGTTTTTCCGGCCGCCCAGCTCGGCAAGGTGCCGCGCCAGATCGAGGGCGTTCAGCTCGGCACCCAGGAAGCCTTCAACATCCCGCCGGGCTTCTTCATCGGTATCGACAAACGCTTCATGGTCACCGACGCTCCCGGTATTTTCGATGACATCGAACACGCCCAGCGCGCCGTTAATTATCCGAAGTTCCACAGCACCTTCACCCAGATGGGCGCCAGCAAGGGCTTCGTCATCAACTATCTTTGGGCCTGCGGCGACACGTCAATCGCGACGGTCAAGCCGTTCAAGACACTCGACGACCTGAAGGGCCGCAAGATCCGCGTCCTGGCGACCCCGCTGGAGCGCGAAGTGATCAAGACCATGGGAGCCACCGGTATCCCGATGCCCTATTCGGAAGTGCTTCCGGGTATGCAACGCAAAACCATCGACGGCGTCCGGTCGGCGATCATCGTGATGCATCCGTCCAAGTTCTGGACGGTCGCCAAGCACATCACGCTGACCGGCATGGGCCAGATCTCCTGCGGCCAGTTCCTCAGCACCGCATGGCTGAAAACGTTGCCCGACGACCTGCGCCAGATCGTCATGGATTCCGGTAAGCAGGTCACGCCGATGGCCGGCAACTGGGGTCGCGATCTGACCAAGAAGGCGGAAGAAAACTGGGCGAAGGACGCGACCGTCCATCGCCTGTCGGCCGCCGACAGCGCCGAGCTGCGCAAGCGGGTGTCGCCGATTGCAGACAAGATCCTGGCGGAAGACCCGGTAACCAAAGACATGTATGCCCTGCTGAAGGAAGCCGTCGCGGCAACCCGCAAATAGCATCATACGGATACGACCAGACACCCCCGGCATCGCCGGGGGTGTCTTTCGTTTACGACCCGGCATCGACCTGTCGGGGACGTGCTGACAAACAGAGGGAGTGATCGCATATGTCCAACCGGCCTTCTCTCGCCTGGATGGAAAAATACCGGGACACGGTCAACGCCGACCCGGAGATGTCCGTCATCGGCGACTGGTTCACGGAAAATTTCAAGCTGTCCTTCGAAGGCACCGACTTCCTCATCTCCGTCCGCGAGGGAAAGATCGTGGATATCGAACAGAATCCCCGGTTCGACCGCCCCGCGGCATTTTCGCTGCGGGCGCCCATGTCGGTGTGGAACAGGTTCATCAGCCCCAATCCGCCGCCGCTGTATCACGATTTTTTCGCGATGCTGATGCGTGTCGACGACTTCGTCCTCGACGGCAATACACTGGCGACGATGCAGAACGCCCGCGCGCTGCACCGGATGATGAATATACTTAAGCAGATGGAGCCGCTCGATGCCGCAGCTTAGCCCGGGCCATGAGCCGATCACCGCCCGCTACGTCAACATCGAAAGCGGCGGGATCGAATACCGTATTTTCTACGAAGAAGCCGGCGAAGGCGTGCCCCTGATCTGTCTGCACACCGCCGGGACCGACAGCCGCCAGTTCCGCCACGTGCTGAACGACCCGGACGTGACATCGAAGTGCCGGGTTATCGCCTTCGACATGCCCTATCACGGCCGTTCCAACCCGCCGGAAAACTGGTGGCTGAACAGGTACCAACTGACCACCGACGTCTACCTGAACCTGATCCACGACTTCTGGCTGGCGCTCGGCATCGAGAACCCCATCGTGATGGGCTGCTCGATGGGCGGCGCGGTCACGCTCGGTGTGGCAGCGCGGTATCAGGAAGAAATCACCGGGATCATCGGACTGGAAAGCGCGGCCTTCGCCGAGGGCCGCGACAACGACTTCCTGCATCATCCGGCAATCCACGGCGGAGAACTGGCGGCGAGCTATACCTACGGGCTGAACGCGCCGTCGTCGCCCGAAGCCGGCTGTCGTGAAAACTGGTGGTATTACAGTCAGGGCGGCCCCGGTGTTTACAAGGGCGACGTGTATTTCTACTGCGAGGACTGGGACGCCCGCGAAGACATCAAGTCGATCGACACCAACCGCTGCAAGGTCTCGCTGCTGACCGGCGAATACGACTATTCCGCGACACCGGAAATGTCACAGGCCGCCGCCGATGCGATCACCGGGTCGCGGCTGACCATCATGAAGGATATCGGTCATTTTCCGATGATCGAAAATTACGACCGGTTTCGGCCCTATCTGCTGACCGAGCTGGAGCAGATGGTCTGACCGGCGGGCTTGTGTAAATGCCGGCGGGGCGCGTCAGACAGCGTCTTGTCGGCCGATACGGTCCAGGTTTTCCTGCAAAGCCAGCTTGCTCAGCCGGTCCATCGGCAGGTTCACGAAAATGGAAATCCTGCTGGTCATGAAACGCATGGTTTCGGCAAACGCCGCGCGTTTGACCGCTTCCTTGCCGTCGACAGCAACAGGGTCGGGGATACCCCAATGGGCGGTCACCGGCTGGCCTGGCCATATCGGGCACACCTCGTTATGCGCGGTGTCGCAGACCGTGAAGACGAAATCCATCGCCGGCGCACCGGGAGCGGCGAATTCGTCCCAGCTTTTCGAGCGCATCTCGTCTGTCGGAAAATTCTGCAGCTTCAGCAGGTCCAATGCGTAGGGGTGGATCTCTCCGTTCGGCATGCTGCCGGCGCTGAAAGCCTTGAACCGGCCGGCCCCTTCCCGGTTGAGCACGGCCTCGGCGATGATGCTTCGCGCGGAATTTGCGGTACAAAGAAAAAGAACGTTCTTGACCTGGTCAGTCATCTGTCTCGCTCGTCTTGGGGAGCGGCCTGTCTACCCGGGAATTGTGACAGGACGATGAAAACCAGGGAATCGGCTCAGCGAATCAGGCACTTTCGGCTTCGCGCCGCGATTCCTTTTTGCGATCGTGCGGGCTGAGCAGGCGCTTGCGCAAACGGATATGCTGCGGTGTGACCTCCACCAGTTCGTCGTCATCGATATAGCTGATCGCCTCTTCGAGACGCAGCGATCTCGGCGTCGTCAGACGCACCGATTCATCCGTGCCGGAAGCACGGATATTGGTCAGCTTCTTGGTCTTCAGCGGGTTGACCTCAAGATCGTTGCCCCGGCTGTGTTCGCCGATGACCATGCCCTCATAAACCGCCGTTCCGGCGCCGATGAACAGTTCCCCGCGCTCTTCGAGGTTCCACAACGCGAAGGGCACCGACTTGCCCTGGCCGTTCGAAATCAGCACGCCGTTGCGCCGCCCCGGAACCTTTCCTTTGTGGGCGGCATAGGAGTGATACAACCGGCTCATCACGCCGGTACCGCGGGTCTCGTTCAGGAACTGGCCGTGATAACCGATCAGCCCGCGCGACGGGGCAAGGAAGGTCAGCCTTGTCTTGCCGCCGCCGGACGGGCGCATGTCGGTCATTTCGCCGCGACGCTCGCCCAGCGCTTCGACCACGGGGCCGACATAGGCGTCGTCGACGTCGATCACGACTTCTTCGATCGGCTCTTCGCGCTCGCCGGTCTCGGGGTTGTTGCGAAACAGCACACGGGGGCGCGAAACGGACAGTTCGAATCCTTCGCGGCGCAGCGATTCGATCAGCACGCCGAGCTGCAGTTCACCGCGGCCCTTGACCTCGAATACGTTCTCGTCATTCGTGCGTTCGACGCTGATGGCGACATTGCCCTCGGCCTCCCGTATCAGCCGTGCGGCCAGCAGCCGCGACGTCACCTTGTCGCCGTCATCCCCGGCGAACGGGGAATCGTTGATCGAGAAACTCATCGACAGGGTCGGCGGGTCCACCGGCAAAGCCTGGATAGGCGTGCCGGCTTCCGGGTCGGTAATCGTGTCGGCAACGGTCGCTTCCTTCAGTCCGGCAATGGCGATGATGTCGCCGGCGCGCGCTTCATCGACCGGCACACGCTCGATGCCGCGAAACGACAAGAGCTTGGTCAACCGGCCGGTCTCGAGCTTTTTACCGTCATGGCTCAGGGCGGTGACCGGCGCGTTGACGCGGGCGACCCCCCGCTCGACTCGTCCGGTCAGCACACGGCCGAGATAGTTGTCGTATTCCAGAATCGTCGCCAGCATGGCGAAGGGCGCATCCGCATCGGCCACCGGGGGGGCGAAATGCGTGGTGATCAGTTCGAAGAGCGGGGTCAGGGATTCGCGCGGCGCTTCCAGATCTTCCGCCGCCCAGCCTTCCTTGGCCGACGCATACAATGTGGGAAAATCCAGCTGCTCATCGGTAGCCCCGAGCGCCGCGAAAAGGTCGAATACCTCTTCCTGGACTTCATAGGCACGCTGGTCGGGACGGTCCGCCTTGTTCACGACCACGATCGGTTTCAGGCCAAGCGCCAGCGCCTTCATGGTGACGAACTTGGTCTGCGGCATCGGCCCTTCGGCCGCATCCACCAGCACCAGGGCACCGTCGACCATCGACAGGATACGTTCGACCTCGCCGCCGAAATCGGCATGGCCGGGGGTGTCGACAATATTGATCCGAAGCCCGTTCCATTCAACGGAGGCGCATTTGGCAAGGATCGTTATCCCGCGTTCGCGCTCCTGGTCGTTGGAATCCATGACGCGCTCGGCGACGCGCTGATTGTCCCGGAACGTGCCGGACTGGCGCAGCAACTGGTCGACCAGGGTTGTTTTGCCATGATCGACATGCGCGATGATCGCGATATTACGAAGTTCTGTCACGGTACGGTTTTCCAAAAATAACGAGGCGGGTCATCTGACCCGCCCGTTCGATTTCAACATGCGTCGGCGTTTCGCCAGCGCTGTATACAGCGAATTGAGAAAATTATCCCAGTTTTTCCTTTACGAGGGCTGAAAGCGACGTTTCCGGCCGTGCGCCGTAATGGCTGATGACCTCGGCTGCGCAGATCGATCCGATCCGCCCGGCGATCTCCAGCTCGTACCCCTGGGTCAGACCAAACAACACGCCGGCTGCATACAGATCGCCGGCACCCGTCGTATCGACGACATCCGCGACCGGTTCCGCAGCTATTTCCAGGACCTGGTCCGCCGTGACAATCACCGAACCCGCAGGGCCGCGTGTGACGGCAGCAAGATCGACCTTGCCGACAAGCTGGCCGACCGCATCGTCGAAGGAATCGGTTTCGAACAGGGAGGTAATCTCGTCGTGATTGGCAAACAGGATATCGACATGACCCTCGACCAGGTGCCGGAAAGACGCCCGGTGGCGATCGACGCAGAACGGGTCCGAGAGCGACAGCGCGACCTTGCGTCCAGCGGCATGCGCCAGCTCGGCCGCTTTGACAAAGGCTTCCTTCGCCTCGTCCCGGTCGAACAGATAGCCTTCAAGATACGTGATCCGGGCATCGCCGATCGCTTCCGGATCGATATCGTCGGGGCCCAGCATGACGCTGACCCCGAGAAATGTCTGCATCGTCCGGTCGGCATCGGGGGTGACGAATATCAGGCAGCGGGCCGTGGATTCGCCTGTCGTCGCCGGACGGGACCGGTAATCGACGCCGGCGGCCTTGATATCGTGGCTGAACACACCGCCGAGCTGGTCGTCGCGGACCTTGCCGATATAGGCGCCGGTGCCGCCAAGAGAGGCGATACCTGCCAGTGTGTTGGCCGCCGAGCCACCCGACGTTTCGATACCCGCCCCCATTTCGCCATAGAGCCTGTCAGCGTCATCGGCATCGATCAGGGTCATCGTCCCCTTGCTGAGGTTGAGGCGCTCGATCAGCGCTTCGTCGGCCTGTGAGATTACATCGACGATTGCGTTGCCGACGCCGACGACGTCTAGCTGGGCGTCTGCCATGGGATACTCCTGATATGGTCTGGGAATTTTTGAAAATCGGCGCGCAGTATAACGGGGGCAGGCGACACTGCAATGGAAACTCCCCGGATCGGGACCATATGTAAAAGCGATACCCAAACGGGCCTTGCCCCGTGAACCGCGGGGCGGGTAAACAGGCGCAACACAGCGGCGTCAGGATCGGCAAGGATATGTTTTCAGGGCTTTTTCTCGCGATAGAACAACTCGGCGATCCGCGGATTCGCGGCGTGATCGTGCGCGCGGTGATCATCAGTGCCGTGTTCTTCGTGATCCTGATGGTCGCTGCAGGCTGGCTGCTAAGCGGCCTGACCGTGTTCGGGATCGGATGGCTCGACACGGCGGTGTCGTATCTCGGCGGAAGTGCCGCCTTTATTGTCGGGCTGTTCCTGTTCCCCGCCTTCACCGGCATCATTATCTCCTTCATGCTCGAAGAGATCGCCGGCGCGGTCGAAGCGCGGCATTATCCGGACCTGCCGGCCGCGCGCGAAGAACCGGTTATGGAAATGGTCGGCAACGCGGCGCGGTTTGCCGGGGTGACGGTGTTTCTGAACCTGCTGGTGTTCATCTTCGTGGTCCCGCTCATGCTGATCACCATCGTGCTGATACCGCTCATTCCCTTTGTCTTCTATGGGCTCAACGGGTATCTTCTCGGGCGCGAGTATTTTGAATTCGCGGCTGTCCGGCGGCTGGACCCGGCGGCCGGCAGGATGTTGCGACGGCAATTCAAACTTCGCGTGTTCATGTGCGGCATCGCGATTGCCGTGCTGATGACCATACCGTTTGTGAACTGGCTGATGCCGGTGGTCGCGGCGGCCTATATGGTGCATGTATTCGAAGGCGTTCGCAGGCGCACACAGGTCGCCTGACCCCCCGCGAAGACGGGAAGACTTAAATACAGCCGCTGTTGCGGCAAATGAGACAGCCGCCGTTGCGGCGCACACAGAACCGCCGCATTGCGGCTTTACCGGAAAGACAGGACCATGGCGGACCAGGAAAACCCCATCAAAACCGAAAGCCCGGCGGCGCTGCCGCTCAAGTCGGACACCGGCGCAACCCCGCCGACGGCGCTCCGGCCCGCGGAAGTCGCCCGTCCGGCGCGCGACCTGCAGGCCGTGGCGCGGCCATCGAATCTGAGCAGCCCGGAAGGCAAGAAACTGATTGTCGGCCGTGAAATCGAACTTAGCGGCAATATCAGTGCCTGCGACAAACTGGTCGTCGAAGGCCGGGTCGAGGCGGAACTGCAGGACTGCCGCCAGATCGAAATTGCGGCAACCGGCACCTTCAAGGGCGCCGCCGCCATCGATATGGCGGAAATCAGCGGAAATTTCGAAGGCACGCTGACAGCGCGCGATATCCTGATCGTGCGGTCGACCGGCCGGATCACCGGCACGGTCCGCTTCGGCAAGCTAGAGATCGAACGCGGTGGCGAGGTTGTCGGCGACATCGGGCTCTGCGACGCAGCGGGCGACGACTGAGGGTTTCGACCGGAACCGACGCATGCCCCGCAGACTATTTTCGTTCGCGCTCTGCGCCGTCCTGAGCGCCTGCGCCGTTCAACCGGCGGGACCAGGCAGGGAAACGGCGCCCGTCGACGACCAGTCGATGGCCGAGCCGCCACAGCCGGATCCGGCTATTCCCGCGCCGCCGCCGC
>TARA_R110002110_G_scaffold360053_1_pt1 | contig 28593 bp, 21 predicted proteins | sample TARA_R110002110 | Tara Oceans TARA_R110002110 (sample SAMEA4397330) | marine metagenome | biome: Polar Biome; feature: [SRF] surface water layer (ENVO:00010504); material: water (ENVO:00002006), including particulate matter (ENVO:01000060) such as... | depth 5 m
CATCAGCGCCCGCTTCAATCAATCGATTGACGACCTCAAGATGGCCACGCCAAGCTGCCCTGCGAATAACGTCATTTCCCTCTGCGGTCACATCAGCGCCTGCTTCAATCAATCGATTGACGACCTCAAGATGGCCATACATAGCTGCACGGATAATAGCTGCATTACCCTCTGCGGTCACATCAGCGCCCGCTTCAATCAATCGATTGACGACCTCAAGATGGCCATGCCAAGCTGCCTCGCGAATAGCTTCATTTCTCTGTGCGGTCAAATCAGCGCCCGCTTCAATCAATTCATTGACGAGCTCAAGAAGACGGGGGGTTCCTAGGCGAGTTGATTTAATAGCGTTAAAGAGTTGCTCTGTAGGGTTCATGTTCTGCTCATTCCAATTAAAATAAAGATAAAGACAGAGTGCTGGCTTGAAAGGCAAATGTCTTTCGGGAAAAACCTGATTTAGCCTATTTTTCGGATGGAATGTCTTCAGATTAGTATAGATGGTGCATAGGATTCGTTTTTTGGACTATCTGTAATTATGAGAGGCTCAACCTTGTCGACTTTCCCTTGCATATCTAATACAAATTTACCACTGTAGTGCTCCCCTGAACACCAGACCCACTTAGTATTTAACCAACTAAGAAGAATGAATTATGTCTCAAAAACAAATATCACGTGGCCGTTGTTACATATCACAATCAGAAAAAGTTAGAATAGTGGGATAAAGCCACACCAGTGGTCTTAGCACTGCTGAAGTTACACGTATTAATAAAATCGGCTTGAGCTCATTAATTAAATGGTGAAAACAATATTTTGAAGGTGATTCTGTGGGCGTTAAATCCGACGACGATGTTATTTCATAAAAAGAATATCTCAAAGTTAAGAAACAATATCGTAATCTTGAAACTGTGTTAGGTCGAAAGTCTGCTGAGAAGGAAGTTTTAAAAGAAGCCGTTGTTGTTTTGCGCGCGAAAAAAACTGATATCGGAGTCTGTCTGGCTAAGTGTCAAAAATTTAGTCGAAGATTAATATGCAGTTCTCTAAAGATATCTAGGCCAACCTGAATCGCAGATTATCAGAGGATTTCAAGATGAGCAAAAAAAGATACCATGCAACAACTAATTTAAATATCAACATCTTTATTTTCAAAATAACTATCCATCGTTAATGGCCCTAATTTTTTCTCTAATTTCTTATGACGAGTTACGTTGGCTTTTTTATACCTGAATTTAGGGCCGTCTCTTTAAGGTGTTCTGTGATTTATTGGTCTCCACCGTATAGAATGAATCCATTAACACCCGCTATAATTTTAGAGTCATTGTCTCTAATGAAAAAACTAAACGGGTATGCCTCACCATATTCAGATGTTTCTTGATTGATTTGCTTTGTAATATAACCAATATCACTAGCGCATAGATTTTTGGTGTATTCAATTTTGTGCATTGTGATTCTCTTGGTAATTTTCTATTAGATGTGCAAGGGAACCCACTTAAAACTACATTTTAATCAGTTATATTTATCTTCCTCTTTCTTTATAAGAATATTACAATGTGATATTCCCACGGTAGATATGCCGGCTCAAGTCAGTGATTTCAGTAAGGACAAATAAACAATGGGATACTCAGTATGACTGCGCAAACCTATAGGGATTAAACCGCTCTATTATTCTTGCTATAGTAACGTGGTTTATTTTTTTTGTTAAATGTTACCTTGCTAAATAACAAGCGCAGTTACATGAGCAACAAATCAAGTTCGAGTATATTGGCAAATCCATAAGTGTCAGTAATAAGGATATTACGTGAGTCTTTTCACTATTAAAGAAGATTGTTTAAAGTTACTCAGATCATTGGCTGCTGATTTTCGTTTATCAGAATATGATAGAAAAAATATCAACTCAACTATTGATTATATTGATAAATTTTCTTGTGATCCAAAGAAATATGAAGAATCTTTAAGCCCTACAGAAGATGTTTGGGCTGATTTTTGTAATAAATATAATGTGCTCATACGTCCACTCCCCTCTTCCATTTATGAGTTTGAAAAGTACTTTCAAAGTATTGCAGGATTTTACATGCTATCAAAATCGATCGTAATATCTTCTAAATCGGATGCTGGGATGTACCTATTAGATATGGTTGAGGGTGAATTAAGCTTCTTAAAAGAACAACTCGAAAGTGAGTCAGAACTTGCCCAAATAAATAAAGGCATATATGACACCTTGCATAATGGCCTCTCAAAATATACAGACGCACTGTCTACTATTTATTTAGTAGAAGAAGCAGACACAGACAAGTTTATTCGTGAGTTTTTAGAGATTGACACTCACAAAGTGACTATTGCTGAGATCTCAGTTGTTGTATATTGTCTATTCTATTATTTTAAAGATGAAATTTATGAATCATGGGGATTAAATGATCCCGATACGATAAAAAATATCTTTGATAATCTCAATGAGATTTTACAAGAAACAGAACTAGATACGATAGATTTCAGCTCATATGACAGCATGATGTTATCTTTTACCAAAGGGGCTACCCAATTAAATACCCTATTAACTCGAGTACTGCAAAGCAATCAAAACTTTGCCCTGATAATTGAACTTTATATTATCTTAGAGCTGACTACTTCGGCCAGCTTTACTGACGATAGCAGTACAGCATTTAGTTGCTTGCTAGATTATTTCCAAAATAAATTTTATGCTGATAAACAAATCATTAACCAATTTACCCATAGTCCTCAAGCAATACATGGTTTGTTCAGCCACATTCACTATGCCCTTGATGATATGGCAAACAATGGTGCTCGATACTTTACCGAGGTGGATATAAACAATAAACCACTCAATGAAATCTCTCTAACTGAAGCTCAAAATGCGATTACAATGATCTCTCAAAGTTGCTTAGATTTGATTCTAGATCCAGAATCCGAAGGGTACAACACACTACTTGATGATTACTTTGCATTAAGCCTTCATTTTAGTGGTCAGGGTATTGATATCACGAAAAGAGCCATCCCCCTAAAGCCTCAAAATGAACTGTTCGTGCTGTTGAATGAAACGATTCACTCGGATGCTAGTTTAAAGGTGAAATTCGACCATATCAATCAAGTACATCCTTGTCTTATAGACTTACTATCTATCCATAATATTCTAAACTCATTTGAAATTTATAATTCAAGTCTATATGAAAGTCAATATCCCCTTCTGCTGTACAAGGAATATCAAGGCATCCTAGGAAAACCAGAAAATCAAGCCATATTTCAAGCTCTAGAGTTTGAAATACGCTCAATGCTTCTTACTTTATTTTATTATTTCCAATATCTTTGTGAATTCTGCACCACGAATGCATTTATGTTAAGAGCTGAGTTGCTTGGATTTAAAGTCAATGCCAATTTTGCTCAGGGCACAAGAGAGTATTTTGAGAGTGATGATGGAGTGTGTCAGGGCTACGTGCATCAATTTGCTGAATATTTACTTGTGCATAAGAAAGGTAAAACCAAAGATGTCAGTCGTGCGATACGCTGGAATTCTGGTGCAGAAAAATCGATGTTCGATATCGCCTATTGTAGCCCATATCATCGCTTGGCTCCCAATAAACGAACCTATCAATTTCAAAATGAACCTATACACGAAATTTGTAATGTATTACAGATCCAACATGCCACAAGTGGGTTTCGTTTTGATTCTGGCGCTGAAATTGCGGAAAAAATGTTAGAGCTTTTGAATGATCATCCAGGAGATATGATTTCACTTGGTATGTGGCAAAGCGGGAATGAAGTTGGGCATGCTGCAGGGTGCTTCATTGATGATGAGCAGTTGCATTTTTTCTGTGCAACTCACAGCTGGGTTTCAATTCCACTGAATGCAAAGCCCTATGAAGCCCTTTGTGCTTTTTTACATGCTATTTATGCGGAGCTCCCCTTTTTCATTCAATATAATAGCTTTTGGGTAGAAATCATTCACAGGACTTGGGAGCACAAGCCCATTGATGATAGCAATTATTATGTATGTAACTCAGATAAAGACAGTAAATATAGTGCATCAGAGCAGGCTAGAGAATCCATGCAAGCCCACGCATTTGATTTTTACAATGCTTCTCGTAACAATCAAGGAAAAGAGATTACTGATATGCTAATGTTAGAACTTGACATCGAATCATAAATATCAGCGCCTTGTTAAAAAGTGTTAAGCTTTAAAGCTAAGAGAGCTGTTGTAATACTGTTAACTACACAGTTATGGCTCATGATGAAAGTATCGAAATAATAGGCATGTAACAACATCTAATCGGACTATTTCAAATAAAGGCTATTTTTAAACCTTTTTGGTTTACTTTTAAGGGGCAAATCCTCCTGATCTTTTGTCTTTGTTGTCAAATGCTGGGGTACCCCAACTTTTGCCACTATATATTGAGATAATTCTTTAAATCCCGGCTCAGAATTTATATGCTCTATAAAACTCTTACCCTCCATCATTTGAAAATTAAAATCTGCACCAGATTCAATTAAGTACTTACAGGTTTCAATGTTTTTATTTAAAATTATAGCATGACTCAAAGCACTAGCCCCATGTTCAGTCACGGCATTAATATCCGCACTTGCCTGTAATAGTATTTTGCAAAGAGACATCTTTTAAAGGTCGCGTTTAGACGACAAAAGAAAGATGCATCTTGAAGTGTAATAGGTATATATCTCTTCAATTGAGTCTATGAATTTTTTGTTTATTCGAGGAACAATATTGGAATTGACATTCTAGAGCTATTCTTATTGTCATTTTGGATATCAAACAGCGTTTGGTGGATGAAAAATGCCATAAAATTGTGGTCACTCTCTATTTGCTTTGGCAGTTGCATATTCTTCATATGAAAAATACGGCACGCCTATTTCGAGACAAAGATTTTCAATCATTTTTTCCATTATTTGATGGCGTCGTTTAGCCTCAAGAGTTCCGGCCTTAGTTTGCATGGTACCTGATATCACGAATAATTTTTGATAAAAATGATCCAATATATATTTATTGTCATCAACAGATCGGCCATAAGGTATAGGTTGTTTTGTATCATATAAGCTATTATTATGCTTAAAGCCTACCCCTAAAGTTCTAGCGAAACCAATCACACCTAGCGCATCTAACCTATCTGCATCCTGCACAACTTTTGCCTCAAGGGAGGCTGGGAGAATATTTGCAGAAAAGCTATGCCCTTTTATCGCGTGCTCAATAGCGCCTAAATATTCATTTGGATATTCCCATTGGATTAATAATTTACGAGCTTTTTCGGCAGACGTTGTAGAAGCCATGGCACGATTTTGAGAGAACTTACTAACAGGTACACATTCATGCAGCATAATAGCTGGCAAAATAATTTTAATCTCTGCATTTTCTTGTTCAGCAAGATTTAATGCTGTTTTAGTCACTCTATCTACATGATCAATTTTATGTGCAGGATCAAACTGGTGTTCTAATGTTAATAGATAATCTCGAAACTTTGTATGCCATTCATGGACAAAGTCTTTAATTGAAACACTTTTAGGTGTAAGACCTATATTTTTGATACTAGAAAACATGAGTATTCCTTTAGCTTTTATTATAATTTAAGCATAAAGATCCAGAATATAATCATTCACTGGAAGGTTGCAAATAACAACCGTTATATTCTAGAGCAAATCAAGAGAATTGCTTAACTGTTCTTCTGAATGTCTCTTTATCTTTAACCATCAATAATTTTTATGATTCATAATTATGACTCAAATTGAAATAACTTCTTAGAAAGCTCATCAAGTGTTTCAACCCGATCTAGATGTTCAATTGCATTGGGTAATTTATAAAACATGTCAAAAGTTCTATGCTGAGTCAACCCTACTGCTTGTCGATAAAGTGCCATCCCGAGGGTTTGATGGGCAAAGGTTTCAGATACAGGCCAATCAGCTGATTTGAGTAAGCTTTGAAGCAATATTTTATCACCTGGGAACTCTAAACATAGTTTGCCTAATTCATAGTGCCTATCGGTTATAGCAGCATCCCCCCAGTCAATTATGCCACTGAGATGGCCTTGATTTACAAACACATGCATCAATACGATATCACTATTGACCAGAACATTATCAAAAGGAGGTAAAGCCTCCAAGAAATAGTCAATTTGATTAATCAGATGATTTGGTAAGGAACTATGTTTAGCCGCAGAAATTATATCTAAATGTTCAAAACTATCGAAACGCTCAATCAAGTCATTATCTACAGGCAAGGCATGAACCATCTTAAGCTGCTCGCCTAATTCAGAAAAAATGGTAATCTGTTGCTCTCTAGTCAGCTCAGAATTTAACCAAGAATTACCAATAACACGTGTTGAGATTATATAAGCCCATGAACCTGCACCTTTACCTTTTTCACCTTTTACGATAATTTGAGGCGCAAGAATGTCTGAGTTTTTAGCAAGCGTTTGGTAAACCGCACACTCTTTTTTAAAAACATGTTGCCAATTTTTCCGATAACAAAAAAATTTGATAACTAAGTCATCTAAAACAAATACAGGGTATGTACTGTTGAAACCAGACTGAATATTGTTCAAAGACTGCTCCAAATTATTAATTTCTAATAATTCAGCAATCCTTAATTTCCAAAACGATATGCTACTTTTTTTTGCAGCATATTCCATATCTGATTGAATTAACTTTAAGTCTTCCATCTTTACTATATAACCTCTACAAAATAGGTATTTTATTAAGCATCCAGGATAAATGTATACCCGAAATGTTGTCTCTATGGACCCGACCTGTGATAATTTCAGTCGTAAGTATAACAGTTGTTAAGGGAACGAAACCCCAATAAATAATTATTTACTTGGACATAATTCTTGACGTACCACACAAGTGAGTGACTGGTTAAATATCACCCGCCCGTTCCACTGGTACTGAATTTTAAAGCATGAATTGTAGTGTTTGCTAGCACTATGCAATTAGGCACTGTTTTACAACGTACTACTTTTTCGGGCTCATCCAAATTTTTGAGCATAAATTTTTATTTCTTGTTTTGCTTGGCAAACGCATATTCAATAATGGCCTTAAATTATTTAATTGTTATTTTTAACGCCTTGTTTAAAAAATTTTAAGCCTTGGGTTTTCTTTTTGTGATTCAAGCCAAGGCATAACAGATAGTTTTCTTGCAAGCGAACATTTTATACTTACATCAAGAGCACATTGCTAAATGGCAAATGTTCAGAATAACCAGAAAATAAAGCTTCTTTGAGACTCTCATAGTTTATCTTTGTCTCTGCTTCGGCACTATATTCAAATGCAAACATGGCTACAGCTAAATCATAACCACATAATCCAACGCCACAGCCATCAAAATTAATAACAACACACACATTTTTATGTACGGAATATCTTGCTGATGTCATCAGTTCTTTTTTGTACTTACACCCTAGTCTCTGCAAGAATAAAGATTTTAACTCGGTAATTTTTGTCTTCAAGTATGAATAAGTGTCAATAAATTTTGTAAAAACCTCCCATAATTTATTGCTAGGCGCTTTTGAGCCATGTGTGGCAACTTGAGTAAATACTTGAACTTAAACAAAATATTGTAATTTCCACCCTGTACAAGTACATACTAAGGCCATATTTAAGAGTATTACATAACTTGAAAATATGGGTTGTTTTCTGTATATTGGTTTCACTTTAGCCAGGATATATTATGCCTCATATGGAGCAACCACACGTTGTTCGTAACACGCTCATTGGACTGATCGCCCCGGCAATTTGGTCAAGTTACGCACTATTTGCCTGTTTTCTGAAGTCTCTTCCGCAGTTTGAGGTCCTAGCCCTTTCTTATCTATGTGCATTCTTAAGTTTAAGCCTTATTAGGCTGATGCAAACCAAAGAGAGATTTTCTCAATCACAACAACCCAAGAGTAACTTTCATGCCTGGATAGCAGTATTCTCTGGCGTTTGCTTATTTCAATTTTTTTATTTGGGGGCCTTTAGATTCGCGCCACCTGCTCATGCAGAACTTATTAACTATTTATGGCCAATTATGGTGTTATTTGGCAGTCGATTGCTATCTCGGCAAACATTTTCTCCGAGATATTATATCTCTAGCGGACTATGCTTAATGGGCTTGTCAGCACTGTTTTTAACTCAGGGTCAAGAACAACCCAGAATGGAATATTGGTTAGGGTATTTATTCGCCATTGGATGTGCTATTTCATGGACCTTTTACTCCCTTTCTGTAAGGCACGGTAAAGGAATCAACGATAGCCTTAATGCCAAAGTCTGTCTTGTTGGTTTTTTCATGTCATTGTGTATTCATCTTGGCTTTGAAAGCTTCCAACTACCCTCTATAGCAGCATTGTTGGGAATCGTATTTTCCGGTTGCGGCGTAATTACTTTAGCGTATTTGAGCTGGGAAAAGGGGATGAAGGGCGGCAATATTACTATCCTGACAACATTTTCCTACAGTGTGCCCATTTTATCGATTGCATTACTCGTCTTATTCAATTTAACTGAACCGACCTGGAATCTTTTTTTTGCTACAATTCTTATTGCCATTGCAGGTTGTATTTCGATGATACAAAAAGTGAATTTTAAATGGCCGCTCGTATTATCTCCGACATTATTACGCGGAAAATATAAACGTACAGAATCACCTACCTAAGCAAGAAATTTCTGCTATAAATGTCTTAATTTTACCTGGTATGCCAGGGAAGCTTCTAGTCGAGATAGAATTAATTAAGGACTGGCTTTAAGGACAATAATTCACTCGGGATACAATTGTTCTATTGTAGATGCTCTCAATGCATAGTTGATAATACTACGCAATGAGATGTCGGATTTACCAACGACTTTTAAAACCTATCCGATAAATTAGGTGGGTCGGTTTTAGTATGTTTTTTATTAAAGCTTAAGCGACTTCGGCATAGTAAATTCTAAGCCAATATTTTTTGTTTCACAAAGTTCAATTGCCTTCTCGATAGCTTCTTTTGACAAGGGAGTATCTTTGATGTTTAGCTTTCTAAGAGTGTTGTTACTTTCTAACTCTTTTAGTTGTATGGGACTTAATGTTAAAGCCAAAGTTATCTTTAGTGATTAGGCAATGCGTGCTGCATCATCTATTATAACGATTTTTCCATCGTTTTTTTGCCATATCTTGCAAATCGACAACTTTATCTGTCTCATCAACAATCTCTGTTCCTAGGAGTGTTTCAAGAACATCTTCCATGGTCACAAGACCGGCCATACCGCCAAAATTATCCATAACTAACGCAATGAGTTCACGTTTTTGAATGAAATGATTAAACAGCTGAAAAACGCTATAGTTTTCAGGTACTGAAATAATGTCTCTCTTGAAATCACTTAATTTTTTATCTTCATTATCATTAATCAAATGCTCTAGAACCTCATCCTTTAAAATATAGCCTATGATAGTCTCTTTATCAAAGTCTTCTTTTAAGAGAATACGAGAGAACACAAGCTCATTCTTCATCTCATAAAATTCTCGGGCAGTCATATTTTGCGGAGCGGTTTCTGTAACTATGCGTGGGGTCATAATATCTTTCACATGGTATTTTTTAAAATGCAAAAGATTGTGAATAAATTTACTTTCAGATTCATCTAATGCCCCCTCTTGTGAACCAATTTGAGCCATAGCCAAAAAATCTGTTCGGCTAAAAACATTCATTTGTTTGTTTGAATTAAAAACTTGCGTAATAAGCTGGCAGATCCATATTACCGGAAAAGTAAGCTTGATAACAACATTCAGGCTTATTGCTGTAAATGGGGCTAGAAATCTCCAATTGTTTGCTCCAATAGTTTTCGGGATAATTTCAGACACTATCAAAATGCTTGCCGTCATAATAGCTGGCACCACGAAACCAGTAATCATTGGATTGCTATCAGCCCATATTGCCATGGCCTGTTGTCCGACCCCAATTGCACCCGCGGTATGGGCAATTGTATTAACCGTTAGAATGGCGGCCAATGGACGATCAATGTTGCCTTTAAAATTCTGTAATATTTTTCCAGTTTTTTTCCCCTCGTTTAGCTTTACCTGCATGTAAGATGGTGAAATACTCAGCAAAACAGCTTCCCACAAAGAACATAAAAAAGAAGATAAAATCGATACACAGAAAAAAATAACTAATGTAGTGAACATGATTAAATAACGGTCTCAATAGCTCATTATGAGTATATCTAGTTTGCCATCACACGAGTTTGTTCCTCACCTGACTGTGTGTGACTTGCGGTAAATGTTCTTATGATAATTAAGAACATCCAAATGCTTGAGTTAAAAGTAATCTAATTTATTGAAATATTTCTAGTTTTTCATTTTTATCAAAATGCGGAGAATTTTCTTAATAACCCATGTCTGCATTTCTTTGTTTTTATTATTAGTCGCGATCTGTAGGCGATAGAGTCTTAAATATGGGGTATAACTTTAGAATATTTTGATATATTTTTTCTAGTGCTTCTATTTCAGCCACATCTGGCCACTACACTAACAGTATGCAAATTTCAGATTTCATATGCACAAAACTATTTAGCTTGTATAAAGTTATTCCCAAAGAATAAATAAAGTCATTACATGAGTGATCTGCTCCCACTTTTCCGGAACGAATCCCACTAGTAAGTTATTATTTACTGAGAGCTTATGAAACATGCGCTATAATTGTTGAAAGTATATTTCTGTATACTTAAGAAAATGCCTGTATGAATAACGAGCTAGTGACAGTTCTAGGTGTCAGAATTGAAGCGGATTAGCACCTCGTACAAACAAAGGATTTTAGGAATGAACATTGTAGCTAAAAATCATGAAGAAATGTTAGTAAAAAACTTTATCGTTAAGTCAAAAAGATCAAGGCTCTTAAATTTCATTACAAGCAAAAAAAATAGATCAAAGTTCACAGAAATGATTCATCATTTTGGATACCTTGACTCTAGATATATCATCCTCGTAGAAAATAGGGAGCATAGCGCAGAAGTGATACAGAAAAAGTTAACTTCAATGGGAGCCCCTGATGAGTGTTATCTTATATCAACCACCGACTTACTTGATGCTAAGGTTTTAAAACTTGCAGAAGCGCTTGATAAAGTTCTATATGGAAATCGAGGATACCCATACCCATCATTTATTTCGTGTATTCCAGGTAAACTAGCTTATTACGAAGGTGAAGAATCAGTAAATGAAAGTAGCTACATTCTTTTTAGGGATGATGGGTTTAAGTGAATATTCGGTTCATGTCTGTCATAGAAAAAATTAATAGTCTAAATGATAGCCTTAACCCCAACTAGGTTTTAAAAGGTAGTACCTTTCAAATATCTTCGCTTGGATTAAGGTGCTATCGGCTCGACTCTTCGAACACATACGCCCCCTTCTACTCCATCTCAAAATTTTCGATGTTTAGCAATAAAGGTTGTAATTCATTTTTGCTTTTAACAATTGGTGATTATTCTGTTGATAGTGAATTCACACAGTCTTTAATAAAATATTCCCACCATCCTAAGGAGAATACCTTATCTATTAGATCATCATCATAATCGTAAACCAATGTTTCAGTCGTTAAATCTGATACTTTATCATACCAATATGTCAAATAATCTGACTGGAGGTACTCTAAGGTTTGAGCGACTTTGAGATAGTATATTCTAAGCTAATACTTTGTTTTTCACAAACTTTAATTGTATTCTCGATAGCTTCTTTTGACAAAGAAGTATTCTTGATATTTAACTTTTTAAGAGTATTATTACCTTCTATCGCTTTTAAAAAGTTATTCCAGGAATCATCAACAAGTCCATTATTACTTAGGTCAAGACTTGTTAAGTGTGTATTGTTGCTTATCGCAGCAGCAAGTTCTTCTGTATGCCCTGAGGCAATGCCTGAGCTGCTAAGATCAACTTCAGTCACATCTGGCTTATTGTTGGCAATCATTTCGATAATGGCACTTTGATTATGTTCTTCATTACTTTTATAAACCATTATATAATCTCCACTAACATTTATTTGGTAAGTAACTATTTAGAACAAGTATAGTCGAAAATGGTTCAACAAATATAACTGCGAATAAAGACAGTTAAAGGTACCAGAGCAAGATAATTTCATAAGTCAAAGTGAAGTTGAGTGGCGCTTTTGAATCATTACTTTTATCTAATTTCATCCGTGGTTCTCTTCTATAGTACTGAAATATACCAGAGTCAGAAAGGTTTTTTAGTTTTGCGCGGGGACTTGTTTTTTAGAGCATCTTGTTTTTCAGAAACATCTTTAGATGTAGGTACAATAGAAGATGACCTGTCTTGATTTGTAGCTTCCAAATTATGCATTTGAGAATCGCTAGAAAACAATAATTTACTTCTGGAATGCTGAGAAGTGGGTTTTCTTGACGATGTGCTTTGTTCTAGGTGTTTTTTTTTCACATCTGCTTTTTCGATTTTTGGAGAAGATAATGATGATTTGGCCTCAGCAAACAACGGAGAAAATAGAGAATTTAAGCCAGTGCTTGTATTTTGTCCAAAATTTGCCTGAGCTTGACTCTGGGTTAACTCTTGTGCAGATTTTAGTTTTGTCATGTCTGCTTTGTTCAATTCTGAAGTTAAATCAGTTGACTTTTTTAGTTTTTGAGAAAAATGCTCTTTTAATAGCTTTTGCTCCTCAGCTGTAAATTCAGGTCCCATAAAATATTGCTGCATATCTTCTGCAACAATATTATTAACACCAATACTGGTCAAAAATTGATTGATTTCTTTCTGATATTCACTTAAATCATAGTTGTCATCGATGGCATCATCCCATTCAGCCTCTAATTTAAAGAGCATATCTTGTGGATCGAATGTAAAATTAAAATAGCGAGAACAATTTTGGGGTTGAATACTTTCAACGCCCTGGTAAGTATTGTAAATTTCTTTATTTTGATCCTTGCTCATAAAATCAACTTGCTTTGAAATTAAATCTATTAAATTTTCTTTCCTACGCCACATTGCAAGTATAAGAGGATGCGCATCATCTTTCCCAGCTGTGTGAACACCATTTTTTAATAATATTTCAATAGGTGTTGCATATTTATCATGCTCATTTTCGCCATACTTATCAATAAGCTCTTCAAGAAGTATTTTCTCACTATATATTTCTGGAAACTTCTTGTAGATAGAGTCATAAAATTCAGCAACTTGACCTCTTGCGGTATCCAAACGCTGTTGAAAACCAGGATCATTGTTAGCAGCCATCTCAAAAAAAGCATTAAAGTTTGGAGGCGACATTTCTCCTTCATAGCTCGGCTTTTCTGCAACATAGCCAGGAATAAGACCCATTGTGTCTTGAGCCGGCCCTAATACCTCGTGCGTACTATGTAACCCAGTACCAACTATATATGCATAAATAGATTGTAAATATAGTTGCTTATCTTCAATATTCTTCGAGTTAATCATCATTTCATATAGAGAGATCTGTAAATTAAAGGTCCCTGAAGGGCCAGAAAGATAACCCGTTTCATTATCCATATAAGCTCGTACCGTTATGCTTTTAGTATCAGGTTTTTGTCTTACGGCATATGGACACCAAGGAGCATGCCCAGTGGGTGTGGATAACAGTAGTGAGTTTTCTCGCTGCAGCAGTTTAACTTGCTCTTCTGTAAACAGACCATGGCAAGTTGTACTTTTTGCCTGATCTATGGGTCCTTTACGCCCCTTTTTTGCATCGCATGAATAATAATCACTCTTGTAAATGTGGTCATCCGATATGAATTTTCAGGCATTCAGTCCCTCTTGAGTTGGTGCACGAAGTTTATCCAAAAAATTATTTTTATCACCAAATTTTTTATCGACTAAACTTTTAAGCATGCCGGTTGGTTCATTATCTTCTATGCCAAAAAGTGGTAAATATAAGCCAATCTTCCTGTTAGCAGCAAACTTAAATGAGAGTCTATGCACTATATCTGATCATATTAAAGTTCAAGTCATTTAAGTTCTTTAAAGTCGATGTTTTGCGGCTTTTTTATGGCTTGAGCTTAAATCACTTAATGCAAGATGTCGAAGTTCACACACTATTTGGGAATACTTCCCTACCCCAAAATTTATAGAATATGTATGTTTTTGAACATTCTCGCTCACGTGCTGTTCTAAACCTAAGTTATCAAAAAAATCTTGTATCTCGTCCTTATATTCATTTAAATCGTAGGGCTCATCAAATTCATCATTAATATAAGTTTTAGAGATAAGACTAAAAGATTTATCTATAGGATCAAAAGTTAATTCAAAAAACGGACTATAATTTTTTAGTCGCTTAAGCTTGTCATAAACCATTAGCATTTCATTATTTTCTTCAGTTTTTAAAGCAGATTGTTCTTTTAAAAAATTTATGAGACTGAGATTATCTTCCATGATCCCCCAGGCTAAGGGGTTAATACCATTGGGCAATGTGGTCTCTTGATTGTCTAATAACAGTTTTATAGCTTGTCCTTCCTTGGTATCATGTGCTAAATTAGTCTGTAGAGAAGCGTCTAATACCCATTTAAATAACATCTCACTTGAAATTAACGGAGTTTGCTCTAATCCTTTCAGACAAAATTCCATTAATAAAGACCAGGACTGAGATCGGATATTTATAAAGCTCGGATCATTTTCGCATGCCAGATCATAAAATGCATTAAAATTTGGGGCGACTGTTCCCCCTTCAGCTTTAGGTATTTCAACTCGGTAGTTAGGTATAAGGCCCATTGTCATTTGCGCTGGACCTAATACTTCATCAATACTGTGTAAACCTGTACCTACTATATACGCTAGCATATTCTGCAAATAGATTTGTTTTTCAATTAACGTTGAATAGTGCACTAGCATTTCAAAAGCAGATATGAGTAAGCTATAAGTGCCAGAAGGACCAGAAATAAATACGGCTTCATTTTTTAAGCACTCTTCGACAATCACACTATCATAATCAATAGCTTGGGCTACCGTATCAGGCGTCCAAAAGACATTTGTAATATTTTTCGTTAAAGCCTGTGGGAAATTTTGAGATAATAGTTCAATGTTTTTCTGGGAAAAAACGCCATAATAATAAGTAGACTCATTATTATCAATAGGACCATCTCGACCAAACTTTTTATCCGTTTTATAATAATCACTAAAAAATATATGTTTGAAAAGTCGCGTCCGTGCATTCAAGCCTTCAGCACTTGCCGAAGCTAGTGAATCTTTAAAAACATTAAACGTTTGATAATCTTTTTCAATAATATTTTTAAAGATGCCAATAGGCTCAGGGTTGGTATTAAACAAAGGTATCGTTCTCATTATGCTCCAAGCAAACATAAACTGAATATATAAAACTCTCTCAATATCTTTGTTTTTGGCAAGATCGTTCATGGCCATTGAGAGAAGCCCTTCGACTTGAACGTTGCTAAGCGGACTGCTTTTGTTAAAATTAGTATCTAAGACTGGTATATGTTGCTTGATAAAAGAAGCATTAACTTCCTCAATTGTGTACCCGCCTAAATGTACCCGATCAGGTACGGGATGAAGCAATGAATAAGCAAATCTTTTAAAGTGAGGATAATAATTACTGTTTGCTTCATCTGTTTTATGTTTGTAAAAATCGCAGATCGCAAGGTATTCATAATTATGTTCACGATAGACTTTAACCTGTTCACATATGGCATCAGAGAGTTTTTTCTGTATTGCCTTCATATTTTCAGTGGGTTGCAACAATAAAAGAGTGGGTAATGCAGACTCATAGGCTCTAAATAGTATATCTTCCCCTTTAAGTTTAATTGGAACAAAACCGTATGGACTTTGATTTATTCGCTCGATCAGATCTAAGTTAACATATTCTTTTAATAGACATTTTTCAGAGGAGCTTAATAGCTCATATGGATTGACTATTTGTGATACATCCTGGCAATGTTCTTCAATTTTACACTGCAGCAGCGCGCACCATGACTTAATTTTCAGGTAGGTCGTCTCCTCTAATTTCAAATCAGATAAAGACGCATGTAATTGACTTAACAAAGTAAACTTAGCTTCAGTATACGTTGTAAAATATTTTTTTTGCCCGATTAAATACATATAATCTTCTTATAAAATTGTGCTTATAAATTATGTTTTTTTTTGCATTGGTATGTTATTTTGTCCTACTTGGTTTGGTATTAAGCTTTCAACTTGCAATTCTTCAAATTGATTCAGTAGAGGCTTTATAGTCTCTGAGAGATTGTGCTGACAAGGTTCATCAATATAGGCTGTATTAAACCCTCAACTGAATACATTTAGCTTCACCCTGATAATGATTGAAATTTAAAATCTAAAGACTCTAATATCTGTAGATTATAGCTTACCCTAGGTGAGCAACTCAATCATATTTGATGTTAGGGTTGAATTATTGTATGAAACTTCTAATTTATTGCTTACATATACAGGTGTATAACCCCGTCTAAGTAAACCACTGCGGTAAGATGTCTTCCGATAAAGTAGTAAACAGAACTTTTTCAAGCACCGTTACCTAAGCGTAATGGGCTGCTTTTTTTGATAGGTTACTAAATCTCAATGATTCTATTTGGACATCGTTTTTAAAGTAACTCATAGAGTTCCAGATCATATTGATTCATACAGATCCTTTAAGCGACCTTAATTAAACTTTATCATTTTTCTCAGTTTTGAAAATGCCGCACTAAGGAGTCAGTCTACCTAAGCCAAATGCAAAAAATTTAAATCCAGCATCCAGGATCCAAGCCTGCGTAATGAAGATAACGCTTTGATTATCAAATTGCTTTGCTCTCGTATGGGCTGATGTCGATTCCGCTTTAAGACAGACTTCATTTTGGCGTAACTTCGACTCAGTCGACTCTTTTCTGGTTTCATCCTAACCTTGAATCCTCCCGGTTGATTTCGAACGCTATAGAAAGTGAAGCTTTGAAAATTGAAAGTATGGATTTCCTTTCTTCTATTGCTTGCATTTCGTTTTGCAAATCGACCGAATTCGATTAGTTTGGTTTTGCTGGACTCAAGTTTAAGGTCGACTCCCACCTGCTGAGCGTTGACGCTTTTGAGGGCTTGGCGAAGCCATGCCATCTTGAGCGCTTTCATCTCTGGGGCGTCTATTATCTGACTGTGCTGAACTTTGCGATGCCCGCGTCCTGCGTCCCTGGGGATTACGGGCAAACAGAACAGCTCTTCTTGTACCTTGGATAGCACTTTCAACGCACCCGTTGGCACTAGGGCCATAAGCTTTTGACATAATGATTCGTGCTAAATCGTGACCCAAACGGCTATACAATACGGATGTTAGTTCTCTTTGAGTAGCCCTTAAGTCAAGAACTCGCTCGAATTGAGCTGGATAATTATGTTTTAGGTAGTTTCTAAAGGCAGTGTTTGCAACAGCAATCTCATGCAGTTTTTCTGTTGTGCTACCACTGGCCAAAAATTTATTAGTCATTTCCGGCAAGCCTTGCCTGATAACATCTATGTTGATTGCGAGTCTTTCAACCACTTGTAGTTGGTTCCCTATAGTAGCCAGGGTCATCGCATAATTATTGCGCGCGGTAACATCAGCACCTGCCTCAATAAGGCGGTTAACCACTGCAAGGTAACCGTTTCCAGCTGCCCCGATAATTGCTGAATTACCTAACGCATCTTGCGCGTTGACATCGGCACCTGCCTCAATAAGGCGGTTAACCACTGCAAGGTGACCGTTTCCAGCTGCCACGATAATAGCTAAATTACCTCTTGCGGTTACATCAGCACCTGCCTCAATAAGGCGGTTAATCATTGCAAGGTGACCGTATCTCGCTGCCCAGATAATGGCTTCATTTTCTCTTGCGGTTACATCAGCACCTGCCTTAATAAGGCGGTTAGATACTTCAAGGTGACCATATTCAGCTGCCCAGATAATGGCTAAATTTTCTCTTGCGGTTACATCAGCACCTGCCTCAATAAGACGGTTAACCACTTCAAGGTGACCGTTTTCAGCTGCCCCGATAATGGCTAAATTATCTCTTCCGGTTACATTAGCACCTGCCTCAATAAGGCGGTTAAACAATTCAAGGTGACCGTTTCTAGCTGCCCCGATAATGGCTAAATTTTCTCTTGCGGTTACATCAGCACCTGCCTTAATAAGGCGATTAACCACTTCAAGGTGACCGTTTTCAGCTGCCCAAATAACGGCTGCATTTTCTTGCGCGGTGACATCAGCACCTTTCTCAATAAGGAGATTAACGGCTTCAAGATCGTTATCTTTAACTGCTTGGATTAATAATTCATGTAATTTATCAGGGGTCATATTATTTACTCATTTAACTATAATGCAGCTACCTTAACATTTTAAATGTTATGAGTATTTCAGGAAAAACCTTAATTTTAGATTTTTTTAAGATGCTCGTGTTAAATATTATGATGAAATGACTTTTGCAACCCGTTCCTCCAGATAGGTGATTTACATCCTTGCAGAGGCCGCCTTAATTGAGGGTTATCTTAGTGATAAACGCATCAACTTCTTTTGGTATTTTCTCTCTTGGCCTTATTCTCATTGCGAACTCTATAACCAATCTATATGTTGAGGCATCAGCTTTTTGATATTGAGCACCTGCATAGTAACGATGAAAATACTCATGTAGATGAGGTTGGGGATAGCAGGCTTAAGCTAAGTCCTAATCAGGAAAAAAATCATATTAATGAGCATTGAATCCCTTAGGTGCCTAATTGTCATCAAAGTCCTGTCAGGATTTTGGATTTCAATTGAAGTGCCTAATTGGATAATGGTCATTAATGGCAGCAATGTAGATATCAGCCCCTCTATCAAGTGAGGCGCAAACAGTGGCCGTGTGTCCTTTTGAAGCATTTGTATACTGATTTAAGAGAGAGCATGGTAGGGTTTTAAATTTCTAAAGGACTATGAGAAAAAATTAGAAGTAAACAGTTTCTCAATATCTACATGTGGGTATATAAACATGCCTTTATAGAAGGTAGGCTAAGTGTAGCAAAAAAGCACTAGCCACAAGCGGGGTTTAATCGAACCAACCATTTGATTTAATGATGCCTAAATCCCATGCAACCCCGATTAGATCAGAACGAGTTTTACACTTAAACTGTTTCTTGATGTTATGTAAGTGAGTTTCAACTGATTTAGGTGAGATGCACAATTGAGCACCAGTCTGGATGGCTGTTTTACCTTGCAAAAAACCATGAAAACATTGAATCTGTCTACTTGTGAGAGCAACATAAGAACCAGGTTTTATAGAGAAATTATTTGTGGTTAAGTGACGTCGCAACGCTTGGGGTTCAATATTATCTAATTCTATTTTTTCTTTAAGAAGCATATTAGGTGCCGTAAAAACAAGACTATTTTTCGCCTCTTCGATAAGTTTGTGAGCTTTATCTTTAAAATAAAGATTAAATTTATTTAATGAATCCTGATGGTTTAGGTATATATTAGAAATTGACTCGCTCTTTGGTGGCGCATAACCGAATATCTCAGAATAATCTTCAAAATGTCTTACAATAAACAGACCATTGCCATAGTTAAATTGATTTTCTCTGATCTCAATTTGGTATTTAGGCTGCGTATCATCCCATAGGTGCATCCCATCATTTAAATAGGACAAAGACATTGGAAATTGATTTTCAAACCAAGCGTCATAATAGGCGTTATCTGTATGTAATGTAAACGTCCCGCCATTTTTGTAATTACGGCCATAACAAAAATAGCTTATATTGGTATTTTTTAATAGTGGCTCAACAATTTTCCGAACGATTGGTGTAGATGTAATGCAAATATGCTGACGGTCAACGCTTTTATTTTTCCATTTGACAGCTTCAAATTTCGACATCAAACAACCCCTGTATTATCCTGTATTATAAAGTGGACCTTTGGTGCAGATAATTATACTAAAATTCAGTTTTAGTATCATATAGAATTAGTATAAATAAGATGAGAATCACAAATTTACAGATATTTGGTTAGTTGTTGTTTACCTAGTAGCTCTACTTATCTCTGTAATATCGGACATCTTCGTGAGTCTCCCAGAATCACTATATGCGATGATGGACAATTAAGGCCTAAGATTAAGCTTAGTTTGTTTATGTGTATAACAAGCTGATATATATAGCAAATGTATTAAATTGATAAATCCAGAAATAACCACAAAATGAGAGCATATTTGAAATAAAAATATTAAGTTGATTGAAAGCAAGATATGAGTAGTGACAATAGATTACAGCTCCAAACAATGTTTAATGGCTGTATATCTTTCGCATTAGTAAAGTGAACTATACCTTGCGTTTGCAGTGGCTGGAGTTTTTAAAAGCAATTTTTAATAAGCGTGTGTAGCTTGGGGTTAAGTTGGCCACTATGTGATTCGGCGAAATACTCTAACTGCCATTCTTGAGTTGATCGTGCTTGTTTGCTTTCTACTGTATCCCAGGGCGTATATACCCTAAAAGCTCTTTTACCATCCTGCCCTGCATTAGATAATATTTTTTTTGAGGCGAGAACGTGTTTTGGAAATATAAAATAACCCAAATTTCTTTTTTTACGAGCAATAACCACTAGCAAATCAAATTCATCGGTATTACTATAGGGTTCTATTTTTTTATTAAGGCTACTTCTTTTCCAAAAAGTAACAAATTGACCTGATTTTTTTGGCGTGACTTTGGATGTTCTAAAAAATAATTTTTTGTCAGAAACAAGGCAGTAGGATGCAGAGTATTCTTGGCCCTCATCTTCTTCTATTAGGCTTGTATATACCATGCCCATTTTGCCACATATTTCTAATATGTTAATACTATCTTTACTTATTTCGCTCATAAACCTACCCCGTGACAATGACAGTGTTAAGTATAACAAATTGTCAGTAAACTCCCAGCAAATAATTATTTGCTGGGAGTAAGCTGGAAAGTGCTCGGAGCTTTGAGGCATTACAGCACAGTATCTATGAAAGACTATTCGTTTATACTCTTACCTGTCGTGCTCACAATTTTATTTAGCATCTGACCAAATATTGTTCCTGTAGCCGCTCCAATCATAATCCCAATGCCTTGTCCTAATAAATTATGCCCCATAAGAGAGGCAGATTGAGCTCCAGCTAAAGCACCTAGAGCCGCGCCACCAATGTCATATAGGTAGAATCGGGTTCGTTCTAAGTTGTTATTTCCATCGAATGTTGCACCACAAATCATATTTTGTTCAGCAGCTGTTAAAGTTCTCATAATGTTGTAACCTCTATAATAAATATTTATTTTTCAAGCATTAACCCAAGGCTTAACTGTAAGTGAGCACTCACTCTCTTGTCAAGGGCATTAATGAATTTTTTGCGAGAAAGCTGAGGTTCTATGCATCTAATAATTATGTATGTTGAATAAAACAGCATTTAATCAAATTCGAGTATTAGAATTGTAAGTATGATTTTTGCGGATATTCAAGTAACTAATAGTTTGCTGGCAAAGCTAACTATAAAGTAATATAAAAACATATCTGGTCTCCGTTACTCTAAAAAATTATTGCTTTCAATATCCTATCTTGTTGGCGGTACCCCCTAAAACACTAAATTTCTTTGGTCTGAGAATTTGATTACTTCTTCAATCCATATTGTATATGGCGCGGTGATAATTGACGAACTCCCCTTTTCGAGTATGCAAATCAATATCACACATGGCTCCATACCGATAGGCATATTAATTCGCGTATTGCATGCCCCGCTTGTAACCCCCCCATTTTTAGAGTATTGGGTCAGCTGACTTCTGTTGTTATTATGATGCCATTGTGTACATGTTCATAAGCAATCTTTGTGATGCAAGTGTAGATCTAAGAGCATTCATAACCACATCTATTTTAAAAAGGCTAACTACATATGCTTTATACTCTACTTAATACTCTACTTAATACTCTACTTTATACTTCACTTTACCGCTTTCTCTCGCCTGAAAATAGGATAAGGCATATTTTTGCTTTTTCAGAATTCTTTGAGCCTAATGAAATTGATGCGATAAACAACTATTTGAAAGCCAACGGCAATGTGACAAGCCTTGATCTTAGAAGAAGCAAATTTGGCGCCCAAGGCGCAAAAGATTTAGGGGTAGCTTTACATGGCACCAATGTGACAAGCCTTTCCCTTGAACACAATCACATTGGTGACCAAGGCGCAAAAGATTTAGGGGAGGCTTTACAAGGCACCAATGTGACAAAGCTTAATCTTAGTGACAACGAAATTGGCGCCCAAGGCGCAAAAGATTTAGGGGAGGCTTTACAAGACACCAATATGACAAAGCTTAATCTTTGTGGCAACGAAATTGGCGACCAAGGCGCAAAAGATTTAGGGAAAGCTTTACAAGGCACCAATGTGACAAAGCTTAATCTTTGTGCCAACGAAATTGGCGACCAAGGCGTAAAAGATTTAGGGAAAGCTTTACAAGGCACCAATGTGACAAGCCTTTCCCTTGAATACAATAACATTGTCTTCCAAGGCCTAAAGGCTTTAGGAGAGGCTTTACAATACACCAGTGTGACACCCCTTTTCCTTAAATGCATTAAAACTGGCGACTTAAGCTTTCTCTTAGTAGATACAATGCTTGCTGCGAATCGAGAAAAAATAGCCAACGAAAGGCTAGCAGCACTGAATATAATAAAACATTGTGCCCAAGATCATCATGATATTAATGAGCAAGCCAATAATATAAACGACTTGCCAGAGGAAATGGTTTATAAAATCCTGGGGTATATTCCAAGCCTCCAAGTGCCTGCTAAAAACCAAGAGCTCGGCAAAAAAGCTACCACATCTATTTTAAACAGAATTTACAATATTGTTGACAAAACATCATCTCAAAGGATGGATGATGATGTAAGTAGCACAATTCAGCCAATAGCAGCTACATCATCTCAAGGTGACATAGCGGGCACACCCGTGCCACGCAGAGGTATTAAAAGAGTTGCTTCTGGCCGCACTAACGAAAAGAATACAACGAGAAATAAAAAGCAAAGAAAGCAATAGTTAACATCATTTGAAGTAGTTCCGATTAGATCTTACATCATTGTATGTTCTCACTATAAATTACCCGGATTCGGGCGAGAAAGTCTTTTGGTCCGTTCCTGCTTAATCGCGATAGATATGGCATGCCCTGAAAGGGTATGCGCCTTTCTCTACGGCGAACTAAATTGACTTACCAGAAATAACCATTGGAAGGTAATCATAAGCTACCTTTTGGCGCTGTAGATGCTCCTTGTGTCTAGAATGAATCGGCTTGGTTTCAACTTTGAGGCATAATAGACTTAAACTAACATATATTAGAGATTTCGAACATGACCGATTCAACTAGCAATATAAAGGAATATACTGAAACTATGTATTTTATTAGTGGCTTCCTATTATTATGGCACATTATAGAGGTGGGATTTACTTTATTCTACCCTTCACTCGGGTTTTCAATGATTGATGAATCTAATACACAGCTAATAAGTGCAATCGAATCGAATGCTAATATTTTATTAATATCCAGCGCACTATTAATTGTCATATTCGTAGCGTCATGTTTTGTATCTTATTATTTTCACAAAAAAAAGGGTAAATCCTTATTGGCATTACTTATAAGCATTTTTCCATTAGTGGGTACCATCTTAGGAACATGTTTTTTTGAATATTATTCAATTTTGTTATACTCAGGAATAGTATATTAAAATTATCTGTAAGATTTGGGTAAATAATTATTTATTTGAAGCGTGCTTTTCATACACTACGTATAATCTAACACCCTTCTCTATTATTCTGTATATTTCAGCGATATTTTATGGCCTGTCTGTACTGTGCAAGGACATGGTGTTTTACAAGGTACAATTTATCAAAGACTAATTTACTTTACTTAACACAACAACTAACTTGGCAGAGGGGAAACTTGCCCTGTTCGCTAGAAATTACTATGCAGTTCGACCCTGTGCATGACCATCAAAAAATTACTTACTGGGAGCATACTGACATCCTTAGGCTAACAAAGCCTGTAGGGAAGATTTTAGTAACTTACCCCATACTTTATTCAAACAGACCGGATGGTAACTTAGGGTTGATACACCACTATTCAAGGCAATGATACAAAGGACGCATTACAGATATGTTTATTTTAATTAGCCCAGCGTACATATCGACTCCACCATAGATGTATATACGCTCGTTAAGCAGACATTGACACCCCATAACGACACTGTTAGTATGCTTTCCAAGTCAAGGGTTTTTGTAGGTTCCACGCTAGTGCGCTTTATTTTAAGTTAAAGATAGCCTGCGAAAATTATGTTAAAAAATATATTGACCAGATTTTTATCAGTTAAACTGTAATTCATTAGAGAGTCTAGATGTCCTTAATTTTCCAAGTAAACAGCTTAAAAGCATGGCTAAATAGTATTTTTGCGCATTCTGGTAACGGCATTCACCTAGTTGATAAAGACACTCAAAGTAACAAATCGAATGCGATTGACACCTATCTTTTTGCTGCCGTTGGCTTGGTTTCGGCCGCTATACTAGGCCCTGCTATTGTTAAGACGAAAATTTTAGAAGCAATGTTGTTTTTAAGCCAGCCAGCAGTTTTACTTGGTGCAACTATCTTTTTAAGTGTTGGGATCCTAGGTTGGGCTGCGATGAAAAAATTTCAAACAAAAGCAGCAAATAAAACACATGAAAGTGACACGGGTCATACAAGCCAGAAAAATTACGAGCCTGTTGCTTATAGGTTACGTAGCCGAGATGTTAAAAAAAATAGTGAATGTCAGGTTGCAAACCGTAGTGGCCAACATGTTAAAAAATCCACTAGAATAAATATAGAGAATGTTGCTCAAAAAAAAGAGTTAGACATAGAGCCTGAAACTGATAATAATGCAACTATCCAGATCAAAGGGCCGCTTGTTTATCGATTACGTAGTCGAGATGTACTTTGCTCTACTAAAATAGACAATAAAAAAAAGATTCCTCGAAAAAAAGCACCTAAAGACACGCTTGAAAGTAACTCAACCAAGGCGACTCGACCTAAACCTTCTAAAACAAATCCTGGAAAAAGTTTAATTGATGACGCCAAGAAGCAAAAACAAGCTCTAAACAAGAAGCTGTATGATTTAGAAAGACTAATTAACCAAAAAAGATATGAAATAAACCATTTAAATGAAAATATATTAAATTTAGAGACAAATATAAGAGGATTAGTGCATAGAGTGAGGACTCTATCGACCCAACCTTCTCAAAAGGTAGCTCAACTGAGGCGTTCATTACGCTCTAAGGTTCATTTTAGTATCGGTGTTCTGCTTTCTAAACACAGGATGGATGACTGGGAATCCAAACTAAATATGCATTTAGTTTTTATAGATCAACGTCTTGATAATCCTAGTGCTTTACACCATGGAATCTGGAATTTACAACTACTGGTTAGGGAACGCGGAAACCAGGACCTATCTCAATTTATGTTACATAGAATCCTTTGTGATTTAATACAGCTAGTCAGTGCCAACACAAAACGAACAACTGCTTCTGAACAGCAGGAAGGCATGCAAAGCAAGGTCTGGCGTCTTAGAAATAAAGTATCTAACCTTAAAAACGATAAGAGTAGACATGAAAATGCAATATATGTCCTTAAGAGTCAACGTGATGACTTAATGAGAGAGCAAGAGCGTCACAGCAATTCGGATATAAATTCTCATGATCGAGTCAGATCACATAATAAGATTCGATAGTTAATATTTATATAAATGCGTTTTATTTTTAGAGTTGGCCCTTAAAACAGATTCACCCTTCCTAGCTGACTTTACGTAAATAATGTCTTGGTGACAATATTTTTAGCACTTTGTGTGAGGCATGTTCATTACAATCATCAAATAATGTCGTGCCATTGACTGAATACAATTACAGCAAATAATGGCTTTCCTCATTCTGGGATAATATTTTCTCCATAATACATTCCAGATGCATCTTTTATACATTACTTTTGCCCTGAGCCCTGTCAAACCAAAAAAAATACTAGAAAACAGTCACTTCGAACGTAAGCTTATCGTGCATATCAGCGTGTTATTCAACTGACCGCGTTCTATAATTAATACTAAGGATATTTTAATTTAATTAGGCATATAGGCATATGTTCCAGATTGGCGAACAAACCTCTTACTCTACTTATACCGAAGCAAAATTTGCCTTGCTAGCAAAGCTTGCTAATTTAATCGCTAGTGCTCAGTTATCAAATGAAACAAAGCAAAAAATTGAGCTTTGGATAACGGATGTTAAAGCATCAATTGATAATCACAGTCAGGATATTGATAAAATATGCCATGGTTATGACACGCTTAATGCAGATGAAAAAAAATTAATAAACAGCTTTCTTAGTCAAGCAGATATCGAGAAAATCCAACGAGGGTTGTACAGTTTGTTATCAACAGAAGAGTTGGTGAATGACTACTTAATTCGAGCAAATGAAAGTGCGGTGCCATCATTACTGCTATCAACTCCAACACAAAAAATGCAGGAAAATGTAAAGACACTTTCAGATAAGCTGATTCAAAATATAAAAGCCTACATGAATAACAATTACGACTACAAAAAGTCTTGTCGTGCTTTAGGTGAACCTGAAATTGGCGAGAATGCAAACTATGAAAGTAATTTTAAAACATTTGCAGTTTGTTTATTGCATCACATGCCAGATACTATTTATACGGGGGGCTTTACAACAGACGAAGTAAACCAGTATCTCGAGGCTAAAGGTCTAGAACCTATTCCTGAAGAGAAAGACGAGCAGAAAAAGATGTCAATGGTTCAAGCAGAAGCCATTATTGAAATGGGGATGGATGCATTAGAAAAAAATGACAACCTTGAAAGGACTATGTATATTCAATTTACCTATGGCTTAGTTCTCATGAGGCCGGTTCCCCAATTGGGAGTCAAAGCAAAAGACCCTACTGGCGAGTTTAAAACGGTTATCGATAGTGAGTATGGCGATTCTTCTAAATATTTTGACTTAGTTAGAAGTCCTGGTGAAGAAGGAGCAGAGGCACGCAGGCTAATTTCAGATGACCATATCTATAAAAGTTATTACTACACCCAGGAGGCGGCGAAAGGAAGGCTCGGAAAACCAGACACAACCAAACTAACATCATGCTATGGCATATTAAAAGAACGTGAAATAGAGCTGATAAGAGATACTTGCCCAGAGTTTTTAACTACGCCAAATGAGCATGCCCCATGGTCCCCAGATATTGTTGCGCAATGGGCTAATCCCAACAGCCCCATAGTCTCCTCTTTATTAGATCATGAAGCATCATACGTCTCTGGGCCTTCGGGTACATATAGTATTTTGACCGCATTACATGAAATGCTCGTGAACTCTGCTTCAATTGAAGAGAAGCAATTATATATTCAAAGTGCTCTGGCTTACATAGTAGGCACGGGTCTGCATAGTATTCATGAGGTTTTGGGTCCCGCTGAACATAATATGAAACTGATACCTGGCTATAATGTAGGTGTCCCTTATAAAGGAAAAATTCCAGCTCCTAATTATACTGCATTTTATGATCTTGCCTGCGAAAATGATCCTGAGTTCAAACAAAGGTTGGATCAATCTTGGGAGAGTTTATTAAACTTTCATAATAAAACATATGAGCATAATCCCATATTGCATAATGGAGAAAAAGCCTTTGAAGCTATTTTGGAAAAATATTCATCTGAAAAGCATGATCAATATACTGCGTACATCAGGTTATTATTAGATAATGGGATTGTAACAATAGGCGAAGACAAACAGAGCCCACTTATAATTGCTTTAAGAAATCATGATGAAAAACTTGTAGATTACTTAATAGAACAGCCAGAGTTTAACACAAACGAAAATAAAACCAGTGTAAATATTATTAAAAAAATGCAAGAAATAAACGACTACAGTGAGGTATTCAGAGCTACTTACTATGCAGATAGCCATAAAATAGTTTTTGAAGCTAACGCGTTCGAAGATGATATTGATCTAAGAGAGCATTTAGACCATATAAAGACATGTTTAGAGGCACTGGGTCTTGATGATGTGAGTTTATCTAGCCTATCCGAACTTTCGCTAGAGATTCCGCTGGATGATAAACTTATAGCGCAAGTGACTTCAAAAATATTAACATTGCCTACCAATGACTTGTTAGGCTTTAGTGGCTCTAATAGCAGTGAGCTAAATTGGAGTGATAGTGCTGATTTTTCAGATACTAGTGATTTAGTTTTTGATTCTTCACCTGGGAGTGATAGCAGCAGCCTTCTCTTTGATGAGTCACTAGATAGTAGCGACGATCAATTAATATTTGAGGATTCACCTGGAAGTGATGAAGTTGATCATGAAAAACAGTTGCCTGCCGGCATTTTTGATCAAAAAGATACTTCTCAACCAAAACAAACTAAGCATGAAAAGCAGACGACATCAGAAACCCCTAAAGAGAATCAAACACCTAAACAAAGACAATCATTTTTAACTAGTTTTGAATCTAAAGTCCAAAGTGATAAAATTGCTGCAGATAAGAGCGACAAAGAAAATGTGCCTGAAAATAGGCGTGGTTTAAAAAAATAGAGTGTGAGCGAGTATGTAAAATATTTTGTGTCTGACAGATCGATTTAAAAAAAACTGTGGTATTTCCACAGGTTTTGGATTATAGCCTATCAG
>TARA_R110002110_G_scaffold29981_5_pt1 | contig 28509 bp, 35 predicted proteins | sample TARA_R110002110 | Tara Oceans TARA_R110002110 (sample SAMEA4397330) | marine metagenome | biome: Polar Biome; feature: [SRF] surface water layer (ENVO:00010504); material: water (ENVO:00002006), including particulate matter (ENVO:01000060) such as... | depth 5 m
ACGAAACCCTCTATGCATATTGTAAATCTAAACTCACGCCGTTAAATGTTCGTATAAAAATATTTATTTTAATATTGGCAATATATTTTACTATACTAGTTATTGTTCCACAGGTAATCCCATGCAAACAACAATGAAATAATGAAGACAACATATTTTTTTAATTGATATGCATTTTATATGTTTTAATATTTGGATGAAAAAATAATGACCTTCATAGTACACGGCCTGAATATCCATGAACAAATGCCGTTAAACAAACTCTTTAAATCGCGCGTTGTTGAAAAAACACAAAGGAGCTCACAATCACATACTGTTGAAAAAGATTATGGTAGTAGTCAGCAACGTAAAACAGTAGATAAAATATATCAAGCCGTGGAAGGATTTCAGCAAGACAAACCGGTGCTATTTTCAAAGCAAATAATGACATCACCCGCGGTAACATTAACACCACAGACTTCTGTTGCAGAAGCTCATAAATTATTTGAATCGAAGAAATTCCGTCATGTACCTATTGCATCTAATGACGGAATACTGATAGGAATGGTGTCTGATCGGGATATTCTACGATACTTGAATAACATCCCCGGCGTTGGAAATGACAAGCACCTACAAATAAAAGCACCATCTATGACAGATCATATTTCGCAACTAATGCAAAAGCAGGTGCTTACAGCCAGTATGGATACCGATGTACGTTATATTGCAATGTTATTTGTTGAGCAACACATAGGTGCCACTCCTATAATGGAACAAGAAAATTTGAAAGGGATAATCACCCGCAGTGATATCTTATGCGCTGTTATGCGTCATTATGAACTACAACTTTGGGTATAATTGAAGAATAAGGCAAGATCGCATTTTAATTCTCATTGTAGTGTTGTTATAAAATCTATTCTTTTGTTCAAACGCATCACTCCTACTAAAACTATGTATTAACGTGATCTAAGTGCCTTGCGGCGGATTTGGCGCCACACCTTGTTATTTTTCATCAAAATGCGTGTACCATCTTCTAGTTCCATTTCAATGCCATCTATCATTTTTATAGGGTTGCCGTTCTTGTCGACCATAACTGTTGTATCATCATCATGTATATGTAAATACGTGCCATCCTTAAATCGCAATGTATCATGAGGTAATGGTTCTTCATTTATCTCAACTGCACCGACAGACATGACAGACACCAAAAATATGATGAGAGCTGATATGCGCATTTATATACTCCTTGTAATATTTAAAATTTCAACTTTTAACGAAGCATTATAAAGTCGTCCCGAAATAAACATCTATTACTAGAATAACCATAAACCTTCTTTGCTAGATCCCTATCTTTGTGCATTTTTTACCTTTAAAGCTTTTTATTTATAACTAGCATACACCTCAGTTTGACCATTATTATTAAAAGAAAGAACATCGTATGAGTCACTCTGCTGACTCTCCATACCTGGCGATCCTTTAGGCATACCTGGTACAGTAAGCCCTAGCACATCGGGTTGTTCCAGCAGCATACGCTTTATATCATCTGCCGGCACATGCCCTTCAACAACGTAACCATCGACTATTGACGTATGACAGGATTGTAGATTGCGACTCACACTTAAGTCTGACTTTATGTTGGTCATATTATAACGATCTTTTTCTGTGACTTTGAATCCCGCATCACGAAGATGGCTAACCCATTTTTTACAACAATCGCAGGTTGGCGATTTGTATACTGTGACTTCAGAAATATTTGTATTTGCCTCCGATTTTTCGTTAAACAACAGCCCCATTGATATGGTTAGGACACCTATAATGGCAACTGTGCTCAAGAGAGATATACTGATCTTACTGAACTTTAATTTCGCAGAAATGGTTTTTAGTTTTGACATTAACTTTTCCTTATTTCACACATAAATATTTCAAGGACAAAATAAATATAATTTAATTTGTACAGTGATTATTTACATGGGTAAGTTGAGTTTCAAAATACGAATCGATCAAGTAACAAATTGAATATTGACCTACCGAATCATCCGGCAGATCTTTCCAAAGTTTCAATGCTTCTTCCATGCGTGATTGAAGTGCTATTTTTTCGGATAATAATTCCTTGTTTTCAATAATGTGTTTTTGAATAATCGACCTTACTCTCGCACAAGGCAATTTACCTTCCTCAGATTCTTTTAACACATTTGAAATTTCATTCAATTTAAATCCAAGCTGCTTTGTCTGCATGATAAACTTCAGTTTAACTAAGTCGCTTTCGCTATAGTATTTATATCCATTAATCGGATCACGAACAGGTTGAAGAATTCCTATACGTGTGTAATAACGTATAGCATCTGTGGTCATTTTACTGCGTTTTGATATTTCATGTACGAGCATCATTTTTATTTCTCCTATAATAATATTCATCAACTACTTTTAATGGCAGTGCCATTTATCTCGAAAAATACGAGATATAAAACAGCGTTGATCAAATATGGAGAACGCGATGCTTCAGGGTTGTTTGTAATATAGAGGGAGTTGTGGTGTGACTACTTTGATAATAATCGTTTAATTTAATGTTTTTTCGTGTGTCTTCGAGCTCACTATCTAAATAATATTTAGTTGTTGATACATCAATTAAGCGTTTATTTTCAAAAGAATGGGAAATCAACAACAAGTCATTAGGAGTACTATGCATGTTGCAAATTACATTGCATATCCCCATACAACATTGATTACTTTTGGATTGAGCGACACTTGCTTCAACAATAACGTTGGCACTTGAAATATCGTGTGCCTTAATGAGCTTTGGATTGTATTGAGTCGTGTCTTGTTCAGGTTCATGGCACGATGTCGCATGAGCAGAAGCCACAAACAATGTCATCAATATTAAAATACTGATGAATGCTTGAATCGATATTAGTAGCTTGGATTTATTAAACATGTCGAGTTATATGTTATACCTATTAAAAATAATATATAGCCTTTGTTGAAAAATAATAATTGATCTAGATCAAATAAATAGTAATAGTTTTATCACATTCAACCTCGAAATCCACGTAAACTTATGGCGTTGGCAACTCGTTTGATTGCCAACTCATAGGCCGCCTTGCGGAGATCGACCTGATGCTCGAGGCTAAGGTTCTGAACAGTGTCATACACATTTGCCAATCGCTGTTCTAGCCGTTGAAGTACAGTGTCCCTGTCCCATGGAAACTGCTGTAGATTTTGTGCCCATTCATAGTAAGAAACAAGCACGCCACCTGCGTTGGCCAATAGATCGGGTACGATGACGATGCCTCTTTGCCGTAGATTCTCATCGGCCATGTTGGCGGCTTCAACGATTAGTTTAGCTTTAATAGCGGATTCATCATTAGAAATTGCCTCCGTACCGGGAAGATTATACAAACTCCCTGTTTTATCCACGTATTCCAAAGCTGTTGCCACATTGATTCCAGCTTCACATATTACTCCACCGTGCACATCGGCAAGAACTATCACCTTGATTCCCATTTTGGCCAGATTGATAGCGGTGTGAGATCCTACATTTCCGAAACCTTGAATCACCACTCTGCTTGACTCCGGTGCCATCGATAGCTCACCAGCGGCTTTATTGGTGAGAAAAGCGACACCATAACCGGTAGCTTCACTAAAGTCAGTTGGACTCATTCTTGTCCGGTTCCAGATCAGACGTTTTGATATGGCCTTACCCATGCTGGCACGGACGCATCATCTATGAAATCACCTACTGTGAGTTGCTGGTAATTGTAATAGCCACCCATTATTTTCAGGTTCATGTAGACGCTAACCGGATTTTCATCCATCCAGTCGCTGAGTACGACGGGGCAATCACGATCTACTCGTGGTTCATGCGATTGATCTCGCGGCTCGACTATACAGTGCACCATAAACCCCTGTTTGCTCATGTAGTGTGTGCGCGTGATACCAATAAGTACCATATTGTTCAAGCTTGAACTGATAAACAAATGTTTCACCGGGCTCTATCCCGGGGAAACTAATACCAGGAACACCATCCATCCCGGCATCAAGGATAATTCCATGCCAGTGAATGGTTGTCATTTCATTCAATCTATTGGTGACTCGTATCGTTACCGTATCTCTTTCCTTGGCTCTTATAATGGGTCCAGGTAACAAGCCATTCACTACCGTTGCAGTGCGCTCTTTTCCAGTAAAATTAACGGGCAAGGGAGCAATTTCAAGATCAAATTTTGTCCCACTCAAATCAGATGACCTCGAATTAGCCCATGATAAACTACTAAAAACTCCTGAAGAGGCCAATGCTGTACCGATAGCAACCCCTTTTACAAAACGTCGTCGTGTCATAAATAATCGAAGGTTCTTATTCATAAAATAATTCCTATATCATTAATTCACGTTATAAGCTGCTCTTTGAGAAACTAAAAAATAAAAAAAACAAACTGTTCTAAAAATTAGTTACATTTTTTTATCCATATCCATACTCATATCCATATTTCCTTCGCTATCGGTATGACTCTTCATAAAAATGCGTTGACCCATCATGATAATGATAAATCCTATGGCAGCGACAACTAAAACTAGGGGATCCGTATTGAACTTAAGTATTATGAAAGTAAGCAATATAGTCGTGTCAAACACAATTGCTATGGCTGGGATAATGGGGTTATAGTCAATTTCTTTGCGTAAGTAACGAAACAAGCCCCAATGAACAGCTATGTCCATCAACAAATAAAATATAGCTCCGATTGCTGCAATCCGGGTCAGATCAAACAAAATCGTCAACGACATTGCCAGCAAGACGGTAAATATCAATGCGGGACTAATTCCAGATGTTTTTTTCAAACCGGGCACTTGTTTCATCATGCCAAGCATGCCGAGTAATCGAGACGCCGAAAAAACACTGGCAATAATACCCGAGACCGTCGCAACAATAGCGATGAATACGGTAAACCACAGACCCCACTCCCCAAATACGGGGCGTGCGGCTTCCGCTAAAGCATAATCCTTTGCCTTAACAATTTCAGGAACACTCAGGTTCGCTGCTACTGATAGCGCTAACGCCACATAAATAACGACGCAAATTAGCAGAGAAATAATAATAGAACGCCCTACATTGCGTTCAGGATTGATAATATCGCCACCTTGATTGGTGATGGTCGTAAATCCTTTAAAGGCAAGAATGGATAGTGCCAACGCGGCTAAAAAATTTCCTGTAACTGACATACTGCCATCACTTGCACTAGCAATAGAAGGCTCGAAAGAAGGAAAAACACCCACGATCAGACCGGCAATAGCTAACGTTGCTATACCAAAAATTTTGATAACCGCAGTGGTATTCGCCGTAGTTTCAATTATTTTATTCCCCGCAAGATTGATAACGAATGCTACTGCTATTAAAGAAACACCTAGAATGGGCACTAAAATACTTGTGCTATCAATATCGAACAGTCTTAAACTATAAGCACCAAAAGTACGAGCAACAAGACTCTCTGCTATTACCATAGAAACATACATCAGCAAAGAAAAGGTGCCAGTCACGACACCCGGGCCATAAGATTTTCTTAAAAATTTAGCGACACCACCAGAAGACGGATAGGCATTGGAAAATTTAACATAAGAATAAGCACTAAAACCTGTCACTGCGGCTCCTGCCACAAAAGCAAGCGGGAAAAGACTGCCGACCAATTCAGCAATTTGCCCCATCAGGACAAATATACCCGCACCTATCATGACGCCTGTACCTAGAGACACAGAGCCTGAAAGAGATAATTTTCCTATCGGTTTCTGTTCCATTTTCATCCCTTGTTTCATACCCTGCCTTTCCCTAATTCGTAAATCACAGTGTCTATTTTACTACAGCGAATCGTTGTAGCCCCTGACTAATGAAGTAAGTCTAATGGATAGCCCCGAAGCGTTCTCTCCAGCATATTTCAGTCCGAAAGAATTGAAGGCTTGTTTAGGGCGTTACAAAACACTAATTCTTGCAGAATGGTTAAGCGTTTTCAGCATTTCATTATGAACCTTAGTCCATGCGTCAGGTTCCATAACGTTTACATCAATCCTGTGTAATTGTCCCTTGCTATCTGCTTTCAAGAAATGAGGAGATGTACCCATAGATATATTCTTCACCGTAAAAATAATTGCTTTAGGAATCCTTTTTGCTACCTGCGCAATTATTTCCTGAAACCCGACCCCGTCAACAAAGGCTCCGACCCTTGAGGACTTGAGAGCATTTTTAATATCATCATAATTAATTCCAAAAAAACCACCGCCATATTTCATGTAGGCAAGGATTTCATTATTAGCAAGAGCAACATGAAATTTTTCTAATGATATTAATTTATACTTATCGCCCGAAAACTGGCGATGAGTTGTAAACCAGGTAGTACGTTGAAAACCATCCTTTTCAAGCATTCGCCATGGTGTGTTATGACTACCGGTCCATACAGAACCAGAAACACAAACAATTTTTTATCAGTATATATCTTCAATTAGGAACGAAGCCTTCGCTAAAGTTAGTTGAAATTTTGGCATACAAAAAAATAGGTCTACCGATTCAGTGTTTTGCCAAGTATAAAACCTGTGTGCAAGAGATAGGTCAAGCAAAAGGACATGTTAAATAATTTATCCCTTGATAAGCATATTATGAGGCAAGTAATATGTAATGCGTTTTAGAAAACACATATAGTAGCAACACCCGTCACTATATAATGAAATGATACATGAAAGTTCTATAATTAAACTAAACCCTCAAGATTAATATACCATGACACTTGTTGTTGTTTTATATGAACACTCACCATAATAAAATGCAGTCCTGATACTAACCAACAAAGCAAATTACTTAGATTTAATAATTAGTAGAAACTATAAATATAAGTCAGTAAACTGGTTAGCAACTTACATACTCAGGTAACTGAAAACGGCATGCGTTTAAAATCAACCCTTTCTATACTATTTTTATTAATATCATTATTTTTACAGGTTGAAGTACAGGCCGACGGCGCTTCACCAACCGAGACGATCAAGACTAATGTCGATGAAATTATTTCCATTTTGCATAGGGAATCACTTACTGCCGACAGTAAATGGAAGATTATCAAAGATAGGATTAACGATAGTTTTGATTTTCGCAGTATGTCACAAAGTTTGTTAGAAACTCACTGGGATAAAGCTTCTCCAGAGGAAAAGAGGCTCTGTGCTGAGTATTTCTCTCAATATCTTGAAGCTAACTACAGGGAACATATTGAATCGCATAAAAATCATTCAGTCCAGTATGTAGGAGAGTCGATCAATGGCAAGGATGCTGTCGTAAATACCGTTATTATTGGAGATTCTGATGAAATACCAGTCTCATACAAGATGAGACAGAATAATGATGAATGGACTGTGTACGACATGCTGATTAATGAAGTAAGCCTAATGGATAGCCACCGAAGTGTTCTCTCCAGCATACTTCAGTCCGAAGGAATTGAAGGCTTGTTTAGGTCGTTACAAAACACTAATCTAAAATACAAGGACGATTAAATAGTCATGCCGAATATTTCTATGATGGTATTCCACATGCTAAATGTAATAATGTCGTATGTCTCAGGTATTCCGTTTTACAACCCTCACCGCATGCAGTACGGCTTTAATATTCGGCAATAGGCTAGGTATAACGAGGAAAATATCCTGTCAGAATGTGGGCATCTTACCCCACTAACATTTGCCCGAGCATACCGACAAAAAATCCCAAAGATGCTCCTAACGCCGGACTTCCATATTTGTTCATGTGCGACATAGGCGCAATATCCTGGAATGTTAAGTAAATGATCCCTCCTGCTGCAAACAACATAAGAGCAGCGATTATTGCGGGATGATTGTGGAGAAAAATGAACCCCAAACAAGCACCAAGCACTCCTATCAGACTCAGTGGCAATAATATCAACAAAGATTTGGTTGGAGAAAACCCATTACTCACTAACTCTTTAAATGAATTAAACCCCTCCGGTAAATTTTGTAACCCTATGAATATTGCTAAAAGGAGACCCAAGTTTTTATCATGAGCAAAAACAGCCCCTAACGCGATCGCTTCAGGGATAAAATCCATCATCATAGCCATCAATTGGGACACGGAAGTTCCGCTTTTACTAAGTCTTCGATCAAGAATAAAAAATACAAACGCACCCAACAGAAAAAAGATCGCTACATTCCAAATTGAAAGTGTCTCAATGCCACGAGGTACTAAAACAAACGCGACAGCAGCAACGAGCACCCCGCCACCAAATGCAATGATTGCATGCAAAACTACCTCTTTATTTACACTATCTGGGAAACTTTCTAATCTTGAAAATACTCCGCCAATCAAGATGGTTATACCAGAAGCAAACGCATAAATTCCAACAGTCAGTAAGTGTTCCATAAATATCTAGTCCTAATTAAATACAGTCAACAAGTAGAATTGTGTAACAGCACGCGAACCGTTTAAACCTAATATTAATCCAACACATACAAAATCATTAATTAGCAGGATCATAAGCTTAATTCCTTAATACAGATCCTCTTACTTAAATATTATGAATCGTATAGATTGGTTATCGATTCTAATGTTGTTTTTCTAAAGTATTTCCTCCCATAGATTTTTCATGGAAAGAGTATGTATAGGACGCAGACCAGGCGATTAGAATTAAACCATTTAATGCTTCAATACCTGTTAGTAGTCGTATCGGGCCGTGTGGCCATACATCACCAAGACCTAGAGAGGTATAGCTAACCATTGAAAAATAAAAATATGACAATAAATCACCATCAAAATCACCAGAAATATGTCCTGCTTCGAAATAAACAACATTTACATATAGTGCTAACGAATAAAGAAAAATCTCTACAATATGAGCGGATAAAGCGTTTAATAAAACGATCATCATGTTTGTTGTTGGTGAAAATTTATTCCTGGAAATAAACATTGCTGTTCGACATAATATTGAACAATGAAATCGAATGCAGATGAAAACCAGAAACACAGCCATCAAAAGTAAAACAAGCATTATTATTCCCCTTATTACTATTCCCGTGTTAAAAACGATTATTTAGAAAGTTACAGACTTTAATTACGATCTAGGATTCCTAAAATTTAATCCACTAATCTGGTAAAACACACTGTCGTGTTGGGATGCAACAGAATAATCGCTATTGTCGTACCCATAATAAGAAACCATTTTTATGCTTTCCAGGCTCTCCTGGAATTTCATAATAGTATTATTCTACGTTTTTTGAGTTTTGCTTAGTCCTGTCGCTGTCAATAAAATCACTTCGATCTCTTCTATAATTTCTTCCTGGCGTAAGGCATTGGACCGGCGTTTTAGCTCAACTGATTTATTGTCCAAGTGCTGGATCGCCCCCTCCAGATCATGTGCACGTTGGAGGTTTTCTGCCATGAGTGAATTGTAAAAAAGTTCCTGAAGAGCGGTAATTAAATATTGGTCCAGTAATTCCAACAAAAATTGATCCGGCCCTACATTCAATGAAGGAGGAACAGGAAACTTTAGCGGTTGGTCAACATATTCTTTGAATGTCGGGATGAGTTGGTGCGTGCGTATCTCATTTTTACCAGCAGCATGATAGATTGCACTTACAGTAAGTGCCCCATGCTGTTTCTGTAATTCACTCAAAATTCCAACCACACGGATTAGCACTGCTTCAACTTCCTCAGCTACGCCTGCCCCTTCCAAAAGACTCACCACTCGCGCATCATCAGTAAATCGAGAACATAATTTGTGACCTACCACTATTAGCATGGGCTCAGTGTCTTTTTCTGAACTACCATCTATGCTTTCCAGGTGACGTAACACGCTTACATTAAAATCGCCACAAAACCCACGTTCAGAGCCAACCAGGACTATTGCTGTTTTATTGGTATTGCCCGATGCCAGCGTTTCCGGATAGGCCGTGACAAAGTCGGCTGCTGTTATCTCAATATTGGCTAACATGGCGTGTTCCATACTGAGGTAATGACTAAGTTTGCGCGATTCCATATAAGCCAATGTTTTCATGGAATTCATAATTTCCCGTATCTCGTCAAGACCACGACGCTGGAGTTCAATTTTACGCCGACCTGTCATTCTGGTGATTGAGCAGGTGTCAACTCTATCCATGATGAGACTGCGTGTACCCATACCTCACGAGGGTCATCAAGTTTTATCAACGAATCTTCCAATTGGTTTCTGAAAGTTACGAGTATTGACGCTATGATCTCCAGTTCTACATCATCGAAATAACCGTCATTAAAAGCGACAAGCCACGCCATCTGAAACTCGACGGAGAAAGGTGTTAGCCTCTCTTGTTTCAGAATTTCCCGTAATACGTTACCACGCCGAATTGCCTTTTCCATTGTCGCTTCAAGTCGTGCACCGAAACGGGAGAATACTTCCAGTTCGAGAAACTGCAGGTAGTCCAGCTTCATGCGACCGGCCTCGTCTCTGATGCGTTGATGCTGGGCTTGCCCTCCGATACGAGATACGGAACGGCGAATATCGATGGCCGGACGAAAGCCACCTGAAAACAAATCACGATCAAGGTAAACTTGTCCGTCCGTAATCGAAATAAGATTAGTCGGGATATACGCGGCGATTTCACCTTGCATGGTCTCAACGATTGGTAGAGCAGTCATGCTGCCTCCACCATGTGCGGCATTAAGACAGGTTGTCCTTTCGAGAAGGCGGGCGTGGATCGAAAAAATATCACCCGGATACGCTTCACGTCCGGGCGGACGCCGAATCAGCAGCGATAATTCACGATATATTTTGGCATGCGTGGATAGATCATCATATACAACGAGTGTATCTCGCCCCTGTCGCATCCAGAACTCGGCAACGGTACAGCCGGCGTAAGGCGCAAGAAATTGAAGTCCCGGCAAACCACTAGCTTCGGCAACAACGACAGTAGTGTATTCCAGTGCGCCGTATTCGCGCAGGAGTTCTATCGTGTTAATGATTGTTGAACGCTTTTGACCAATCAAAACATAAACGCAGTAAACGTTCTTGTCACGTTGATTGATCACGGTGTCTAGTGCGATTGAGCTTCGTCCCAGTCCGTCATCGCCAATAATCAGCTGGCGCTGTCCTTTTCCGATCGGAATCAGTGTGTCAATGATCTTGATGCCGGTATAGAGTGGTCGGTTGACGAAATCGCGTTCAATAATTGATGGTGAGATAACCTCAAGGGGTTGCCAATGTTCAGCAGGTGGCGCGGGTTGACCATCCAGGGGAACACCCCATGGATCAATAACGCGCCCGAGTAAGCCATCCCCGACGGGTATGCTGAGTGGCCTTTGACTAAGTTCAACCTTACACCCTGAAGATAAAACATCTACTTCATGCAGAGAGATAGCTCCCACCATTGTTTCGGTCAAATCAAAAACCATACCACGGCTACCACATTCGAATACGACAATGTCATCTATTGCCGCCGAAGGTAAACCAGTGATCCAGGTAATACCGTCACCGACTGCAGCGACGGTGCCTTGTTCACCAATACGCAGCTTCGGTCGGTAGTGTTCCAGCCAATTAGCCTGGCGATCCAGTAAACTCTCTCTCATGACGACTCCATGGTCAGATTGTTCGTCAATTCTACGAAACCAGATAGTTCATCCCTGATATTCGTACTCAGTATCCATGCGCCAATGCTGATCCGTAAACCGCAAACGATGTCTGCTTGCTGTTTATAGTTAATCGGAATACTGTCGCCGAGGAGTTTCGACAAGGATATTTCAAGTTTGTTTTTTTGACTCTCGTTAACTGGATATGCACTTTCGATTAGAATGTGTTCTGGCAGTTTACTCCAGCTGTCGCGTAGTTTGGCGGTACTTTCCTCAGGGAGTTGCGATAATTCGTTTACAATCGAATCCAGGAAATGCGCTTCCAATTCCAGACTGCTAAACTGCTCGAGTAATCGGGAAGCAAAGCGTGCAGCCTGTTTCAACGCCATCTTTTCGGCTGCACGTGCAATAGCGACCTGACGATGTGATTCCGCAGCACGCGCCTTGTCCTGTTCTTCTTGCAGTTTTAACTGCAACGCGTCCATTTGGTGTGTACGCTCTGTTTCGATCTCCTGCATCAACTTTTCGCGCGCCTGTTGCCGCTCCTGCTCCCAGTCAGCTTGGCGTTCCTCGTATCGTTGATTTAGAGCCTGCGCCTCACCTTTGGCAGCCTCGGCATCGTGCAGAATCTTTTCAGCAACAATACGTCGCTGTTTTACAATATCGAGAATCGGTTTATAAAGAAATCGCTTCAATATCCAGACGAGAACAAGGAAATTGACAATCTCGAGAATGAAGGTCGTCCAATTCAGTTCCAATTTCTTATACCTCGCGTTGAGTTAGTGTATGTTCATAGATGCATAGTTTCGTTTCGCTCAACTCAGTAAATACTCTAGCAGCGGATTTCGGAACAATACTATTAGTACAATAACGAGTACGTAGATGGCTAAAGATTCAATCATGGCCAATCCTATGAACAAGGTGCGCATGATCGATTTTTCAGCTTCCGGTTGGCGGGCAATTGCATCCATTGAGCGCGAGATTGCCCAGCCCATTGCGATAGCAGGCCCAATACCGCCGATCGCGATTCCGAGAATTGCAGCGACAGTCGAGGCGAGAGTAAATAAAGTCATATCGGTCATGTTCTACTCCTTTTTAGAGTGTTGTAGTTGTTGGGTTTGCAAGGCACCACTGATATAGGTAAGTGCCAATATTCCAAAGATGTAGGCTTGCACGAGAGCTTCGACAACATGCAATATCAGAATTGGAACTGGCGCTAGAAAACCTGCTACCAGAAGAACGAGTAGAGCAGTCATCTCCAAACTCATAATATTGCCAAACAGACGTATGGCCAGTGCAATAGTGCGAGTAAATTCACTGATGATATGAAATGGAAGCAGGATCGGGCTTGGTATCAAGTAATGACGCAGATAGGTTTTATATCCCAACGCACGAATACCGAACCAGTGAACCGAAAAAAAGACAAGTATCGCAAGCGCGGCAGTTGCCGATAGGTCGCGAGTAGGCGATTCCAGTCCAGGAATCAAACCCGTTAAATTGGCAATCACCAAAAACACCCATAGGCTTCCAATAAATGGCAATATCTGCCGATAATGCTGTGGTGCCATTTCTCTGATTGCCTGCTCGATACTGATAACGACACCCTCGAGTGCTGCCTGCATTGGCGAAGCTTCAATATCCAGTCGACGCGTAGACAAGTATGAGACCATGAAGAAGCCTGCCATTAATAACCAGGTGGTTGTCACTGTGCTGGTGATATCGAGAGGCCCTATTGAAAAGATAATACCTGAGGTGAGTTCGTTGCTGTCGATGGCTCAATCCTCCTTTATATAAAGGTAGACATTCATTATTCCAATAAACAGGCCGACCAGTATCAAGCTAACGGTCCATCGTGAGGAATAAGCTGTGATTTGTTGGTCAACCCAGTGACCGATATAAGCACCCGCAATTATCGGTAACACTAACAGAAGACCCAGTACGCCGATAAACACTGTCTGCGACATTAAGGTCGGACGTTCACGCATGGCTTTTTTCATGCGTCGCACTTGTTGCTCCACTTTTTTACTGACTTCATCTTGGTCATGCATAACGCTACACCTCACTGCGACCCATTTCCCACATCCGCTTCATGAGCGCTTCCTCCATTTGCCGCAGGCTATCTTTTGTCGCGCGCAATTGTTCTTCCTGTGTAAGCAATTGTTCGCGCAGTGCCGAGCTTATCCGCATATAGTCACGGTCACACAGATAATGACGAGTGCTGAGCGTAAGGATATTGTTACAGAAATAGAGGACTGCGCCCGGGGTAGCGATGTAATTCCAATTTTCATCATCACCCCGAAATCGAGCCAACCCGGCAACAAGAATAGTCATCATCCGTGTGTGCCTGGCCAGAATACCAAAGGCACCTGAGTCATCTTCACCAACAAAGGAAGTGACATTGTCGACTTGTTCTGACTGTGTCGTATCTTGAAGCATGAGTGTAAAGGTGCTCACGATCCCGATTCTTCCATTGCGCCACGCATATAGCATTGCTCCTCTGGCACGTTATCATAGCGCCCCAATAAAAATGAATCGCAATCCGCCAACACCTGTTTCAGTGGAACGGACTCTCCCTTAATTCCAGTGTGTACTGCTGTAGTTGAAAAGGGTTGAGTAAAATATCGTTCCAACTTCCGTGCTCGCATGACAATCTTACGATCCGCTTCAGTAAGCTCCGCAACGCCTAACATATTTATAATGTCCTCTAACTCCTTGTAGCGGGCAAGATGTTCTCGTACGCCTTCAGCGATCATGTAATGCCGTGATCCAAGTGTGTGTTTATCCATAAGCTTACTGGATGATTGCAAGGGATCGATTGCCGGATAAATACCTTTGCCGGCCTGCGTTCGCGATAAGATCACTGTGGTATCCAGATGATTGAGAATAGCGTTTACCGCCGGATCAGTCATATCATCAGCAGGTACATAAACAGCCTGTACCGATGTGATCGAACCGTTTTTTGTTGAGGCAATTCGATCCTGCATCGCTGCCACTTCGGTAGTTAGTGTCGGTTGATAGCCTACGGTTGCCGGCATACGCTCCAGCAAACTGGAAACCTCGCTGCCTGCCTGTACAAATCGAAACACATTGTCAACCAGGAGCAATACTTCTTTTTGCAATGTGTCACGAAAGTATTCAGCATAGGTAAGTGCAGATAAGCCAACACGAAATCGAACACCGGGGGATTCGTCCATCTGACCAAACACCATAAGTGTCCGCGGTAATACGCCGGCTTTTTGGATTTCATGCCACAATTCGTGCCCTTCGCGCACTCGCTCACCAATGCCGGCGAATACAGAAACACCTTGGTGAAGTGTCGCTACTGCTTGCATGAATTCCATGATTAACACCGTCTTGCCGACACCAGCGCCACCAAACAACCCGGTTTTGCCTCCTTTAGCAAAGGGACAAAGTAAGTCTATGACCTTAATACCCGTTTCCAGAATTTGACCGACACCTACCATCTCGTAAAGAGGTACAGAAGCAGCATGAATGTTACGAAATTCTGTGCACTCAATTTGTGGTCCATCATCGAGTGGTTCGCCAAAAACATTCAGTAATCGCCCAAGGCAATCCGCTGAGACGGGAACACGCAACGGCGCTCCCGTATCATAGACAGGCAAACCGCGGCTCAAGCCGCTGGAACGGTGCAGAGTGATAGCACGAACTCTTCGCTCGTCAAGATGTTGATGAACCTCGAACAGACTTAGTTCATGATTGATTGTCGTGTACAGAGCTTGATGCACCATCGGCAGTTGGTCGCAATCAATGATAACGACCGGCCCATGGATTTCACTAATCCTGCCGATTAGAGTGTGCTCCATGCCGGTATTAGTGACCGTAGTAGATTCTATATTCGCTTCAAATGACAATTATATACGCTCCAGCAATAGCTAAAACTGTTTATGAAAATGTGCCTTTTTTAATATGATTTTTATATAATCATTGACTACCTATTGTTAAAGATTAGCTGTCCTTTATATTACGTTTCCCTCAATCTCGGGCAAAAGGACAGCATTTTAAAATACGATTAATCATGACTTTAATCGGAGACGTTCCTGAACCTGCAACACTAGGCCATAAATCACTGGCAACACCAGAAGGCATAGCACAGTCACCGTCAACATACCGCCAACCATCGGTGCGGCGATGCGTTGCATCACCGACGCTCCTGTCCCACTGCCGAACATGATTGGTATTAGTCCGGCGGTGATTGCCGTCGCCGTCATAATGATAGGTCGCACCCGTTCGGATGTGCCATGGTGAACCGCTTGCAAAATTTCATCGCTTGTCAGGTGAGAGCCCTTCTTCTTTTTTCGCCGATCAATTTCATGATCGATAAAGGTCAGCACCAATACACCGATCTCTGCAGCAACACCGGCCAGGGCAATAAAACCCACCGCCACCGCCACCGACATATTAAAGCCCATCCAGTAGACCAGCCAAAAACCACCAATCATTCCAAAGGGTATGGATAACATCACCACTAGTGGCTCGGCAATATTGCGGAAATTAAAATACAGCAACAGGAAGATCACCAGCAGGGTAAACGGCACGACGATACGCAAGCGTTCGTTAGCACGTTCCATATACTCGAACTGCCCTGACCAAACCAGATCATAACCAGCCGGAATCTCCACCTGACTTGCTACCACCTCTTTGGCCCTGGCGACGTAACCACCGATATCCGAGGTCTTGATGTCAACATAAATCCAGGCATTGAGCCGTGCATTTTCACTTTTGATGGATGGCGGACCGCGCTTCAGACTGAAATCAGTCACTATAGATAAAGGAATCTGGCTTCCCGTGGGTGTCGGGATCAAAACGCGATTCAACTGATCTATATTATCGCGTAGTTCTCGTGGGTAACGTAGATTAACTGGATAGCGCTCCAGACCCTCGACGGTATGAGTGATATTCATGCCACCAATTGCAGTCTGGATAACATCCTGCACATCACCTACAGTGAGTCCGTAGCGTGCAGCCTCATCACGCAGGATATTAAAATCCATGTAATAGCCACCCGCCGCCTTGTCGGCAAAGGCCGAAAGAGTATCAGGCAAGGGCACAAGCGCCCTTTCAATCTCACCCGCAACCTTTTCCAGCACGTTCAGATCCGGCCCGCTGACCTTGATCCCGATTGGTGTCTTGATACCGGTAGAAAGCATGTCGATGCGGGTCTTGATTGGCATCGTCCAGGCATTGGCCACGCCAGGAAACTTGATTGCCGCATCCATTTCATCCATCAGTTGCTTGGTGGTCTTGGATGGATCCGGCCACTGTTCTTTGGGTTTTATCTTGATGGTAGTTTCAATCATCGCCAAGGGCGCCGGATCGGTTGCCGTTTCGGCCCGACCAGCCTTGCCAAAGACATGATGCACCTCGGGGAAAGTTTTGAGGATTTTATCCGTCTGTTGTAAAAGTTCTTTGACCTTGGTGATGGAAATCCCGGGATAAGTCGTCGGCATATAGAGAATATCGCCCTCGTCCAGCGGCGGCATGAACTCGCTGCCCAATTTCATTACCGGATAGACACTCACACCCAGTAATATCATCGCCACAGCCAGGGTAAACTTGCGCCAGTCCATAGCCCATCTCAACAGCGGTTTATGTACAAAATGCAGAATACGGTTCACCGGATTCCGCGCTTCGGGCAGGATCTTGCCGCGAATGAAATAGCCCATCAACACCGGTACAAGGGTAATCGCGAGGATGGCCGACGAAGCCATTGCATAGGTCTTTGTAAATGCCAACGGAGAAAACAATCGCCCTTCTTGCGCCTGCAAGGTGAACACCGGCATGAAGGACACGGTAATAATCAACAGTGAGAAAAACAGGGCCGGACCGACCTCAAGGGAAGCCGCTTTTACGGCTTCCCATCGCTCAGGCAAGGATAATGCCTCGCCCTTGTCACGCGCGGCATGTTCCAGATGTTTGTGCGAATTCTCGATCATAACAATAGCACCATCGACCATGGCGCCGATGGCGATAGCAATACCGCCGAGGGACATGATATTGGCATTAATACCCTGCCAGTACATGACGATAAATGCCATGAGAATACCCATCGGCAGGGTCAGGATGGCCACCAGTGCAGAACGGGCATGCAGCAAAAACAGGATGCAGATGATACTGACAACGATGGATTCCTCGATCAGTTTCTCTACCAGATTAGCCACCGCCCGTTCGATAAGATCTCCGCGATCATAGACCGGCACGATCTCCACACCCTCAGGCAGTCCCTGTTTCAGATCTTCCAACTTAGCGCGGATGCCCTCGATGGTCGCCAGCGCATTTTCACCGAAGCGCATGATCACCACACCTCCGGCAACTTCACCTTCGCCATTGAGTTCGACCAGCCCGCGACGCAATTCCGGCCCCAGTTGCACGTTGGCGACATCCTGCATGCGGATCGGGGTACCATTTTGATCCACACCCACGGGAATACTCTTTATATCCTCTATCGATTTGATATAACCCAAACCCCGTACCATGTATTCAGTCTCGGCCATTTCCACCAATCGACCACCAACATCATTATTGGAACGTTTTATCGCCTGCTTCACCTTGGACAACGGAATGTTGTAATTCAGCAATACATTGGGATCGACTTCAATCTGGTATTGTTTAACGTAACCGCCGATGGAGGCCACCTCGGAAACGCCGGGCACTGTCTGCAAAGGGTAGCGCAAATACCAGTCCTGAATGGAACGCAACTGTGACAGGTCGTGTTTACCCGTGCGATCCACCAGTGCATATTCATAGACCCAACCGACGCCGGTGGCATCCGGTCCGAGACTCGGGTTAACGCCAGACGGCAGGCGGCCACTGACATAGTTAAGATATTCCAGCACTCTCGACCGCGCCCAGTACATATCGGTCCCGTCCTCAAAGATAATGTAGACAAAGGAGAAGCCAAAAAATGAATAGCCACGTACCACCTTGGCGAAGGGTACAGCGAGCATGGCCGTGGTTAATGGATAAGTGACCTGATCCTCTACCACCTGCGGTGACTGTCCCGGAAACTCGGTGAACACAATCACCTGCACGTCGGACAAGTCCGGGATCGCATCCAGCGGTGTGTTTTTCAGCACATAGAGCCCGGCAACAAATATCATCACCGAGGCAATCAGCACCATGAATTTATCCTTCAGGGACGCATTAATAATTTTTTCAATCATGGCAGTTCCCTAATGCTTATGGTTGGTCTCATCGTTCTGGCCCGATTCATGATCCTGCATGGACCCGTGATCCATATCCTGCATGGCTTCATGATCATCAGTGGCCTCAGAAATAGCACTCGTCTCATTTTCTTTGGTTTTGTTTCTTGAGTCGGTCTCCAGTGCTTTCATCATCTTCGCCGTGGCTTCGCGCAGCTTGGATTCGGAATCAATGAGGAACTGACTGGACGTCACCACTTCTTCACCCGGCTCCACGCCAGAGAGGATCTGGGTCATGCCCTCGGCACTCACACCCAGTGTTACCAGCCGTGGTTCGAATTTTCCCGGTGCGCGCACCACGAACACCTGATTTCTGATCCCAGAACGGACGATGGCCTCGGACGGCACCAACACGGCATCCACTTGTGGACTTGCCTTCACTGTGACATTTGCAAACATCTCCGGCTTCAGTCGCAAATCATGGTTATCAAATTCCAGACGAATCTGGTTGGTACGGGTCTTGGCCTCCATATAAGGATAAATGTAGCTTACCTTGCCAGTGAACACTTCGCCGGGGATACTGGCGACTTCCATTAAGGCCGTGTCACCAATCGAGACCCAGGGCATTTCATTTTCATAGATATCCACATAGACCCAGATGTTGCTCAAATCCGCCAGCATATAGAGCTCGGTTGTCGGTGTTACATACTGACCTTCCCTTGCACCGATCTTCATGACCATGCCGGTGAACGGCGAATGGATGTGCAGGCTTTTTTTAATTTTGCGGGTTTTCTCCAACGCGCTGATCTGATGCTCAGGTACATCCAGCAGTTCTAGTCGCTCACGAGTACTGTGCACCAGTTGAATCGCTCCTTCACTAATATCCTTAAAGGTGTTGTCCTTGAGAATCTCACGATTGTTGAGGGCGAGCAGGTATTCCTGCTGACTTGTTACTAGTTGTGGTGAGTACAGACCCAGCAGAATGGTGCCTTTTTTCACAAATTCACCGGTCTTGTCGATATAGAGTTTCTCAATCCAGCCATCGGTCTTGGGGTGCAGACGCGTCAGCCGTTCCTCGTCATAGTCCACCCGACCCACCGCACGAATATCGTGTGACAGATTGCGACGCTCTGCAAGGGCAGTGCGTACACCCATGTTCTGCACAGTCACTGCATCAATGTTGACTGTTCCATCTGGTTCTTCGTAGCTGTCACTGTCCTCCTCGGCATAGACCGGAATATAGTCCATACCCATTGTGTCTTTGGCCGGTGCCGGTGAGGTCACGTTCGGGTTCATCGGGTTGCGATAAAAAAGTACCTTACGTTCTTTTTTAGGCTTATCTTCCTCGGCATAGACTGGCACATAATCCATACCCATCGTGTCCTTCGCGGGTGCCGGTGAGGTAACGCCCGGGTTCATTGCATTGCGGTAGAACAGTGGTTCTTTCACCATGCTTTCTTTGCTGACGCTAACATCATTATCGTCTTGCCCATGTCTTAATGCATACCAATAACCACTGCCCGCAGCCAAAACGAGCGCGATAATAACAATAATTACCAAAAATATTTTTCTATTCATTGATATTCTCCACACCAACAGCAGCAACGATTCTTGCGAGCGCCTGATTGGCCTCGCTCAGCACCTGCCAGTATCTGATTTCATAGTTGTAAAGCGTAATCTGGACGCTCACGAGATTTAGAAAGTCAACTTTATTTACCTGATACCCAGCCAACATGGATGCAACAGTCTGCCGTGCCTGTGGAAGAATGCCTGTCTTAAAGAGTTCGGATTGGTCACGTGCTCGTCGGTAATCCGCTATCGTATCTGTTATGTTAGCTTGTATCGTGAGGCGTAAATCCTGCAATTTGTAATTTTGCTCCAGTAATTCGCTTGTCCGCTGAACTAATGCTTTACTCTGCTTACGATCTGTAAATATTGGTAAGCTCATACTAAATCTGATTGAGGCAAAGTCAGATCGTGAATCGCCGTTAATCTCATTACCATCACGAAACCCGTAGAATGCACCGATATTAAAATCAGGATAAAAATCCTTCTTAGCAAGTTCAACACGAGTACTTGCTGCATGGATTCGATTACTCTGTTTCGCCAATAGTGGTCTTGACTCATCTGCTAAATCAAAAAGATGCTGCTCCCCGGCTAATTTCAACATTTTTTCATCAACTTGCTGTGGCAAACGCACAGCATGGTCTGGAGAGATATTCATTAATGCATTTAGGCGCGCTTCTTCTGCGCGTCTAGCGCCCAACAAACGTAATTCCAGATCCAACAACTTGGAAAGTTCGAGCTGTGCCAGCAATACGTCCTGCTGTAGACCCAGACCAACGCTATATTTAGTCTGCGCGATTTCCACAAACTGACGTATTAAATTCTGGTTTTGCAGGACAATGTTCAGAGATTGATCAAGATTAAATAAATTCCACCAGGTTGTTTTTACATCACGCACCAGAATGAGACGTATCTCATCGACATCATTGGATGCAGCTTCCGCTTCATATTCAGCTGCCAGTTCGCGTAAGCCGAGTTTTCCAGGGAACGGAATAGACTGACTAAGCCCAAACTGAGGAGCCTGTGTCATTCCTACCTGAGAGGTATCAAATGTATCTGTGGGTAGATTCAGCATATTGAAACTCAGTATCGGATCGGGCAGCGTGCCAACCTGTGAAGGGATTGCAGCAAATGCTTCAGCCCTTGCTTTTATTTCAGCCAAACCAGGATTACTTTCAAGCGCAGAATTAATTGCATCTTCGAGAGTGAGTTTTTCTCCTGTAAGCAGATCGTTTTCTGAACTCGCAACAGCTTCTGCGATGATCGTTTGATAAGGAATAGTTAATCCTTCTGTTGTTTCCATCTCATCAGCAAATAAAACGCATGGTGACAAAATCAGAAGAATATGATGAATGATAAATATGTACCTGAACCTTTTCACACACATGATTAATATCCTATCGGGGAATATCACAAGATAAAAGAGAGACTAATTATTATTAGTCTAGTTCTTATTTTTAACTACTCTACTATAGAATGCATTGGATCATATGAAATATGAAATATGAAAAAAACACTTAGAACATTTATAATGATTTCTGACAAGCTGTATTGTGAAAAAATACGCCACAGCTTATCAGCAAGGATTTTTTTATTTATTCATCATACCTTTATTATGTTTATGGTAATGATGACGCCAAATCTTCTCATTTTTCATCATGATCAGTGAACCGTCTTCGAGTTCCATTTCAACTCCGTCCTTCATGGTTATCGGTTTACCATCCTTATCTACCATTCTCGTAATATTGTCACCATTAATAAATAAATGAGAGCCATCCTTTAACACCAATGGTTCATAATCCATTTCAGCCGCACTGACAGCAAAAGCTGAGACCAATATTACAATAAAAATTAATTTACGCATTTTCTACTCCTTACTTATAGTTTAAAATAATCCCAATTACATATTACAGTTTTTATGAATCTCAAATTAATCCTCAATAAGAATATTAACTGTTAGTTATGACATGGAAACTTTCTTTGTTTAAACAATTTATTTCTTGTTGTCATATTTTTGCATTCTGATACTCGAATACCAGATGAATTTCACCGAATTAATTGTGCATTAAAAATACTCCATGCTCTATAAAGAGTAAGTATAAAACCTAGGAGTAAGACACAGGTCAACTATTAAAATCCCCATTTATCCGTATCAGTCAATCTTGTGTTTCCTTCTTTTGTAGGCAGTAATGGATAATTACTGAAAGACTGTGGAGATAGATTATTTTTTGGCGGCACTGCGAACATTGGCAATATTTTTAGGACTTGCACTAACTGTTGTAATACCAAGCTCAATTAGTTTAGGAATAAAAATTGGATTATTGGTCATCTCACCACATACTTCTAGCGGCTTCCCGGCATTATCTGCAATCCTAACTAAATCTCTAATGAGTCTCCATATAGCAGGATCATTCATAGCTTCTTCAAAATTAAAATCATCACTGCATCTGTCATAAGCATACAGATATTGAACCAGGTCATTACTACCAATTCTGCCAAAGTCAATTTCTTTATATAATGCTTCAGCTTCTATACATGCAGAAGGAACTTCAAACATAATGCCGTGAGAGATTTTTCCGTGATTTATATCTTTTATGGCGACCATAAATATTTTCTTTAATTGCATAAATTGCTGAAGACTCGAAATCATTGGATAAATAACACTGATATGAGCTTGCTTTGATACTCTAGCAATGGCACGTGCCTGGCATTCAACTAATTCAGGGTGCAACAGTAAATAGCGAGCACCTCTGCAACCTAATGCGGGATTTTCTTCAATCTCAATTCCTAGACATGCAGCTGATTTATCACCGCCTAAATCGAATAAACGAATGTACACTGGTTTATCATGCATGCTTTGAGTCACCTTTTCGTAATAACCAAACTGCTCCTCCTCACTTAGGAAACGGCCCATTCTGAGCACCTCGATTTCTGTTCTATAGAGCCCGATGCCTTCAGCATGGGCCTTTAAAGCATCTTGAACATCAGTCCATTTATCGATGTCTGCTAATACTCTTAAATTGGTAACTGGCTCAGTTACCTCAAACGTTTTTGTTTGTGAATTAATTTGCTCATGTAAACGATCTAGTGTCAACTTGCCAGGATCGATAATAATTTCACCCTTCTCTCCATCTATTAATACATCGACCCCCATGTGAATGATTTTTTCTAACTCTTTTATTCCACTAACAACAGGAATACCAAGTGCACGAGCAATAATTGCCCCATGTGAATTCCTGCCACACTTTTCTACAATTATACCTTTTGTATGTTCTCTAACAGTGGCTGCGATATGTGCATCTAACTCCTTGGTTATAAGAATATGATCGTTACCTAATTCACATTCACCCATTGCACAACCCTTGGCATCCCTACAAGAAAGTTGCATATCAGTGTTATGAAGTACATTTAAGAGAAGCTGTCTTAATTCTGAAAATATTTCAGCACGATTGCTGAGATATTGATCATTTAATCCCATGAAATATGAATAATAAGAATCAAAGTGGAATGTTATCGCCTCTTCTGCTGTGTAAGCGTCATTCATAACGCTATTCAGGATTGCCTCTTGTAAAGATTTATCCTCAATAATTAATCGATGCGCATGAAATATTTCTGCTGAACTTTTATCTATGCGTTGTTCAGATACAATTGCCAAATCTTGAAGTTGCTTGCTTAGTTCCACAAACGCGTTAGTAAGGTGCAGGTTTATATCGTTAGATTTTTGACTATCCGTTCCTGCTAATCCTGAACTTTGCAAACTGGAAAAACAGGGACGCCCGTAGCCCATGCCTGAGGAAACGGGCGTACCTTTTAACGTTAATACAGTGTGCATTGAAGTTGTGTAGCCACCTTTTGCACCTAGGCAATATCAAGCTCAGAAAACAACAAATCGTAAGACATAAACTATGGCACTATTTGAATGTTTTCTGTAAGTAAATTAACACTTCTTTTATGTCCGCATCAGTCAAACCAGGGTTCCCTCCTTTCGCAGGCATAGCCATTACTGAACCTTCACTTTGAAATCCGTTTTTAATGTTGCTCAACAAGGTTGAGTCAGATTTTGAAAGTCGTTCACTTAATTTAGGCACTCCTGGGATTGACCCGTCTCCATTTGCACCGTGGCAGGCAACACAAGTTTGCTTAAAAATTTGCTCACCACTGAGACCGCTGTTTTTAGTGCTAACTTCGCCAGTATCTGCTACCGGAACTACGGTGTAATTACTGGATTGCAGAAAGGCAAGGATGTCACGTGTCTGTTGACCGTGTAATCCTGCTCTTACACGCATATGTGAAACGATTAGTCTCCATTTATCATCCCTGAATTCTTTAGGGTCGCGCATGTTATGACAACGGGAACAATTGTTAGCCCATTCTTTAGCACCTCGGATGCTATCTCCCGCTTTACTGTCATCATCAGCAGCATTAACCATTCCGGAGAATAACAATAGTGACGATACAAAAATGAATTTGTGAATGTCGTGATTTATATCACAGCTTAAGTTTTTAATGTAATTAAACATGTTCGAATCTCCTTAGAAGCCATATGTTAATTGGAGTAGCAATTGGTCTTGATCTGTTCTTGTTCCAACAAGTCCATCATTAAACTCATACGTCAATTTAGCCATCGCATTTGGTGCAAATAAGTAGTTTAGGCCAAGCGCCCACTGCTCTTGTTCTTGATCGGCATGGTTCGAGTTGTAGTCGCCGTATCGTGCGACAGCTTCAAATTTTGTTGGCAGTAATTTATATGAAAGTTGTGTATAAAATGCTTCCCATTCCTGACTATCTGGTGCAGCACTCGTAACCAGTGCATCGACTTGTTGGCGTACATATTCCCCGCGCAAATCAAAATTCTTCCATCTCCCAAAGAAATCAACCCCAATGACATCGTAATCCCGGTTATCCTCTCCTGGTATAGCAATATCGCCGAATGCACCTGAAACCCCTATTTCAGTATTGGCTAGTGGCGTTAAGGCAACGCGCCCACCAAACGTTTTATTATCATCAGCATCGTCTGTCGAGGCATTGTATTCGACCGCTTCTATCTCATCCCCGTCCTCATTAAGTTCCAGGATAGGCCCATTACTCACATAAAATGCATAATTTGCATTCATTGTCTCACCTACCGGAAACCCGCCTCTCAACTGTAGCCCAAGTTCTGCTATCGGCGATGCTTGATCATGGCCAAAGCCTACCGGTGCATTGACCATTTTATTGATCCATGTTGGATGCAGGTTTTGCCGAAACTGGCCAACTGGACTGAGAAATTTACCTGCAATCAGCGCCATGTAGTCATTCATGAACCAATCTACTGTCAGATATTCCAAAGCGACTTCAGTACTACCATCATCTTGAACATTTATTTCCAGTTCCGACTCAAGTAAAAATAAGTCCTTGAACTGATAATGAAATATAGGCGCGAACAGAGCTCTATTAAAGCTGTTATCTTCCGTAGAGTAATTAACGGCACCATAACCAGCCAAATGAACACCTGAGTCATAACTTTTCCATTCGGCTTGTTCGGCTTTTGCAACTTCAACATCTTTCTTTACTGCCTGCACTTCTGCTTTGGTTGCCGATTGCTGTACTTGCTGTTTAAGTAAACTTTTAACTTCATCAAGTTGTTTTTCTAATGCTTCAATTCGTGTGTTCAATGCATCCGCATCTTCATCCGCTAAACTAAAATTAGAATACCCTAATAAAATAAAGCAGATGCATATAATTAATGCCCTCGTACTAGAAAATGGTTTCATTTATTTATCCTCCCGTTAAGCTTAATGCTTTCACTAAGAGTGAGTTTAGAACTTAGGTGCAGCACATAGCTCAAGGTAAATATTCAGTCATAAAGAATATTTATTTTTATTACATTGACACAACACTTTGTGTAGTCATACTAATATTACTTATGTTCATTCTTCTTAAAAATAAGCAACGTCCGCTCGCATCAGTAGCGCTGTCTCTGTTCGTAGGTAGCTGGTTGTTACTTTTGTGCCAATCTTGCTTAGCGGCCACTGATGAAAAAAATCACTTTAGTGAAGCGTCAACTGAACAGTCAGCACCATGCCATGAGCCGTTAACTATCGGTGATGATATTGACATTAGTGAAGAACATTGTCTGGGTGCTTGTGACTGTGATGAACCGAGTACCACCATCAATGGTGAGATGAGTCCTGACTCCAAGGGCAAGAGCAAATATTCACAAGATATATATGCCTATACTGAACCTAAAAAAACACTATCAAATCGAGCACCACCTGCATATCGAATATCAACAATGCCTGAACAGGCGATTTTCCTACTGCAACAACACTTCACTGTTCTCCTAATTTAAACACATACTGCCTTATGCCTTCGCTGATTTGCATTTAAATCAGCCGATGTTTTTTATTTTATTGTTATAGAGGTGTGCTAAGCATGCTTGTTTTAAAAGAGACAAATATTAATAACAAAAAATATTTTACTTTAGTAACAGTATTGCTTGCGGGCTGTATACATATGACACGAGATGTCTGTTTTCGGAAGTTGAGCGTCTTATTGGAGAACGTGTCCCGCAGAGTGTATTGGTATCAAGGTGGAGAAGAAGACAAACAGGCATTAGCACTACTTAATGTTCTTATCAAGAAACCATTGACCGCGACATCTGACGAGATTTTATTTTTATTCTCTTTTATTGTCTGTCAAGTCATGGATAAGGATTGGAATCGTCATCAATAATGAAGAAGCAAGCAGAAGCAGAAACCCAAACTGAAATACAAGATCATGGTTTTCCAGAGAAGTTAAATAATAAAAGCAGTGACAGTACCCATGGAGATCGTGATAGTCATTAACACTAATTTAAGAGGAGGTAATATTAAAAACACAATTAAAAAACATGAGAGCATTTATGCCTGTAACGTACTATGAATGGCAAATTTTCTCTCACGATACAACCTATAGAAAAATCCAACTCAACATCAATTGTGCTGAGTTTCTAGTGCCAACAAGTAAACTAGATTTCACTTTTTAAATTAACTGATAAATCAGGAGTATACAGATGAAAAAAATATTATTAACTACGCTTATTATCATCGCAACAGCGACCCTTGTAACAGGCTGTGATCCCAATGGTAATAATAGAGATTCACCATCACATGATGGTGGGCATAGCCACTAACTTTGATATGTAGGAAGATGAGGGAGCGATAACATCGCTCTCCATATAATTTAAGTCTGCATATTAAGTGCACAGCGCTTTATTCGTTTCTAAGATACGGATGATTCGTTGTGCACTTTACTTTTAAGATACAAAGGTTATCAGTGATTTTCATCTTCTACATGCAGTTGTGTCTCATAGAATACCAAAGTGTAATTATCATTCATTAAATAGATAAAAGAAGCGAAACCAGCGGGCTATTTCTAGGTATGCCCTTGCAGTGGCATCCATGGCTTACTGCAAAGATTAACGCAGTCCAACCCCCTCATCTGAAGAACTTAATATTAACGCCTGCATAAAGAGTGCTGGAACACATTCAGTGTTTTATTCTATAGCAATAAAAAGAAGAGTGTGATCTTCACTTTCATCTATAAATATTATTCATCTAACATTTTTCTTGTGTCTTTCAATGAACGGTCCACTTTTTTCAGAATAAAACTCACTTCTTTCATATAATCAATGTCATATTTAGTCATGCTAGATTTAAACTGAGGTGATTCTTCAATTAATTTATTGCGCAAAATCATAATATTGCGTTGAAGAAAATTTAGTTGTGAGTTGAGATTTTCTAAACGATCTTGTTTGTTCTCTATATCTTTAATATTCTTCTGTAACATCAATATTTTTTGTTTATTTTTTACAATATCACGTAGCTCATCAATTCCATTGTGGGCAGAAATAGTGGGGATAGAAATTAAAAAAATAAACCCTAAGTAAAACACTTTCATACTACTCTCCTATTTTTTATTTTTTCTCAACCAAGTAGATAAATCGAATCTAAGAATTAAAATTATTTCACAAAATATAAAATCACATTTGTTAATCATATGTTTTCACTAAAATTTCCTATAAAAATATTCTAATCAGCACGTCCAATCTAGACAATACAAATGTTAATCACGTACGAAACCCTCTGGCCCGATCGAACAGATCGGTAATCCAATAAACCTGCGCACCAATTGCAGCAAAGGGTAACAATATCCAGGTCACATTACATAAGGCAAGTATCAAAACAATAATACAAAAATCAGCACGACTTAATTTAT
>TARA_R110002110_G_scaffold158656_1_pt1 | contig 28482 bp, 29 predicted proteins | sample TARA_R110002110 | Tara Oceans TARA_R110002110 (sample SAMEA4397330) | marine metagenome | biome: Polar Biome; feature: [SRF] surface water layer (ENVO:00010504); material: water (ENVO:00002006), including particulate matter (ENVO:01000060) such as... | depth 5 m
ATCCGGATGCGGTGGGTTAGCGCCCCCGCTTGATCAGAAACACTAACCGATACAGGAAACACCGTGAAAAACCTGAACTACCAACTCAAACAACTCTGCCAGCGCAACCACGATGGCAGCTACGCCACCCGCCACAACCGGGAGCGCACACTGACGCTGATCGCCGACCAGCTGCAGGCACTGGGCTATCGCAGGATGAGCGCGCAGTCGCTGAAGCCTAAGCACATTGATGCGCTGGTTGCCCGCTGGCAGGCTGAGGCACTGGCCATCGGTACCATCAAAAATCGCATGTCTGCGCTGCGCTGGTGGGCCGAGAAAGTGAACAAGCCCAGTGTGATCGCCCACAGCAACGACCACTACGGCATTCCAGACCGGCAGCTGGTCACCGGTATTTCGAAGGCGCGGCAGCTCGGAAGTGAGGCGCTGGAACGGGTCCGTGACCCGCACGTGCGCATGAGCCTCGAGCTGCAGCGCGCCTTCGGCCTGCGCCGGGAAGAGGCCATCAAGTTCCAACCGCATTACGCCGATCGCGGCGATCATTTAGTGCTGAAGGCCAGCTGGACCAAAGGCGGCAAGGCCCGGATGGTTCCGATACTAACCCCAACACAACGGGAACTGCTTACACGCGCCCACGGGCTAGCGGGGCGGGGATCCCTGATTCCCCTGGATCGCGATTACCGCCAACAGCTGCGGGTCTATGAACGCCATACCGCGAACGCGGGGCTGAGTCGGATGCATGGTCTGCGCCATGCCTACGCCCAGGAACGCTATGCGACCCTGACCGGACGTCTGGCACCCGCTGCGGGTGGCCCGTCCGTCGCGACCCTGTCGCCGACCGAACGACAGCAGGATCAACAGGTCCGGCAGCAGATCAGCCGCGAGCTCGGTCATGAGCGCATTGAGGTCCTGAGGGTGTATCTATCTTAAGGGCGCCAAGCGCTGACCGGGTTTCCGGTAGTGCGGCGTGGCCTTACTCGCGATCATCGGCATCATCCTCGAACACGCCGGTGCCGACCATGTCTCTGATCATTTCCCTGCCACGCCATCGTGCTGCCCTGACCGGTCTGGCTGCATCACTATTGCTTCAGTGCACAGCCGTCAGCGCCCAGACATTGGTCGTTGATCGTTACACGGTGCTGGCCGCGACGCCGACAGTGGCGCAACAGGATCTGCTGGGTGCCATCGCCCGCATCACGTTCCCGGTGGACGTGGTGACGGTCGGTGAGGCGCTTGTCACCGCACTGGATAGTTCCGGCTATCGCCTCGCGGTTGCACAGGGAATGGAGGACAATCGGGATATTCTGCTACAACTCCCCTTACCCGACGCACACCGTACCCTCGGCCCGATGCCCCTGCGGATGGCGCTGCAAACCCTCGCCGGTCCCGCCTGGCGCTTGCTGGAAGACCCCCTTCATCGTCTGGTGGCGTTCGAGCGCTGCCCGGTATTTGCCGAGGAGCTCCCGTCATGGTCGATGTGATTCTGGTGGTGATGCTGTTGGTGGCGGGGCTGTCGCTGGGGGAGGGTGATGCCGAGACTGCAGGGGGAGCTACGCGTGAATCAACCGCCGCGGCGGCTGCTGACGCTACAGACGGAAGGGCGGACTCCACACCCTGCGCGACACTGTCCCCTCGCTTTCGCGACCTGGGCAGCCACGATGCCGTGGTGAATCCGAATGGCGACCAAGGCCAAGGTGATCCCGATGGGATCTAGCATAGGATCCTGGCGGCCCCTGATCGCGCTTCTTCCGGGTCTGCTGTGGACGCCGGTCACGGCCGCCGCTGTACCCGCGACCGAATCCAGCACGCTGTCTCAATCTGAACAGGCGACCACCGAACTGACGGCTCTGGAGCGTGCGCGGGCCGAGCACTGGGACCTCACTCCTGAGGAGTGGCAGCGCTACCGGCTTCTTATGAACGGGATTCGCGGCAGCATCAGTCCCACGACTCTGTCCCCGATCGAAGCCCTCGGAATCCATGCGCGCGATGCCAGCGAGCGACGTCACTTCGCCGAGCGCTGGGCCGCCCTGATGGTGAAGGACGCCGAACGCATTCTGGCGTTCCAGCAGGCCTATGATGCCGCCATTACCCGTCTCGTTGGGGAGCAGCCCCTGATCGACCGGACGCGGCTCCCGGTGACGACGCCCCGTCAGGCCCCCCTCGCGAGCACGGATCGGGTGCTGCTGTTTGTCCGCCCCGAGTGCGCCGCGTGTGAGGCGGTGCTGGAACGCCTGTTGGCTCGCCTGGATACCATAGCGGGTCTGGACATCTATCTGTCGGGTCTGAACGAGGGTGATGAGGCGGCAATCCGGGACTGGGCGATGGCTCAAGGGGTACAGCCTGAGTGGGTGCGCCAGCGCAGGGTCACCCTGAACTTCGAGTCGGGTGCACTGGCCACGCTCGCCCCAGGCGAGGTGAACCTGCCCTATCTGTTGCGCCGCCGCGGCGAGACCCTGACCCCGCTGACGGGGTCGGCCTTGTGAGGACACGCTGCAGCGTGCTTGCCCTGCTGTTGCTGGCGGTCGCTGGCTCAACCCTGGCGGCGGCACCACCCGAACACCTGATGGAATCTGCCCGTTCGGGGCAGGCGGTGCCGCCTGGCTACCGGCAGGTGGCAGCCGAGCACAGTATCCCACCCTCATTGTTCTACGCGATCGCGCTGACGGAAAGCGGCTACCGGATGCCGGCCGCCCAGGATCCGCGTCCCTGGCCCTGGACCCTGAACATCCGCGGCGAAGGCCACTATTACCCCTCCCAGCGTGCTGCGGCCGATGCGCTCTCGGCAACCCTGACCGCCGGTGAGACCGCCGTGGATGTCGGCCTCATGCAGATCCATTGGCACTACCATCATGCGGCGCTCGGTACTATCCGCAGTGCGCTGGATCCCTACCACAACCTGCGGGTGGGCGCCGGCATTTTAGCGGAGTGCTACCGGCAGCGTGCCGACTGGTGGTCCGCCACCGGCTGTTACCACGCGCCCAACAATGACGCCCTGGCCCAGCGCTACCAGGCCCGCGTGCAGCGCCACTGGCGCTCTCTGCAGCGGGACCCCTGAGATGTCCCGCGGGGCTTGCTTCAACGGCCTGTGGATCCTGATCGCTCTGTTGCCGCTTGGCGCCCAGGCTGAGCTGGTGACGGTGTACGACAACGGCCGGACCTTTCCACTGGCGCCGTTCCTAAGTGTGCTGGCATCTCCGGACGCCACCCCGGACACCACCCCACTGGTGCCAGAGTTACCTGATCTGGGCGCCGCCGACCCGGTCCGGCTGCTGCCACTGCGGTCGCCGGGTCTGACTCCGGGGCCCGTGCTCCATCGGCCGTTACCCGCACTCTATAAAGACATGCTATTACGTCCGGTCTTCCTGGTGGGTGCCGACGCCCTTTCGCAGGCCTGGTTGCAGCAACACCGCTCCTTACTGCTGTCACTGGGGGCGGTGGGACTGCTGGTTCAGGCCGAGACCCCGGAGAACTTGCACACCATGGCCACGATTGCGGAGGGTCTGCCACTCCTGCCTGCCGCCGCGACCGATCTGGTAAAAACCCTGGAGCTGACCCATATCCCGGTCCTGATTTCCAGGCGCGGCATTGAGCAATGAGCATCCGCCCGGTCGAGGCGCTACTGCGTCCCCCGGTGGAACTCTGGTCAGCGCTCGTGGCGACCACAACCGGCAGCATCGCGCTGCTGGCACCCTGGGCCCTGATGATGCCACCGGGCATTGCCACCGCTGCGGCCGCCACCCTGTTTCTGCTGGCCGCGGTACGCACCCGGCAGGCGTGGCGGGTGCTGCGTTACCAGCGCAACATGCGCCGCCTGCCGGTGTACCGGATGCGTGCGGAGCGCATCCCCGTCAGCCGGCACAAGCTGTTTCTGGGGCGGGGATTTCGCTGGACCCAGCGCCATACCCAGCGCCTGCGCGACACCCTGCGTCCCGAAGTGCAAGGCTATGTGCAACCGGGTACGCTGTACCGCTGGGCGCGGCGCCGGGAAGTCGAGTGGGAATCGACGCCTGTCCTGAAAACACTCGCCTGGTGCCTGCGCCAACCGCGCTGGTGGAATCCCCTTCAGCCCCAGCCCGCTGTAGGAGGCATGCCGGCCCTGCATGCGGTGGAGCCTGAGGAGGAAGACGCCTGGATGGATCTCAGTGAACGGGTCGGTCACCTGCTCGTGCTGGGCACCACCCGGGTCGGCAAAACTCGCCTAGCCGAACTTCTGGTCTCGCAGGATATCCACCGGGGCGATGTGGTGATCGTGTTCGATCCCAAGGGGGATGCGGATCTGCTGCGGCGCATCTATGCCGAGGCGCAGCGGGCCGGGCGCGCCGATGCATTCTACCTATTCCACCTGGGCTTTCCGGAGATCTCCGCCCGGTACAACGCCATCGGCAGTTTTTCAAGGATCACCGAGGTGGCGACCCGTATCGCCAACCAGCTGCCCAGCGAGGGCAACTCCGCCGCGTTCAAGGAGTTCGCCTGGCGCTTCGTCAACATCGTCGCCAGGGCGCTGGTGGCGCTGCAGCGTCGACCGGACTATCAGCAGATCCGCCGCTACATCAATGACATTGAACCCCTGTTTGTCGAGTACGCCCGCCACTACCTTGGCACGCACGGCCCGGAGGACTGGGCAGAAGCCGTTGAGGATATCGCCGCCAAATTCAGTGAGCGCAACCTCGCGGCGGCGCTGCGGGGCCGTGACCGGGAGGCCATCGCCCTGATGCGCTATCTGCAGGCACAGGATCTCTATGATCCGGTGCTGGAAGGCCTGGTGTCGGCCTTCAAGTACGACAAGACCTACTTCGACAAGATCGTGAGCTCCGTCGGACCCCTGATGGAAAAGCTCACCACCGGGTCAATCGCGGCACTGATCTCCCCCGACTACCTGGACGAACACGACCCGCGCCCCATCTTCGAGTGGCTGCAGGTCATCCAGCGCAACGGCATTGTTTATGTCGGCCTGGATGCACTCACCGATACCACGGTCGCGAGCGCAGTCGGCAATGCGATGTTCGCCGACCTGGTGTCCGTTGCGGGACATATCTACAAGCACGGCGTCCCGGGCTTGGAGGCGGGCACTCTGCCCACCATCTCCCTGCACGCCGATGAGTTCAACGAGCTGATCGGGGATGAGTTCGTGCCCCTGCTCAACAAGGCGGGCGGTGCAGGGTTCCAGGTAACGGCGTATACCCAGACCTGGTCGGACGTCGAGGCGCGCATCGGTAATCGCGCAAAAGCTGGTCAGGTGGCGGGTAACTTCAACACCCTGATCATGCTGCGGGTAAAGGAACTGGCCACGGCGGAGATGCTGACTGACCAGCTGCCCCGGGTTGAGGTAAACACGCTGATGAGCGTGTCGGGCGTCGATGATTCTGCCGATCCGGCCTCGGGCGTGGATTTTAAGTCCCGCAATGAGGATCGCATCAGTGTGTCGGAGGTCCCGATGCTCACCCCGGCCGATCTGGTCCGCCTGCCCAAGGGCCAGGCCTTTGCCTTGCTGGAAGGTGGGCGTCTGTGGAAGCTGCGTATGCCGCTGCCGGATGATCGCGCCGATGCCGTCCTACCCGCGAGCTTGGCCGCCATGGCGGAGGACATGCAGCGTCGCTATGTGACCAATGAGCACTGGTACCGGACCGCAGAGCGGTGGTGGCACCCGATCGCTGATACGGATAGTCCAACCCGCCACGCTGCTCAACCCCATGGCTGAGCGCGGTGGCGCCCACCCCGCGCGGGAGGTCCAGCAGGGCACCCTGTCAAGGCTCTTCGGCCGCCTGAGCCAGGCCTTCAACTGGTTGCTGTTCGCTTTGGCATTCTCCATCGTGCTGGAATGGCTGGGTATGGTTTTCTGGTGGCCGGAAGAGGGGCTGCGACACAGCAGGAAGATGCTGGCTGCAGAAGTGGGCTACCTGCAGGTGGATTTTCGGCGCAGTCTGGTCAGCGATGATCCGGCGCGCTTTGCCCAAACTATGGCGGACAGAACCTATCGCGTGCTGTTTGAAATGACCCGCTTGGTCGATGTCATCGACTGGCTGGCGGGGCCTCCCCAGACAGAAGAGAGCGGCCTTCGCGTACGGCTGCATTGGCTTTATCAGCCGCTTGCAGAATTCATCCTGGCGGCCCTGCAGATCACCCAGGTCTTCACTCTGCGGGTGGCCATCCTAATGCTGGCCACACCGGTGTTCCTGCTGTTTGGAACCGTGGCACTGGTCGACGGACTCGTTAGCCGCGACCTGCGCCGTTGGGGTGGAGGCCGAGAAAGCTCCTTTGTTTACCACTGGTCCAAGCGCTCGACACTTCCCTTATTGGTCACAGCGTGGGTAGTCTACCTAGCCTTGCCTTTCAGTCTTCACCCGAGCTGGGTCATACTGCCCTTCGCCACGTTGTTCGCCTTCTGCATCGCCATCACTGCCAGCTCATTCAAGAAATATCTGTAGTCAAAGCTGATGAACGTCTCTGCAGGACGGAAGCTTTCGTGCAAAAGAAACATTTGAAGATGGTCCGCATTCTGGTGTAATTCAAATTTGAGCTTCGGCGCTATAGGCTCAAGGACTCGGCGCAGCATTATTGGAGCCCAATCCGTAATGGTGTTTGGTCAACGCTTAGGCTGCAATCCGACACCCTCAAGCCGGGCAGTAGCTAAAACTGAGAGTACGCTCGATGAACTGGGCATTCGTGGATTACGAAAATGTGGGCTCATTGGAAGCCCTGAACCTTGCGGACTATGAACGGGTATTCGTGTTCTGCGGTCCGCAAAACACCAGAATCAAAGTGGGCACCCTTCCGACTGACGGATTCTGCCGAATAGAACTTATCGGTGTTACCACCATGGGAGCCAACAATTTGGATTTCCATTTGGCGTTCCACTTGGGTCGATTTCACGAAATTGCGGACAAAGAGACAGTGTTTCATGTCATCAGTAACGACTCCGGTTTCAATGGGCTGGTAAATCATCTCAAGAAGCTCGGCAGAAGCTGTAAGAAAGTGGCAATGAAATTGGCGGCTCACAAGAAAGATACGCCAATATCACTGAGCGAGGGAGCGTCGTTTGTCGTTTCACGCCTCAAGCAACTGGATGGCAGAAAGCGGCCACGCAAGAAGGCAAGCTTCATCAACTGGATAAAATCTCATCCGCAGGGATCAGCCAATGGAGCGACTCCAGAGGACTTGTGCAAGGAGCTTGTCGGCGCGAAGCTCGTTCGGACGTCTGGGTCGGATATCACCTATGATTTATGACTCTGAGTGCCAAACACACATCAGTGCACCGCCGAACTTTGTTTGGCATCCAGATGGTCGCATGACTTGATCCAAGAAGTGTTCAGCACCCGCGATGGCACATCAAGGTGTGATTCGAACGCACCCAGTGTGTCGTGTTGGCTGCGGGTTAAGCGACAGTGTGTAGTGATGGATAATGCTGTTGCTGCATCAAATTTGACAGATTAATATGCCGCAGCGCAATGGTACCTGAGAGTTAAAAAGTGATAAACTTCGACTATAAGAGTGCGTTGCCTGTGGAGTACCTGTCCGTTGAGAATCCAGCTCCCATATGGTTTCAGGTAGGCGGAGAAATGTTAGTAGGTGGCGTCTCCCCTCTTTTGATCATCAGTACGATTACAGCCAGTTGAGAATGATACACCTTGACCGAAACTAATCTGCATGCGGTTTTAGAACCTCACCCCAGAGTCTATCTATTGCATAGATCAGTTCGCCGCGGGGCTCTTGTCCAAATGGCAAGCGCAGTGGAAGCAGGCTTCGCGGTACAGCATGAGTTTTACATAGAGACCGAATTTGGCCGTTGGGCTATGGTGCGCGATGACCTCTGCATTCGCTCAGCAGCATAATTATGCCTCATTGCCTAACCCCTGCTCAAAGCCGCCGAAGTTCCAGGAGTGCTCTACAGAGACTGGATTCGGTAATCAACAATGTCGAGCTCCAAGCTAGGGCGCAGTTGTTTGGTCAAGTTGAGAGAAGCCGTTCTGATGGCTAACACACGGAAATCTACAATGACTCAAGAATCATCTGTCCCCCCACAACGTAAACGCGGAAGCAAAAGGAAGGTATTTGAGGGGGAGGAATTCAGTTCGACACAGGGAGGCTATCTCCCCCACGAACTTCAGTGCGTTCTCAATGCATTGAATTTGCTTTTGATGCCGCACATGCGCGAAGTTGGTGTTAACATTGCGCAATTTAGAGCGCTGCAGGTTATTGCAGTTTTGCAGCCATTAAGTATAGGAGAACTTTCTCGAACAATCGTTATAGAGCACTCTGTCGTTAGCCGGATCATTAATCAGTTAGTGCAACGCAACCTTGTGGAAAAAATAAAGCGAAAAAGCAATGCTCGAATTGTAGATGTCAGCCTGACACCGGCTGGAGAAGAACTGATCGCCTATATACAGCCTCTCGCTTTTGCTATTCAGGCAGACGCCTTAAGCGTATTGGATCAACATGAGCGGAAGAAATTTACGGAGATGATGGCCCGTATCTTCAAGCACATCACTGCCCCCGGGTATGCCGGCGTCCTTGAAACCATGTAACTCGATGGCCACAATAATTGTGCAGCTAAGGTTCGGCTAGGGGAGGGAAGCTGGACTGTAGCGAATTCACCTCCAGTCCTGTTTTTCGCACGTTGAATCTCTCCGTTTATTGGCTTCGAAATCGGCTTCAGGGGCGTAGCCTTTTCAGTAGCGCCAATGGCGCTCGCAAAATAGATATGAGCAGGCGCTTCAGTCGGTGAAGGAAGCCAACTGCCACTTCGGGTGCTTCTGGTGGTCTAGTCAAAGATACCTCTACTTCCTGCCCTTTCTCGAGCTCTGTGCGGAGTGAAGCGGCGAACTTGTCACCCAGGTTGTCCGCGACTTTCTGCATTACTCCCGCACCGAACTTACCGAGACGGCCATTTATGGTGACGTCCGCGACGCAGCTGACCTCACATTCTCCGACGGTGACAGTAGTAATCGTCAGTCTGCTAACCGCGCTGATGCGGCTGGCATTGCCACCCTCCTCAGCTTTTATTACGTATTCAGCATACTCAGGCGGCCTCTCGTCGCGCATTTCAGCGAGACCTGCAAACTTCGCTTTAATCGGCCCTACTTGAACACTAATCAAAGCTCGATACTGGTTCGGACTTAGTAACTCGAACTGTTGACAGCCAGGTATACAAGGCCCGAACTGTTCCGGATCGATGATAAAGGCCCATATTTGGTCAGGTGTGGCAGCGACCAAAAATCTCTTTTCTATCTTCATAATTCCTCATTTTCCAAAGAGACCGAGTCGTGCTGGAGAGCATTGACCAGGCGTTCGCCGGTAATTGGGATAGTACGAACGCGAGCTCCGACCGCGTTTGCGATCGCATTGGCAATGGCAGGGGCAACACCGATAATGCATGGTTCGGCCATCCCTTTGGCGCCCCAAGGGGAATCTGGAAGTGGATTCTCCAGCAGGATCGGATAGATCCGGGTCGGTACTTCATGCGCCCCGACGATCTTGTAGTCCATCAGCGAAGGATTCGTTAGATGGCCGTCATCCCAGATCAATTCTTCGTAAAGGGCTCCACTAATACCTTGCGCAACACCGCCATAAACTTGACCACGAGCGCCATCCGGATTCAGTACGCGACCAACATCGTGAGCGTGCCATGCGGCAATAACTTCCACTTGACCGGTATCTTCATCCACTTCAACCTGCACAGCAGTTGCGGCAAATCCGTACCACACGCCACCACCCATCCTGAAGCCGACACTGCGAGTGCGTTCTTGATCGACTTTTTGCTCCTGCATATAGTAAGCATGTGTGCCGATAATTGGGCCGCCTCTGTCGTACATGCCCCTTTGTGCTATAGCCATGAAGGGAAGTTCGGCCTCAGGCACCCCTTTGACTCCCACGCGGCCACCGATCCGAAGCTCAAGATTGCTGACAGGGCTCTGGAGCATCTCACTTGCAAACTGGAACAGCTGTTCCTTTACAGCCTGGCATGCACGATACACAGATTCCGAAACACCACGAGAACCTCGGTCGGACACGGTGCCGAAGTCGTACGCCAGCCCGTCAGTATCCGGTGTGACAACATTCACACTTTCTAAATCTACTCCGAGCGTAGCGGCGCATACCTGCGCAAGCGATGTGTCACTCCCGGTACCGATGTCGATATAGCCGGTACTAAGAACTAGCGTCCCGTCTTCTGCTAATCGAACTGCAGCGCTAGAGGCGAAAAGACCACTCTGCTGCATCACGCTTGAGATGCCTATGCCGCGCTTGCGCCCTGTTGGCCCTACCTGCTCGGCACTCGCGGCGATGTACGCCGGGTGAGACTGAATCTTGGAAAGACATTCCGTCAAATGGCACGAGGGAATGTAGTGACTACCCATGTTGTAGTCACCCGACTGCATTGCGTTACGGATTCTGAGGGCGATGGGATCAATCTGTAACTTGGTCGCGAGTTCATCTAACTGGCTCTCTCCTGCGAATGTCGGTTGCATAACGCCGAAGCCTCGGAACGCACCGGCACGCATCCGATTCGTATATGCCACTCGTCCAACTGTACGTACGTTCGGAATACGGTAGGGGCCGTGAGCCTGAAGCACGCCGCATTCCAGGACCATGGGGCTTAGGTCAGCATACGCACCGCCGTTCAATATAATACTAATGTCACGGCAGAGAAGCGTTCCATCATTCCGTGCCCCTGTCTTCACCCGGATTTTTGCAGCGTGTCTCGTGCGCATCATGATCATGTCATCGTCTCGTGACAGTACGAGTCTGACAGGTCGTCGAGTAGACATCGTCAAGGCTGCAGTAATGGGTTCGATCGTCACAAGTTTCGCGCCAAACCCCCCCCCTACTGCTGCAGCGATGCAACGAACTTTACTCATCGGAATTTCCAGTGCGGCAGCAACTGCGGCCTGGGTTCCAAAAATCGATTGTGTTGAGCACCACACTGTTAGCTTGCCGGCACCATCTAGTTCAGCAAGGGCCGCACAGGTCTCCATGTACTGGGCGTGAATCGCCGGCACTGAATACTCACCCTCAACAATTATGTCGCATTGACTCCATGCTTTATCAATATCGCCTGTTTCGAGTTCAACATGGGCGACGACATTGCCCTCGAACGGTGACTGAGCGATACGCACATAATCTGCTGCATTCTGGTGAATTATTGGAGCGTCAGGCGCTATAGCTTCCTCTGCATCGAAGACTGCGGGAAGCTCCTCATATTCGATTTCAATTAACTGCAATGCTGCACGGGCAATGGCGACACTCTCTGCGGCGATAGCGACCACAGGCTCTCCTACGTACCGTGTAAATTCACGGGCGAGGATAGGTTCGTCGCGAACACTGGCACCGATGTTCTGCTTTGGGAGATCTTCCGCCGTAAGTACCGCCTTCACGCCCGGCAATGCGCGTGCAGCCGAGGTGTCATAGTGAACAATGCGCGCATGTGGGTAGGGGCTACCCAGTAGAGCAGCGTGCAGCATGCGAGGGCGATGGAGGTCAGCTGTATACTTGGCCACACCTGAGAGTTTGGTCCGACTATCGACCTTGGGTACCGACTGGCCTATGACTGCATCTAGCTTCTCCGATTGCGCCTCCGATACATCTGATCTCTCTACAATGGTGCCAGTGCCCGACGTCATTCCGCTTGCTCCTTCACCAACTCTATAGCCTCAACAATCTTGACGTATCCGGTGCATCGGCACAGATAGCCGCTCAAGGCCTCGCGAATCGTTTGGTGATCAGGCTGGGGGTTGTCCCTCAGCAAAGCTGTCGCAACCAGAACCATTCCTGACATGCAGAAGCCGCACTGTGGCGCTCCTACTTTGATAAATGCGAGCTGGATCTCTGACAGCTTGCCATCAGTCGCGATACCTTCGATAGTGGTAATCTCATCGCCTTCACATTCTCGGGCGAGCGTCAAGCAGGAGCGAACCGGGACACCATTGCGCAGAACTGTACAAACGCCACATATACCCTGATTGCAACCAACCTTGGTCCCAGTGAGAAACAACTCATCGCGTAGTACTTGCAATAGTGTATGCTCCGCTTTTGGAGATACGATATGAGTCTCTTCGTTCACCCGCAGATCAATGTTTTCTCGTTCGGACATATTGAACCCCCCCAAAAGTTATCGCGCCGCACTCATCGATGCTTGAGCAAACACTCGAGGCAGAAGTCGCCGCACGAGCAAACGTCGGTATTCTGCCGACCCACGCACATCGTCTACCGGATCACATACTTCAACAAGCGCCTCAGCAGCTTGAGCAACACTCGCGCTGTCTGATGAAGCGCCAATCAACAAGGAGTTTGCATCCAGGCTACGGACAGGGGTTGGCCCGCAACCGCCGACTGCGACACTTGCTGAATCGCACTTGCCATTGGTGAAAGAGCCACTAAATGCTATTGAAGTCGTCGCAAAATCACCATCAGTTCGCTCTACTTTACGATAAGCGGACACTGATCCTGCCTTTGGTGTGCTGAGGTGCACGGCTACGACCATCTCTCCTTCTTCAAGCGCTGTGGTGTAGTAGCTGATGAAAAACTCATGCGCCGCTACGCGGCGCCTCCCTTGAAGGCTTGCGATTTCAATCTGGGCATCGGCGGCGACAAGTGCCGTTGGAAAATCTGCGGCAGGGTCTGCGTGTGAAATTGAGCCGCCAATCGTTCCCACTGCGCGTATTGATGGATGTCCGATGTTTCCAGCCGCCAAACGAACCACCGCAAGCCCTCCATTCAGGCGAGCTTCATCTGCGACATTTCGATGCGTCGTCATCGCCCCAATGGCCAAGCCATCCGGGGTCAAATGAATGCCATTAAGCTCGACTATTTCCTTCAAGCTTATCAATGACGAGGGTTCAAGTAGGCCAGCATTTAGCATCGCAACCAGTGTTACGCCACCAGCGATGCAGCGAGCATCTACATCCTCAGCAAGTATAGCCAACGCCTGTTCCAGGTTTTTAGGTTTATGATACTGCATCACATAAGATCCTTGATCTCATTGTATTGCCCTCAGACTGAGGGCCTACAAATGTCGCGCGTTGTGGACCCGTATTAGGTTTGACCTGCGTACAGATAAGCCTCGGGTCTCCTAACGAGGAAGGAACTACGCACCACGCCCGTCAGAGCTTGTCGCTCACTAGTTCAGTTCGCACTTTCCCTCTTTACCATGCTAGCGTTCAAACGGGTAACTTCCTATCCGTTCGAACCCTAGTCAGCAGACTATCGTATCTGGTCTAAATCCACACTAGTAACAACTTTTGAAGTAGCTGCAAGGCTAATCTGAGAAGCAACCCATTCGTTACCCATAATCGCTGTAAGGGCTTGTGGCCTCAATTCATTCGGGACATTGGCGATTTCGCCATAAAGGGTTGCCCAATATTGGCAGTGGTCTACGAGAGGTCGCATGGCTGTCTCCCAAGTCTCAAGCGCCCCCGGTATCTCCCCGCCATCGGTTAAATTGGCCATGTGCGCCGCAAGCGCCAGGCCATTCTGCAAGGCCATACCCCCCCCTTGGCCGAGATTTGGGGGCTGCGCATGGGCTGAATCGCCCAGTATACAGATATTTCCGACAGACCACGTTTTGCACTTAACGACACTATAGACATTCCATGTAACTGGACCGACTATCTTGTCAATCAAAAATGCCCAGTCAGGAAATGACTCGCGCCAGCAAGGCCGTATCGATGTATCGCGAGCCTCCTCGTCAGTTTCTGGGCATGTCAAAGCGAGATAAACTTCCTCCTGATTTACAGGAGTAATGAGAAGCCGGCGCTTACCGTTCCAGCACTCGATGCATCGGCCGCGCGCTTCGGGTGGAAAGTCCTCCTGGGTGGCATAAATTGTTGTACGGAGTGCGCCCTCCGTTGTCAATTGATGGTATAGCTCAACACCCATGCTGCGCCTTACCGACGACCACGCCCCATCGCAACCAACTAGAAGATCGCCGACCGCATGGTCTCCATTGGCGAACACCAGATGGCCATTCGACTGTGCATCAACAATCTCAGCACCCGTAACAATCTCGGCGCCTGCATCGCGCGCGGCCTTCTCGAGACCTGCATGTAAGTCGCGGCGATGTATGCACACCAACCTGCTGGCAGGGGGCAAGCTTGCCGGCAAGAATACATTTCCCAAGTGGTCTCTCTGTTCAATGCCCTCACCTAGAAAAGGAGTCTTCAGTACTCTGTCATAAGCACCGATCTCAGAAAGAACATCTAAGCCGTTATTCCACAAATAAATACCGGATCCGTTAACGCGCAGCTCGGATTGACGTTCGTAAACTGTTACGTCCCATCCTCGTTGAGCGAGCGCCGCAGCAGTAGCGAGACCGCCTATGCCAGCGCCTGCAATCAAAGCCTTTAACGACATAATTCCGCTTCCTATTCTGACTCTATGAGGTCAATTTCTGTAGTGTTCATTGCCCGAATATTTACTCCGTTGTCGACAGATTGCGTCGCCTATGAGCGTCAGCATTTAAACGAACGAGAGTTTGGCTCCTGTCGAATCATATTAAAAATCGTCTTAATCAGAAACCATCGCTTGCTCAGGATAAGTGCCTTGTCAAGCGACCTTCCCGAGGCGGGAAAGCTCGGTAAACGAGTAGTCACGAAGGCTGTAAAGTATAAATTCAATTAGACTTTCCTCTTTTAGAGGACACCGTCATATGATATGGCTGCAACGCCCCCCATCCACTCTTTGACAGGTTCGTAAAATATAGTCCGGCTTGGCTGCCCCCTCATGGCTCCCATCATCATGATCCACATGGCCATTTCGTAACCACCGTTACCGGCATCTTGGTCTACTTCCTCATATGTCATTGAGAGCAAGGTATCCCTATCGGCCTCCTCGAGGGATTTCAGGAACCTCCGATCCCAATCTACATTGATGAGATCGTCTCGGGTAGCCGCCATTTCCATTTCTTTTTCCGCAATCATTCTCCTTAGCTCCGGATCCATGCTCAGACCATCCGGTCCCCGTTGTTGAGCGGCTAGCATGCGTGCCTCAAACTCATCAGAAGGCTTGTCTGTTTCCTTTACAAAAGGAGGCCAATGCGAAATCCCTCCGCTTGCAATGATAGCGACGCGTTCAGGTCGCGTGGCAATTACGTCCGATAGGACTTCACCGAAAGCATAACAGCGCGAGAATGATGGTAGAGGTGGCACAAGGCAATTCGTAAAGACCGGGACAACTGGAAGATCGCGTTCAGGCCGCAAATAGCGAATTGGTAACAAGACGTTATGGACGAACTCGGCTGCTCCCCAGCGTGTCAGGTCGAAGCCGGCGGAAATTCCCGCGCGCAAGATGTCCATTGCATATTCACGGTGGCCAGCAATAGGTGCACGTTTCAATTGGATCCAATCTTCTGAGGACTCAGGCGGACCGAAGTGTTCCTCTGCTACCGATACGGAGAAGGTTGGCATGTTGTTCATACTGGACATGTCAAAGTGGTCATTTACCAGCGCAATAATCACATCCGGCCTGGCTGCGGCGAGTATGCCTTTGGCCTCCTCAAAGCCCGAGAGAATACGCTCGACCTGATCCTTGGGGGGAAGGTCCAAAAGATTTCCCAGTCCGGGCGTGTGGGTCATTCCGAGCGCGGCGACAATTTTTCCACCTGCCGTTTTGCTCGATGCATCAACCAACTCTTCAGTATTTCCCGCATTAACCAATGACATTTCAACTCCTTGAGTTTACCAATCTTTGACGTCCATCAAGCGCAGGCTACACGCATAAGTAACGCCCAAAGGACCATAAGCGTGACATTGGCGGTGACCTTGTTCGATTGAGATTCCACACTTGAGCCTTAAGAGTGTTATAACATATGTCACTACAAATAACAACGATGAGCTATGCGACGTTCACCGAGTCTGCTTATGCATCGTGCAAGCCAGGCGATCCTGTTGGTTTCCGGCACGATCCCCATTAGACAAATCCACCAACAGCTCCTGACACGCCGATAACGTTTGTAATGACAAATGTTATCGCATATGATAGCATCATAGGGGCGTGAAAAAACAATAGTTATGTTGTTCACGCCGTTGGCTTTGGTTTTCGTCGCCTCTCATGGTGCGACCAAAACCTTATAGATATAGGTCGGTGGTTCCGACTGACGAGGAGGGCGGTGCATTGTCATTAGAGGACTTGCCTGAACAGCTTCCTTTGCGCCTACCCGAAGGGCAAGCCTATGGTAGTCGGGTCCTTGCTGCATCTGTGCCAGTCTTGACGGCGCGTCAGGGTCTGCTTGATCAACCTTACGGCTCTGATTATTGGCAGAAACTGGATGTTTTCTTTACCGGAAAGGAACCGAGAATACCGCTTCCTATTCTTGTGTTTGCGCATGGAGGCTCCTGGATCGCAGGGTATAAAGAGTGGGTTGCCTTCATGGCACCCAGAATCAACGCAATACCTGCCGTGTTCGTTTCGGTGTCATACAGGCTCGCACCTGAAAGCCGTTATCCCTTGCCGTTTGAAGATTGCCTCGATGCAATAAAGTGGATTCATGACCATGCTGATGCTTTTGGTGGGGACAGGTCGAGAATCTTCGTCGGTGGGCATTCGGCAGGCGGTCACCTTATGGCATTGGCTTCGCTACGCACCGATTGGCAGCAGACGCGAGATCTTCCATTGGGCATCATAAAGGGATGTCTGGCGATAAGTGCGATCTTTGATCTCTGTTTGAATGCTGAATCGACGACGATGGAAAGCGAGATGTTCAGCACGTTTCTGCGTACTCCAGAAGATTGCGTAGCAGCCAGCCCTTTTAGCCATATATCCACACAGGCGCCGCCCTTTCAAATCACGGTGGGCGAGAATGACTTTCCGTTTATCCGGAAGCAGGCTGCTGAAATGCGCGACCAACTGGAGGCGGCGGGTGTTGCGGTGGTATTTCAGGACCTAAAGGCGCATGACCATTTCGAAACTAGCGAACGCTGCACCGACGAGGGGCATGAGTGGTTGGTTGAAGCAACCAAGTTGTTGGGATGTTTATAACATGAACGAACGTAACTAAGGTGGGGAATTATGACTAAGGAAAAAATTCACACACAAATAGGATGCAAGAAGCGTCTACATGTCGCGTTAAACGGCTTAGGCCTCATATTCGGCGTGTCGACGTTCTCTCTGCTGCAATCCGCACCATCAACCGCTCAAGATACAGTTAGCTCCAGCGGGCGCGCGGAGGTTACGGCTCCCCAAGGCCTGGAAGAAATTGTTGTAACGGCACAGCGTCGAGCTGAATCCTTACAGAGCGTCGCTTTGTCTATCGCGGCCTACAGTGGCGAGGATCTCCTAAAGCGTGGCGTGACTGAAGCGATGGACTTAAGCCGCATTGATCCTGCGCTTCAGATCAGCGGCGCATCGTTTAACCAAATCTACATCCGGGGGGTAGGCGATTTTGGCGTGACGGCGGAAGCTAATCCGGCCGTAGCGTCAAGCGTGAACGGTGTCCCAATTTCCAGATCGAATGCGATCTCCGGCAACTTTTTCGATTTGGAACGGGTTGAAGTTTTGAAAGGCCCACAAGGCACGCTTTATGGTCGAAACGCCAGCGGCGGCGCCATTAATCTGATTGCAAATAAGCCGGTGCTCGGCGAGTTATCGGGGTACTTGACAGGCTCGTTTGGAAATTATGACACCCTCCTGACGGAGGGAGCGATCAACATGCCGGCAGGGGACAACGCTGCTCTAAGGATTTCTGGGCAGGTTTCCGACCGCGACGGCTATCTTAGTGATGGACAGGATGACGCTGAGCATGTTTCGGTGCGCTTGCAGGGCCTGTTTGAATCCGGACCGCTTACTGCACATCTACGATCCTCCTACGTCCATGTTGGCGGTCGCGGTACGGGATACGCCGTCATGCCTAAGATTCCTGGGGAGTCTGCGTGGGTTGGCGCTGGGTCGAAGGTTGCGGCCGATCATTATATCGGTCTGGCTGCTGCCAATTTTGAGGCATCCGGCGGTACTTCGATCCCACCTTTCCTTCTTGACCGGCCCGATACTTACCCGTTGTTCAATGATCTCGACAGTTGGGCGATAGACGCCCAGTTCGATTATGAATTTGATGGCGCGACACTTACCGTCATTCCCGCCTATCGGAAGACTCGCATCGAGTTTGCGCTTCCAATTAGCTACAATTATTCGCCAGGTGGCGGTGGCACCGATGGTGATGAGTCAGATTACTATTCGCTTGAGCTGCGTCTTGGTAACGAAGGCGAGAAGCTGAAGTGGGTCATCGGAGCATTTGCATTTGACGAAGCTCAAAGCACTGATTTTCTCGTTGATACCGGTTTAGTGCAGCGCTTCCGAATTGCCGCCGACCTGGACTCCACTGCTTATGCGGCATTCGGCGAAGGCACCTATAGTCTGACAGACAACTTCCGTATTACGGCCGGCATACGCTACACTTCCGACGAGCGAGAAACGACAAACTTCGAAAATGCCGCAATATCACCAACGGTCATTGGGAACCCGATACCATGTCTTCCCGAAACGGGTTTCCCGGTCGGAACGCAGTGCAGCCTACTACCGCCTATTTCCTTCGACAGTAAAAAAACGTTCAACAAAGTTACGTGGCGAGCGGGAGTAGAATACGATCTCGGCGAAAGTAATATGGTATTCGCTAATGTTGCTACAGGGTTCAAGGCTGGTGGCTTTAGCCAGGCAATTGATCCTGCAAATCCCGTCGAGCAACTTTCATTCGACCCCGAGACTATTACAGCGTACACAATAGGCTCACGTAATCGGTTCCTGGACAACAGACTCCAGCTCAATTTGGAAGGTTTTTATTGGGACTACGAGGACTTGCAATTGACTCAGGTGATCGTGGATGGTGTCGGTAATCTGGCACTGACAACGCAAAACGCGGGCGAAGCGCGGATTTTCGGACTCAACGTAAATGCCAGCGCCAAAGTTGCAAGTGGAACAACCTTGCATGCAGGAATCGAGTATGTGGATTCCGAATATAAGGATTTCAGATTTGTTCAGGCCTCTGCTGTTACACCGCCCGAGTCAACAGGATGCGCACTCACGCCGTCGTCATTGGCCCCCGGTCCACTGGGCCCGTTTGTCGAAGTGAACTGTTCAGGTTTCCGCCTTCTTCGATCGCCCGAGTGGACGAGCACTGTCGGAATAAGCCAGGTCTTTGAGATCTCAAACGGAAGCAACATTACCCTGGATGGGGACATCGCCTTTGCTAGCAAGCGGTTCGTGTCTGCGAGTTTCGTTCCCCTCTCGCTTGACGATGCTTACGCTAACTTATCGGCGGCTCTGACATACTATGCGCCAGAGGAAAAATGGTTTATTGGAGCGTATATACGCAACATCACCGATGAGGAGATTTATATGGGAGGAGGCGCGGTGAGTCCGTTCGTCCCGCAATACCTTACCAGTTCAATCGCGCCACCGCGCACCTATGGGGTGAGATTGGGAGCCAATTTCTAATCTGGCGCTGGGAGAGATCGGGCGGGCCCAATCGCGCGTTGTCGCGAATGGGCTTTCTCTGTCTCAGTGTGTCTGGTTACCATAGGGTGCATAGATCCTCGACCGCTCTCCAGCGGCCTAGACAACCGCACTCAGGCGCCAGTGACTCCTAGCTCCCTTTGTTACTCACTTTACAACATCGGCGGAGCCCAGAGACTTCCCTTTGGGGCGGGCGGCGCGCTGGCGGTCGAAAACCTGGTTGCCGGCCCCGAACATGCCTACCTTCAGCAGCCCTTCCTTAGTTGGCAGGCAGATCAACAGGAGTGGGCCGCTGCGCTTGACAATGTTTTCCGCCGCCAGCGCCAGCCCACGGCGGTCATTGCCGCGCCCGTCTCAGCTGTACAAGTTGGGCCATGATGGCGACGGTAATTTCAAGCGGTGTCTTGCTGCCAATATCCAACCCTACAGGCGCGTGCAGGGCTGCCAGACGATCCTCGCTAATATCCAATTGCCGCAGGCGTTCCAAGCGCTTTTCCGTAGTACGACGGGATCCTAGGGCGCCCACATACCAGGCATCAGTTGTCAACGCTTCCATCAATGCCATGTCGTCAATGCGCGGATCGTGAGTGAGAGTGATGACTATACTATGCCGGTCACTGGCATACTCGCGCACCGCATCATCGGGCATGGCGGCGAGCAGGGGAACCGCGGGCCCCTGCCACTGCGCTCGCATGCTCGGCCGCGGATCGACCACCAGCACCTCATAGTCCATGGCCAGCGCGAGCTCCGCTAGAGACTGGCCGATCTGGCCCGCGCCCACCAGCAGCAGGCGCATCTGCGGGCCGAAGGTCTGCTTTAGAGTGCCGCCATCAAAAGCCAGAGGCGTGTGATGTTCCTCGGCCATTATAGCTGTTGAGCCTGTATCCACTGAAACAGATCGTCGCAGGCAGCTCCGTGCGGCAATGGCCTCCAGAGCTGCACGCAGCCATCGCTGATCGCGCTCGACCTGCAATCGCTGCACCAGTACTTGTAGTCGACCGCCGCAGGGAAGGCCTAGGCGCTCGTTCTGTTCGGCAGTGACGCCGTACTCAATCAGCTCCGCCTGCGCCACCGGCAGGCGGCCGGATTGCAAGCGCTCAAGCAGGTCTTCCTCAATGCAGCCTCCGGACAGTGAGCCTACCTGCTCACCGCGACCGTTGCAGGCGAGCAGCGCTCCAGGAGGACGCGGTGAGGAGCCCTGTGCAGCAACAACCGTGCACAGCCAGACCTCCACGGGAACTGCTTCCACCAACCATCCGAGAGCGCTGCCGAGAATGGCTTGGTCCTGTGTCAGCATGATCGAAACACTCCTTCTTTTTTAGGCAGCGACATTCGCGTCGGCCATGTGTCGACCCGGCAGTCCACCGCTGGTGTTGGGCATCGCCGGGTGCGCCAGGCATCAGATGCGCAGGCAGCGGATGCGGGTAAAGTTCGCGATATCGCTCCTACCGCGTCTTTGCGGCAATTCCGCAAAATCCGGCGCCTTGAGGGCACAGCGGCCCTCATCGGCTGTCGCTTTGCCGGATAAGACCCGTGCCCGTGGCCCCCGCAACCGGGGCTCGGAATTACCTCGGGCCGGAAGTCCCAGGTCAGATCGCAAACCTCTCCTTGCTCAATGCGATAGTTTAATGCCGGGTCGATCACCCAGGCCGGTATCGGGAACGAGTTGCGCTCCACCAGAGTAGTCGCCCTAACCACGCAGTATTGGCTGCGGTCATCTACGAGTGGAACACCCTACAGTCTGTGGGGCTTTCGGCCAATCAGCGTCGCTACCCGAGCGCACGGAGCTTTGAAAAGTGTTATTGCGCAGCCCCTAGCCGCATGTCAGCAGGCAATGTTACTGCGAATATCTAATTCCCTAAGGCGCGTGTACCGCAGACAGACCGGGAGCAGAATTCCAATATTATATTGCCAGAAGATGACCTGAGCCGGAAGCTTATCGGCGCGCATTCTTACGCGCTGTGGTGTGACAACGCATTGCAACCACCTCGCGTAGGGCTGTTTTGCCTGAGGGAGTGCAGCGTCAGAAGCGCATTGTAAAATCAGTATTAGCTAGCCTGGCCGAGGCAAGTGAGTTGGAGGGGCGATTTTAGGGTCGTCCATACCCGTCAATCGAAAATCCCGCCACCCATTGACCGGGTTGTTCGTGGCAATGGAGGCCGCGCGTGGTCACCATCTCCCTCACACACCATTGTGCGGGATGACAGACTCATGACGCAGCAAAGACTTGCCACCGCCACACTGTTGGCACTGGCGATCATCGCGCCGGGCTCGGTCGCCGATGTAGACGGGGAGCGCGCCATGCTCGCCCGTCTGGTCCACGAGATTACACTCCTCGAACCGCTGATTTCGAGCAGCGAGGCAGAGGCAGACCCGGACGCCCGTATCCATTTTCAGTACGACTGGCTGCGCCAGGATCTGGAGCGTGTACGGGCCGGTATTCAGGCACACCTCAATGCGCCGCGCAATGAGCCGCGCCCGGTACCGCCGCTGCGCGGCGATTACCGGCAGTGAATTATGACGCCTGCCCAGACCGCGGCTTTCCAGGCTGGCTCCGGAGCTCCTCCAGCCGCCCTGTTACTCGCCATCGCCAGCGTGGTGCTGGTCCTCGCGTTCGTCTGGGTAATCTGGATCACCGTCGGCAGCTTTCGGGCTTGGCAGGAGGGACAGGCGAGCCTGTTCGACCTGCTCTGGGCGACCCTGCGTGCCAGCATCATCTTGTTGGTGCTTGGCTTCTACCTGCGCTGAGCACGCGAATGTTTTCCCGCTCTCATCCCCTTTCCACAACAGAACACTGTATCCGCGCACTGACGCGCCATCTCGGAGAACGCACCATGACCATACCTCGTAACACCTCGCGGTTTACCATTCTGACGGCCGCAGTCTGTCTGTCTCATCCATATGCCTGGGCGGTATTGCCAACCCCGGTAGCGCCTAGCACCGCGCCGGCGGCGGGCGACTGGATCGGCCTGATTGAAGGCTATATCAAGGACGGCGGCCTGGTCCTTGGCCTTGCGATTGCCGTCCTCGGCTTCCTCTGGGTCGCGTACCTGGCTTTCGCCAAATTCAATGAAGCCCGCCAGGGCAAGGCCGAATGGGCCGAGGTGGGTGTGCTTGGGATTGTGGGTGCGATCGTCCTGATCTTCGCCAGCTATCTGCTCACTGAAGCGGCCGGGGTCATTTGAGTGGGACCGGTGGACACCCAGGAGATTCTCGCAGACCGGCTCAATGCAGAGCCGGTCATTTTCCGGGGCTGCTCCGCCAGCGAGCTGGGTGTCATCGTCGCGTTGGCCGCCGCGATCTGGTTGCCACTGAGTCTGCTGCTGGCCTGGCTGGGTGGAGCGGTGACCATGGGCTTTGGCTTTGCCGGCATCGGCATTGTCGCTACGGTCCTGGGAACCGCCAGTCTCTTTCAGCGCTTCAAACGCAATCGCCCCGATGGGTACTACCAGCAGCGCTTCGCCTTGTGGCTGGATCAGCAGGGTTTCAAGCGCGCACCGTTCATCAACCGCAGCGGCGCCTGGGATATCGGTAGGAGAGGGCATGTCACGTTACCGCTTCGCCATCGATAATGCCACGGCCCATCTGCGCTCCCTGTGGCTGGTCATCGGCCTGCAGATGGTGGTGATCGCGGGTCTCTGGTATGGCTGGAGCCAGGCGCCCGAACATCTCATGGTGCATATCCCGCCGGATCTGCGCTCCGGCGCCGCGCAGCACCACACGGCTGTCCCCGCCGCGACGGTGTATGCGTTTGCGTTCTACATCTTTCAGCAGCTCAACCGCTGGCCCGAGGACGGAAGCCGGGATTATGGACATGCCATTTTTCGGATCGCCCCCTATGTCACGCCCCGTTACCGCGCCGAACTGCTGGCCAACCTGGAAGAGAAGGGGCGTCGTGGCGAACTGGCTTACCGGGTGCGGGCCCTGCAGGGCATTCCCGGTTTCGGCTACGCGGAGAACCGGGTGGACATTCTGGATGCACAGAGCTGGCAGGTCTGGCTGGATCTTGAACTGCTGGAATCCGTCAAGGGCATGACCGTGAAGCGCACCCGGATCCGCTATCCGCTGCGGGTCGTGCGCTACGCGGTGGACCCGGAGACCAACCCCTGGGGCCTGGCCCTGGATGGCTTTGGGGCCGATGGACCGCGCCGCCTCACCGAAGCCGATCTTTTAGGGGAGGGCAGTACCCATGGCATCCACTAATCACGCGCGTTCACCCGTGTCCCGCACCCTGACGATCACCGCATTGGTCTGCCTCTGCGGGCTGCTGCTAGCAAGCGTCACCGCACCCGCGGCGCTCGAAGCCAACGAGCGTATCGTCTGGCGCAAAATCCCGATCACGCTGGATCTCGGGGTGGGGCAGGAGCGCATGGTCCACTTCCCCGGACCGGTGAGCGTGGGGCTTCCTGAGCACCTGCAGGGCCGGCTGCGCATCCAGAGCAGTGCGGGTACCGTGTACTGGCTGGCCCAACAGTCCTTTCCGCCGACCCGGATCCTGGTGCGGGCCCTGGACGATGGTCAGATCTACCTGCTGGATGTGACCGCGTCTCCGGAAGGTGGAAGCGCGAGCCCGGTGGAGATTGCCCTGACTCGGCAGCCAGCCGCGGCATCCACCGGCCCGGCATCCACAGGACCGTCGACCCACGGTTACGTCAGCCTAACCCGTTTCGCCGCCCAGCAGCTGTATGCACCCCTGCGCCTGCAGACCCCGCTACCGGGCGTTGTCCGGGTGCCGGTGTCCGACGAACCGGTGCCCTTGGTCCGCGGCGGTGCTGTGGTGGCCGTGCCCCTGGCGAGCTGGCGTAGCGGGTCCCGGTATGTCACCGCGGTAAAACTCACCAATACCAGCCACGCGGCCCAGGAACTGCAGGCCGACGGGCTGCGGGGACAGTGGCTTGCCGCCACCTTTCAGCACCACCGGCTGCTGCCCGCGGGCGATGAAGCGGACCACACGGTGGTGTACCTGATTTCCGACCGCCCGTTCAGCGGCCTGTTTTAGGGGAATCCGCCCATGTCCCATGCCGTCTCCAATCGCCTGCTGCCCCTGCTCGCCACCCTGGTGGTGCTGGTCCTGATCGTCGTAACCCTCCAGACCTGTTCGGCTGAACGCGACAACGGCCTGCTGCTGACCGGGGTACCGACGGCGCCCGCGCCCGATGCCGACACCCCGGCGGATACCATCAAAACCCTGACGGCCAATGTGGCCGCGATGACCACGGCCGTCACCGCGCTGCGCCAGGACAACGCGGCACTGCGCAAGGAGAACCAGACTCTGATCAACAACCGCAGCCAGATCGAGGAGAACGTCGCCACCCGCCTGCGCCGGGAGCTGCGCGCCAGGGAACAGGATGCGGATAACCAGGCCCGGAAAGACTCGGGTGTCCTGCAATCACTCACTCAGCGAGTCGACACCCTGGCCGCCTCCCTCAATGAAGTGCAAAACGCGCAGCCCGGCCAGGCCATGCCGGTTGGTCTGGGACTGAAGGGTTTTCAAGGACCCGGAGGCAGTCCAGCAGCGGAACCCGCGGTGGTCTGGATCGCGCCGCTGGATGGCGAGGGAGGTCCCGCCACCTCCGGTACGCTCGCCGGCGTGCGCCAGTCGGCGACGGGTTATCTGACGGACGCCCGCCGTAGTGGCGGCGAGCTGGTCACCCAGACCCGCGAGCGCGTTGAGGCCCAACAGGACAGGCCTGTCTATACCGTGCCACGCAATGCCACCCTGATGGGATCGACCGCCATGACCGCCCTGGTGGGACGCATCCCCCTGCGCGGCCAGGTGCAGGATCCCATGCCGTTCAAGATTGTTACCGGCGCCGACAACCTGGCCGCCAACGGTCTCACGGTCCCCGGCGTCCAGGGCATGATCTGGAGTGGTACCGCGGTCGGCGACTGGACTCTGTCCTGTGTATCCGGTCGCCTGGAAGCGGTCACTTTCGTGTTTGATGACGGCACGATCCGCACCGTCGCCAGCGATGACGGCCAGGGGCAGGGTGGCCGTGATCAGCCACTGGGCTGGATCTCTGACGCCCAGGGCATTCCCTGCATCAGCGGCATCCGCAAGAGCAACGCCACCGCCTTTCTGGCCCAGCGCATCGGCGTGCAGGCGGTGCAGGCAGCGGGCGACGCGGCCGCTGCGGCTGAAAGCACCTCGGTCATCACCAGCTCCGGTGGCATTACCGGGGGCGTCACCAGTGATGTCGGCGCCTATGTGCTCGGGAAAACCATTGCCGGGGGCAGCGAGGAGCTGGCGCAGTGGCTGCTCGAACGCCAGTCCCAGAGTTTTGACGCCGTGTTTGTCCCCGCCGGTGTCGCCGTGGCGATCCACGTGGATCGCGCCATTCCCATCGACTTTGAACCCCAGGGCAGGAAGCTAAGCCATGCATCCCCGTATTCCAGCGATGATCCGCACACTCTCGATTAGCCTGCTGCTGGCCGGCTGTGCCAGCAGCAAGGACACCATCCTGCCCCAGAATGGACCCAGCATGCGTGACATCTACGACGCGCATGTTCAGACCAGCGAAGGGGAGGACCCGCGCCGCCGCCTGCCGGCAGCGGGTCTGCGGGCCCCGGGACATCACCTGTCCGACTTGGGTGCAGCGGCGCGGGCGGACTATAGAGCCATAAGCGCGCGCTTTATGCGGGTGTCCAACCCCACCCTGGTGATGTACATCTTTCCGCACCTGGCAGGTGCGCATTGGGTGCCAGTGCCCGGCTACAGCACCGTATTTCCACTGTATGAGCGGGCGGAATACGCCCTGCCGGGCGAGCATGCGGTGGATGCACCATGACCGTTCACCCAACCCGGCCTGACTCACCACCAACGTCCGTCGGCCCAAACATGGCAGCGTCAGCCCGACAGCGGCCGTTGCGCCAGCGCGACGTGCAGTCGCTCTATGAGCGCCCCCCATCCTTCACGCCTTTTTTACCGTGGGTGGAATACCTGCCGGACAGCCAGTGCTTTTTATTGGAGGACGGGGTCAGCGTTGGCGCCCTGTTCGACCTGACCCCGGTCGGCACGGAAGCACGCACCGGTCCGTTCATGGTCGCACTTCGCGATGCCATCCAGACCGCGCTCAGCGAGGCGCTGCCGGAACTCGATGATGCACCCTGGGTGTTGCAGCTCTATGTCCAGGATGAACCCAGCCTCGATAGTCTGGTCCAGTCGCTGCAGCACTACCCGACCGGGCCCATTCGCGAGCATACCTACACACGCATTTTTCAAGGCCTGATGCAGAATCACTGTGCCCGTCTGTGCGCACCGGGCGGACTATTTGTCGACACCGCGCTCACCGGCAGCCCGTGGCGGGGTCAGATACGGCGGGTGCGGGCGGTGCTGTACCGCCGTCTGGCCGCACGCCATCGCCCCGCCAATCCCTATGCGGCGGAGGCGGAACTCAACCAGGTCGCGACCCAGCTCACCGCGGCACTGGCTGCCGCGGGCATTGCCACCCGACGGAGTTCCGGCGTTGATCTGTACCGCTGGCTGCTGCCCTGGTTCAATCCCGGCGCGGTGTCGGGCAACGCGACCGCCGAGATACTGCACTCTCTGGCCACTGAGACGGCGGACGCGGAACTGCCCTACGGGCATGATTTCGCCGAAGCCCTGACCCTGTCCCTGCCCTACTCGGACGCCATCTCCAGCACCTGGTGGTTCGATGGGCTCCCCCATACGGTAGTCAGCATCCAGGGCCTGCGCCGGGCACCGGAGATCGGCCACATGACCGCTGAGCGCGCCGCTGGCGACCACCTGTTCTCCGTCTTTGACCGGCTGCCCGAACACACGGTGATGGTGCTCACTCTGACCGCCAAGCCCCAGGACGCCACCCGCAATCACGTGGCCCTGGTCAAGCGTGCCGCGGTCGGGGATTCCGCCGAAGCCGCACTGACCCGGGAGGATGCGGGCCGGGTAGAGCGGGAAATGGCCGCCGGCAACAAACTCTATCCCCTGGGCATGGCCTTTTATGTCCGCGGCAATACCCCGGCGCAACTGCAGGAGCAGGTCAATCAGCTGCAGGCGCTTCTGCTCGCCAACGGCCTGCAGCCGATTGGTCGCGAGGGCGATCTGTTGGGGCTGGACAGCTATATGCGCAATCTGCCCATGGCCTACGATCCGGCCTTTGACCGCAAAAGCCGGCGCTCACGGCTGGTGTTTTCAAAGCACATCGCCAACCTGTTGCCCGTTTACGGACGCTCCCGCGGTACCGGCCATCCCGGCCTGGTGTTTTTCAATCGCGGGGCGGAGCCGTTGGTGTTCGATCCCCTGCACCCGGACGATCGGAAGAAGAACGCCCACATGCTCATCCTAGGTCCCACCGGGGCGGGCAAGTCGGCACTCCTGGTCTACCTGCTGCAGCAGATGATGGCGGTACACCGGCCCCGCGTGTTTATCATCGAGGCGGGCGGCTCCTTTGCCCTGCTGGGGCAGCACTTTGCCAGCCACGACATCAGTGTCAACCAGGTCACGCTAAATCCCGGGTCCGATGTCAGCCTGCCGCCGTTCGCCGATGCCCTGAAACTGTTGGAGGGGGACCGGCGGGTTCGTCTGGCAACTGATTCCGAGACACTGCCGGAGAGCGGGGATGAGGAGGAGGGCGAGGAAGGCCCCGGCCGCGATATTTTAGGGGAAATGGAAATTACCGCCCGCATCATGATCACTGGCGGTGATGAGCGCGAGGACGCCCGCATGACCCGCGCCGATCGCCTGTTGATCCGCAACGCGATCCTGCTGGCAGCGAAAACCGTTGCCGGACGGAACGGGGATCAGGTGCTGACCCGCGATGTCGTCGCGGCCCTGAAGGCTCTCGGTCAGGAGCCCACGCTGCCCGACCACCGCCGTCACCGCGCCACGGAAATGGCGGACGGCATGGCGCTGTTCTGTTCCGGCCTGGCGGGCGAGTTCTTTGATCGGCCGGGCTCACCCTGGCCCGACGTGGATGTCACCTTAGTAGAGATGGGGCTATTGGCCCGGGAGGGCTATGAGGACCAGTTGACGGTCGCCTACACGGCAATGATGAGCCACATCAACCAGCTGGTGGAGCGCCACCAGAGCGACGG
>TARA_R110002110_G_scaffold390930_2_pt1 | contig 28305 bp, 26 predicted proteins | sample TARA_R110002110 | Tara Oceans TARA_R110002110 (sample SAMEA4397330) | marine metagenome | biome: Polar Biome; feature: [SRF] surface water layer (ENVO:00010504); material: water (ENVO:00002006), including particulate matter (ENVO:01000060) such as... | depth 5 m
TCTATTTTTGGGGTGTCTCAAGGCTTCTCAAACAACCTCATTATGTCTCCCATATCATTGTTTTATAAGACTTTATTTTAATTTCATCTGTTTCAGGCTGTCTCTTGCCATCTCGTTTAACCACAATTATATTGGCGGGTAAATTGGTGGGTGTCGAGTATGGCGGAGACTTATGCCGAAGGTTGCAAGGGAGCTGTCTGCTCTCGAAGTGAAGCGCATTGGGAGCCCCGGCATGCACGCAGTCGGTGGCGTCGCTGGCCTGTATCTTCAGGTCGTACCCAGCGGTGGAAGGACCTGGATCCTGCGCTGCCTCATTGGCGGGAACCGTCGTGAAATGGGGCTTGGCGGTTTTCCAAGTGTATCCCTTGCGCTGGCCAGGGAGAAAGCCAGGCTTGCCAGACAAACGATCGACGAAGGACGCGACCCTATTGTCGAGCGCGAAGCAGCCCGCGGCGCCCTCGCTGCCCGAAAGGACGCTGTCATCACTTTCGAGAAAGCAGCTGACCTCCTGATAGCATCCAAATCAGCCGAGTGGAGCAATCCCAAGCACCAAGCACAGTGGCGGAATACCCTTGAGACCTACGCCTTTCCGATAATCGGCCAGTTGCTGGTGCACGACATCGCGCTTTCCCACATCACGCAAATCCTTGAGCCCATATGGACCGTCAAAAACGAAACAGCGAGTCGGCTACGCGGGCGTATTGAGGCTGTTCTCGACTGGGCAACAGTGCGCGGTTATCGGAATGGCGATAACCCTGCGCGTTGGCGAGGACATTTGGACATGCTGCTGGCAAAGCCCAGCAAGGTCAGAAAAGTCAAACATCATGCTGCGATTCCCTGGGAGGAAATCGGGCCGTTCATGGTGGAGCTGCGCTCCAGGGAAGGCACGGGAGCGCGCGCCCTGGAATTCGCAATCCTGACCGCCGCTCGGTCGGGTGAAGTCAGAAGTATGACCTGGGCTGAAGTTGATCTTGAGTCTGGCGTCTGGACAGTACCACCGGATCACATGAAGGCTGGCAAGGAACATCGGGTACCCTTGTCATCGTGCGCAGTAAAATTGCTGCAATTAGCGGCCGACGTTGGAAACACTGACCCCAGCACACTGGTGTTTCCCGGAATAAGACCCAATTCAAAGCTGAGCGATATGACGTTCACAGCAGTGCTGAAACGCCTGGGGCGGGCGGATATCACCGCGCACGGGTTCCGGTCAGCGTTCCGGGATTGGGCCGGTGAAACTACAGCCTACCCTCGCGAAGTGATCGAGCATGCACTGGCACATCAACTCAGAGACAAGGCAGAGGCCGCCTATGCCCGGGGCACCTTGTTCAACAAGCGGCGCGATTTGATGGATGACTGGGCGCTCCACTGTAGTAGACAAAGCCCTCGCGAGCTGAGTGTCGCTTCCATCTGAATCGCTCGACCCGGGGCGAATTTTGCTGCTACTCCCACAGCGGAAGTGGAGCAGCGTGCCCGCATTCGACGTGGGCGTGCACTCTGATACAGGACAGGAACTCAGTTCCGGGGAGCATCTCGACTTCCTTTCCAGATAATCCGCCTCTGACCGGAGTTCTGCCTCTGTACAAGGTGAGCGGTACTCAGCAAAATTTGAGACGAGGCATGTTTCTCATTGGCGGCGGTGAAGAGTCACCGGCGCAGGGAGCGTCAGACTGAACCTTTTCTGAAAGTATTCTTGCCCCGGCGCAGTCTACTCATCTGGGTAGGGCGCAACCCTTGCCAGGCCAGCTTCTAGGCCATGCACGCAGTCGATCTTGCCTAAACCACCTTTCGGCGCCTAATCGGCGCACCTGATTCAGACGTTGGGCTTGCGTAAGGAGTACGCGGTCAAGATACTGGAGTCTCCGTGCCGAATTACGCCTGGTACGAAAATTTCGTGGCCGGTTTCTGGGACTGGTAATGCCGACCACGTTTACACGAGCAAACTTTACTCTCGTTACGACTGCCGTTATTGTTATTGACCATAGTAGCGCAGCATATCTCAGGTTGGAGCTTGCTATTGATGCTGATCAATTTACATAATCGCCTGCATTCCGAGCACGTGAAGGATGATCGAAAACACCCCGCCCATAGAGTCAATTGAGATAGATATGAGTAAATCAGGTTCCAAGATATGGCGAAAAAGGCCAAAGCAGGGGCGCTCAGAAAATACTGTCAATACCATCCTTCTCGCAGCCGAACAGCTTTTTACTTCCAAGGGCTACCACAAGACATCTACCGAAGACATCGCCGAGCGCGCTGGAGTGGGCGTTGGTTCAATTTACGATTATTTCCCAAATAAAGTGTCGGTGGCATTGGCGCTCCTCGAAAACACAGTGCTAACTGCTTCAGAAGATTCCCGGAAATATCTAATGGACAGCGCATCAGGAGGAATCGAAGATAACTTGCCCAACGTTGTTCGAGGGCTCTTTGACCAATATAAACGCCATGCCCCAGTATTGATCAAACTAGTCTCAGAAGTCGCGGAGCTACAGCATGAGGAAATCTACACCTTCGATCACGTACTATTTCGGGCGAGTCTTATTTTCTTGCAGCAATACTACGATCAGTATCCTGACATTGACTTGAGGTCCGCACACTCCTTTTTAATTCTTGTGTTCACATCTAGTGTGAGGGAATACCTTTCTTTGCGGAATCCCAAGCTGAGAGAAGACGAGTTTGTAAAGCGGCTGTCCGATCTGCTGGTTGGGTATCTCGTCGGGGCAAGTAGTCGCCCACTAACTCAAGATTCGCAGTGAATACATCGCCGAACAAGTGACGGTATTCATCACGTAGTTCCTGATCAACGACTTTTGTCAAAGGGAGGCGTATTTAGCAATCATGAATGGGATTGCAGGGTAATGGCGTTTCCTATAAGGATCAGCGCAGCACACGAAAAATTCCATGTCTCATAGAGCTGGCGCCACGTTCTAGGAGCATTCTTTGCTTCCATATAGTGAACTATCACAAGCCGGGATTTAATCGCCGCCAGAGTTACGACTACAGTGCCACCTAATAACTTCGCATTGTCTCCTTCAAAGAAAAGCCATGAGATGATCGTAATCCCAATCAGTAGGAGCCATAATCCGAACGCGCTTTCAGTAATGGTTTTCATCGCGGATACCTCATATAAGGTACAGAATAGGAAAGATAAAAATCCATAAGGCATCTACAAAGTGCCAGAATAGTCCAACGTTCTCCAGCTCCATGATATCTCGTGGAGTTACTTTATTCTCTCGTTTAGATTTAGAGTATGTCCACAAAAGCACCATCCCAACCAAGAGGTGAAGAAAATGGATTGCCGTGATAAAAAAGTAGAATGTAAAGAACGAATTTGTTGTGATTCCCACACCGGAATCAATCTTTAGATAATATTCGGTGGTCTTGCTGACCACGAAAAATCCCCCAAAAATGAACGCAAGCTTAAGCCATCGCGATGCAGCTTGAGTGTGACTCTCTTTTGCAGACCTGACCGCTTCGACCACCATCCACGAACTCGTCAACAAGATTAGTGTGTTGGTGAACCCCCAGCCTGCGGACAGCTGAAGTTGTGACTGGACGTACAGTTCGTAGTTCCCCATCCGTTCCAACATGAAAACAAGGAAAATCAACAGAAAAATCATCATGTCGATAAATATAAATATCCATATACCTTCACTGCCAGGCATATCTACTTCGCGGTCTGCCCGCTCTTCGGATTCAAATGCTCTCACTACTTTCCCCAGCTATTATTCGCTATCCAGAGGAATTCGACTGACCTGCAGGCACACATTCGGTGTACCATGAATTGCCATGCCTTTCCGGCTGAATATCAAGCCACCATTTCAAATGATCAGGCTGCAATAATTATCGCAGCCTGATCACGCTAGCTTTGTATGCTTCAGTGTTTACTAGTACCAGACTAGCTCAGCTTGCATGTGAGGGAGAGTACACTAGCTGCATGCTTTTACCACGCCGTGATAGCTCAAGGATCATAAAGTAAGAGTATGGGGCGAGGAACAGGAAGAGCCATGTGCCGAAGACAATATAAAAGTTCCAAACGCCGCCTACTGCGAAAGGACCAGAAGGAATAAATGCGATCAACACAAGCGGCATGAAAATTATGCCGACTGCTATTGCCGCCCAGCCGGACCATGCAGGAAAAATCGTTTGCCTCTTGTTGAGCACCGTAAACAAACCAAGTCCTGTTAGCTGTACCGTAGTAATCATGAACGTCATGTCAAAAATGTACCATGTGAACGAATGAATGGTCTTTATTACTACCGGGTCCAACTCCGTTGCATAGATGGCGCAGGCAAGCCAAATCGCCGGGCAAAATGCCAAGACCCAAGCAGTGAGTATACCGCCCGCGTATTCCATGAGACTCAAGACACCCATGGAACCATCGTCGTTGCGCAGCATTGAAGCGAGCTGACAAGACCACGGGAGATATAGCATTCCAACTATACAAGTGACTGCCATCCCGATGGCAATAGAGCTCTGGTACTTGGCATAGTGATCTGTGACCAGTTGCTCTGCACTCATCCCAACAAAGTTCGGTGGGGGTATGTTATGCCCCATGATTCCCCAAAATATTATATACCCCAAGATACAAAGCGGGCCGGCCCATGCGATTGCGAACTCCACCCGATTTAAGGTTAGCTTGTCCATAGTTGATCCTCTCAAGTCATGCTGGATGAATTATTGTCCCGACGCATGCTCGGGTAGCTAGATCCTAGCGCTTGCAGGCTATTCAGCATCAGAGCCGACTTCAATATCCTTATGCCTCGGGTTGCACTCGGATTTTGCTCATGGGTGGGGCGTACGAAGCGCACATGTTTCCCCATGATTATTGGTTTCCTACGAGCCGCCACACGGTCGCATCAGGGTCAGTAAGTTCGTTGTAGCACCCAACTCTTGTCCCGGGGTCGCTCTCCTGTTGCCCTCTGCGTTCGCGCTTAGCGAGAGGCGCGGGAAAGCACCCGGCTAGCGAATACTGCGAAGTGGAAGCTACCAGTTAGAAGTGACTGAACAAACAACCGCGAGGGCAGAAAAGTGAGGGCAGCTAACATGCGGCCAAGCCAGCCATTAGCTCTGCCTGATGGCTATAAGGGGAGCGACCATCGACTTCTCCTGGTCCATGGAGATTTCTACTCTATTCTATGGACTTCCCCCTAATCCATGGGAAGTCCACTAGAGGCTGGATCGGCTTTGTTATATCCCCAACTCCTTGGCAATAATACCGCACTGGATCTCCCGGGTACCGCCGCCTACCATGCCATGCTTCGCTTCGCGAAAGTAGCGCTCCATGTCATATTCAGGTAGCTGGGCATAGCCGCCCAATGCCTGCATTCCGTTGAAAGCCGTCTTGAACAGCACATCGGCAGCGAAGACCTTCGCCATCGATACCTCCTTGATCGCACGCTCGCCGCGGGCGATCTTGGCGGCGGCGGCGTAGACCATCAGGCGCGCGGCCTCTATCTCGATGGCATTTTCCGCCATGCGATGCTTGAGCACCTGGAAACTCGAGAGAGGCTTGCCGAACGCGTCCCGATTCTTGGTGTAGTTGATCGTGTCATCCAGCGCGGTCTGCGCGTTGCCGACCTGCGAGGCAGCAATACTCAAACGCTCCAGTTCGAGATGTTCTGCGATGTACTGCCAGCCCTTGCCCTGCTCACCTAACAGGTTTTCGCGCGGAATCCTGACGTTATCAAGAAAGAACTCCGTCGTGCCCAGGCTTTTTCGGACAATGGTGTTCATCTTTTTGATCTCAAGCCCGGGGGTATCGTTGGGCACCAAGAACAGGCTCAGGCCAGCATAGCGCTCCGGACCTGTGCGGGCCATGAGGATAATCGCCGTGTCCGGCAGGTGCGCCCCGGAACACCAGACCTTGTTACCGTTCAACACCCACTCATCGCCCTCCAGTACGGCCTTTGTCCTGGCTGCCGCCGCGTCCGAACCCGATTGCGGTTCGCTGATCGAGATAGCGAACTTATGCTCGCCGCGCAAATACCGCGAGATGTAATACTCCTTCTGGGCTTCGTTGCCGTGGTGCACGATATTCAAGGCCGTAAACATCGAGGTCATGATGCAGGCCGCCGTGTCGAGGCTGAACTTGCCAATCGCCTCACAGAAGATGGCAAACATGATGGGGTCGCAAGCCATGCCTCCCATCTCTTCAGGTGTCAGCAGACCCAACCAACCCTGATCGGCCATCTTTTTATAGATTTCGTCGGGAAACTGGCGTGATTCATCGTGCTCTCGCGTGTACTCCCTGCCCACTTCTTTTTCCATGAAAGAGTGCAGCATGTCGTGCCACATACGCTGTTCGTCATTAAAAGTAAAATCCATAAGGCTTCAATTATCCCCTGATTGCAGATCCTGCTATTGCGATGGACGCCGGAAACGCCGTGGCTAACGACTGGATATTGACATTATCCAACCCAGCCTTTAAGCTATAACAAATGTTTGTTTTTGTCAACGAGCCTCGCAACTATGAACGGCCAGACCGATAAAAAGACCGCAACAGCCGTCCCTCCTGCACCTGTTCGGCGGCAGGCACTGGCTGCCGTCTGGCCAGAATGGCACCCGCGCACCCTTGCCCAACACCTGGATCATGTGTGCCAACTGCACGGCGCAAAGCCGCTGCTCATCGCCGACGGCCGCCAGTACAACTACAGCGAGATTCAACAGTGGTCAATGGAGCTGGCTGCAGGTCTCCTGCACCTCGGGATCAAACCCGGCGATCATGTCGCGGTAATCATGGGGAACTACCCGGAATACATCGCCCTGAAGTTCGCCATCGCACGCGTGGGAGCGGTAGCGGTAGCGATCAATTATCTTCTCCGTCGCCAGGAGTTGAGTTACATCTTCACGCAATCGGACGCCAAATGTCTGATTACAATGGATTCTTTCGCAGACCGTGACTACCTTGCGGACCTGGACGAACTCATGCCGGGATGGCGCCAGCACTCTGAAGGGAAAATCTACGGTGAAATCGAGCGGGTGATTGTGTTTTCTCCGAGCGGCGTGAGCAACGATGGCATTTCACTGGCAACACTTGGCACATTGGGGGATTCAGCGGACCGCGGCGAGCTTGACCGCATCGCCGGGCTCAACCTCGCGAACAGCAATTCGGATATCGTCTACACATCAGGAACGACCGGGACTCCCAAAGGGGTATTACTGCAGCACGACATGATCTTGCGGGCAGCCTACGCCTCCGCCTATACAAGCGGCTTCCAGCCTGGCTGGAGGATTCTCTTCTCACTGCCCATGTACCACGTCTTTGGCTATGTGGAATGCCTCATGGCTTGCACCTTCGTCGGTGGCACCATTATTCCCCATCTTGGTTTCGACCCAGCGCAAATGCTCAGCGACGCCCAAGGCTATCAGGTCAGCGAAATCATCGCGGTGCCGATGATGACACTGAAGTTAGTGGAACTGGCAAAGACCCAGGGTTTCCACTGCCCCAGCCTCGTCATCATGTTCAATTCAGGGGGAGTGTCGCCCCCCTGGCTTTGGCAAGCCATTCGCGACGTTCTCGGCGCCAGGGAGGTTATCACCGCTTATGGTATGTCGGAAACAACAGCATCCACCTCCTGCACGTTTCCCGAGGGAGATGACCGCTATCTGCAAGAAACCAATGGCAAACTAAAGTTTGCCGGGGTAGCGGGAGATCCAGAGCTGGAGGGCGTGCTCGCCGTCTACAAAACCATCGACCCCGCTACCGGCGAGGACCTACCCCCGGGTTGCCCTGGCGAGCTGTTGGTAAAAGGACCCATCGTCACCCACGGCTACTACAAGAAGCCCGAGGAAACGCGGGCTGCAATCAACACCGCAGGCTGGCTCCATACAGGCGACGTCGGCACAGTGACTGCCGACGGTTATGTCACTCTCACTGGCCGTATCAAGGAAACCTACCGCTGCGGTGGCGAAATGGTCATGCCGAGAGAGGTAGAGGACACACTGGCCCGCCATGACGCCGTAAAGCAAGCCGTTGTCGTTGGATTACCAGACCCCAAAATGGGGGAAGTGGGATGCGCATGCATCATCAGCACAAACGACGAGATTCTCGACGCAGAGGAACTCCAAAACTATTGCAGCGAAAACCTGGCTAAATTCAAGGTACCAAAATACTTTATCTTCATCGAAGAAGCGATGATTCCGATGACAGCTACTGGCCGGCCACAAAAATTCAAGCTGGTCGAGCTCATCCAGCAGCAGGATCTCATCAAATTGGCGAGGCAATGATTCCATGGTTACAGAGCATGTTTTGATCAAGATAAGGCACGACAGTACGCAGGATTTCATCGCCGCGATGGAGTCCGGACAAGAGATCCTTGAGGCGGCTGACGGTGCCAGGGCGGTGAGGCTTCTTCGCGGAATCGAAGACGAAAATCAGTTTCTGCTGACAATCGAATGGGACTCAGTGGAGCACCATGTTGCTTTCACCAAGACAGAGGGGTTTGCCCGGTTCGGCGCTTTGGTGGGGAAATACTTCGCGGAAAAGCCCGCAATGCAACACTTTGACGGGACTCTCAGCCGGGGAGCAGACTGATGACACATGTGGTAACCGGGAATTGTCAGGCGTGTCGGTTTACCGATTGCGTCGCCACCTGCCCAGTCGCATGTTTCCGTGTCGGTGATGATATGCTCTACATCGATCCGAAGGAATGCATCGACTGCGCAGCTTGCGTACCGGCCTGTCCGGTACAGGCCATCCATTCCGTCTACGACCTCGACGAACAGCTGCATCACTGGATCGACATTAATGCCGAAGAAGCCCCCCGGTGGCCCGTGGCCGAGGGCAAACTTGAGCCACTGCCGTCAGCTGATGCCAAACGCGAGGAATTGGGACTTTGACCGCCCACACCGGATTCAAGGTAGCCATTGTTGGCGCCGGACCGAGTGGCTTCTATGCGGCGGAGGAATTGCTTAACAACGAAGTCCAGGTCGACATGTACGAGAAGTTGCCAGTGCCGTTTGGCCTGGTGCGCTACGGCGTAGCGCCGGACCATCAAAAGCTCAAGCTGGTGGCAAAGGTGTTTGACAGAACCGCTAGGCGGGAAAACTTTAACTTCTTCGGCAACGTCAATGTTGGTGAATCCTTGTCCTTGCAGGCGCTGCAAACCCACTATCACGCCGTGATACTCACCCACGGGGCAAGTCAGGGTCGGAAACCTGGCATCCCCGGAGAAGATCTACACGGCTGCTATACCGCGGCGGATCTCGTCGGGTGGTACAACGGCCATCCGGATTTTCAGGATCTGGCATTCGATCCATCCTGCCGCTCCGTCGCCATTATCGGCCACGGCAACGTAGCCATTGATATTGCCCGTATTCTGGCCAAAACACCTGCAGAACTCGCGAGCAGTGACATTACTTCCGCTGCGCTGCACCGACTTTCCACGAGCAGAATTGAAACCATACACCTGATTGGCCGACGCGGCCCCGCCCAGACCCGGTTTACCAGCCAGGAACTGCGCGAACTGGGAGAACTGGCGGATGCCGAGGTCTGGATAGCAGATGACGGGCTGACGTTGAACGCGGCAAGCCGTGAAGAACTGCAGGACAAAAAGAACCTTGTTGCCAGCAAGAACTACGAGATATTCACAGGATTCAGCCGCTCTGGGACAAAACGTCGGAGGATCGTTTTCCACTTCATGAAATTCCCGGTCGCCATGTATGGCAAGGACCGAGTAGAGGAATTGCATGTCGGGCTGAATGAACTCGAAGGAGCGGCCTTCCAGCAAACCGCCAGGGCCACCGGCGTCGAAAGCCGGATTCCCTGCGACGCGGTTGTATTCAGCATCGGGTATCGTGGCAACGGCTTGTTGCAGTCCGGCTTCGATGCTGCGCAATCTGTCTACGTAAACACCGAGGGGCGATTGCCGAGCGGTGACGGGCTCTATGCAGCCGGCTGGATCAAGCGCGGCGCCACTGGCGTGATTGGTACCAACAAGCCCTGTGCCCAGGAAACCGTTGCATCCCTGTTGGCCGACCTCCGCACCGAGCCCCAGACTGCAAAAGCTGGAAGCGCGGCGATTCTGCCTTTACTCACGGACATTCCAACGTCCTTCTCTGACTGGGAGTCTATCGATCGCGAAGAGCAGGCAAGGGGCCAGGCGGCAGGAAAGCCACGCGAGAAGATTGTGCATATTGAGGAGTGTCTCGCTCTGACTGCGGCTAGCCGTAGGTAGCATAGATTGCCCTGGCGAAGCCAGGGTCTGTTACCCCACCGCCACATGCGGGGTGGCGAGCTCACTCACTCCCCTTCTCCAGTTCTGCCAGTATCTCATCCGTATGCTCGCCAAGCGCCGGTGGCGGTCTGAACCATCCTTCACTCTGCGGGTCGAGTGGTGCACGCACCAGCGGCAGGCCATCGCTCCAGCCCACGGCTTCTGGTTGCAGAAACAGCGCTCGTTCCCGCACCAGATCTGACTCAATCGCCTCGGACACAGTGTTCACCGGCCCCGCAGCGACGTTGTTCTCCTCCAGCAGGTGCAGCCAGTGCGCGACACTTTCCTTATCGAACACGTTCTCCAGCAGCTGATCGAGTTCCTCTCGATGAGCTATTCTTGCCGCCATACTGTTGAAACGGGAATCAAGTGCCAACTCGGGCAGGGACACCGCCTCGCAGAGTCGAACGAACTGGGGGTCACTGGCTGTCGCCAGGATAAAGGAACCATTGGAGGCCGCGTAAACCCGGTAGGGTACTGCGCTGGGGGCGCCCGAACCGTACTTTTCCGGATTCTGGTCCGTGGCCTTGAATCCGGCCACCTGATGACACATCAGCGTAAAGGCAGAGTCGATCAGGCTCGGACTGACTTGCTGCGCACCGGCGCCATTCTCGCGACTGCGCAGGGCGGCCATGATGCCAATCAGCGCCCACATCCCGGTGCTGATATCAAGTACCGAGGGTGCTATGCGAACCGGCGCACCCGAGGGGTCGCCAGTAAAACTCATGAGGCCGGAGAATGCCTGCACCAGGGCGTCGTATCCCGGCTTCCTGCCGCCGATTTCACCGCTGCCAAAGGCCGAGATCGAGCAGTGGACGATACGGGGATTCAGCGCTGCAATTGTGGGGAAATCGAGTCCGAGTTTTGCCCCAACGCCCGGAGGAAAGCTGTCGATGACCACGTCGGCACCAGCAATGAGCCGCCTGATTTTATCCAGGTCTGTGGGACTCTTGAAGTCCAGCAGAAGGCTGCGCTTGTTTCTGTTTACCGACAGGTAGACCGTAGAGACACCGTTGTGCAGCGGGGTCAATTGCCGGGTATCGTCACCAAAAGGTGCCCGTTCAACCTTGATGACATCGGCACCCATATCACCCAACAGCATTGCCGCAAGGGGACCCGCGATATTCGTTCCGAGGTCCACTACCCGGATGTCTGTGCAGGATGAGGCAAACATCTTCTACACCAATCCCATAATCCGCCTCTGCGGCTCAAATCTGTTCGGTATCGCGTTCCATGCGTGGATGCTCGTGTTCATTACCAGACACCCATCGATCATTCGAGCCGGTCCTTCTTGTTGTACACCGGAGCACGCTTTTCCAGAGCTGCGTTGATCCCCTCCTTGAGGTCGCGAGTCTGGGTCATGGCGGCGACTCCCCAGAAACTGTTGTTCATGGAGGTCAACAGGTCCATGTGCCAGCTCTGACGAAGCTGCTGCTTGGTAGCCTCCAGCGCAAGCCTGGGATACGACGCAATCCGCGCCGCCAGGGCAACGGCTTCTGGAATCAGGGCTTCGGGCTCCACCACCCGATTCACCAGGCCAATCTGCAGGGCACGCGCGGCGTCAACGATATCCCCAGTCAGAGCCAATTCTGCCGCCAATCCGGACCCAATGAGACGAGGCAGAAAGTAGGTGCCGCCATTGCCGGGGTTCAGGCCCAGCTTGATATACGTTTCCCCCAGTTTTGCCCGCGATGACGCCAGCCGCAGGTCGCAGGCCAGCGCCATGTCCAGCCCGCCCGCGGTGGCGCCACCGTTGATTGCCGCGATTACCGGAAGCCGGCAGTTCGCCAACTTCTGTGTGATCGGGAACAGCAGTCGTGCATTGAAAGGTTCTTCAGTTTCCGGGAGCTCTTCCTCCAGGTAGGCCTTGAATGCCCCCAGGTCAGCACCGGCACAGAACTGTTTGCCCGCACCCGTCAGGATCAAGACGCGGTACGCGTTGTTCTCTTCAATCTGTTGCAGCGCGGAACCCAAATCCCGCGCAAGTTGTGGCACGACACCATTCCCGGCTTCCGGTCGATTCAATGTCAGTAGCACAACGCCGTCTGCCACCGACTCATAATACAGTGTCTCCAGTTCAACGCGGGAGGTCGTCATGACGCAGTTACCTCTGTCTAGTCGACAAGTTCCAGAATCGTCGTCACCGTGAGGATATAGGTATCATCCATCCAGCCACCACCGTTAACCGCCATGCCCAGGCGAGGGGATTTGAGTTGCCTCGCCTCGGCGCGCTGGCGCAATTGATCGAAGATCTCTGCCACCTGGGCGCAGCCGGTCGCGCCGAGGGCATGCCCACGAGACAGCAGTCCTCCACTGGTATTCACCGGATGTTTGCCGGTGATATCGGTGCTGCCATCACGCAGGAGTTTATGCCCCTCCCCCTCCGAACACAGCCCAATCTCTGCGTACTGAAGAATTTCGGCTGGAGCTGCTGCGTCGTGCAGCTCGATCAGATCCATGTCCCTCGCTCCGAAACCGGCCTTCTCATAGGCCATGCTACATGCGGGTATCACTGGAGAAATACCGGGCCCGGGACTTCCCGCCATCTCGCACGCCCTCACCGCAACCTTCGCCAGTCCATGTTGTTTGGCGAACGCGGCAGAGCAGACAAGAATCGCTGTCGAACCATCCGTGAGCGGGGCACACATGGGCAGCGTCAACGGCTCGGTAATCATACGCGCGGAGAGTACCTGATCAAGCGACTGCCGTGTCCGGAATTGTGCGATGGGATTGAGTGCTGCATTGTTCCTGTTCTTGACGGCGACACGCGCATAATCCTCGACAGTGGCGTCCCAACTGTGCAGGTACGTCCTTGCCACTGCTGCATAAAACTCCATAAGCACGGAATTGGAACTCTTCGCTTTGGGGTATTCTCCGATTTCCGTGACATCCGTGGATCCCCACAGCGCCTTGAACGCGCGTTCCTTGTCTGCATGATGCAGTTTCTCGACGCCAATGACCAAGGCAACATCCAGCTCGCCGTACTCTACAGCCCGAGACGCGAGATGCAGTGCCGAACCGCCAGAAGCACAGGCGTTCTCGACATTCACCAGCGGCTTGCCAGCAAGGGCATGATAGCGCAGAACCACCTGCCCCCGAACCATCTCCTGCTGCGCGAGCACGCCTGCCGCCGCGTTGGCGAAGAATACCTTCTGAACCTGTCCGGGGCTAATCCCGGTTTCAAGGAATAATTTGTCCACGGCCTCGAGAGACAGGGAGCGGATACTCTGGTCCGGAAAGGAGCCGTACCTGGTGCTCGCCGCTCCGGCGATAAATACCCTACTCATAGCTCCATCCAATTCATCAACGTGTCGATCAGGACTGTCCAGTGTCCGAAATGCCGGAATTGCGGTAACGCTCACGAATTTCCCGACGCAGAATCTTTCCGTACCCGCTTACCGGAAACTCGGCAACGAAATCCACCGCTTTTGGCTTTTTGTAACCCGCCATGTTCCTGGCACAGAAGGCAATGATGTCATCGCTACTGCAGCTCTGCCCTGGCTCCAGCTGTACAACCGCCTGTACCGACTCTCCCCAGTACTCATCGGGGACACCTATAACCACTACGTTAGCAACTGCCGGATGCTGGACGATGACTTCCTCCACTTCACGGGGGTAGACATTGTTACCGCCGGTTATGATCACATCCTTTGAACGGTCCAGGAGATACAGATAGCCCTCGCTGTCGAATCGCCCGACGTCACCCGTATAGAGCCAGCCGTCGCGGATAGTGTCAGCAGTGGCTTCCGGGTTGCCCCAGTAACCATCCATGACCACTTCGCCGCGGGCAACGATCTCACCGATTTCACCGATAGGGAGGCTGACCCCGGCTTCATCAACACAGCGAACCTCTACATCAGTGCGGCTGCGGCCGGCAGACGCAATGCGCTCATCGCCGGTACGGATAAACAGCTCGTGTTCGGCGGCACTCATGCCCGCGATGGTGATAGGTGCCTCGCCCTGGCCATAGAGTTGAATGAAGACTGAACCGAAGGTGGCGACCGCACGCTTGAGGTGTTCCACGTGCATCGGGGCGCCGCCATAGCAAATGCCTCGCAGGGATTCCGTTTGCCAACTATCAGTGTAGTCTTCGAGGCACTTTATGATCTGCGTGGGCGCCATGAACGCAACATGCGAGACCCGGTGCTGCGCTACCGTTGCAAACAGGGAGGCCGGGTCAAAACTCGGGTGCTCATAAATAATATTGACGGCGGCCCTGGCCACCGCCGGCAACGCTATGATGCCGCTGCCGTGGGACAAGGGTGCGCAATGCAACACCGGCTCTTGAAAACCGATGTTATAGAGATCCGCAAGGTAGTTCATGATGACCACGCGAATCGTGCGATGGCTCCACAACGCGCCCTTGGGCTTGCCGGTGGTACCCGAGGTGTAAAAGAGCCACGCGGGTGCCTCAGGCTTGAGTTCCAGGCCCGCTGCCAGGCTACGGGAGGGATCCAGTATGCCTGCCTCCTGGCCGGCGGGCGCATCAGCGGCGGTGACAATGCGGTGCTCAAGGTTCAGGAAATCGACCGCGTGAGTCTCGATACCATCACAGTACTCCGGGCCGTGGAAGAGTACCCGGCTCCCTGAGTTCTCAACGATATAGGCGATCTCCTTCGGATGCAGACGGGCATTGACCGGCACGACAATGAACCCACCCGCAAAGCAGGCGTAGATGAGCTCAAGAATCCGCGGGCTGTTGGCCAGGCAAAACGCGACCCGGTCTCCTGGTAACAATCCCATGGCAGCGAGGTTACCGGCTATCAGCAGCGCACGTTGGTGAAACTCCCGGTAGGTGATTACTTCCTGGCCATGGATGATCGCCGGTCGATCACCGTGAAAGCGCGCCGCCTTGTCGAGGAATACGAAGGTATTCATGAGCCTGCTTTCCTCAACACGGCTAGGCTTTGGAAAACCAGGGACAGGGTCTGGCGATGGCATTACGAGTCGCGGCTGGCGCGAACACAAGCTTGTCGTCGCATTCGTAGCTGTCCCAGCCGCCACTTGCATCGGGATTCAGTCGGGACAGCATCTGCACACCTTCCGCCAGTTTTACCACCGCCAACCCATAGGGAATCTCCCCCTCAAAACCCTGCGGCGGACCGGCCCGAAGTACAGTGAACGTGTGCAGAACCGCACTGCCCTCGGCCTGTTGCCAGCCCAGATTCCCGGACTGGCAGAAGGGGCAGGCGTGGCGTGGATACATGTTCAGCTTGTTGCAGTCCTCGCACTTCTGTAACAGCAGTTGCCCCTTAGCGAGACCATCGCGAAATTCCTGTGTTATCGACTGTTGCATGATCAGCTCCCGTACTCCATCCGTTCCAGCATCAATACCTGAGCGTCCATATAGGAGCCCCCGGTACCTCCGATTACACAGCGCCGACAGTCCGCAATCTGACGCTCCTGCTCCGCTCTTCTCAGCAATTGACGCACTCCCTCCACGAGTAGCGCCGTGCCCCCGCCGACACCGGTGTGACCGGCCGAGAGCAGACCGCCGTTGGTATTGATTGGAAAGCTGCCACCGGGATCGCCGTTACCCGCTGCAAACCAGCGTGCGCCTTCACCCGGAGGGGCAATGCCCAGGCCCTCTACCGCTATGGCAGTGACCGCCGCATAGGAATCATAGATTTCGCCGAAGTCCGCAGTGTCCGGCTTCCAGCCCGACTGCTGATAAGCTCTTCTGGCCGCGATTTCCCAACCCAGCTTGCCCACTTCAAGTTCCTGGCCGATGCTGTAGTGACTGACACAGCCGCCGGAGCCAGCGACGCGTACCGCCTCTCGAATCCCCCGGGCTTTGGCGTTGGCGGCGCTGGTCATGACGAAAGCCACCGCGCCGTCGGCCAGCATGGGACACTCCATGGCGTGAAGAGGGTCGGCGACCATTCTCGATGCCAGAACCTGCTCCACAGTCAGGGGCTTATCCCGGTACATGGCGTTGGGGTTCAGGTTGGCCCACTTCCTGAGGGTAACCAGAATCGAGGCCATCTCCTCGGGAGTTGACTTGCTCTCATGCATGTAGCGCTTCGTGATGAGAGCGCCGATCGCATTGAACTGAAGGCCCGCCACCTGTTCCCACTCTTGCGGGATACCATTTTTGGTCAGCATATTGATCATGGCATTGACGTCGGCGGAGCCCCAGCGCTCGCATTGCAGCACAAGAACACTGCGGGCGTGACCCGCTGCAATGAGACCGGAGGCGGCGCGCACGGCGTTGTCGCTGGTAGAACCCCCGGAATGGACCATGAAGCTGGACTTGGCCTGCTTGGACAGGCCAAGCTCCTCTACCATGCGGGAGAACACCAGATCCGCCTGATCGTCGAAGGAGTGAAGGTTAGGAATCAAAAGGATGGTATCAATATCCGAGGGCACCATACCGGCATCGTCAATAGCCAGCAGCCCTACTTTGGTAAGATCGCCAATGAATGTCCGGTCGGGATAACGACCCGAGGGAATTTCACCCACACCGACAAAAACCGGGTCATTGGGCGAATCCTTGTCTATATAGAGGGGCCAGGTGTCGTTTGCTGTAGTCACTTCAGTTCTCTCTCCGTTTGGCCAACATGATTTGCAGGAATTGCATGACTTCCACGTCACTCTGATTGAGCACCGAGTAGTTCACATGCAGTGTGCCGTACTTGGGATTCTTGCCTTCCTCAAGCCTGGTCACCGTGGCGTGAACCTTCAGAGTGTCCCCGGGAAAGACCGGCTTTAGCGCGCGCAGGCTCTGGATTTCGACCAGGGCAACAATCGCATTGCCGTAGAATCCGCTCAGACCAACCAGACCGACAGCGATGGTGAAAGTGAAGGGACCGTGCGCTATGCGGCTACCAAACCGGGTGCCCTCGCAAAAAACCTCATCGGTATGCAGCTGGTAGTGATCACCGGTGAGGCCCGAAAACATGGTGAGGTCACCGATATCGACGGTTCTGCCCCGGGTGATCATGGTGTCACCCTCGGCAAAATCCTCGAAATACTTGTCTGCTGGATCGTGAAATATTCGGTTAACCATATCTGCGATGCCCGTTCCTTAGAAGTTGTAGGAGAAACTGACTCCCACCGTCCTCGGCATCCCCGTATAGCGTGCCACCGTGTCATAGTAACTGGTTACATTGGTCCAGTAGTATTCGTCGGTGACGTTTTTGCCCCAGACCATGAGACTCCAGGACAGATCACTGGACCGGATACCCGCCCTCATGTTCAGCATGTTGTAAGAGTCGATATCGTACAGGTCGGAGCCACCGATAATGGCGGTAGTGCTGGATCGGGTCATGTAGTCAAGGCCGACGATCGCCATCAGATTTGAACTGATCGGCCACTCATAACTGCCCCCCACATTGGCCTGGTTTTCAGGGCTGAAGGGAACGTCTGTGCCGGAGAAATCAATGGGCTCAGCCACCAGGGTTTCATCATTTTCACCAACGAACTTCTCAATAGTGGCATCGAGGTACGTGTAGTTCAGGTAAACCCGCAGCCCTTCGAGCGGCGCATAAATGGTCTCCAACTCGAACCCGTTTACACTGGTCTCGGGCACATTCACCAGAACATCCAGTTTCCCAAATATCGGATCGCTAAGCTTGGAACGCAGCTGTCGGTCCTCGTAATCGTAATGGAACACCGTCGCATTGAGCTGCATACTGCGCTCTAGCAGCGATGCCTTCACGCCAGCTTCATAGGACAGCACGGACTCCTGGGTAACAGGCACAAGTTGGGTGTTGGTGGAACTGGCCAGTGCCGGCAGGCTGCCGGCCTTATAGCCCTTGGTCAGGTTGGCATACATGAGAATGTTGTCGGAGGCCGCCCAGTCCACCCCGAGACGCCAGGCCGTGTTGTCTTCCTCCAGGATAGCGTCGTGCCTTCCGGGGAGCCCGGTCGGGGCATTACCCAGAATGCCATTGGTGTCCAGAGTGTGGCACGCATTCGGCTGCACGGTAAAAGGGACAGGCGGATCGATTCCCAGACCAAGCTGAACCGGAATCGTCAGGATACTGAACAGTTCAGCGTTGCCGCCTCCGGGCACATCGTAGTTACAGCCCTCCATCTCACGATCGGCCTCGGTATAGCGAACCCCGGCCTTCAACTTGAAGTCGGACAGCTGATACTCGCTGCTGGCAAACACCGCGCGATTCTCCATCGTCTGGTCGCTGTAATAGCCGCTGAAACCCTCCAGTGGAAATGCCACGGTAACGGTCGACACTGAGAAGTCCAACAGGTAGTTGTCGCGCGCTTCATCTTCCGAGTAATTGGCGCCGACAATCCAGCTCAAATTCCCCTCGCCTGAACTTGCCAACCTGATTTCCTGGGCAAATGTTTTCACTTTACCCTCGATTTCAGGCACGTCGAAGTTTCGCTCGGCAACGCCATCGCCGTCATAGCGGAGAAAGTGGTCGTAATCCGCATAGGAGGTCATCGAGGTGAAGGTCATATCGCTGGTGAGTTCATAATCCAGGCGCAGCGTAAGATTCTGCAACTCGTTGTCCTTGGCCAGGCCGATGGAATCGGTAAAGTCCGCGGCGCGGTTGTCCTCCGGCGCGCGAGGCTGGTCCTTGATGGAGACCGCGTCTGCCACCGCAGGAATATTGGGCCGATATTGGAGGAACTGGGGCGCCTGCGGGTCACCCTTGTCTGACCAATAGTTAACGGTTGCGGAGACGCTCAGCCGTTCCGTCGGAGTCCACTCCAGAATTCCTCGGGCCGAGAGGATATCCTTCTCGCCGTTCTTCGCGTTGATGGTGTAGCCGCGCTGCCATTCATCGGCCTGCACCTTTTTCACCGCTATGCGGCCTTTGAGTGAGTCGCTCAACGCGCCGCTGAGGTAGCCCTCGAGAGAGACCTCGTCAAAGGTGCCATATCCTGCGGTAATGTTGCCTTCAAAATTCTCCGTGGGCTTGGCCGCGATCATGTTGATCGCCCCACCGGTGGCATTGTTGCCAAACAACGTTCCCTGTGGGCCCTTCAGGACTTCCACCCGCTCCAGATCGATCGCGATGTGGTTGGTCAGCACCGGAAACGGCAGCGGCGACTCATCGATATAGATGCTGACGTCCGGGTAGGCACTCAACGTGGATTCATAGAACCCCACGCCCCTCAGCGTGTAGACCGGAGTGTCGGTGCCGCTGGTCGAGTAGGACAGACCCGGCACCTGCAGAGCGATGTCCTCAAGGGAAGTGATGTTCTTATCCTTCATGTCCGATCCGCTCAGCACAGCAACAGTCAGGCCAAGATCATTCAGGTTCTCTGCCCGCTTCTGGGCGGTGACTACGATTTCCTCCAGGGTAGAAGCCTGCAGCATGGCCGGGGTCAGAGCCACGCAGAGGGCAAGTGCACGCTTGGAGAAGACGGCGTTGGGATTTTCAGCTGTCGTATTCATTCGGATATGCCTCAGGTTGCTTATTGTAATGTACTTAAAACGAACGGTTGTTTGCTAAGCTAACAATCATTTGTTTTATTGTCAACGAATTTTTTACCCCACCAGCAGCGCTGGCCCTTCAAGATTCCTGGCAGGTTACATCAGAGAACGGCGCCGCCAGTCTGCAAACAAAACCGAACAGCACCAGGTTTGGCCGCCCGAGCGGCACTAGGTCAGCGTACTCCGGGATGAGGTAGCAAGATGGTCGGCGTATCAATCCTCAATGATGGTTATGGCCTGCTCTGGACAACTCTGCGCCCCGATTCGAGCCTGCTTGTGCAAATGCTCGGGAACCTCGAAAACCTGGCCGATCTGCTCGTTGTAGCCGTTATCGTCCAACTCATAGACATCGCTGGCGTAAGTCCAGCAGCGGCCTTGGCCGCTACACAGGGTTTCATCGATTTTTACTTTCATCTTTGTTTCTCCTGACTGTGATTTCAGTTGGCGGTTATTCTCTATTGCGCATCTTTCATTCTGCCCGCCGTGGGCAAGGCTGCGATTGCGGCCAGGGCTTCCAGCGCCAACCCCATGCCAAGTCCCTCCTCCAACAACCGCTTGATCCGTTGGGTCAGGGCAACCCGGGTATAACGGCGTGTCAGCTCTGGCATGGCCGCGATGTAGCGCGCCAGCTCCATGGCGCGCGGCAGCAGTTCATCCGGCGCCAACACTTCGTTGACGGCGCCGTACTCCTTGGCAAGAGCAGCGGTCAGTTCCTCACCACTAAGCAGGAAGTAGCTGCCGCGATTAGGGCCGATAAGGTACGGCCAGACCACATGAGCACCGTCGCCGGGGACTATGCCTGACATGAAGTGGGGCGCATCCTGAAAAATCGCGGTGTCGGACGCGAGCACAATGTCGGACAAAACGGGAATCTCGGGATGTATGCGGGCCGGCCCGTTGACGGCGGCAATCACAGGCACTTCGATATTCAACAGATTCAGCAGCAGCCGGCGCCCATCATAGAAGGTCAGGTCCCAGTCCAGGGCACTGCTCAGCTTGAAACTTCCGGCATCGATATCGGCGCAAAAATTGTCGCCGGTGCCGGTGAGGACGACCACCTTGTTTTCCCTGTCGGCCGACACGTGATTGAAGCAGTAACCCAACTCCTCGTGCGCCCGCGCACTCCAGACAAACGCTCCGCCACCGGTGTGCAGGGTCAGCACCAGAATCCCGTCGTCCCGCTCCAGCCTGATGTTCTCGTAGCGGTCTTTGTAGGCGTCAAACTTCTCGGCTATCAGGGACATCCTCAAAACTCCAGATTGAGATCGCGCATGGAACGCAGGAATCCGGTCTCGTATTTGGGTTGAGTACCGGGCTTCACCCTGAACTCAGGGATGCGTCTCAGCCACTCTTCCAGAGTGGTTTTCAATTCCACTCGAGCCAGGTGTGAGCCGATACAGCGATGGGGGCCAACGCCAAAGGCGGAATGCAGCACTGACTTGCGGTGAATATCAATCTGGGTCGGATTCTCAACCACACGCGGATCCCGGGATGAAGCCGCGTAGCACAGCATCACGAAATCGTCCTTCTTGATTTCCGTGCCAGCGACCTCTACATCGCGGGTCGCTGTGCGCCCCAGCGCGACAACTGGCGGAAACAGGCGCGCAAACTCCTCGATCGCCATATCCAACAGCGACGGGTCGTCCCGAAGGGCTTGACGGTCCGCCGGGTGAGTCGCCAGGTAATGAATCGCAGAACCCATGACGTACGTGGTCGTTGCGATGCCTCCAAAGGTTATGTCCACCAGCACGCTGACCTGGTGCTCCCAGGGGGCATGACTGCCATCCGGATAGCGCACATTCTCCAGAATAGTACTGACCAGATCCTCCCGAGGTGCTTCCTGCGAACGTTTCCGGAGGTAGTCGTCGAGATAGCTGAAGATCACTTCAAAATGCCTGGGGCGCTCGGCGGGGGGAGCGAAAGTGCCCTGCTCGACCGAATTGACCAGCATCTGCAGATCCTCGACCGGGACCCCGAGTATGTTCTTGAAGAACGCCCAGCCCGGAAGAATCGCGCCAAATTCGCTGATGAATTCGCACTCCCCCCGGTCAATAAACCGGTCTATCAGGATGTTGACGTCCGCCCGTATCTGCGGTTCGTAGAGTACAACCCGCTTCGGACTCAAGTGAGGGTTCAGGACATCCCGCCAGGCCGTGTGGATCGGAGGATCCGATTCCTCTGGCATGAGGTAGGGGAGTCCGTCGGGACGATTGGGTTGATAGCCCTTGGCGCTGGAGAAGGTCTTCCAGTCCTGACCGACGCGGCGGACATCCTCATTGCGGGACACCACCCAGTAGCCGTCACCAACATTACTGCGCGCGACCGGACAATGCTCAAGCATGTTGTCGAGAATCTCGTGGATTTTCTCGTTGAACGCGGGGTCGTCGTAATCGAAGTCATTGAAGAAGTCGCGCCCGAACCGGGCAATCAATTCTTCTTTTGAAGGCTTGGCGCCTGCTTCACCGGAATTGCTCATGATGACTGTCACCTCTTCATTGCGGAAAGGGCGCATAGCTGCGCTGAAATGAACTCTACCGCCGATGGTAGTAGTCTCATACAAATAAAACAAGCATTTGTTTTGCTTTTCTCAGGATTTGCGCTATAAAATAAGCAGGACAAGTTCTAATATAGGCATGCCAAGGAACTAACACTTGTTCAATCCACTGGTCGCCGTTAGTTTGGACATGCCGAGCTAAGCATCTGGAAGCCAAGAAATATGCAGAAACCCCAGGAAAGTTCGTCGAAAGGAAGAATTGCTATCGTCGAAGCGGCCTCAAGCCTCTTCAGTGAATTCGGGTACAACGGCACAACCATGCGCGACATTGCAACCCGGGTAGGGACGCTGCCCGGCAGCCTGTACTCTCATATCAAGAGCAAAGAGGAGATACTGCTGGAAATTGTCGCCACCGGCATTCACCGATTCCTCGAGATTGAGGATGAGGTACGTGCCCTCGACGGAAGCGCCGAGGACAAACTCAGGCATGCCGTCATAGCGCACCTTAAAGTGGTGTCAGAAAATCCAGAGCGGATGCTTATCGTATTTCACCAGTGGCGCTTCTTGACCGAGCCCAACTTGTCCAGCGCAGTCCGTCTGCGCCGCCGATACGCTGCCGCCTTCAGTGATATTCTTAAGGAGGGCATTGCCAGCGGCGAGTTCACTCCGAACCTCGATCCAAAAGTTGAGGTATTTTCAATCCTGGGGGCGCTCAACTGGGCGCCGGAATGGTACTCCCCGAATGGTCCCTACAGCCCGGAACAGATTGGCAACAAGATGACCGACACGCTTCTTTATGGCTTGAGGCCCAGATAAAGCACAGATTGGGATCAAGCGGGCCTTGGAGCCCGCCGTTCAGCATCATTACCAGATCAGAGGGCTGTCATGCCCCCATCAATAATGTGCTCCGCTCCGGTAATGAATCTTGATTCATCAGAAGCAAGGAACACCACGAGGTCGGAGACCTCTGACGGATCTGCCAGTCGGCGCAACGGGATCTGGGTCAGAGCATCCCCACCCTCTTCGTCTGTGGCCGCTGCCATCATCGGCGTCCTGATGTACCCGGGGTGCACGGAATTGACCCGTATACCGTGTTCACCATATTCCACCGCTACCTGCTTGGTCATACCCCTGACGGCAAATTTGCTGGCCACGTAGGCAAGATTCGGCGCGCCATAAATGGCTACAATACCTGCGATCGAGGAGATATTCACAATGGACCCACCTCCCGCTTTCAGCATGCCAGGTAACACGGCCTTCATGCCCAGGAAGACGCCGACCTGATTGATGTCACAGACTTTTTTGTAAACATCGACACTCAAGTCAGTCGTCGCCGCAATATCGCCCAGAACCCCCGCATTGTTGACCAGCACGTTAACGGTGCCAAAGCGGCTTTCGGCGGTGGCAACAACCTCAGCCCAGCTGGCAGCGTCGGCCACATCCTGCTTCATGAACAGTGCATTGTCGCCAATTTCGGCGGCGATACGTTTGCCATCAGCTTCGTTGATGTCGGTCATAATAACCTTCGCGCCGTGCCCGGCCAGCACGCGCGCGTGGGATTCGCCCATGCCCTGGGCCGCACCGGTGATAATCGCAATTTTTCCATCCAGTCTTTTCATCATTAAGCTCCGTTTTACATTATGTCATCTAAGCAAGGAGAAGCGGTCGCTCACGTCCACAAGGGCGCATTTAGCAGGTCGCACCAAGATACCAAACAAATGTTTGTTATTCAAAAGGTAAATACCACCGCGTGTAATTTCAATAGCCAACGAGATTGCCGTCACTATCACACTGGCACCGGCACGAATGTTTTCATAGCCAATGTGCCATTGGCATACCCGCTACCGGAGACCGCAGCACCTGCACTGAATCATTGCCCAGTCCACCCAAATACAGCGTCTTGAGATCCGGACCGCCGAAAGCCAAGCTGGACAGGTTGGAAACAGAGGCCCCACGGCTTCGCGCGATCTGATCCCAGGTCAGGCTCCCCTCGGCATGGGCCGAGGCCACTGCGTCAAGTACACTGCGGTCGATGTCCTCAAACAATACAGTCCAGGTTAGATCGGGTGCGACCCGGATCAGGCGGTTGGATATGACACAGATGATCCACAGCGCTCCCTCGGCATCAAAGGCCATGCCATCGGGAAAAGTATCTCCCGGGAAATTGAGTCGGTAAGGATTGGTCAACATGCCATCTGGCCCCACATCGTAGCGGGTGGTACGGCAAGCAAAGGTTTCATTGACGAAAATGTGTTTGCGGTCCGGTGAGACCCGCAGCTCATTGGTCCAGTTCAGCCCGTCTGCCGCCACGGTAACCTTGCCATCCTGCACCAGCAAAATCTGACCGGTGCTCTCTGCAGCGGTGAAGTGCTTATGATTGCGTGACGTCGAACTGATCGTGATCCAGACCCGGTCGCCGTCTATCAACACAAAATTAGTGGCAGGAATCGGGTGGCCATCAATCTCTGTCGCAAAGGGATGGGCCTCTCCACGCGGGCCAACCCGCCAGACACCGCCCGTCCTGCTCAGATTGGCGAACAAAAACTCGCCATCTGCCGTCAGCGCGATGCCATTGGGCCGGAACCCCTGCCCGATCAGGTCTGCCTCGACAGCAGGGCCGGTAATCCCATCGGGTGCAATCCGCGCGATACCCAATGTCCAGTCGCCGGTATACAGCGATCCGTCTCGCGCTGCCAGAACACATTCCGGCCGATTCAGGCTGGTACCAATCTGCGTGAGATCCGTCGGCAGGAAGGGTGCTATGTTGGTCAGCATCATGGGGCTCCTGGCGCCTTCAAAGGCTCACAGCGCCAGATACCCGCCGTCGACAGGAATCGTGACCCCCGTAACATAAGATGACATGTCGGAGGCAAGGAACACTGCGGGACCGGCAATCTCAGCAGTCTCGCCAACACGACCCAGAGGTACGCGCTGAAGAAACTTTTCACCGGCTGCACCGGTTACCGTCATCAGGTCGCTCTTCATCCGCCCCGGCGCCAGTGCGTTGGCCCGGCCGCCTGTCGGCCCAAGCGTGCGGGCGAAGTACTGAACCAGCGAAAGCACCCCCGCCTTCGTCACACCATAGGCCGCGCTGGATCTCGGGGCGGTGAACCCGGCAATCGATGAAACGAAGATAACGCTCGCACCCGCGTGTTGAAGTGCGGGCAACAAGGCAACCGTGATATCCCACTGTCCGGTGAGGTTCACCTTGATGACCTGATCCCATTTCTCCATCTGATCGGGGTCGCTCGGCCGGATGCGAGGCGCGATGCCCGCGTTGTTGACCAGCACGTCAATCTTGCCATATTGCTCCAGGAGGCGACCACCAAACGCTGTGACCGCATCGCGGTCGCCGATGTCGAGAGTCTCGGCAGAGGCTGAACCACCAGAGACCTTGATCTGCGCAACCATTTCAGCGGCCGCTTCGCTGTTTCTGTCAACCACCAGAACATGCGCTCCTTCAGCTGCCAATGCACTGACGATAGCAGAACCCAAGCCGCGCCCACCTCCGGTGACCACTGCCGTCTTGCCAGAAAGTCGTGTCATTTGTGTCTCGCTCCTTCGAACTTTAATCGCTTAAGCGCAAAGCGCGACGTCCCGATGAACTTCGCGCAACGCCAGGTGTTGTTTGTTGCATTCCCGCTGTCGCCGCCATGAAAGCCATCACCCGCACGCTCACGACATGATGAACCCTCTATAGCCGCTCTCGCGAACGTCATCACAGTACTCGCGAAACCTGGGATTACCGCCGACAAACAACAGCACTTCGCGTTTATCGCGACCCTCGATATTTTTATTGATCCCGGTGAACCATGAGTTGGTTTGCCCCAGCAGCAGCTTGCCCTGTAGCTTGGCGCAATACTCCGAATAACTTTCGGCTGCAGCGACTTCCGGTTCGATACGTTGGACGCCGGATTTCTTCGCATGGACCATCAAGTCGCTCAGCCAGTCAATGGCAAGGGCGGAACAGCGTGGGATATTGCAGAAAGTGGCGCCACTCTGAGGACCAACCAACATAAAGAAGTTGGGGAACCCGGGGCACTGCATCCCCATGTAGGTTTTCACCCCCTTGTCCCACTCGTCCTTCAGCGTCACGCCGTCCACGCCTCGAATGTCGATGTGATTCCACGATCCCTTGACTGCATCGAAACCTGTAGCGTAGATAATGACGTCAAATTCGTGCAGGGCGTCCGTCGTCTGAATACCGACGGGCGTGATCCTGCTGATCGGCGTTGCATTCAGATCAACAACCGAAACATTATCCTGGTTATAGACCTCGTAATATTTGGTCTCAAGCGGCACCCGCTTCATCCCGAAACCATGGTCCTTGGGTATGAGCAGTTCAGCGATTCGGGGATCCCTGACCCGCTCACGGATTTTTTGTGCGACGAAATCTGACACGTATTTGTTTGCATCAGCGTCTGACAGAACATCCTGAAACGCGCCCAGCCACAGCGAAAAGCCCGGGCCCCTGTAGAGCTCCTCCAGCTTGGCATCGCGCTCCTCCTTCGGCACATCGAACAGGTTTTTCAGAATGAACTCGTGTGGAAACCCCGCAAGAGATGCATCGCACTTGGCGGTAAACTCATTGTAGTGCGACTTGATATAGTCCATCCGTTCCTGCGTCATGGGCCCATTCCCCAAGGGCGTACACCAGTTCGGGGAGCGCAGGAAGACCGTCAACTGCTTGGCCACTTTGCCCATTTCCTGGATCACCTGCACACCGGTCGACCCCACACCGATTACTGCCACGCGTTTGTTGGAGAAATCCAGTTTGGCGGGACCAAAGCCGCTGGGGTCGCGAGGCCAGGTGGCAGTATGGTAACTCTCACCCTTGAACGTGTTGACGCCAGGGACGTTAGGCATCTGGGGCTTTGACAAGGGCCCAAGTGCCGAGAACACGAAGCGCGCTGTCAAAGGCGCTCGGTCAGGCTGCTCGAACTCGAGCTTCCAGAGCCCACATTCTTCGTCGAATACCGCCTTCTTGACCTTCGCGTTGAACAGGTAATCCTTGCGGATATCCATGATCTGGGCCGCGCGATGGATGTATTCCAGAACCTCGGGCTGTGCGGCAAAGCGCTCGGACCAGTTCCACTCCTGCATCAGCTGTTCGTTCCAGAAGTAGCCATAGACTTCGCTCTCCGAATCGATTCGACAGCCCGGGTAACGATTGTGGTGCCAAACACCACCAATATTGTCTGACCCCTCAACACCCAGCACCCGATATCCCATCTCCCGCAGTCGATAGGCCTGATACAGGCCGGTAATTCCCGCCCCGATCACCACGGCGTCGAAATCCGGTCCATATGTCTTTTCCGCTTGCGTCATGTCTACTTTCCTATTCATCGATTTGGTCCCGAGCTTCACGCGCGGTATTACAGCTGAACAATGTTTCGAAGCAATCCGGCTACGCCAGACGGAGTATCGCGCGCTCCAGGCACACATTGCGTTTGGCTAGCCGGAACAGAGCGATCAACAGTCAGAGGGCGACCGGCACCTGGTACCGCCGTTTCCACAACCGGGCCTCCAGACATTCCTGCCTAAATTCTCCATCTAGCCGGGAGACCTCCCCGATCCTAGCCCGCGCCCTCAGCGGTTCTCGACTGTCTCTCAGACTAAAACAAATGTTTGTTATTGGACACGATAATCGTATTCCAGCACGAATGCAAGGACTCGCGGAGCTTTAGACTAGTGACGGGAGACCAGCACGTGGGCTTTGTATCTCCGCGTAGCGGCACCGAATATCCAGACCAGTTCCCCCCCTCTTTCCAAGGATCCGTCGCCTGAATGTCTTGTTGCCACTGAGAGAAACGGGTAGTTCAGGTTGTCGCGGTGTTATCAGTATCGGTTAGTGTTTCTGATCAGACGGGGGGACTAACCCACCGCATCCGGGAACCGGCATGGATCATGGGACACCACTCCCTTGCAACCTGAAAGCGCCTGTAAACAGGCTACACAACCGATCTCCTGAGGGAGATCGCTGTCGTGTACACACACGTGGCCCCAGGGGGCCGACTGACAATGGGTGTGACATAAACACCTCCTTTGAGTTGAGCGACGATCTGTCGCGATGTGAATGAAAACGTTGCCCGGACGGTCTGCAGGCCTGGCCTGGTGAAAACGTGCCGGAAACAACGAGGGGGTTTGATGGAAAGCACCGACCGGGGTCGATGGCGTGGAGAATGGACTGA
>TARA_R110002110_G_scaffold62602_4_pt1 | contig 28284 bp, 24 predicted proteins | sample TARA_R110002110 | Tara Oceans TARA_R110002110 (sample SAMEA4397330) | marine metagenome | biome: Polar Biome; feature: [SRF] surface water layer (ENVO:00010504); material: water (ENVO:00002006), including particulate matter (ENVO:01000060) such as... | depth 5 m
GATGACGCTACACTAGTTTGGTGATCTACAAATAGTCGGATTTAAGGACCAGCTCCAATTCCTTCATACCAGTTTCCGGTATTTGAAATTGAAAGTTCAATATTCAAAGTTGGAAGTTGGATGTTCTTACCCTTCCACTTCTTCGATAACATACGCATCAATAGGAATACAAGAACAAATCAAGTTTCTGTCACCATAAGCGTCATCCACTCTGGAAACACTTGGCCAGAATTTATTTTCACGTAGATGTTCTAATGGGAAGACTCCTTTCTCACGATCGTAATCACGATCCCAATCCGAATCCATCACTACTCTCATTGTATGAGGAGCATGTTTTAATACATTGCTTTCTTTGTCTGCTTTGCCTTCTTCGATCTCGCGAATTTCATTTCTGATCTCGATCATGGCATCACAAAATCTGTCCAATTCTTCTTTGGTTTCGCTTTCTGTTGGTTCGATCATCAAAGTACCTGCAACAGGGAAGCTCATTGTAGGAGCATGAAATCCGAAATCCATTAATCTTTTTGCAAGATCAACAGCTTCAATTCCGGCACTTTGCTTGAACGGTCTTAAATCGATAATAAACTCATGAGCAGATCTGCCCGTTTTTCCTGTATAAAGAATGGGGTAATGATCATCCAAACGATCTTTAATATAATTGGCATTAAGAATCGCCATTCTCGTAGCGTCTGTCAACCCGGCTTCGCCCATCATAGCGATATAAGCATAAGAAATAGTAAGAATACTTGCACTTCCATAAGGCGCTGCTGAAATTGCAGAAATTCCATTTTCCCCACCTGTTTTAACAACAACATGACTTGATAAAAAAGGAGCTAAATGTTCTGCTACTCCAATCGGGCCCATTCCCGGTCCGCCGCCGCCATGTGGAATACAAAATGTTTTATGAAGATTCAGATGGCAAACATCAGCGCCAATAAATCCGGGACTTGTTAACCCGACTTGTGCATTCATATTCGCTCCATCCATGTACACTTGCCCGCCATGCTCGTGAATCAGATCACAAATATCTTTAATTCTGTGTTCGAACACGCCGTGTGTAGACGGATACGTAACCATCAAAGCTGAAAGTCGGTCGCTGTATTTAATCGTTTTCTCTTCCAGATCGTCCATGGAGATATTTCCATGCTTATCTGTATCCACAACTACAACATCCATTCCAGCCATTACCGCACTTGCAGGATTTGTACCGTGAGCTGAGTTTGGAATCAACGCTACATTTCTATGCTCATCGCCTCTGCTTTGATGGTAAGCCCGGATGGTCATCAAACCTGCGTATTCTCCCTGCGCTCCCGAGTTCGGCTGCATTGATACTGTGTGAAATCCTGTGATCTCACTTAACCATTCATCAAGTTCAGTAAATAACTGTGAATATCCTTCTGCCTGATCTTCAGGAACAAACGGATGAATTTGTCCAAATTCCGGCCAGGTCAATGGGATCATTTCTGCTGTTGCATTCAATTTCATAGTGCAAGAACCCAATGATATCATCGAATGAACTAAAGAAAGATCTTTACTTTCCAATCGCTTCATATAGCGAAGCATCTCATGTTCTGTATGATATAAATTGAATACAGGATGATCTAAATATTCGGAATTTCTGGCAAATGCTTTCGGTAGTTTTAATTCTGTTTTTTCAGAATGAGCTTTTACATCAAAGTTTGACGTTCTTCCTTCTGCTTTAGCAAAAACAGAGAGAACTTCCTGAACATCTTCGAGTTCTTTGGCTTCATCAAAGGAAATTCCAATTCTTCCATCCCCGAAATATCTGAAATTGATTCCATGCTCTTCAGCAATCTTGCGGACTTTCTTTCCGGAAGCTTTTACTGTAATCGTATCAAAAAATACATCTGTTTCTACGGAAACTCCCATTGCTTCCAATCCTGACTTAGCCAATTTGGTTAGCCCATGAATTTTTGAAGCGATTTTTTTCAGTCCTTTTGGACCGTGATAAACACCATACATTCCTGCCATCACTGCTAATAAAACCTGAGCAGTGCAAATATTGGAAGTCGCTTTTTCTCTGCGGATGTGTTGCTCTCGTGTTTGCAAAGCCATTCTATACGCAGGTTTTCCCTCAGCATCCTGAGTCACCCCAATTATTCTGCCCGGAATTTGTCGTTTAAAAGCTTCCTGTGTTGCAAAATATGCGGCATGTGGTCCACCGTATCCCATTGGTACCCCAAAACGCTGAGTCGTACCAACTACCACATCAGCTCCCATTTCACCGGGAGGAGTTAGCAAAATCAAACTCATTAAATCTGCTGCAACAACCGCAGAAACACCGTTTTCATGTGCCGCAGCTATCAAACGTGTGTAGTCGATTATAGATCCATCAGTTGCAGGATATTGTAAAAGTACGGCAAATAGTTTTGGGTCAGTAACATCTAGTTCATTATGATCTCCAACTACGACTTCCACTCCAATTGGTTCTGCTCTGGTTTGGATGACATCTATAGTTTGTGGATGGCAAAGATCGCTCACAAAAAATATATTGGCTTCCTTTCTCTTCGCTCCTTTGCGCTGCCCTAACAACATGCTCATTGCTTCAGCTGCCGCTGTTGCTTCATCAAGTAAGGATGCGTTTGCTAATTCCATCCCGGTAAGATCACTTACCAGCGTCTGAAAATTGATAAGCGCTTCTAACCGACCTTGCGCAATTTCTGCCTGATATGGAGTATAAGCCGTGTACCAAGCCGGATTTTCTAAAATATTTCGCTTAATCACATTGGGAACATGAGTGTCATAATATCCCATGCCTATGTACGACTTAAATACTTTGTTTTTTGAAGCCAAATTCTTAAAGCTGGATAAAAAATCCACTTCACTTTTAGCGTTAGGTAAGTTTAATTTTTCTTGAAGTCGGATATTATCAGGAATGGTTTCATCTATAAGCTGATCTATAGAATCAGCTTTGATAGTGTTCAACATTTCTGCGATTGCATCCGCATCATTCCCATTATGTCTGTGTGCGAATGTTTCTTTTTCAAAGTTGATGTTCATCAAACTAACTTCCTAAATATTTAGTGAATTGTGATTGTTTGAAGCAAATTGTTTGGCTTCAGTACTACTAACAACGTATTAGCTAAAAAGGCTTCCAAAATTACAAAAAATAGATTATAAATAGGCGTAAAAAGCTGTTGCCTCAATACTATTTCTCCTTTTTTTTTGATTTATTACGGTTCTAAAATTTTAACCATGATAATGAAACCAATTACGATGAAATTCTCCCATTTATTTAGTGCTTTTTCTCTGTTTATAATCGCACTCGTAACCAATCCTATTTTTGCACAAGATGCTGATAACGGGCTAAAAATCGTTACTGAACCTGAAAATATTACGCTTGATGTTGGTCAGGAAATCCAACTAAAAGCTATGCTTGTAAATGCTGAAGGAGAGGTTCAACCAGACACAATGATCTATTTTTCCAGAGCTAGCCGCTCTCTGTCAGTTACTCGCAGTGGATTGATGAAAGCTTTAGAGCCCGGATCTTTTACTGTCATTGTTTACAAAACTGCTCAGGGCGATCACCCTGTTATGCGGAAAAATGTAACCGTCAATGTAAATTATCCTAAACTAGATCGAATCGTTTTTAATGATGTTCCGGAAAAAATGTATAAAGGAACTTCCTTTCAGGTTGAAAGCCGTGTATACGATGTATTGGATTTTAAACGTGAAGATCTGGAAGTATCAGATTACGCTTCCTCTAACAAAAAAGTAGCAACTGTTAATCGCTTCGGAAGAGTTCAGGCTAAATCAACTGGTAAAACAAAACTTACTGCAAAAATTGAAGGAGTTTCAAAAACTCAGGAAATTGAAGTGGTCAAAAATCCGGTAACATCCATAGACATATCAATAGCTAAAGATGTTGCAAGAACCGGTGATGTTTTAACGATTAATGCAGTGGCTAAAGATAAGAAAGGAAATGCAGTTTCTGACGCTCCGATTGTGTATTCATTCACTGCTCGTCCTGATGATGCTCGTGGCGAAGCAGCTCCTGCACAGATCGAACAAAATGGAAAATTTGTTGCTAACAAGCCTGGATTATATACCATTATGGTACGAAATGCCGGATCTATAGCGGAAACTACAGTAAAAATTAATCCTAGAAATGTTCAAAGAGAAGTTGAAGTACTTGGCAATGCAAAAGTAACCGACGTACCAACTTCAGACCTTTGGGTTTGGGAAGGTGTTGACGGAAGAGATTATGCAGTAACCGGAACCCACGTTGGGCGTGGAGAAGCTTTCTTTTGGGACGTAACCGATCCGGAAAACATGGTTGCAATTGATACTATTACCGTTGATGCCCGAGTAGTAAATGACGTGAAAGTTTCCGAAGACGGAAGAATTGCAGTGATATCCCGTGAAGGTGCTTCTGACCGAAAAAATGGATTGGTTATTCTTGATGTAAGCGATCCAAGCAACGTAGAAATTCTTTCTCGCTTTGATGACGGATTAACAGGCGGTGTGCACAATGTGTTTATTTATGAAGATCACATCTATGCTATTAATAACGGTCGCCGATATGATATCATAAACATTGAAGATCCAAAAAATCCATATCGTGTAAGTCAGTTCGAGCTCGATACTCCGGGACATTCTGTTCATGATGTTTGGATCGAAGATGGAATTGCTTACTCCTCAAACTGGACAGACGGTGTGGTTGCCGTAGATATAGGAAGCAAGCTCGGCGGTGATATGGAAAGTATTGGCGGTTCGCCTGAAAATCCGAAAATGCTAGGGAGCTTTACCTACCCAAGTGGATGGAACCATGCAGCTTTCCCGTTCAAAAGTAAATCATCAGATAATTTTTATATCGCCGCAGGCGATGAAGCATTTCCGGGTGGCATTCCAGCAGGCTGGATTCACTTCTTTAAGCTGAATAACTGGGAAGAAGCTGAAGAAGTAGCCCGATATGAAGTACCTGAAGCCGGAACTCATAACATCTGGATCAAAGATGATGTTATGTATGTTGCCTATTACCAAGGTGGCCTTAGAATTGTAGATGTGTCAGGCGAATTAATGGGAAATTTATACGATCAAGGCCGTGAGATTGCAAAATTTTTACCTTCTGTTACCGATGGCAGAGCTCCTAATTCTCCTATGTCTTGGGGCCCTCAACCATATAAAGATATGATCTTTGTTTCTGATATGAATTCCGGACTTTGGGCAATCAAACTAAAACCTGTTCAGGGAACAGCAAGCAATTAATTACTAATATCAACTATGAAATATCTAAATAAAATATCCTCCATACTGGGGGTAGCAGTTCTTGCTGTTGTTTTACTGGCAGCAAATTCTGTTGCTCAGGAAAAGAAAATCGTATTCGCTAAGGAAAAAATTTCCTTAAAACTGAATGAAGAGATCAAAATCAATGCAAAAGTTGTTGATGCAAATGGTAAAACTACGCAAGACTCTCTTGTGTTTTTCACTAGAGACCGCCGATCATTAATCGTAACACCTGATGGCAATGTAAAAGCAATTAAGTCTGGTGAGTTCTCAATTTTTGCACGTGCTCTTACAGCAGATCGTAACGATCGAATTAGTGCTACATTAGCTGTGAGTGTTGCATACCCGCCGGTTAAATCCGTAACATTTGTGAATGCACCTAAAAATTTCTATAACACAACTACGATTTCTCTCAAAACGAAAGTAACGGATGAAGCAAATGCTACCAGAGATAATGTGGATGTTATGCTTACGAGCTCAAATCCTGAAGTTGCCAGCATCGATGCTTATGGGAATCTCAAAGCACATAAAAAAGGTAATTTTACCATTACCGCAAGAGCTGAAAACAAAACAGCTATCTGGAAATTTCAAGTTTCTGAAAACCCTATTACTTTTATGGAAATCAGCCATAATTATGATGGGAAGTCTATTCGGACCGGTGATGTGGTTACTTTTAAAGCTCTGGCAAAAACCAGTAAAGGTGAAATAGTATCAGACGCTCCTATCAAATACACGTACATTGCAGAGCCGGATGATAACTTGGGACAAGGAGCCTCTGCTCAGGTTGCTCAAAGCGGAAAATTCGTGGCAAGTGATCCTGGATTGTTTACCATTATTGCAACAGCAGGTGATGAATCTGTAAGTGTTACTATTAAAACTGTTCCAAGAAATGTTCAACGGCCACTTACTTTAGTTGGAAAAGGAATTCTAACACATACCAGAACTTCTGACCTCTGGGTTTGGGAAGGCGTTGATGGCAGAGATTATGCCGTTACCGGAACATGGGGTGGAAATGGGGAAGCAATTTTTTGGGATGTTACCGATCCAAGCAACATCATATCCATTGATACTGTTGTTGTGGACGCCCGTACCGTAAATGACGTTAAAGTTTCGGAAGACGGTAAAGTAGCTGTTATTACTCGTGAAGGCGCTTCAGACAGAAAAAATGGAATCATTATTTTAGATGTAACCAATCCGAGAGATGTGAAAATCCTTTCAGAATATACAGAAGGATTAACCGGCGGAGTGCACAACACGTTTATTTATGACGATCATGTATACGCTGTAAATAATGGTAGAAAGTATGATGTCATAAACATCGAAGATCCAAAAAACCCTAGAACAGTTGGTGTTTTTGAATTAGATACACCCGGGCATTCTATTCATGATGTGTGGATTCAGGATGGAATCGCATACTCTTCAAACTGGAGTGATGGTATCGTTGCAGTTGATGTAGGAGGAACGGCAAACGCTGATCTTCCCGGAGCAGGCGGTTCACCGGAAAATCCTGTTCAACTTGGTAGCTATTCTTATCCCAGTGGATGGAATCATGCCGCATTCCCTTTCAAAAGTGAATCTACCGGAGATTTTTATGTAATCGCAGGGGACGAAGCGTTTCCTTATGGATTGAATGTAAATGGACCGAACCGTGCAGCGGGTTGGTTACATTTTGTTAAGTTTGACGACTGGGATTCTCCTCAAGAAGTTGCACGATTTCAAGTACCGGAAGCCGGAACGCACAACTATTGGGTAGATGGTGATATTCTTTACGCCGCATTCTATAATGGTGGTTTAAGAGTTATCGACATCTCTGGTGAATTAATGGGCGACCTGTATGAGCAAGGGCGTGAAATTGCTTCTTTCTATCCGTCCGATAGCAAAGCATTCATTCCAAATGCTACCTTTACATGGGGCCCTCAATATTATAAAGGATATGTATTTATTTCAGATTGGAACTCAGGAATTTGGGCTCTTAAACTGGGAGAAAGTACTTCTCAAGGAACGAATTAATCATGAAAACCATGAATGCTAAACCCTCAAACTTATGTTTTTTGATGCTCCTTTTTATAGGGGGCATCTTACTTAATCCTGCTCAAATTACAGCACAGAAAACTGATGTACCGGACGATTCACTTAAACTTGTTATCAAACCCGATACTTTAATAATGACTGTGAACGAAATTTCGAAGCTGGATTTTAAGTTTGTTGACTCAAATGGGGACGAGTTCAAAAGAGATTTAGCATTCTTTAGTGGTCTACCTGGTTCGGGTATAGGTGGTACATCAACAGAAAAATTAAGTGTTGATGCTGAAGGTAATGTAAAAGCTTTTAGTCCCGGGAGTTACGTAATTATGGCCTGGCCTACTACATCCAATGTGGGTTTGACTGTAATCCCGGTAATTGTCAAACCATTACCTGTTTCCACAGTTTCCCTTAAAAACCTGCCTACCAACTTTTATTCCAACACTTCTTATTGGCTAGAGGTTAATGCCTTAGATGCTAAGGGAAATTCTAGAAGCGACGCCAAAGCTATTTTTAAAAGCTTAAATCCTGAAATAGCTACTGTCTCAAGTAAGGGGCTTTTGTATGCAAAAAAGGAAGGTTCAGTTGAAATCACTGTTGAAACTGAGGGAATTATAAAAAAGACAAAAGTAAAAATCGAAGAAAACCCGGTTGCAGAAATTGAACTTACTGCGAATAAAACGGAAGTAAAAACTGGTGAAGTTGTCCATTTGAGAGCAATTCTGAAAGATAAAAAAGGAAAGTCTTTAAATGCTACTATTCCAATTACTTATTCTTTTTCGGGAAGTACTCAAGATAATTCCGGAACCAGTGGCTTAGGTTTAATTGAAGAAGACGGTCGCTTTGTTGCCAACAGACCAGGTTCTTTTATTCTTATTGCCAAAGCCGGAAATATCAGTCAAGAAACACATATTGAAGCCGTTCCTAGAAATGCTAAGGGAAGTATTACCGTTGCTGGACATGGCCCTATTGGTGTAAATATGTCTGATCTTTGGATATGGGAAGGAATAGATGGCCGAGATTACGCTGTTACAGGAACTCATTCCGCTAATGGTGAAGCTTATTTTTGGGATGTGACCAATCCTGCTGAAATGAGAATTATTGATACAGTTACTGTAGATGCCCGAACTGTAAATGATGTCAAGATTTCTGCCGATGGACGAATTGGTGTGCTTTCTCGAGAAGGTGCTTCAAATCGAAAAAATGGGATAGTAATACTTGATGTGTCTGATCCTTTTAATGTAGAAATAATTTCCACTTTTGATGATGGGCTTTCAGGTGGAGTTCATAATGTGTTTATTTATGAAGATCACGTTTATGCTACCAACAATGTTCAGAAATATGATATCATAAATATTGAAGACCCAAAGAATCCTTATCGGGTTAGCCAGTTTGAGCTTAGCAGGCCTGGGCATGTTGTACATGATGTTTGGATTGAAGACGGAATTGCTTATTCGTCAAATTTTGGGGACGGACTTGCTGTTGTAGATATTGGAAGTAACAACAGCGAACTTGGTGGAATTGGAGGGTCTCCCGAAAACCCTAAACAATTAGCGTCACACAATTTTGAAAATGGCTGGAATCATGCCGCTTTTCCTTTTAAAAGTAAGTCAACCGGAGACTTTTATGTAGTAGCCGGAGATGAAGCGTTCCCAGGAGGAGAGCCTGCTGGATGGTTTCACTTTGTAAAGTTTGATGATTGGAACAACTCCAAAGAAGTTGCTCGATATGAAGTACCTGAAGCTGGCTCTCACAATCTTTGGGTTAAAGATGACGTTCTTTATGCTGGTTATTATGATGGTGGGCTTAGAGTTGTAGATATTTCTGGTGAATTGATGGGTAATTTATACGATCAAGGAAGGGAAATTGGCTTTTTCCAACCTAAAGATCCTAAAGGCAAAAACCCAACCACTACAATGACTTGGGGTGCTATGCCTTATAAAGAATATGTCTTTATTGCCGATCTTGCATCAGGCCTATGGGCACTGAAAGTGAACCGTTAATTTTAAAAATTTAGATTCTTGAAACTATGAAGCTACTTAAACACACATTTACTGTCTTACTTTTACTAGTAATTTCTTCTTTTATAAATTTATCTGCACAAGATTACTATATCTATGTTGCTGCAGAATCAGAAGATGAAGTTCATCTTATTCACTTTGACGGGAAAACAAATAAAGCAGAAATCGCGAAAACTATAAAGGTGGGTCGTTTCCCTACCGAAACAGATGGGCCGCATGGAATTAATGTCTCTCCTGATGGCGAATACTGGTTTTTATCTATTGCTCATGGCAATCCTTATGGTATGCTTGCCAAGTATAAAACCGGTACGGATGAATTAGTTGCAACAACCAATTTGGGAATGTTTCCTGCGAGTATGGAAATCTCAAAATCTACAGGCTTACTTTATGTGGTAAACTTCAACTTACATGGAGACATGGTACCAAGTACCGTTTCTGTTGTTGATCCTGATTTTATGGAAGTAATCACAAATATTGAAACAGGAATTATGCCTCACGGTTCCAGAATTTCAGAAGATGGAACGAAGCAATATCATGTTTCAATGATGACCGATGAGCTCATCGAAATTAACACTGCAGGATTGGATATCAATCGTACACTCAACCTGAGAAAAGACGCCATGAAAATGGACGGAATGAAAGAACATTCTGATGATTCTAAAGAACACAAAGAGAATCTCGAGCAGCATATAAAAGACGGCACCCATGAGAAACACGCCAAAAAAGAAAAGGAAATGAAAGAAGATCATTCCGGCCATGACATGGATGGAATGAAAAAAGACGGTGGTATGAAAATGATGCATCAAAAGCCTGAGGTAAAACCAACTTGGGTCGATCCGCATCCAACAAAACCGTTTGTTTATGTTGCTGGAAATGGATCAGATGAAATTATTGAGATCAATACCGAAAGCTGGGAAATTACACGCCGTTTTAAAGCTGGTAAAGCTCCTTATAATTTAGAAGTAAGCCACGATGGCAAACTCTTAGTTGCAAGCTATAAAGGCGAAGGAGCAACAGGAATCTTTGATCTTGAATCCGGTAAGGAAATTGCTAAAATCGCAAACAGCAGAAAAGTTACTCATGGTGTAGCTATCTCAAAAGATAATAGATATGCTTTTTTATCTGTTGAAGGAATCGGTGGCGAGCCCGGATCTGTTGATATTATCGATTTGAAAACACAGAAACGTGTTGCTGTAGTGGAAACGGGTAAACAAGCCGGTGGAATTATATTCTGGAAGCAAACTGCTCCTTAATAATAAGAATGCAGAAAAACGTTTTAAATGCCTTTCATTCCCCGGAAGAGCATTTTTTTACTATAGCTTAATAACGTAAGTTCGATCTAAGAACATCCTTAGGATTAGAAACAGGAGGTAAAGTTCCGGTTGAAAAGACCGTATGGAGTTTTAGAGAACGAGTAACAAAAACGGGATTAGTCGAAGAATTATTTGAGCAATTCACCTCATTTTTAGAACAACAATCCCTCCTCATTAAGGAAGGTCAATTGATAGATGCCAGTTTTACGGTAGCTCTGCGTCAACGCAATACCAGGGAAGAAAACAAGAAGATAAAAAATGGAGAGGGCGATAATTTATGGAATGACAAGCCAAACAAGAAAAAACATAAAGATGTAGATGCTCGTTGGACGAAGAAAAATAACGAACCATTTTATGGTATAAGAATCACACAAAAGTAGATACTAAAAGTAAGTTTATTAACACTACACTGTATGGAAGTTTGCATGGAATATATTCACTTTAATCCAGGATAAGTTCCACATTTGCGAGCGGTAGCGAAGCAATCTCCTGATAACCAATACTAAAAGGAGATCACTTAGCTACTGCTCTTGTTCATAAGCCTGAACATTGGCGCTATTCGTCTTCTTCTCTTTCTGCAAAAGCTCAATCGTTTTTTTAACTCTGCGCTCTCTGGTTTCCTCTTTTTTGGCTTCATGAATCCACCCTACATATTCTCTCTTATGACTGAAAGCTAGTGACTCAAAAAAGGTTTTTGCTTCGGGATTTGCATCAAATTCTGATTGAAGATCTTTTGGTGGAATTACTGTTTTGGTTTTACGATCTACTCCGGGAGGATCTTGTCCGAACTTAGACTCTTTTTTCTGAGCACTTTGTTTAACCAAACTCATGATCGACCAGTCAGTATTCATCGAGATCAGTTTGTTCGGATTCATCTTCAATCCGTTCACAATTTTCCAAATACTATCCCGGTTTAAATCAGAAGAAATACTTCCGCTCTTTTTAGGATATGCTACCCAAAATTTGCCCTCTTTTTTTGAAAACGAAAGATTTTCAGGAAGTAGTTTTTCCAATTCCTTTTCATCATGCACAAATACGATCACAGAATCGTATGTATCTTTCTTACCTGAATTCTTATCTAAATCTAATCCAACAAAATTGGATTCCAGTTCCTTCGGGCAGTTAATCAGCAATACTGTTTGTCCGTCTTTGATATTTAATTTTTTGATAAGTGCTTTATTCAAAACTACTTTTATAATTTTATAGAGATTGAAATTCCCCCACCGCTATCATTAAATAGCACAGGAGTAATATTCACTTTATCTGGTTTTCTATTTGCTCCTTGATGTTGCTTCGACAAATACATTCCCCAATAAGCTCCTATCAAAGCACCTGCAGTTACATCGGTCATCCAATGTTTACCGGCAGCAATTCGAGCAATAGAAGTGCTTAGGGGAATCACCAGTAGTGAATAGGTAAATACATTAGGGTAGTAAGCAACCCAGGGAACAAAAAGTGCAAATGCGGTCGAAGCGTGTCCGGATGGAAAGGATGTTTCACCGGGATGGAAAAAGTCAAAATCATAGGCTCCATCGTCTTCATTTGGTCGAGATCTTGCAAATACAAATTTTGAGATATTGACTGTAATTGCTGTATTTATTACTGCCTGAAACGAAGTAAAAGCTGCATCCTGAAGTTTATTATTATCCGTTAAAAGTGTGGCTCCGAATAAAGCCGCTGAAGCTGGCGCTACAATCCTAAATGCTCCGAATTCATTTACTGTTTTAAGATATTTTGAATCATAATACGTTCTTTGCAAATACGAACTGTTTGCTTCATCAAAATTCGTCAAACTTCCCAAGCCGATTCCAATAAATCCTGCTCCAACTAGTTTCGATGGTGTCAAATCCTTAGTAAAAGAACCGGGATCATTAATAAACCATTGAGAAAATCTTTTGCCCGAAGAATTATCCTGAGCAACTATTCCCGAAATCAGAAAAAGTGACATCAGAACTGCGGATTTAATTCTTTTAAATTTCTTCATGGCAATGCATTAGCTTTGGAAACTGTACTCCATTCATTCTACAAAAGGCAGGTATTAATTCAAAACAAAAATAATGCGTAAAAGAAAATCAGAACTTCCCGCAAACCAGTGCTTTTTCAACGCCGGGAGCAGGATTTTCTAATCCGTTTATAAACTTATCTTCTCCGATTAAAATATCTGCAATTTGTCCACTGTATTTGATCGCTGTTTCTCTCATGAAGCCCATCATTGGCCAGCCCCACAATGCTGAGAAAAGAATTCCGTCCTCTTCAAAATAAGGATCTGTCAAATAAGTACATTCGATTACGTTTTCTACCGCACTTCTATTAGTAGCACTTCCACCAACCAAATCGATGACAACTGTTCCTTCCTTCAATAATTTTTTTGTGTGCTCTTTTGTTATCAGATAGTTTACTCCTCGTAAATGAGCCGGTTGCTCCGCTCCGTTTATTATCAAATCGGCATCTTTAAGATACTCTTCTATAATTCCTTTTTGAGTCTGGTCTTTACCAAGCACGTGAATGGTTCTTACTCCGTTTCTATAACATTCATCAATGGCACCCATTCCTACATTGCCGTAGCCCAGAACTACTGCACTTGCATCTTCAGGAGATTTTTTTTGAAAGCTTTCTTCTTTCAAAAGCTCCAAACCATATCGCGCTCCGGCTCGTCCGGTTTCATGTAAAGCTTCGATCTTTCTTTTTCCAAATTTGGGAGCCGGGTTCACCTTACGATAATAGGCTAATGCTTCTTTTCCATGATCTGCCACAAAAGAATGAATATCAAATGTTCTGCCCTCTTTTATTTTCGCCAGGATATTATTGGGATCATCAAAAGAAGCTGAATCATATACAATTACTGAATTTCTGTTCAATGTACCAAGTTGATCAAACCGTACATCTATTGGGTGCAGCATTAAACTTTTTGGCGAATGATCCATGAAACGCCGCACCGCTCCGCTCATTCTTTCGCTATACCCAATCACATGAAATTCAACACTACTTACTCCTGCTCTTCTTATATCCATTTCCAGACAGTTATCTGCTGCCATAAGTCCAAGAATCAGATCGTCGGGAATTTTTTCAGGCGACTGAACCACATATTCCATCGCCACTACATTGATCTTATGATCTTCCAAAAGCTTTGCACGAGCTGGAAATGAGCTAAAATGAGCCATGCAAAACAAGGTGCATCCCTCTTTCATTAATGGAATACTTTCCATTGCCGGACCTTTAAATTTGATGACAAGATCTTTGTTTTGATACAACTCTTTATTGTTCTGAAGAACAGCTCCGGCATCTTTATACTCCTGATCAGAAAAACCAACTCCTTCTCCGGCTCCGTATTCTACGAACACGTCGCAGCCAAAATCGACCAGTTGTTTTACATTTTTAGGAATTAATGCTACACGTTTTTCAAGCGCTCCCGGATTTTCAGGAGATTCAATTTCTTTGGCTAAGCCAATGGTTTTGTACATTTAATTTGTTTTAGGATCAAAAAGAGCTTTATAAATTCCTGAATCTGTATTCGCAAGTAAATCATTCTCTACAGTTTCTGTGAAAGAATATACTGAAGTATTTAACACAGTATCAGTTACAGATTTCCAACTTTCGCTCTGGTCATCTGAGTAAAACACACCACTTCCCAAAATGGACACATACACTCGCCCTTCTTCTGTCAGGTAAAGATCTGTAATTGGATTTGCTGGAATTCCATCCGGTCCTGATCCCGTCCATGTTTTCCCGCCATCTGTAGAACGTTGTATTTTTTGAAAACGAGTAGCAGCTAAAAGGATGTTACTCTCTTCTAATTGGATAAACTCGTTGGTTGATGAACTTTCAAATCCCGGTGATTGAAAGCCTGATTCCAAATCGCTCAATACAAACAGCTTTACAGAATTATTTACGTTTATATAAAGATCATCATCCAACAATGAAATCAATCGGAGACTCTCCGAACTGTTTGATTGATACAAGGTGTCTCTTTCTTCTGAGGCTAAATCAACAGAGAAAATTGCACCCGCTTCTGTTGTTATGTAAAGATCGTTTTGATCAATCAGTGCTGAACGAATAGTAATACCGGAAATTTTAAGCGTATCAAAAGAGGTGGTTTCATCTGTAGATATCAGAATGGTTGAATCACTTATAGAAAAAAGAGTGTTTGAAGAACCCTCCACAAAGAAGATGGATCTGTCATTAAGCTCATTAATCTGCACAGGGTTTGTACCATCGTTATTCGATTTAAACACTTCAAAACCTGTAAAGCTATATAGATTGTTATCTGTTGAATAGCTTGCGAAAATTGAAGTATTTTCGAATTGCACCAGTTCCCAAAGAGGTGTTGCTATCGGCGGTTCTCCTCCATCACCCTCATCATTTGACGAGGAATTTGTACAGCTAATCACCATTACTATTAAAATTACAAGCCCTGATTTAATTCTAATCATAAATCTATGTGTCTCTTGCTTCAAAATTCGGATTTTGTATGATTCCAAACAGATTTCCGAATGGGTCAATTACTGTAGCTACATAAACATTTCCACCAACGTGCATAATTTCTTCATCCGGTGTTGCTCCCAGATCGATAATCTTATCCCATGTTTCTTTGATATCAGTAACGCCCCAGTACACAATGGAGCCGGCTGTACCCGGAGTTCGATCTGGTTGCAAGCCTAATTCATAACCTCCGATATCGAAACCTACATAAAATTCTTCATCGAAATATGGTTTTTCGCCAAGAACAGCAGTGTACCATTCTTTGGCTTTTTTAAGATCCGGAGCAGGATAAATTACCGTTCTTAGTCCTTTGAACATGATCATTTGTTTTGTTGATCACCAAAATGGTGAAATTCTGTGAGATAAGATAGAGTGATCCTTCTTGCTTTTATCTTAATAAGTATTTCCTATGGTGAGTATTGGTATTACTTAATAGTTAGCCTGAATTCAACTCAGTTAAAATTCGTTGATATTAATGAGCTTAAAATGCAAATACATAAAAAATAATTATGAATAAGTTGAATACTTATACTAACGATCTGTTAACCTACAATAATCATTTTCAAAGTGTAGTTAGATCTCAGAAAACATCAGACAATGTCTCAAATACAAAAGCTGTAGACTTGTTGCACAACATCGATATTGCGTTAACAAATCAGATTAATGATTTAGAAAAATTTGATGATTTAATTGATGATTCTAAAACAGGAGCAATTAAAGATAAATTAGCTTCTGCATTCGGTTCTATTGCCGGGAATCTTGATTCAATTCGTAAAGATCCTGTATCAAAAATTTTAAGAGACGATTATACTGCTTTAAGTATGCTAGCTAGTGGTTACACCATGTTGCACACCGCAGCCTTAGTTAATGAAAGAGAAGATTTAGCAGAATATGCACAAAACAGTCTCTCGAGGATTGCGCAATTAATTACAAAGACAAGTCAAATTATGCCGTACGTAGTAGCGGAAGAATTATCCGATGATTCAACGAAAGCTCTCGAGATTGCAGAGAAATCTCTGAAAGAAACTCAAAAAGCCTGGAGTGTGGAAAACACGATGATCGAAGCATGATAATTTAATCAAATAGTCATCAAAACCTTGAAAGGAATGCCCTTCTTTTGAGGTTTTTATTTTTTAAACAGCGTTTAAATACCTTCTAACAAATCCCATAATTAAATATGTAATTAGAAGTTGATACAGAGCAGAATTACTCCTATCTTTTTCGACTTTCCAAGAAAACACAAAAACGAGTTTAATCGTGGATACTTTAAGTTTTAAAACATACTCAGCAAAACCTTCAGACATTGATAAGAAGTGGGTTTTGGTCGATGCTGAAGAGCAGCCATTGGGCCGCTTGAGTAGTGTTGTAGCAACAATTTTGAGAGGCAAGAACAAGCCAACTTTCACTCCTCATATGGATACCGGTGATAACGTAATTGTTATCAACGCAGAAAAAGTGAAGTTGACAGGTAATAAAATGACCGATAAAACATATTTCCACCATACATTTTACCCTGGTGGTGAGCGCTTTACAACTGCTGAAGATATGTTAAAAAAAGACCCTACCTCTCTTGTAATGAAAGCTGTTAAAGGAATGCTTCCTAAAACTAAGCTTGGTCGTCAACTATTGACGAACATCCGAGTTTATGCAGGACCAGTTCATAACCAAGCAGCTCAGAACCCTGAAATCATCGAGCTTTAATCGATTTATAAAATGGCACAAGCTAATTACATAGGAAGAAGAAAAACCTCAACGGCACGTTTATACATTAAGCCGGGGAAAGGTGAATTCTTAGTAAACAAATTACCAATTGAAGAATATCTACCTGTAAAAGCTATGCAAAACATAGCTAAACAGCCATTTACTGTAACTGAACTTGATGGCAAGTACGACATCAAGATTACTGTAAGCGGTGGTGGAAAATCAGGACAGGCTGGAGCGATATCACATGCACTTGCCCGTGCCTTAGACGGAGAAAACGAAGATGTTCATGACGTATTGAAAAGTCATGGATTACTTACACGTGATGACAGAATGGTAGAGCGTAAAAAGTACGGTCAGCCAAAAGCACGTAAGAAGTTCCAGTTCTCTAAGCGTTAATATTTCAAACAAACAAATTAAACCACACATATGTGGCGACTCAAGACCTGGTGTTAGCCAACTGGCTGATTGGTTTTTGGGATTGACCCACATAGCGGATTAACCTAAACACATATCTTAAAAAATGCCTAAAGCAGCTTCTATTGAAGAACTATTAAAGTCTGGTGCACATTTCGGTCACCTCACTCGCCGTTGGAATCCTAAGATGAAAGATTTCATCTTTATGCAACGCAACAACATTCACATAATTGACCTTAAAAAAACTCAACAGTATTTACAGGATGCTCTTGACGAGATCCAAAAGCTTTCCAGAGCCGGTAAAACTATTCTTTTTGTGGGAACTAAAAAGCAATCAACCGCAATCATCAAAACAGAAGCTATCCGTGCCGGAATGCCTTTTGTTACTCATAGATGGTTAGGCGGTATGCTTACAAATTTCTCAACGGTTAGAAAGAGTATTAGCCGTATGGAAGAAATTGAGCGCATGAAAAAAGACGGCACCATGGCCGAGCTTACCAAGAAAGAAGGATTAATGATTGAACGTGAGCAAGAGAAATTAGAAAATACCTTAGGTGGTATTGCAAACATGGGACGTCTTCCGGGCGCTGTCTTTGTGGTAGATATCTTAAAAGAACATCTTGCTGTAAACGAAGCAATTAAGCTTCACATCCCTGTAATCGCTATGGTTGATACCAATAGTGATCCTGATATACCTGATTTCATTATTCCTTGTAATGATGATTCTGCCAGAACAATTCAACTTGTTTCTACGCAAATCGCTGATGCAATTATTGAAGGTTCTGCTGAAAGAGAAGCGCATCAGGAAGAAGAAGTAATGGAAAAAGCCGCTACCGAGTCGAAAAAAGAAGATGATATTCCGGAAGCAAAAACTAAACTTCGTTCTCGTAAAAAGAAGTCTAAGAAAAAAGAAGAGCCAACTTTAGATCCGGTTGACACTAAAAAAGTTGATGCTAAAAAAGAAGACTCTTCTGACGAAGAAGAATAATTTTAACTTTCAAAAACACTATTCAGAGAAATGAGTATTTCTGCCGCTGACGTAAAAAAACTAAGAGACATGACCGGCGCGGGCATGATGGACTGTAAAAAAGTTCTTTCTGAAACAAACGGCGACTTTGAAGCTGCTGTTGAATTGCTCCGTAAAAAAGGTCAAAAAGTTGCTGATAAGCGTGCTGACCGTGACGCTAAGGAAGGATTGATTCTTTCCAGAGTAAGCGATGATGCTAAAAAAGCTGTGGCAATTGAAATTAACTGTGAAACAGATTTCGTAGCTCGTAACGATGACTTTCAAGCCCAAGCTGACCGTTTCCTAAACGCTGCTTATGAAGGCAATATCAACAATGTTGATGATCTTCTGAAAGCTGATGTTAACGGAAAATCTATCGAAGATCACTTACAGGAAATGGTTGGAAAGATTGGTGAGAAGATCGAGATCTCAACATGTATTCTTGTAACTACTGAAGGCGCTATCATCGATTACATTCACGCCGGTAACCAATTAGGTGTATTGGCGGAGTTTGACGGTTCAATAGATAATGAAGATGTTGCCCGTGATGTTGCTATGCAAGTTGCAGCAATGAATCCTTTAGCTGTTACTCGTGAAGAAGTTGATTCAACAACTGTAGAAAAAGAGCTTGAGATCGCTAAAGAGCAATTAATTAACGAAGGCAAACCTGCTGAGATCGCTGAAAAAGCTGCTCAAGGTAAACTTCGCAGATTCTATGAAGAGCGTGTTTTACTGGAACAAAAGTTCGTTAAAGATACCGGCGTTACTGTAAAACAATATCTGGAGCAAAATAACACTCCACTTGTTAAGTCCTTTCATAGAATTCAATTAGGCGAAGAGGCTTAATCAAATTTTCTTTACCTTAAGGCTGTTTTGAATTTTCAAAACAGCCTTTTTTTTGATCTTTAATTTCTAAAAACAACTACAGTGGCAAATAAATACAAGCGCATCCTTTTAAAACTAAGTGGAGAAGCATTATTAGGAACTCAGGGACACGGAATTGATGGAGATATTCTCACTCAATATGCCGAAGAGATCAAAAGTGTGCAAAAAGAAGGCGTGGAAGTTTGCGTAGTAATTGGCGGCGGAAATATTTTCCGGGGCGTTAAAGGAGCTACAGAAGGTATGGACCGTGTGCAAGGCGATTACATGGGAATGCTTGCTACCATGATCAACAGCATGGCTTTGCAAGATGCGCTTGAACAACAAGGCGTACAAACTCGATTGATGAGCGCCATCAGAATGGAAGCCATTGCAGAACCGTTTATTCGCCGAAGAGCTGTTCGTCACTTAGAAAAAGGTCGTGTTGTTATTTTTGGTGCTGGAACAGGAAACCCCTACTTCACCACAGATACGGCAGGGGCTTTGCGTGCTATAGAAATTGAAGCGGATGTGATTCTTAAAGGAACCCGAGTTGATGGAATTTATGATTCTGATCCCGAGAAAAATGGCGATGCCAAAAAATATGATCGTATTACCGGAGATGATGTATTGAAACAACGGCTTTCTGTGATGGATTTAACGGCTTTCACACTTTGCCGTGAAAACAACACACCTATCATCGTGTTTAACATGAACACGAAGGGAAATTTCAAGAAGATCGTTGTGGATGGGAAAGATGAAGGAACTACGGTTGTTTGGGAGTGATTATTAGATAAAAATTTGTATTAAGTTTACATATCGCCTTCAATATGTAAAAAAAATCGAATTTCTTTACATATTTATCCCAATAGGCAAAGAATATGCACGATACTTTACATTTATTTCGTATTGAATTAAATCGTTTCCAATACTTTATATCAAAAAAAGTCCGATTTCTATCCGAAACCGAGCTCTGATAATTAGGGATTTATAAATGGGGGTGTCTTGGTCTGCAATTAATGACTGTGAACATGTTCAAATTTCGCTTTGTTTGGTCCCTTGCTGAATGAACTATTTAGTGTTCCTGAATAACAGCCTATCATCCACGGAAAGGAACTTCAAGAAGATTGCAGTTGATGGAAAAGATGAAGGAACTACGGTTGTTTGGTAGTGATTTTAATCCACATTTTGAAATAATTATCTGCAATTGCTTCTCATGTATGTTACACAATGTATATTGCATGTCATCATTGAAACACATGTACAAATGTTAATATATGAAGCCATACAATCCGGAATTACTTCCAAATTTAAATCTTGATTGGAAGATATTTAGAAGCCAACTTGGACCGGCAAACAGATCCATAGCAAGATTTGATGGATTAGTGCAATCAATCCCTAACCCAACTGGTTTTTGTCCCCTTTAACTACTCAAGAGGCTGTTTTATCTTCTATAATTGAAGGCACACAAGCAACCTTAAGAAGCTATTTCATAAAGATTGCTTCGCATAGTGTTGTTCAATACATACATTAATTGTCAAATTCCGCTCGCAAATAGGACGAGATTTTGAGCCCCTTTAAAAGGGATTTTAAATCTAGTTATAAAATTTTTGTAAGGCATTGCAGATGAACTTGTCTTACTTGGTATGGGAAGAAATACGATCATACCATATAATCCGAAATTAAAGCGAAAAGCCCGAGAATTGCGAAATAACTCCACCTTAGGAGAAGTGTTGTTGTGGAATCAAATTAGGAAATCTAATAGCTGAAATGTTGCGGCGCTATTTAGAACATCATAGAAGTAGATATGATAAAGACGATTCAGATTTTATATTAGAGTAGGTACTTTCAGTCCCCAAATAAACTCCCGTACTTTCAGAGCAGAGTGGTTTAGTTTCTAAATATACTTTTCTGCCCACGTAGCCAGTACTTTCCCGACATACATACTGTCTTCTTTTTCTGATAACAAATGATCTGCTTTATCTAAAGAAATGAAGCTTTTTGGGTGCTTCGCTGCAATAAAGATCTTCGAAGCATTATCAATGCCAACGGTGTTATCGATTGGCGAGTGAAAAACGATCAACGCTTTTCCAAGATCACAGATAAATTTCTTCATTCGGGCTTCTTCAAGGTCATCGATAAATTGCTTTTTGATGGTAAACGGTCTTCCCGCTAACGTGACTTTAGCTTCGCCTTTTTCGTTGATCTCATCTATACTCATCTCGAAATTTTCTTTTACATGAGCAGGTTCAGCCGGAGCTCCAATAGTTGCTACAGCTTTTACAGAATTCATTTTGTGCGAAGCTTGAAGAACAGCGGCGCCACCGAGAGAATGTCCAATTAGAATAGAAGGAGCACTAAACTCATCGTTCATAAATTCATAGGCTTTCACAAGATCACCCACATTACCGGAGAAATTTGTGTCAGCAAAATTTCCGGAACTTTGCCCAAGTCCGGTAAAATCAAACTTAAAAGTAGCAATTCCATTTTCGGCTAAAGCCTTGGTAATATTTCCAACGGCTTTTAGATCTTTAGAGCAGGTGAAACAGTGAGCAAATAGTGCATAAGCTTTAATGTTCCCATTGGGAAGGTCAACTTTTGCGGATAAGGTTTCTCCGGTTGATCCTTTAAACTCTACTTTTTTTGAATCCATTACTAATGAATTAAGGATTATGAATTATAAATTTTGAATTAGTTTTGTACTTTAATTCAAATCATACTTATAAAATAATACGTTCCATGAAGAATAGAATCACAAAAAGTTAAAATTCTATGATTTTGTACTTTCATGGCTTAATACAAAAAAAATGGTTATAAACATTCCTCCTTTTCATCTTGCATTTCCGGTTAAAGATCTGGAAGAAACGCACACTTTTTATACTGAACTTTTAGGTTGTACAACCGGGCGAAGTTCAGATCATTGGATCGATTTCAATATGTGGGGACATCAGGTAGTTGCGCATCTAAGTCCTGATGAAGCTAAAGAATCGGCAAAAGGCGCTGTGGATGGCAAAGGAGTTCCGGTACGACATTTTGGAGTAATTCTTGAAATGGATGAATGGGAAGCGCTGGCAGAGAAAGTAAAAGCTACTGGAATAGAATTTGTGATCGAGCCTTATGTTCGTTTTAAAGGAGAACCCGGCGAACAAGCCACGATGTTCTTTTTAGATCCAAGTGGAAATGCGCTGGAGTTTAAAGCGTTTGGTGATAAGAGCCAAATTTTTGCGAAATAGGATCTATGAAGTTCAGTTAAAAGTTTTTATTTAGAAATAAAAATTGATAATTTTCTCGTATACTCTTATGCTACGTTTTAAAACATCAATCAACAATGGAGAATACTTATGGGTTGTTACAACAAAATAGAAATAAACGCTTTACCCAGCAAAGTATGGGAAACAATTGCTGACTTCCATAACGGGTCTTGGGCACCTGGTGTAATCACATCACTAGATGCAGTCGGCGATAAAAAAGGAAATGAAATCGGAGCAAAACGCATCTTAAATGGTGCGTTTCATGAAACCCTAACTAAAGTAGATGCTGATAAACTAACATTCACTTATTCAATCAATGATGGTCCTGGTCCGGTCTCAAAAGACGCTGTTAGTAATTATGTTGGGGTTGTTAAATTAAGCGCCTCCGAAAACGGTACGTTGGTTGAGTGGAGTTCCTCCTTTGATTCAGCTAACGAAAATGAGGTTGTTGAATTCTGTGATCCTATATATCAGGCTCTATTATCTGCGCTAAAACAAACACTGTCATAAGAAACATAACAAGCAAATCAAGCGGGCGGAGTTTGGCGGATATTTTCCCGTAAATTTATTTTTGCTACTTAGAAAACATTTTAATTTCTGCGCCGCTTATTTGCCAGACCGTTATGAGTTATATGAAATCAATTGAGCATTACAATAGCGACCAAGATTTTATTGAGTTACTTTTAGATTCTAAAATTGAATCTAATAAGTGGGAGCAAATAATAACCCTTGATAAGTATAGTAAATCCTATGAAAAAGGGTTTGAAAAGGGGGTTGAAGCTAAATCAAGAGCAGATGTCTTCTATTTAAAGCACAATCTTGAATTTGCACTAAACAACGCAGAAAAATATGTTAATCATTTAGAGAATAAGTATGACATATTATTTGAGCAAATGTTTTTAAAAATATGTTCACCAGAAGAGTTTTCTGCATTGATAGTAGTCTCTCCTGATAGTTACTTTAGTAGTAATATGGATAAGGTTTATGAAAATCTTTACACCTATTTAGATGCAATAAATGAATCAGATAAAAAATTAGATATTGTTTTTACTGTTAATGGAGAAACAGTAAATGAAGATAAATTAACTGCAAATGGTTTTATCTTACAGTTCTCAAAGGAAAGAGCACGCACTTCATAACTACGAAGCTTTTTTATACTTAATTAAAGCTAAAGATGATCAATTTTTGGATTGGGCTATTACTACAGCATATTATTCTGCTAATCATTATGTAAAGAGTAAAATTTTTCCTGTCAAAGAAAAAGTAAATAGCAAAGATATTATTTATGAAGAATTTGATGCTTATTGTATTAAGAAAAATAAGTATAAAGGAAGATCTTTACACAAAGTTTTGATTGACTTGGCTTACAGAGAGTTGCCAAACGAAATAGCTGGCTCACTAAAAAAACTTCATGATTATTCTGATACTGCAAGATATCATGACTATAAACTTTCTATGCACGGTAAAAAAGATTCTTTAAAGAAAGATATCCAAAGTAAGATGGATAAAGTCAAAGATTTTTGTACGATTTGAGAGCTTTTATTGAACAACATCCATCTCACTTATCAGAAAAGTTCCAAAAGTAACCACATTTCGGGATTGCCAATGTTCATTCATTTCGCCTTCCGGATTGTAGTATGAGTAAGTTCTTTGTTCCTTACCATCAAAAACGTAAATCTCGTATGCTCGAGAAATAGTAGAAATTTGACCCACTTTCCGGTTCTCTATAGTAGATTGATCAGGCAGCTCATAAATCTGCAGAAACTTTACCATTTCCTCAAAATCGTTCCAACCTAACTTTGGAGTTATTGTAAGAACTCTAACTATTTTTTTTGTTTGAGGATCGCTGGAATCAAATTGGGTTACACGTCCTTGCCAAGAAGTATCAATTTTAGAAAAAGTGTACTTAACCATACCGTTGACGGTTACTGTAATCTCCTTATCTGGTTTTTCTTTTTCATCATTGAGTGCAGTTGAAACCGTTTCGTTACTTTCAACCGGAGGGCTTTCTTGTATTCTTGGTTCTGTACTTTTGCATCCCTGCACAAATAAGAAAATTGTTCCAAGAATTAGCAGATAATATTTAACGCTGTTAATCATTGTGTTTCCTGTTCAATAACTTCAATTCGATTCGCATATTCTTCCCATTTAGAATAGTGCGCTGTAAGATCCATTTTTAGTTGCTCATATTCTAATGAGGTTTTTTTAACCTTTTCGGCATCTTCATAGAAATCCACTTCAGCCATAAGCGCTTCTATTTTATTTATTCTTTTCTCTGAAGCCTCAATATCCTTCTCAACTTGTTCTATCCTTTTCTTGATGGGATTGACTTCCTTACTGAGCATATTTCTTCGTTCAGCTTCGATTCGTCGTTGCTCTTTTCTGGAAAGATTATGTTCAGCACCAGAGGAGTTGTCATTCCCGCGGAGGCGGGAATCTGGATTTTTACCTTGACCAGAACCTGAGTTTGTGCCTGAATTACCTGAAGAAACTTCCGCTTCTTCTTTCTTTTTATCTAGGAAGTAGGAAACATTACCAAGGTAAGTTCTGATCTTATTTTGTTGAACTTCAAGGACTTTATCTACAATCGGATCCAGAAAAGCCCGATCATGGGATACGATCACGCAAGTTCCTTCATACTGCTGAATTGCTTGTTGTAAGATATTCTTACTGCTCATATCAAGATGGTTTGTAGGCTCATCAAAAATGAGAAAGTTGGCAGGGGAGAGGAGCATTTTTGCCAAAGCAAGGCGGCTTTTTTCTCCACCGGAAAGCACTTTTACTTTTTTGAATACATCATCGCCTCTAAAAAGGAAGCTTCCTAAAATAGACCTCAGTCGGCTTTCTTTTTCATCTGATCCGGCGCCCATCATTACTTCCAGTGCATCTTTCTTCAGATCCAAATCTTCCGCTTGATGCTGAGCAAAGTAATTGGTGGTAACTTTATGGCCTTCTTCTCTTGTACCGCCCTGAATAGGTTCCATTCCGGCGAGAATTCGAATCATAGTAGATTTACCGGCACCGTTAGGTCCAACAACCGCAATCTTATCACCGCGTTCAATTTCATAATCCAAGCCATCAAAAACCACATTATCGCCGTAGCTTTTTTTGATGTTCTCAAGGCGCATTACTACTTGCCCGCTTCGCTGTGGCTCCGGGAAGCTGAATGATACGTTTGCGAGCTCATCTTCAACCTCAATACGTTCAACCTTCTCTAGCTGTTTAACACGACTCTGAACCTGACGCGCTTTAGAAGCCTTGTATCTAAAACGATCAATAAATTCTTCGGTTTCTTTTAGTTCCTTTTGCTGATTCTTCTGAGCATTAATCAACAACTCTCGTTCTTCCGCCCATTTCTTTTCGTAGAAGGTATAATTTCCTGAATAATCCCTCATCGCTCCATTTCGGATGGCGAGCGTTCGGTTTGTGATGGTGTCTAAGAAAGTCCGGTCATGAGAAACCACAATTACAGCTCCATCATAAGAGTTTAGAAAATTCTCCATCCATTGGAGAGATTCTATATCTAAGTGATTGGTAGGCTCATCAAGAAGTAAATACGTTGGTTTCTTCAACAACAGTTTTGCCAGCGCAATACGCATTAACCAACCACCACTGAATTCTGAGGTGTTTCTTTCAAAATCAGATTCTTTGAATCCAAGTCCCATCAAAATCTTTTCTATATCTGATCGCAGCGTGTATAATCCTGAAGCTTCCAACTTTGTTTGAAGCAAACCATATTTTTGCATAAAAACTTCATATTCTTTAGAATTATGATCGATTTCAGCTAGCTTTTGCTGTAAGTCATTCACTTCATTTTCCAGTTCGAAAATTTCGGCATACGCAGTTTCTACCTCTTCAATTACCGTGAGTTCAAAATCTGGATCAACACCATCTTGAGGTAAATAACCAAGGGTTTCTTCATTGGAAAGAACGATAGTACCGGAATCTTTTTCCTCGATCCTCATGATGATCTTGAGTAGCGTTGATTTCCCTGCACCATTTGGTCCTACTAACCCAATTCGTTCTCCCGGATTTATAAGTACGGTGATTTCATCGAGAAGATCGCGATCGCCGAGAGCAAGAGATATTTTTTCTAGAGCCAGCATTATTGATTAAACCCTGTCTTTGCGAGGAGTGAAGATTCTTTTGAAGAGTAGATTTTGTTCAACGAAGCAATCTTATAATCAATGCCTGATATCAGGGGATTGCTTCGATTTAGCTTTGCTGAAACCTCGCAATGGCATGTACTTTTATAGGAAGAGATGTTTTTCATTATTCAAATAAGCTTTTATGGATTCTTTGTGCTGTTTCAATCATCAATTCTTGATTAACGGCGATATTTAGAATTCTTTTCTGTTTTGTAAATGAGATCATATCGAGATGAACATCATTTATCGGTGCAAAAATATCATCATTTAATTCTTCTGTACCCGAAGCCTGATACCCGATAATACTGATCAATCCTTTTGATCTTTCAAGGTCAACAGTTCCAATCTCAATAAATGTTTTAGCGATCTCATCAAGTTTTTCAGAATCTGAAAGAGCAATCGTAACGGAGGCTTCTGTTGTATTTACGGCATCAACGGCTAAGCGTTGTTCTTCCAATACTTTGAAAACACGGGTGAGAAAATTGTAGCCCATCACCGTTTCATAAGCACTAACCGTTAGCAAAGCGATATGTTCTTTGAAAGAGATTGCCAGAGCTTTCTGTGTTTGAGCACTATCCCGAATAATCCTTGTTCCTTCATCTTCAGGGGAAAACATATTCTTTACAAAAACCGGAATGTTGCGCTCCTGAGCCGGTTTCAGCGTGGAAGGATGCAACACTTTTGAACCGAAGTAAGCCATTTCAGTCGCATCAAAATAACTGAGTTCAGAAATAGGTTTTGCATCAGTAATAAAACGAGGATCACTGGTGAACACTCCGCTTACATCCGTCCAGATTTCTATAGCTTTGGCATGAAGAGCTCCGCCGATCAAGCTTGCGGAATAATCAGATCCTTCAAAGCCAAGAGTGGTAGTTGTTCCGTCAGGAGCTTCACCATAAAATCCACCGATTACAGGAGTGAAACCACCATCAATAATAGTCTCCAACGATCCTATTTTTTGATTAAGTAAACCTAAATTTGGATGAGCATTGCCATAATTGAAATCAGTTTTAATAATTTTTTTAGCATCAACAAATTGCGTGAGTTGATCTGTAGCCAAACCACATTGAGCAAGCAAAAATGAGGAAATTTGTTCTCCAATAGATGCTATGGCATCTTTCATGGCGGGTGTTAATTCACCGGATTTATCGGTATAAGTAAGGAGTTTATTAAGCAAACCAATCTTTTGTCCTAACTTTTGTTCGCAGCTTTCAAGAATTAATTGGCTTTTAGGATGTGGGTTTTCTTCCAAAAAATCCTTCACTATATCCAAGTGGCGATCTTTGATAGATGCAGAAATTTCAAATGCTATATCCAGTTTTTTGGAAGCGGCTAATTTTCCCGCCTCAATCAACTGTCTTGTAGTTTGTGCAGTTGCCGAAACTACAACTACGGGATATTCATAATTCTTGATGATGTCTAAAACCTTCTTCCAGGTTTCGTGATCATTCATTGAGGTGCCGCCAAATTTTAGTACGTGTAAATCCATTCTGATATTTAGTAAGCCTTGAAAATAAGAGTTATTAAATCGGATTGCATTCTTAATAGTTGATTAAGTTTCATGAAATTTGAGTCACATTATTAATCCAATAGGCGTTTTATCTTACTTTTGTGCCGATACTGAGCTTCCTCAGCACAGGCTCCAGTAACAATGCCGAAGGCAATCCGCCAGCTGGCGGAAAACTTTCGGCTACGAATACTGGTCGGCGTTGGACTAAATACGGTTGGACGAGCCGAAGTCATCAAATCGAAGTACCATCAGATTAATTCAGCTCCTCCATTCGTTGAACCAGGATTTTCGGGATTATAGAATTAACA
>TARA_R110002110_G_scaffold125296_4_pt1 | contig 28273 bp, 13 predicted proteins | sample TARA_R110002110 | Tara Oceans TARA_R110002110 (sample SAMEA4397330) | marine metagenome | biome: Polar Biome; feature: [SRF] surface water layer (ENVO:00010504); material: water (ENVO:00002006), including particulate matter (ENVO:01000060) such as... | depth 5 m
AACAACTGAAAGCGGCGCTAGAACTCAGGAAGAAATAGACTTTCTTAGTATTCTCGGTGATAGGGTAGGAGAATATTTTGAAAAAAGAGAGTTAACTGCTCCTTTTATAGGCTGGACCGGCGCTACCTATTTGAAATGTAAAGCCTCGGATATCACTATATCGTTTTTTGATCCCGAACTACGCAGGTCTGTAAGAAGAGAAGGTTCCCCATATCGAAAAACGGTTGTTGCTTCTTATATTCCAGGGCAAAGGAATAATTTAGATGCCGACGGGTTAGTGAACTACGATATATTCACAGGACTCACGGTAGGTAATAATACTATCTCTGTTATTGATAATCCTATTAGTCAGTTAATCGTAAATGGGGTAGGAATGCCAACCACTGATTCAGACGGTTATAAAGACATATATGGTGATATATCTATTGGAGAGGGAATTGCTAGCGGAAAAGGAAACTTTCCATTGTGCCTTCAGAATTATTCTCGCCGCATTGATGAACAAATTAATGACTCAGTGGTAGCCGGTCCAGGACCAGAAAGAATGTCAGCTTATATCAAGGCTCTTAACTTATCTCCTTACGTCAATTCGGGAGATGATTGTGTAACTTACGAAGACATCACTAAGGCTAACGCAGGCATTAAATGTATCCAACAACGCCTGTTCTCTTTTTTCTTAAACATTAATCCCCTCGCAACATCTTACAATAAATGGGGCAGTCAAGGTACTATCAATTTGGTGGCGGATTATTTGCTTAGAAAAATCTCTGAGGAACTAACCGACGGTAATCTCATAGGCTCTGTGTATACTACTTTTGATTCTATTGCTAAAGTTTATGGGCACAATGAAGATATAGAAACACTGAAATTTAATCCTCGCATCCTATCTTCTAATACTCCAGAACAAAATTTGTATAACATAATACAAAGCATGTATGTAGGCATGATAAACAATCTAGGACAAACACCAACTTTCAAAGGTTTTAATGAATCGGCATTTACCGAAGACTATAATAAACTTCTCCTCCTTGTTTATAAACACCTTGGAAACCCTGAAACGAACCTTCGAAGTTATCGTATCCATCCCGGCCGATCTGCAGAGACCAAGGAGCAAATTAGACAATTTTATAATGGCGACGAGGTTACTGAATTGGGAATGTTGGCAAGTCCATATTATTTACCCATAGCCCTCCAAATCGCTTCTTATTTCATCTATATGGATAGGGGGATTAAATATTCCGAAAGGTATTCGGCTACATTTACAAAGTCCATACGAATGACTGCTAATGCTGACGACGCTTTACTTAGTGCGGTAAAAGGTCAGTCTATGTATAGGGCTTCCTCAGTTTTGAGAAACTTTCCTGCCACTGTCAGAGCATTTGAAATTAATGGGGATATTATATATTACCGACCAAGGGAAGTAACGCAGAGAATAGATCAGCTTGATATATATCTGGGGAATTTTGAAGATACTCTTAACGAATTTTTTGGAATATATGATCTAGACGTATTATACGAACTTCAAAATTCCCAATTAACCGATATTACTGATACCTCTCTGTGGGAGAATTTTTTATCTTTACCTCGCAGAACAGCAACCCGCCGCCAGATCCGATCTCGCCAGGATACAATAATCGCCGAGCTTAACAATATTTTCAATGAGTGGATAGGTCCAGACACACCTCTGGCACCCGAACTAGATCCCAACGACTTTTTACGCCAGGTTGAAATTGCACGGGAACTAGCGGAATTGAGGATAAGGCTTCAGGACCCCTTTGGGAACCGACGTAGATTGGAACAACAAATTCGTGCGCTTGAACAAGAATTGGAAGCGATGGAGCTTCGTGGTCGCCGTTTAATGCCGTTTAATTACAACAGGACCTTGGAAGATGCTATTACTCAATCAGAAAACCAAAGCCTTACAGAAGACACACGTCTAGCTAACGATTATTGGAAAACTATCTTAGAGAACGAATACAAGTCTATTGATATAGATGTGTTGACCCCTGAGAGTTATTATGACTCTGTTGGGAATTATTTTAGACTATGGGCGGAATATACCAACAGTCGTTACCTCAAAGCCCTAGATGACTGGGTTGAAGCCGACCCAGATCGCCGTGATCGCTACAGGCTAAACCCACCACAGCGTTCTCACGCCCCTCAGGAGATAGCTGCTATATCTTTTAGTGCTGAGTTCCTCATATATATGGCGGACCTCTACGAGAGTGGTATAAATATAGGTCCTAAGCTTTTGCTAGAAAAAACTAAACTGGAAAACCTAATTAATACAAATGAGTAAATTACAAGGTATATCACCCCGAATCCCTCTAGTGTACGATCAGACTGATGGTCCCTATCAGCTTAATAAAACTTTGGGACAGACCGTGAAACAGAATTTAAAAATGTTGGTTCTCACGGTGCCAGGCGAAAGAGTCATGGTCCCTAGCTTTGGGGTGGGGTTACCACGATTTCTTTTCGAGCAGATAAACGACGACACGTTTAGCGATATTACTCAAAGATTATCCGAACAAATTAATCTTTTTATGCCAGCAGTAAATTTAGAAGAGGTGAATTTTGTGACCAGTGATGAAGATCGAACTCTAGCTTTCAATGAGGTCCAGGTGGTTATCAAATATAATATATTACCATTCAATACACGTGATCAGTTGATAATAACTACAACAATGACTAATTAAAGTCAGGGCAAAAATAATATGGCAAAGAGACCGATAAATTATACTAGTAGAGATTTTGAGTCGATCAAGACTGATTTAGAAAATTATGCTAAACGCTATTATCCTACTACATTCAAAGATTTCAGCGAGGCATCTTTTGGTGCTTTGATGTTAGACATGGTGGCTTATGTTGGTGATCAATTGTCTTTCTATGCTGACTTCCAAGCTAACGAAAGTTTTCTCGACAGCGCCATTCGTTATGATAATGTGTTACGGTTATCAGAGACCCTTGGGTACAAAAATCAAGGTGCCGCAAAGGCAACCGGAGAGGTGGCAATTTACATGTTAGTGCCAGTCTCTACAACGTCCAGGGCACCAGATTTAAATTATTTCCCTATCCTCCAGAGGGGCAGTATTGTCACTGGGGATAATGGAGCAAGTTATACTCTTATAAATGATGTAGATTTCTCAGATGAGAACAATCAAATCACTGTCGCCCGCACAGATTCCACTACGGGTAATCCCACATTTTTCGCTGTCAAGGCTTACGGACAAGTAGTATCCGGTCAACAGTTTGAGGAGGTGCTGGACGTTGGGAATTATGAAAGATTCCTGCGCCTAACCTTGTCCAGGGTTAATATTACAGAAATTATGTCCATCCATGACGCCCAGGGTAATGAATATTACGAAGTAGAAAATCTTTCACAAGATGTTGTCTTATCTCAGATTAAAAACATAGACAATATAACTAGGGACTCGGTACCATATACTATGAGAGTTACACCGGTACCTCGACGTTTTATCACCGAGTTTGCTCCTAGTGGTTTAACACAAGTACAATTTGGATATGGATCCGAAGATAACTTAACTGGCGATATAATCGCTGATCCTGCTGATGTGGTTCTTGATGTAGATAGTAAGCCATATATAACTCAAACGACTTTTGACCCCACGAATTTAATCAAGACAGATAAGTTTGGGGTTGTTCCTACGAATACTAGTCTAACAGTGGTTTATACTGCGAACACAAGTGTTGTATCTAACGCTTCAGCGGGTTCTATCCAAAACATGGTAGCTCCTCAATTACTTTTTCAGAATCGAGCAACTTTATCCGAAGCAATAATAGGCACTATGATAAATTCTATAGAAGTAGATAATGAGACTGCTATCCTGGGCGACACAGAAGACCTGACGGCCGAAGAAATCAAAATCAGAGCTTTTGGTACCTATGCCTCTCAAAATCGTGCGGTTACGAGAGAAGATTACATGAATTTGTGTTATCGGATGCCAGCTAAGTTTGGTAAGGTTAAACGGGTTAATATAGTGCGAGATGAGAACTCTCTTAAGAGAAATTTGAACTTATATGTCCTCTCCGAGAATGAGGAAGGTAATCTTACTGCTCCTAATAGTGTTCTCAAGGATAATTTAAAAACATGGCTTGACAACTATCGGATGATCAATGATACAATCGACATATTGAATGGAAACGTGGTAAACATCGGAATTAAATACGAGATTATCCCCGATGTAGATATTAATCGCTTCGACTTGATTCAAGCCTGTAACCAGGCTATTATTGATAATTTCTTAACAATTAAATTCAGTCTTGGAGAATCAGTATTCATTTCAGATGTTTATAAGGTTCTTAATGACGTTCCCGGAGTTACGGATACTACTGTCGTATCTCTTGACAATAAGGTCGGCGGTCAATACAGTAACCTCACCTATGATATTGATTCTAATCTTTCGAACGATGGTAGGTATTTGAGACTTCCTGCTGACACTGCTGCTGAAATATTGTTACCAAACACAGACATTGTTGGAGTGATATCATAAAATGGGCATAAAGAAATATTTCGCAACAAAAGATAACACTCTTACAAACGCTTATAAGGATAACCTTATCACCAGAGGGACAGGTTCTAATATGGGCGCCGCCGATATTTTAGAGGCTTTTGTTATTCATGGTCAAACATCTGCTTCCTTGTCGGTATCACCTTCACTTGCTAACGCCACCGCAGCGGAACAATCTAGGTTTCTAGTTCAGTTCCCGGTAAGTTCCATCCAAACTGATATGGCTGATGGAACGTTGCCCACAACAACTGGCAGTATCCAGTTCCACCTGAACATGTACAATGCTCCTCATGGAAGTACAACTCCTGAAGACTTTACTTTAGATCTATACATGCTTTCTCAGAGTTGGACCGAGGGTCGTGGCTTAGATATGGATAATTATAGTGATCTTGGGGTGTCTAACTGGATTTCTTGCTCTGCTGGGACTTCCTGGACAAATCCTGGTGGATCATATCATACAGGAGCAAATTATTCTTCGAGCATTTCTTTTGAGACGGGGCTAGAGAATATCTCCATAGACGTATCTGAGCAGGTCTACAAGTGGCTTGATTCTACAACTAATGACGGATTCCTTCTCAAATTTCCAGACAGCGTAGTCTCTGGCTCTTCCACTTTATATACTAAGAAGTTTTTCGGAAGGACTAGTGAATTTTACTTCTATCGCCCAACACTTGAGGCTCGATGGAGTTCTTCTCGCAAGGATAATAGAGGGAATTTCCTAATCAGTAGCAGCATTGCGCCAGCAAGTGATAATCTCAATACTTTGTATCTTTACAGTGTGGTTCGAGGGCAACTGACAAATATTCCGGGTCTTACTAACAACACTATCATGGTGGATGTTTTTTCTGGCAGTACCGCCCCTACCGGCAGTGCTCTTAGTATTATTAACTCTTCTGGGCAGTCTGTGACATCTGTGACTGGAGGTCTATTAATAGAGAACGGAACGGCGATCACAGGCGTTTATACTGCTTCTTGGGCTTCTACTAGTAGCCTAACTACTGTATTTGATGTTTGGCACACCGGCTCGGGAGTCTCTCGTATAGAATACAGGACAGGATCCTATACTCCCGAAGAAGTCGCCACCTCAAATCTTTTATATGATACTCAGTACATAACGAATATAACAAATTTAGAGGACCAATATGCCAAGGGTCAAACTCCACGCTTACGGGTATACGTTCGTGATAAAAATTGGCAACCCAATATTTATACCGTGGCAAGCACACAGGTTAAGACCACTGTCATTGAGGACGCATATTATAAGGTTTTCCGATCTATAGATAACTTGGAAATCGTTCCTTATGGTACCGGAAGCTCCAACGAAAACTTCACCCGTTTATCATATGATGTAAGCGGCAACTATTTTGAATTAGACACGTCGTGTTTACAGCCTGGATATTCCTATGGAATTCAGTTTGCTTACTATTTACAGGGTGACTATCGCCAGCAACCTGAAATATTTAAATTCAAATTAGAAGAAGAAGATGTATGAGCAGCCTAAAGAGTCTATACCAGAAGAATAAAGAAGGCGTTACTGTAAGTAAATATTTGAAGCAGAGTTCTCCGAACTCTCTTGGAGAAGGTATAGAATCTGGGGCACACTTAAAATCCCTAAAGGAGCGACAAACCTACTTCCTTCCCCCTGTAGACTATTCCAATCCCGAGAACTTTGTTAGGTTCGGATCCGCATTCCAGTATTATAAAAATACATTTGAGTATATTTCTAGCTACTACCCTTATGATGGCTCTGGATTAGAAAAAACAAATTTCTACAACGACATTAATCCACTTGAAAAATTCATGTTGGAGGAAAAGTATCCTAAGTCAACAGGCTTTGTAATAATTGGATCTCCATATGGGTTTTCCTTAAAGAATACCTCTGCTTATGATTATATTACAGACAAACAATATATCAATATCAAGGGCGGCCCACATAAGACAACCAAATATGATGAAACAAAGAGACGAACATCTAATTTAGAATTCGGCGGACCTTCCGGCTCGACAGTGGAATTTTTCTTAAAGAAAGATTCTTTTATTGATCAGACAACCCAATCTAGAAAGATGGTTATATTTGATTTAACAAACGGAGTAACAACAGCTAACTCTTCTAGTGCCGATTACGGCAGAATGAGGATTAACCTGGTTTCAGGGTCTGAGACACAGTTTTTTGTAACAATGCTTTCGGGTACCAACGGATTCATTGAAACACCTGTCCCATCAACACCTGATCAAATAACCATTTCTGATGGTGCGTGGAGAAATTTTTCTTTCGTATTTAAAACTGATGAACAACCACCTAAAATCGATTTTTATGTAAACGGAACCTGTGTAGAAACTGATATTCCACCTTCCGCCTCCACTGGGTATGACCCCAGTAAAGCCATTGGTTTAGTTACGGGCACGATGATCGGGAATATTGGAGCACTGCGTGCGGCTCCAGACGGAGCAGCTTCAATTATGCCAGCCATAGAAGAGGGTGATGGTAAATTTTCCGGGTCCGTCGATGAATTTAGGTTCTGGAAAAATGAAAGAAATGCTGAAAATGTAGGTCGATATTGGTTCGCTAATGTAGAGGGCGGGAGCGATAAATACGACGCTAATGTGGATTTAGGAGTGTATTTTAAATTCAACGAGGGCATCACCACAACTTCTAGTGTAGACAGTGTGGTGTTGGATTATTCTGGTAGAATTTCTAACGGATCTTTTACAGGCTATATACCAGCGTGCCGAAATACGGGATCTGCTATAAATCAATTACAGATCGAGTCTGTGTCGGAGCCCGGTGATCCGATCATTAGGGTCGCCAACCCTAGATATACTAGTTCAAAATATCAGTATGAATCCACAGGCTCAATATATGATCGCACTAACTCGTCTTATTTACTAAATAATCTTCCAAATTGGGTCGTCGAGGCTGAAGAAAATAGTGAAAATGAAATTGTAGGGCTGACACAAATTATATCTGGTTATTTTGACACTTTGTATAATCAACTGACCGCCCTCAAGAAACTCAAATACAATCAATATGTCAGCGGAACCTTATCGAATTCTATAGATGAGTTCCCGTTCAATGATAGACTTGTAGATAATTATGGCATCCAGGCACCCGAGCTTTTTGAAAATGCTGATGTCCTATCTCAATTCTTTAAACGTGATGAGCAAATAAACTTTGATCAACGTTTGGTTGATATAAAGAATTCAATTTATAAAAACATCTACAATAACCTTAACTTTATTCTTAAGTCCAAGGGCAATGAAAAATCGGTAAGAAACTTTATAAGGTGCCTCGGTGTGGGAGAAGAAATTCTATCTTTCAACACCTACTCTGACAATAGAGACTATGAATTATCTAGCAGTTATAATTCTACAGTTAGTACCAAGAAGTATATTGATTTTACTGCTTTGTTAAATCAAACTGATAACGAGGCTACAGTGTATCAATACTATGATGCTGCCAACCCCAACTCTGTGGGTTTAATTAGCGGGTCTAATCTTTTGGATCAATTCGCTTTTACATTACAAAGTGAATTTGTATTCCCCAATAAGGATTTACAAGATACGCTTTCTTACAACATGCCTCAAGTAGTAACCTCCTCTTTATTTGGTTTCCATACTCCGCTTATTACAATTCCAACATCTAGTAACTTAACGTGGACCTCTGCTGCTGATGATTATGGACTTCAAGTGTATGCGATTAAGTCCCCGGCAGAATATGCCGAAGTCGTTGCCCCACGGTATAAAGTAAGAGATGCTTATTTTGTAGTAAAAAATAGGGCTGGCACAACACTGTTGACTTCTAGCGTTTATCGAAATGTTTATGATAATTCTCGCTGGGGCTTTTCCTTAAGCCTTAAACCTAAAAAATACCCATTTTCCAATGGGGTTTTGGGATCAACGGTTTCATCATATGAGCTATCTCTGGACGGCGTTAATTATGAGTCGGGCATAAAGCAGAGTGTTTTTAATATTACAACGGACTTGACATATCCAACTGGTTCAAGTACTCTGCGCTCGGCAAAAAGATTATATGTTGGCGCACATAAGACAAATTATACAGGAAGCACTTTAGAATCTACTGATGTAAAGGCTTCAAGTACAAGATTTTGGACAGACTACTTGACACAAGACAATCTATCCCTCCAAACTAAGGAAGTTGATACCTCTGGGCGTATATATCCTTCTAGGAACGCTTTTTTGTTTCAGACAGGTAGTGTTCTTAACACAAGTATGCAATCCTATATTCCCAGGATTCAAACCTTGGCACTCGATTGGGATTTTGCTGATGTAACAGGTTCGGATGGTGCCGGTATGTTTGATGTTTCAGACGCTTCATATGGTCTAAATGATGGATCATATGAGGCTGTATATCAAAAGAATCCATTCAGTAATATAAACCTACGGCAACATACGGGTCGGGGTGATGGCTTTACAGCCTTAGCCACTCCCGCTAGAAAACAATATGTGTACGCTGATAAGCTTCTGCCCCCAGACTTTACATCTACGAGTGATATGGTACAATCTTTGTCGGCTGATGATGAAGTTTTCCAAACCTTCCAGAAGCCTGTGAGTAGTTTCTTCGCCATAGAGAAGAGCATGTATCGGAGTATTTCTAATCGAATGTTAGCTTTGTTCGCTTCCATAAAAGAGTTTAATAACTTTGTTGGCGAGCCTGTAAACAAGTATCGTTTAGGGTATAAGCGCATGGAAAAAATGCGTGAGATATTTTTCCGCAAAGTCCAGAATGATATTGCTGATCTACAAAAATACCTAGATTACTACAAGTGGCTTGATACAGCGATGACTCAAATGCTCGATCAACTTATGCCAGTATCAGCGAGATACGCACCTGATGTAAGAAATGTGGTAGAAAGCCATGCCCTGGAGAGGAATAAAATTCAATATAAGGCGCCACTCTTGACAACTCCAGGATCTATGAGCAGAGTTAATGTTATTGAAGGTTCAGTGAATGGCGACCCTGAAGAAATCGGGGAACCCGGCGGCGGAGTGCTTCCGCCACAACAGCCAGCCGACCCTAGACCTGGAAATCTAGGAGGTAACGGAATTAATATTGCTCCTGGAGTCCTAGAGGGTCTAGGTCTCTCTAGGGTGGACATTAATATAAACAGGTTCCAGCAATGGATAGACAATTTTGACCCAGAAGATCTTTATTCACCTGATCTGCCTGATCTGCCTGATCTGGGTTAATAGATAATATCTTAAGAGACTAGTTACTAAATGCCAAAGAAAAAATCAAAAATAATAATATCGACTACCCCTCCTAGACCATCTCGGAGAATCGTCGGCGGATCAAATCAGCGAAGTAGCCTTCAGAAACAACTCCAGGGATCGGATGGTTGGAAATATAACCATGCCCCTCTTAACTCCAGTCAAAAAGAGAACTATGTATGGTGGAAACAATCCGCTAATTTCACAGCGCCTCCTCTATCTTCATCCATAAATCTATATAACCTCTACACTAACCAGGCTGTTCGTGGGCAGGTACAAAGAACGTTAGATTTTAAGAGAATTTCCAACTTTACGGCAGACTTTGAAAAAGATATAAAAGGCGGAAGTAATCAGCCGATCAATAAAAAGTACCACCTTGGAAACAAGATCTTTAGTTCTTTAGAAACAGAACTGGATGTTGAAGACGTAATATATCCTAATACCAAGAAGAGAGTTTCCTTTGGTGTCACTATTGACGGGCAGACCTATACCAGCGAGCAGACTGTACCGTTTAGTTTGTTTAGTTCTAGTGTTGCGAGCGGTTACCAGGCAGCCTTAACTTCATCAACGGGGTGGGTAAATATTGATTTTGCGAATCTCCATGATGACAAAGTTCAATCCTACAACGGCGAAATCCCAGCACAGGGTCCATTTACTGAGAGGTTTGTTGGCGGGATTATGGCTCGTCACAATGCGCCCCTGAGAACAGCCGAGCGAAAAGAGTCATTTAATATTGTTTTAGCCCCTTCGTCACCAGCATCTTGTATTGTTACTGTTGCGCCAGGCGTGGCGACTGAAGACTTAGATACTACAACCCTTACTGTATCCTTGGGCGGAATTTCTTACTCAGCTACATTTGATGAGACAGTCACCATCGCCTCTTCTACAAAAACAATTATAGGCATCAGTGATGCTCTAGATGAAGATTTTGTTGCTGAAGCAATTATAAACAGTCTAACCGCAGCAATTACAGGAGATAGTTTACCAATTACTACTCCCTCTACGGTGGGCGGAGAATCTAACTCTATAAATGTTGTTGGGACAACCTTTGGAACTACCGACAACGGCACTACATTTGCGGGAACCTCATTCGACCAGGGTATGTCAGCCACCAGTTTTTCCGGCGGGTCAGATATTGCTAGGACCATGAACGAGCCTGCGGTCGGAAACCCTCAGGGTAAATATTTACGTGGTCTTGGCGCAAAATCAGCGGTAAACATAGGGAACATCCAAACTTTATTTACTTCTAATAGTGTTCGAATAGTAGGAAACTATACTAAGAATTACGAAGTTCTTCAAGGTAGCAACAGAGCCGCCACAAATATGGACTTAGCGTTCAACACAGAGAACTATAATTATAGTGCCCCAAGTGCCTTTATCACAACTCCTTCCCGAAGGGCTTTGGGATTAACTGGTTCGGCGGATTACCCTGCTCCTCGTCAAAGGGCAGACGTCAGAATTAACGATACTATTTTCGTTAATAGATTCGGCGCACCAGGAGGCAGGACTACATCCAAGCAACAGTTTAGAGATGTGGCATCTGATCAGCTTGCTCCTAATAGTGCCCTGCCATTTAGAAACCTTCTTGTAAGGCTTCCATATAATAAACAACTTGGAACTCATGTTGCTTTTGGGGGCTTCGTTCCCGGCTCGCCCAACGAGGCATCGGTTTATAAAACTCAAAGAAATGAAACTCAAAGAGTCGAAATAACAGGCGTGTTACCAAACACTCACGTAACTGGTAACTTTTTCGATACTTATTATTTTACAAGACCAATACCCGCTGGTGATAGCACACAGTGGTTTATGTCTCTTTCGGGCTCTAATACCAAAACTTATAGCAACTATGTCCTAGCAGGGTCTAAATATCCTGAGAGTATTACATCTACAGTTACTTATTTTGCTGCCAATCCTTTTGGAAGTTCGTGTAAACTGGCTACCAACGGTCAATATAAATTTGCGTGGATAAATTCTGTACCCAATGTAGCACCTTGGACACAAACACGGAATTCTTATGTGCCATCTATCCAGCACTTAAGAAGGAATAATTTGTTTGAAATTCTTCCAGAAGAAGTCGATGGATACAATACCGTAGGATTCAGTCCCGATACTCAGACTCGTACTTACAGTTCTCAAACAGGGGTATCAATAAATAATTATTACTCTAGGCAATACCGAGAGCCGGTAATCACCTCACGTTATAAGCCCTTGATTCATCATATAGAGACATTTATTGGCGATGCTGAAGATACAAGTGACAATAAAATAACTCTAGATCTAGAATATAGTTATGGCAACTCGTTGATGGGTTTTGCTAACAGAAATTTAAACAAGAGATTACAGGGAAATCTTAAGTTCAATCACAACATTGTTAAGAGACCCTACGAAGTCTTGCGGGACGAGATTAATCGTGGACCATCCCCCGCTCTAAATGGCGTGAACATGATAAAAATGTTTGCCTACGGGGAGACAATCTATCCGAGGGAGGTCAATACTTATCTTTCTGGATCTAGGGCTCGACTTTCGTTCACTAATAATTATTGGAGAGATGATAACCCACCTCCAGCCGTGGTCTACGGTTACCCTAATTACACTAGCTTGTTTTATGCTCCATCTATTATTAAGGAGAATAACCCGCAGTTCCCCAGAATAGTGGGACCCTTTACAAATTCGCAGGGTTATGTTGTACAGCGAGGAGATCAACTTCCTTACAGTTTGAGTAATCCTTCTTTTTCTCAGTTCATAGGCTTCGGCTCGGCGTCTATGTGGCCTTTGGATTCATATTTGTATTCTAGTCAGATACAAACATATGCTACAAACACCTTCAGAACCGGGACTTATTCTACTCATATTGTATTGGCTGATCAGTCAACCACCGAATGTGGTGAATTAATGATGACAAGTTTTGGTACTGTTATCGACCATGCCACTGATGATGCGCCAGCTTATAACACACAGTCTTTCGCCTTCCAGACAAACGCACCCGACAAGGTATCGGCTCAATATCTCTATTGTAGACCCTTTGTAACTGGCAGTCTGGTTACTACATCTTTTAATGTGGCGGCTGCTTTCCCTGGGGGACCTGCCTTTTCTCGCCCTTCTTGGACAGCGGGCTCAGAGCGCCGCCATGTTGATGGAAAGGTAAAATACTCTTTAGACACAAGGTCTTATCCATTCTATAATAGTTATGAAGATTGGGTAGAGCAGTTAAGACTAGTGGGTAAAGCGTACACCATTGTGCCCGAGTATCGGATCAGTGAGCATATATCTACCTTTAGGGACAATCGCTCTTTGTTTACGGCAATTTCTTCTTCTCTAGAAATAACGGGAGCTAATTCTAATATCTATGACGGTACAAATTCTAGTTTTTACAATCGCTTTGCTACAACTGACAATATAGAGTTTATATCCGACTTCATGAGCTATGATAAAGGCGATGTTGATTATATCTTTAACAAGTATCCCCGACATTTGGAGTTATCGACTGATGCTTTAGTTAAATTGCTGCCTTATGAGGGCTTCTATCCAGTCAATAGAACCTTGCAGTTGGCTACACTATATTCTCAGTCATATGGTCCGCATTCACAATATTCACCCCCTTCAATAACAAGCTCTTATGGGAAGTGGCGATCTCTTCTTCGACCTTTCTTTGCTCCAGGGATTATGTACAACTCAATCAAATCCGGTATTGCTGTTGACTATCCCATTCGCCGAGCCGGCAGAAATAGACCATCATCATTGGCTTATGAGGATTCAGACGGAACCGACTGGGGTGCTATAATATATGATACAACCTACCCCGGATATAAGATTGGGCACCCACTCTTTGGATGTCTGGTGGGCGGAACTACAAGTTCCCTACCAGCGTCGGGTAATTTACCTGGTAACACCCGCCGTAATCCAAGTTCTATGGACTGGTCGGACCCAAGTGTTAATGATTTATTCTGGGCGGACAGGCTGCCCTTTGAGTCCATCCTAGCTCCTGAAGATTACTTGAGTGCGGATTTGACCACAAAGACTGGATCTTTAGCAACTGTCTTATCGGATCTTAATTACTTTATGAAACTTAACGCTACAGGATCTTTTATTCCGGGCGCTGTAGATTCTGATAACTTGTATAAAAAGGCAGTTTCTAATTTTGTTGCCAATGTTCCAGACTTTTTCTTGAGAACAAAGAATAATAAATTTGGTCATTCTGGGAAGATGACTAAGTTTGTATCTCAATTCGGCAACCCATCAAGAGGATCACAAGAAACCACCTCAGCAACTAGAAGAGTTTCGGTTGATGCTGGAGCCGCCTATATGATGGAAATAGGTCTCCTAAAAACAGATCAATTTAATTTGTATAGCAATCCTGCTGCCTTTGGTCAGGCTACCAATCCCAGTTCGCTTTTGAAGCCATGGCACATTATTCAGGCTTCTAGCTCCTGGACACCCTCTGGCTCTGATTGGCCTAAGCACCGAGGTGAATATGCTCCCTTTGCTCCCCCATATTATTATGGACCATCACTGGCTCGTATAACATTTATGCCTATCGGCGACAAAACAGAATATACTCTAGATGAAATCCTAAATAATGATCGTGGCGAAGTATTTGTAGATTACCTAAACGAAAGCGGAAGTTACTATGACATTAATTCTGGTTCGTTTGTAACCTCAGATAACGTAACAATTAGTTCAAACCAGACCCCAGCATACGGATGGAACAGAGCTTGGCTAAATCGCATGGATATCGATGCCTCAATAAATATTGGGAATGAATTCCCTGTCGGACCAGGATCGGCTTATAGGTCTTCAGATCCTAATAAGTGGACAATTATGCCGAAGTGGGAAACTCCAGTTCTTGATTTTCCCAATGTAGTGAACAACCCTGCGATGCCTTCCCAATCATTGGCATATGCTAGTGCTTCCGCAACGGTTTTTGATTTTGCTGGTCTTACAAGTGGCGTTTTGTTGACTTTGACTTCAAGCACTACATCGCTTAAATTTGAGTTTGATAATAGTACTCCTGTACCTGCCTCCGGAGCTTCGGGAACATATACCATAGGGGTTTTGGGTATATCCTCTAATGCTGAAGCAGCGCAAGCTATTTCATCCTCTATAGATTTGGCAGTTGGTCTCGGCGATATTGACGTATCACCTTTTGTCTCTGATAGTTTGTCTCCAACTGTTTTAGTGTTTGACACTGTTGGCGGATCTGCTATAAATGGGCTCTCAGCTTTTGGGAACCAGCCGGGTACAGGTGTACAGCTTGGGTTTATAAATCCCGTTACAACTTATAGCGGCGGTCAAAACGCAAGGGCTGCTACGGCGGCTTCAACAACAGTTGATTACAATTTTTCGGCTTCTATCGATACAACGGAATTCTCAAGCTCTACTCAAGGTATGTGGCACCAATATGGCACAATGCCAGATGCTGACCAGGGTGTTTATATGTACATCAAGGACATTCCAACAGGTGAACACGAAGAATATGATCTTGTAGCAACTTATAATTATCTTGGCGGCTTTGTTGGTTCCGTAGGTGCTTATACAAATGTCAGAAAAGTACCTAAGTTTGTAGTGGACTCAGGGAGGGAAGTAGCGTCGCTGGCAGATTTGTGTGGCTTCGACCCAGAGGAAGTTATTCGTAAAGGCTTTGACACAACCAAAGCAAAACGAATAGGGGAACTTGCCATGGACAATGAAAATTCTATCTCCGAAGCTATTGTGGCAATGCCATTCTACTTAGACGAAGATGGAGAAGCAAAATTAATCACTCTTCAATCATCACCTTCTGCCTTGGGTCCGAAAATTAAAGAATTTAGAAAGAGGTTTACCAAATACTCTATGCCGCCTGTTTTAGCTAAAAGTCTTCTTGGCATGGTTCCAAAAGGTTATCCATTCATCTCTGATACTGTTAATCCTTTTGGGGGCGACGAATATGATGAAATCCTAGCAGGCGAAGACATAAAACAGACGCCGGTGGTATATTTGATGGAACACATAGCTAGCTTAACCAGACAAGACTTGGCGGATATATGGCAAGGTATTATGCCCGACCTGTCTCATAAGATTAACTTTAGTTTCTCAGCTATTGATCACTATATGCCGGGTGATAACGTAGAAGAAGAATTAACCCAGTTCCCAGAGGTTTTAAAAGAACAGCTTAGTGTAAATGCTAAAATAAAAGATGGCCATCCACGATACGATCTTTTGGATATAGCGGAAAAAGCTTGTAAGCAAGGATTTTTCCCAGAGATTAGGTGGCTTGTTTTCAAGGTCAAGGAGAAAGGGTACTCCACTTACTCCCAGATGATCCAAGAAGAGGTTGACGGACCCAATGCTTTAGGGTACGATAACGCAAGGCAGTTCCTTACATTACAAGGACTCCCCGATGATCAGGTTGACAGAATATTGGGAGACAGAGAAGAATTTGCTAAAAACGCATATATCCAGAAACATTCTCTTGATAATCCAACATATAATTGGCCTTATGATTACTGCTCCTTGATTGAATCTGTGAAGCTCGACACAAAAGTAGGTTTCCGTCCGGACTTGAAAAAAGAGTACGGAGATACTTAGAGTATGCGCTTTTTTAATCAGAAAGAGGAAGTTATAAATATTGAACTAACTTCTTATGGTAGAGAAAAATTTTCCAAAGGAGAGTTTGAGCCTGTTTTTTATTCTTTCTATGACAGTGATATTTTATATGATGGAGAGTATGGCAAAATAACAGAGCGCCAAAATCAAATTACAAATCGCATTGCCAACGAGACACCTCGGCTCAAAATAAACCCTCGTTATACATCTGACCCTAGTTCTATATTCTCATTGTCTTCGGCTAATACCCGAGATACTTTTTATCAAGAGAATAGTTGGAACGCACCTTATTATCGTGTTCTAGGGAACAACGACCCCAATTCAGAATATTATCCTTCATGGAAAATTATCGTTCCATCTTTTGGCGCTGTTGGTCTTAATCCTGGAGTTGAATATCTTTCCGGCAGAACAATTCCTCAAATGAGTGCTACACTTCATTTAGATTACACTTTAAGGCGTAATCGTGAAGAAGATGCCGGCATATATGTCCTAGATGAAAACCAATCTCTTATATTGAGCATTGAGGAGTTAAACACCGTTTTTAAAGGTAACGGAAATTTTGATATTGAAGTGTTTGTATCAAGCTCGGACGAGGTAAGATCTATTCAGTTTATAAATGATGAGTTTTCCGGTGCTGAATTAATAAGTGAACAACAGGATCCTTTAACATTATTGGAGTCGATAGAGGGAACGAACTCTCGAATTATAGAAAACTTTCCAGTTTTAGACCAAACATACACAGAGTATTTTCTAGATATTACAGTAGACAGGGAGATCTTTTCTGAATTGGGCACTGCAAGTCCATCAGGAATGTACCAATCGACAACTGTTACAGATCCAGAGAGCCCTTGCGCAGATGTGATCACGGAGGATTAGGGAAGTGATTAAAAAAATCTCAAACGTCCAGATAGAGTCTATTATCTATGAAAGATTAAAGAGCGAAGACAGCGACAGTTTAAGTAATAAACTATTTGTTTCCACCTCAATCCGGGCTGCTTCATTCAACAACTTGTTGTCTAAGAAGAATTTAAGACTTTTTGTTTCGGCCGACACTGATACTATCAAAATATTGGATTACATCTCCCAGAGATATAATGAATACCTGTCTATGGACATGAGCAATTTTTCTGTTTATGATTTCAATAGGTTTCTTCAAAGAACTTTAGAATCCAAAAAAATCCCAATGAAAAGTTCAAGTCCATTTTTTCCCATGTCTACCGACATGGAAGCACGGAATCTGCTAATCACCAATGGTGTATCCTCCATGGGCGATGGATTAAGTATAACTAAGAACGTTATGATTTACGATGTTCCGCTGGAACAGGTGGCTCATGACGACGGTACAGGTTTCTATGTTATAGATCCAATTTCTTTAAGGTTGCCCGATACCACAAAGGCGTTACAAAACATCTCGTTATATGCTTTTATCTATGACACGAGGGTGCCCAATTTAAACAAGAAAGATCCAGCCGAAAACTTCTCTTTGACTACCGGGGCAACAGTGGTAAGCCGCAGCACTCCAGTTGGCAACCGAACATTGTATGTCCCTATCACGCTAGAAAAACCACTAGCAGGGATGATTGAAGCAGGGACACTGAACCGCCCTGATGCCGCCAGGCTGCGAACCATAGAAAATACTCCCGATGCGGTAGTTTTAAAAAGATATACAAACATTACTGACCGGATAAACAATGTTTTTACAGATGCTTCTTTGGTCCGCAACTATGAACTTAAAAAGTCCCTTAAGGATAAGAATTATTTTTCCGACCTCTGGCTAGCACGAGGTCACGATGAGTCTCACAAGTTAGTATTTGGTTTTGATTTGCGCTCCTATCTTTCTGATAACGCAATTTTTCCTTTTGTGTTTAAAAGCGACAGGCTCTCTAACGCAGCAATTCAAGGTACCGACCCTTTATCTGTGGATCAACTCTCTAGGGTTTTATCTACCAGTGTTCACCGAAGATACATTGAATCATCGGCAATGATAACAAATAACACAGTAACCACTGCCAGAACCAAAAATAAAACACAGGACCTTGTGTATCCAGAGGTCCCCGTCTTGAATGTCAAGAGGGTAAGTATTGGAATTCCCAATCTCAGTGCTGGGAGTCAAATTGAATTTTATGAGGCATATGATAATTTTGACACCTCGCAGGCAAGATCTAATCAGATTAGTGGTGACGTCGCTTATTCCACCACCTGTGTGATATACGACAATTCCCCTTTGTTGGTTCGGAACATCTCCTTCACGCTATCTTCGTATAGCCAGATAATCAGAACTATTGTTGAAAGACTTACTTATCTAGAAGTTCGGTCCGGAGAAATTTCATCCACTGAAATCACCATTGGAAACACTAAATTCACAGTAAGAGACGCAATTATGCGTATAGTCACGGATTATCAGGATATAATAAATGCGATAAATCCGGATCTTCAAACGGACGAGTTGGTAAAATATTACGATGAGGTACTAACGCCCGGAAATACAAATTTAGCTTTGATAGACATTGAAAAGGTTGAAGGTCTTTTAAATATAGGCATCCACTTCATTCATCAACAGTTAGAGAGGCTTTTTCCCAATGACCCCCTCGGTCGCCGAGATAATAATACTTTGGCTAGTCTAAAGGCGAACTTTTCTAAATCGGTACAAAGACCTATATCCCAAGTGACTCACTCATATCCTAAATCATACAGTGTGGGAACTAATGTTAATTTTGGGATGGATTACATATTCCAGAAAGACAATACAGATGGTATCAACATCTTGACAGTAGATGCTTACACCTCTCGCCGCCAAGAAGAGTTCAAAAAATACTTCTCCTCCGGCACCGAGGAACAAACTTCGGACCCTGCTGGAACTTATGAGAACCCTTCCTATGCTTACATGAGTCCAAAATTACTAGTTACTCCTAACAGACCAGCTATGAATCAGGCGAAAACGAGTACCAATGGTGTGGCAGTTAATTATGACTACAACAGATACGTCCAGCTTTTCAATGATTTAATAGAAGTAAAGGAGAGAATTAAAGATATTGGAGAAAGAGCCCCTTATTTATCCGCACTAGGAAGTGATCAAAATATTCCTAACAAATCATACTCTTCAGTACTTGACACACTAAACAAAAAATTTAGTTTAACAATAGGTGTGGATCCCGAGCCACAGTTTACGCCTCCACGAGTAGAAAAGAGTGACCCAAAGACTACTATTTATAATGCTGACGATAACACTTCCTGCGACGTCGGTAATCGCTTGGGTCTTATTGCTGCGGTCATCGGAGGCGAGAGCACCACCAGTGAGAGCACAAAGGGTTATCTTGAGGAGGTGGACAAAAAGATTAAAGACACAGATTCATCGTCTCTGTCTGGATCTCTTGATAAAAATGCCGCCCTGGAGGACGCTAAGGACCGTGCTATCAAATTGCCGTTTCTTTTATTCGGAGAGATGTCTGTTGGCAGTTCTCTAGTAAATTCTCGAACTCATTTGGAAAATGTATATAACTCAATGACAGAGTTAAAAAACCTTCTTAACCTAACAAGTCAAAACGTGGCACAGTCAATTGAAGGTGAGTCATTAAACTCTCTACCCAATCAATTGAAAAGCATGATTGTCGTTTCCACAGACTCTGGCATCGCAACATTAAGTTCGGGTGACGGATCCGTACAGTATCAAGCCTGCCGACCTGTTGTGATGGATGGTGAAAAAGGAGAATCTTCTGAATTGGTCAGTGTTTTCAACAACAACCAAGATGTGCCCCCATACCCTTTGGTTGAGGATCCTATGAGGTCGTATGCTAAATTTCTTACCTTTTGGATGAACTATCGCCAGATTGCGGTTATCGAATATTTAGATAATTTTGGAAACCTTAAAATTACACCAGGAATAAATACACAAGTCAACAATAAGCTTAAATTAGATGAGTGGGCTCCCTTGACGCCAAAGGTTATAGACCTGATAACCAGGGCTGACAGGTCTATACTTTGTCGTGCTCGGACAATGGAGCCTGTAGATTACCTTGACTTGTTTAAAAGTGATCTGTCTCCGCAAGAGAGAGAATCATTGGTTAGACTTTTTGACACCAAAGAAGAGATAAATCTTCCTGCTTATAATAAGTATTTCTATATAAAGTAGAGTAATATATAATGACGCTGCCACCATTCATACCACCCCCACCCCCAGAGATTAATCCCAATGCGGGTTTGGGAAACAGAAACATAGACCTTCAGCCCGAAGGAATTCAACCACCTGCGGGTATTGATAACTACCAGCCTATTCTAGATGGTAACGCTGGCAGGGGGGTAGATTTTGGCGTTCCTGGCTACCGACCTCCTATTCCTCCACCCATGGATGTTGGCGATAATAACCCGCAGGCTGATGGCGAAGTATTCCCGATGCCCCCTACACGTATTGATCCCGGTGCCATCCTTCCTCCTGGCTATACCAATACTAATAGGGCTCGCACTGACAAGAGGCGAAAAATCACAGTTTCTCGCAATCAACTAGACCCCCTGTCTGAGTGGTATTTTTCTAAGGTAAAATATGGCAACAAGGACGGTATTCGGATGGTATTACCTACAGAAACCGACCATAGTCTCAAGCTTATTAACCGTGAGACGGTTCAACCTAACTTTCAATGGTCTATAGCTCCTATTCGAGGAGTAGCTTCGCCTCCACGACAAACGACACCCGATAGTCTTATCCAGTTTCTAGAGGCTATTGATCCCACTCCAATTTTGAGAGAAGAACATTATAGGAGCTTGTACAACCAGGGCAACCCCTATATTTCAGTAAACAAACCTATCGAGGGGTCTTCCGAAAGTTATCGAAGTATGCCCGCCGAGATGCTAGAGGCAGTCCTTACGACTTCAGATAGGATCCTGTCCGTATTCAGTATGTTTAATCTAAACGGCGACCCTCTCCCGCTCCAGGAAGATTTGGAGGCAATGGCAGTTAGATTGGTTGAGGTAAGAAATTTTCCTTTAGTTTCTGTGGAAGACCCTGAGGTAGAATCCTTTTTTAGAATAGCAGAAATTCTCGGCACTGGAATATCATTTGGACAAGGAGATTTTACTGCTGACATCATTGATTATCGACAAGGGGTACGAAGAAGGGTAGTAGATGACCGCCAAGATATCACGTTATTTACTATCATTACAGAAATGCTCATGATGATTGCCACCAACCAAGACGTCACTGAGGGTGAAAAACGCTTGTGTAGATACATTGTCTCTGAAGCAATGCGCCCCGTAGTCAGTTCATTTCATCTTGTGAATCTTTTCAAAGACAACCCATCACATGATGGACTTCAGCGGTATGTGGAGATAGACACTCCTTATATAACAACCCGAGCAACAAACAATTTCCTAAAGGATGATGTTAGCCCAAACTTTACAGCTAAAATTATGAGCGATTATAATTTTTATGCTGAAAATTATGAAAAGCTACAAGATGCCTTTTCCATACTGGAGTTGCCTAACACATATGTCAGGCAGAATTATATAGATCTCCAAACCATTAGGGAGCGTGATTCTTTAACCCAACAAAAGTATCAAGAGATGGAAGACTTGATAACTTTGAATGGGGCATATAATAACCAGGGACAACAACCGGGCGAGATTTATTACAATCGATACGCTAAAGCTTTGGCTGCCGCAGAAGACACTTCTCCTCTACAAGAGAAGCATACCTCAATTATTTTCGAATCGCATAAAGTTCGTGATACAAAAGCTTTTTCTCACCGCCCGCCAATGGCGCTCGGCATACAATATTATAGAAATGGTGACACTCAGATAAATAATCTTCTAGACGAATTAGAAGTTAGAGAGTTCCGGAATACCATGTTTGAAAACATCTCCCGCCAGTCCTCTGACGTTGACATGGTTCCAACTAGGTATGCTACTGAATATTTAACAAGAGGTGCTCTTAGTCTATATGAGGCGGAAAGCGATTTCTTACTCTCGCCTCTCAAGGAATTCAATTTTGTTGATCTTATAGATCCTATCTCTTCACAACAGATCGACGAGCCCCAGTCTCTTATTGTTGGTGAAGATTCTTATTTGACAAATGAAGATTTACTTGGGGTCATAGAAGATGGTATTCATTCTATAGCGCAGCAAAAGGCCCGCCAAAGTCCGCTCAATATATTAAATGCGGTAGATTCTGATAGTGTTGTGCTAGGTCATCGCATAGCTAAAAAGCAAGCTGGATCTTTAGTACAGGACTTTTATATTGCTAACCACATTGAGTCAAGAAGCAACATTTACGTAGACTCTCAGATCCACTATGGGGATGAGTATTCCTACGAGTTGTTTGAGTATAGGTTGGTATATGGCACAAAGTACAAATTTAATGCTGTAGCTGCTAACTCAATAGGCACTAGATCAACTGTTCCCCTGTGGGTTTTCGAATATTATTTGGGCATCAGAACCAGGCTGACGCAAAGACAGATTCTAGAGCAGAAGCCAAATATATACTTCAGTTGTTTTCTGGAACCAACTGCTGATTATAGTGTAGTAGAGGTGCCAATTTATTCTCCAGATTATATACCTCAGAATTTTAATAATGCGTCATCGACCGCTCGTCCAAACCGCCGCTTTGATTTAACCCCTGGAGGACTGGGAGGAATAGGTGGACTAGGAGGCATACCCCCCGCTCTTCGAAGAGAGCCGTTGCCGGAGTCGATTGTGTATCCTGTGGGCAAAGTGTTGGACTATCCTCCCACACCACCAATCCTAAGTGTGTTCCCGCTTGTGGGTAACTCAAGTCAAGTCAAGGTAAATGCCAACCTACAGACCGGAGCTTTATTGGGTGACCAGGCTGCCGAAGTTGTTAGCATTGGTGATGGATCTGAACGATTTAATACTTTGAAGGAATATCAAGACAACTTTAAGAATTTCTTTTTGCCTCCTGGAATTTTAGAATTTAGAAACGAGGGAATAGCAGAAATAAGAAATATTATATTGTATCGAACAACAGATATTAATCTAAATGTAGAGACATACAACGAGATTTATGCCTCTTTTGATCCTGTAATAAACCCATCATCTTTGGTGAGAGCCTATTCGGATAAGGGTTTGGGCGGTGATCTGCCCGTGACAACGGTAAGCTCTTACGATTTGTTAGAAAACATCTCTCCCAATACAAATTATTATTATACCTGTGTTGTTGAAGATGTACATGGAAATGTATCTAACCCCAGCATCATCTACAGGATTCGACTCGTGGTGGACAAGGGGCTTATCATTCCAGAGGTTGATACGGTCTTGCCTTTAGGTATGGTATCACAAGATCCCACAAAGAAATTGACTCAGTATCTGAGAATCAAAGCTGCCGACATTCAATCACTACCTGTAGTTACAACTTCTGGTGACCAGGCTGAAAGCGAACGCAGTCTTGGAAAGTTCTTAGATAATTCGATCGAAGACCAAAGTTATATTGTAAGGTTAACGTCAAAGGACACTGGCAGGAAATTTGATATCAAGCTGAATTTTGTTGTGAGAGTGAACGGCGAACCAATCAATGGGTGAACATAAAAAAACAAAATTGAATAATACGAACTATTTAATAGGAACTGATAATAGAGAAAAGTTCGTTAAGAGGAAATGTTATGGCTTTTTTAGATAATAGTGGTGATATCATACTGGATGCAGTATTGACTGATGAAGGTCGCCGTCGTTTAGCAATGGGCGACGGAAGCTTTCGGATCACCAAGTTTGCGCTAGGTGACGACGAGATAGACTATTCTTTATATCAGGTCGCTCCACCTAGTGGTTCGGGATATCAGGACACTAGAATTCTTCAGTTGCCCGTATTTGAGGCTTTCACCAATAATACAACATCGCTTAAGAACAGGGTTTTGTCTTATGACAACACTAGTCTTCTGTATCTGCCAGTAATTAAACTAAACACTTTACTTCCAGGCGGTCCAACCGCTACAGGCGCCACCGCCCCCGTCGGAGGTTATTATGTAACTGTGGACGAGGCTACCAAAGTACAGGTTAGGGATGCTGATACAAACGCAGCATCCAGCGGCGGCTTCCGTTTTGCTGGTGGCGGAGAATTAAGTATCGCCCAGACTCGCTTGGTCTTCGACCAAGGTGTAGATAATCAAGCTCTAAGTCTTTCTTATCTCGGCGGTCCCCAGGGAGATAGAGAGTCTCAATCCATGTTTGAGTCAGCTTATTTGGTTGAGGTAGATAGCCGTTTGTTGGGTTTGACTACCCCTGCCAATCTACAAGTTGCGCAACCTTCGTTCATTGACGACGATAATGTTTCTACATACTATTTTGGTTTAAATTCCGATCCTGGTTATTTTGCTGCTCAGCTTGGCGGTGTACCCGGCGGACAAGCCCAGCCAGCATTTGAAATCGTACAGAATCCAACCAGATCGGAAAATTCAGCTATTGGTCCTACTAACACTACGGGTCGTTTAGGGTCAAGACTAGTCTTTGGTCTTAAATCATCGCTCACTCTTCAAAATAGTGATGACTTGTTTACTCGCCTTGGCGGATCAGAGACAATCGTTATTAATGGCTCCTCCGCCGTGTATAAGACGATTAATACTGTGATTAGACTCACAGGTTTCAGCACTGGATATCGTGTTGAAATACCAATTAAACTTTTGAAAGTATAGGACGTAGAATATGGCAACCAGTTTTAAAGCACTTACTAATAATGATATGACTCGTGCTCGCACTAAGTTACACGAGGCTATTCCTCTAACTGGGACGATTCTCTCCGGAACCTACGGGGTTTTTGGCGCAGAGAATAACATTAAAAACTATACTCATGGCATGTTCCAGAGTGTTTATGATTATCCGTATCTCAGTTCCTCCGCTAACCATATTATTGATCTTACAGCTTGTTGGGCTACAGACTCATCATTGTCCGCATCCTCAAACGTTCTTTTGCGCAATAAAAAGAATGATGTATATAATGAAATGTGTCAAATGTTGAGTGGATATGATTCAACAGGAAGCATCAATAAATTAGACGTGAGTGGCGCTTTTGCTGCTACTAGCTCTATTGATAAGATGGACGAGGTTGTCGTATTTAACTTTGCTCGCCTATTAACAAAAGATGAGATTCAAAAGCAAGCAAACACAGGCTTTAGTATGCAGATTGGGGTAAACTCCGCATATGCCACGCCAATGTCTAAGATGATGACAGTGTATGATCGTGATGGTATTAATGCCAAGACGAACTCTCCTGCTGGCGAATTTAACATTTTGTATGCCACCAGTAGTGAAGGTTCGGGTCGAGCCGACAACCGCCCCTGTGGTCTACTCTTTTATCAGGCGGGCGTAGCTATCTTGACATCTTCTGTATTCAAGGCAGACTTTGTTGATAGTTGTGCTATGGACGCTGCCGGACAAACAGTAGATCAATTGTTTGTTAGTGGTGCTATTAGTTCTTCGTGTGATGCCCTTCGTCACAGAATTGACAACATTAGCTTTAACAACACCACTGAACTTAATTCTACTATTTATTTCTGCCGAGCAAATAACAACGAGTTTAATTACAGTAGTAACCCCACTTATTTGACTTCCAGTCAGATTCGGGTAAAGCAAGTCGCTACAGACAACCCAGTATCATATGTAACAACTGTTGGTCTTTACAGTGAAGACAATGCCTTGTTGGCTGTTGCTAAAGTAAGCGAGCCAATTAAGAAGACACCAGCAGAAGAATACACGCTACGGGTAAGATTAGACTACTAGTAGGGAGGTTAAAGTGCCCTACCTCCATCGTTTTGGTCCTGATGACATTTTTATAAATCGAATGGTTACTCGTCCGAAGTTTGACTTCGTGATGTATAATGGTTCGGCTTATATTAACAATGACGGTGATAATCTAGGACAAAACATCATCACAGGTACAGTTAACTTGTACGAATACAATGTTGATCGTAATGGCACCGCTCAAGGACTAATATACCCTTATGTTACAAGAGATACAGGATTAGTTTTCAGAACCAATAAACTTACAGAAGATCAGTATAGAGAGTTGCACCCGGACATTAAAGTGATTACTGGGTCCTATCCTTTGACATCTTCCATAAGTCGTCAATACTTCTCACCTCACGTTTATCCCTTTCCGGATGGAACATCTGCCGCTATAGACTCCTATGTGGCTGATAGAAAAGAGCTTATAGCATTACAGAACACGATGAATTATTATCGATACATGAGCGATAAATATCATTATGTCAATAGCTATGTGTCTGGGACGGTTAATATGCTACAAATCCCTACAGCGATCTTCGGTGAGCAAATCAAAAAGGGTACTGTAAATCTTAAGTTTTATTATACCGGATCTCTAATAGATGAAGCAAGAGATCTAAAGCAGAACGGCGAACTTGTTTCCACAATGGGTAGTACCAGTGGATCCACGGTCGGGGTAGTCCTGTATAACGAGGGATTTGTCCTCTTAACTTCTTCAGCGGATATAAGCAGTAATGCTGACAAGTATACTACCGGCGCAGCCCTTTATAATGCGAGTTGGCAATATTTTGGAGCATCCGCCACGGGCTTAGCAACTGCTAGTCTATTTTCTATTAGTTTTGAGGGAACTCAGAAGGTCCCTTCCATGACCTGTTTCGCCACCGCTCAACCGGGAGACTTGAATAATTCTCAAAATCCTACTTGGATATCTTCTTCTGATTCTAACTGGAGAGACATAACATCCGTTGATACGTCTGGTTACATCGAGCCAGACAAGACAAAGATTAAAAACACTATTCATAGCCAATATTGTAATTACGAAGAAGAATTCCAGAAACAAACATATATCAGCCGCATTGGCATTTTTGATAAAGATAAAAATCTTATTGGGATTGCCACCTTGGCAAACCCTGTCCAGAAAAAAGAAGCAGACAATTATACATTTAAACTAAAGCTAGACATGTAGTATACTGTCCTGGATGATACTAGGACTAGACATATCTACCACTATTGTTGGAATTGCTCTTATTGACGCTGAGGGTAAGCTAATAGTCAGCGATCACTGGGACATCTCCAAGCAGGAGACTTTGTTCGAGAAAGCTGAAATGGTCGGCTCGCTTCTATGGGAACTAAAAACAGAACATAAGATTGAGAAGGTTTTCATAGAGACTGCCCTCAAAAAGTTCTTCCCAGGTAAGTCCAGAGCAGACACCATCATAAAACTAGCCAAGTTTAACGGGATTGTTTCCTGGCTTTGCTTTGATACTTTTGGCGAAGCTCCTACATTCATCAATGTGAATACCGCTAGGACACTTTACGGCTTATCTTTCCCACGAGGAACGAAAGGACCACAAAGAAAGAAAATGGTTATCGAGGCAGTAAAGGAAAGAGAGAAAACGGCCTTTACTTTTGAGATGGCTCGTGGCGGTAAGAACTATAAGAAGGGAACTGATGACCGGGCTGATGCTGTAGTTATTGCCAGGGCAGGTGAGTTTCTTCTAAAGAATGAGGATAATAAAGGATATTTGACCGATAAGATTACATTAATGGATTGACAAACTATTTATTTTATGCGCCTAACACAAAATATTATCCGTAAAATGATTAAAGAAGCCCTCGATGCCCAAGAGCGTGAGGATAAAATTAATTCAATCGTGCGCCTTCTAGCTAACCTAGAGGAAGCTGATCTCAACTATATCATGACCACGGTTAGAAATGAGATGGACAACCAAGAGGATCTAGGCGAGAAGCTTGACAAAGACGCAAAAGCTGGCGAGTACGTCAAAGACTTTCAAGATTCGGATGCCCCACACTTTAAGGGCAAGTCAAAAAAGAAAAAGCAACAGATGGCAGTAGCTGCCTATCTTGACGCCCAAGACGACAAGTAAGAAATTACTTGACCTAAGCAAAACCTATGCTATTATAATGTTGAAGGGAGGTGCTCCTATGAGTTACCAAGTCTTTAGCGATATGGATGGTGTCCTCGTCAATTTCGAGGG
>TARA_R110002110_G_scaffold5182_14_pt1 | contig 28261 bp, 29 predicted proteins | sample TARA_R110002110 | Tara Oceans TARA_R110002110 (sample SAMEA4397330) | marine metagenome | biome: Polar Biome; feature: [SRF] surface water layer (ENVO:00010504); material: water (ENVO:00002006), including particulate matter (ENVO:01000060) such as... | depth 5 m
CACCGGCCTGATCTGGGCAGTGCTGATTGGCTGGATAGGTTTCAACGAGATGCCCGACCTTTGGTTCGCCGTGGGCAGTGCCATGATTGTCGTACCACTGTTTCTGGTGGGGTTGCGTTCGTGTCATCTGAGCCATCGAGTGCTTAAAGCTTACCCAGCCAATTGTTGAGGGGGTTCTGCCTCGTCCTTGAATTCCGGGGGGTAACGTTGGCTGCTCATGACAATTCCTCCTATGCTCTAATCTGGACTTCCCCCGATACGCATGACACACCCCAGCCTCAAACGGAGGCCATTTCAAAGGCCTCTGGGCTGACGCCTCCCAGGTGGGTATGACGTCGAACTCGGTTGTAAAACACTTCGATGTAGTCGAACACATCCGCCTTGGCCAGGTCACGGGTTTTGTAGATCCGCTTTCGAATGCGTTCTTTTTTCAGGCTGCTGAAGAAGGATTCCGCCACCGCATTGACGCTCCTATGTCAAATTCTGTCCCGTAAATTTCCCAGATCCCGGATTATCAGCGGGGCGCACTCAACCGATCAGCGCAACACCTCCGCTAGTTTATCGGTCGGTGTGAGAAAACCGAGCGTTTTTCTGGGTCGATTGTTTAGTTTTGCTGCGAACTGATCTAGGTCATTTTGTGAATAACCGGACAATCCTCTCCCCTTCGAAAAGTACTGTCTGAGAAGACCGTTGGTATTCTCATTCGTACCCCGCTGCCAAGGGCTCTGCGGATCACAGAAATACACAGCCATCTTTGTTGCCATTGAGAACGTCCGATGGCCTATCATTTCTGTACCGCGATCCCAAGTCAGGCTCTGCTGAAGTAAGGTCGGCAGCTCACCCATCTGGCGGGTCAATGCTCCAATAACAGATTTGGCTTCTTTACCGTCCACTTTCACCAAAACCGTAAAGCGTGTCTGTCGCTCAATAACAGTGGCAATATAGCTATTGTTGGCACCGCAGATCAGATCTCCCTCCCAGTGACCAGGCACCGCTCGGTCTTCAACGTACGCCGGGCGCTCACTGATAGGCACGCCGTCGATAATTCTGCGCCTGTAGCCCGATTGATGCTTTCTTGAGTGCCGGAATTTCCGCCCCGTTCTCAAATGTTTTCGGAGTTCTTTCTTAAATAGCCCTCGCGTTTGGATGAACAGGCTTCTATAAATCGTTTCGTGGGATACCTGCATCGCCTTATCGCTCGCATGATTCAGCTTTAGCCAGCCCGCGATTTGTTCTGGAGACCAGTCCTCTGAGAGCTTCTCGGCAACCAACTTCCGAAGCTTATTATTGCCTGCCAAAAGACAGATCTTTGGCCTTAGGGTACGCTTGCAGGCAGCAAGGTCAGCATCAGCAGCCCGATACCGGCGAGGACCTCCGTTCCTTTCAATTTCTCGGCTGATCGTTGAGGGACTTCGATCCAGGCTTACGGCAATTGAGCGTATTGAGGCGTCAGCCGCCAATCCTCTGGAGATTTCCTCTCGTTCTCCGATAGACAGTGAGGATAACCGCCTCACCCGAATTCTAGGCTCAATGCCTCCATGATAGCGAAGATAGGAAAATACAGTGGCAGATGGCTTTTCGATGATCCTACAAATGACGCTCATGGGGCTACCGTTCCTCCATTCATGCCAAATTATAGCCTTCCGCTCAGCATCCATTCGGTTTTGTGCCTGCATCACCATTACTCCCAATTGAAACGGAGATTAAAGATGTTGCGTTGACCGGTTGAGTGCGCCGCGGCCCTTTTTAGGTTATCTCGCTCTTCTTCAATCCGGCACATTTGGGCACGCAGCCGGAGAATCTCACTTTTGGCTTCGACCAATTCGGCAGCCTGTTCGTCAGACTTATCCGGCTTCACCGCCTTAACCCATTTGTAGAGGCTGTGAGCCGAGACTCCCAACCTTTGCGACACTTCGGCGACGGTATAGCCCCGCTTCAGTACCTGCCGGACCGCTTCGTCTTTGAATTCTGGGGGATAACGTTGGCGGCTCATGACAGTTTCTCCTATGCTTCAATCATAGGCTAGAAGTGTTTATTGGACCGGGGTAAGTCCGGTTGAGGCTGAGGAGTGTCACGCTTAGCGGGGGAAGTCCACTTTTAAAGAGAAGCCAGTAAAGCAAGCCACTTGTTTATAAAGGGAGTTTAAACAATGTCAAAACCTAAGCTAATTATCGTTCACGGGATGGGGCAGCATTCCGCTGACTCATTCAAAAAGGAATTTATAGATGGCTGTAGATGGGCGTTCGATCTCTACCCAGGATTTTTCGGTAAAACGCCGGAAGAATACGCTGAAATTATACCAGTCGCCTACAACGATATTTTTGATGAACACCGGGAACGAATGGCCAATCGCGCCACGCCAATTACTGAAAGATTGCAAGCGATTCCAGGTATGAGCGGAAATTCTCTGACGGAAGCAGTAAGTGCACTGACGGAAATTGAGTCAGAAGTTAATGACGATGAATTTTTTAAAACACATTGGCTTGATGTTCTATTTTATCGCTTTACCACTCTCGGTGAAGTTGCGCGCATTAGGCTAGGAGAGAAAATTTCTCATGAAGTCGGGGTTGTTAATGGTGGAGGTAAGCGCGTGCATGTTCTCGGGCATTCCCTAGGCACCACTGTTGTTCATGACTGCCTAGCCAAGCTTTATGACGACGATTATGTGCTCGGAAACTCTGACAACCTCAGCGATGTAATGCACAAGCTGGGAAGTGTACATATGGTTGCCAATACTAGTCGAGTTCTTCAGTCTTTCGTAAATGTTAATGAATCCTTGGTAAAGCCTGGGCCTGGTGGTTGCACCTTCTACTATCGAGAATATCGACATACTTTGGATCCTATAACATGGCCAAAATCATTTAATCCAACGGATAACGGAAGATGGATATCCAACGATAGTTGGTATTTCAAACGTTATGAGCTTGTCAGACCTTCGTCTATTACCAATGAGCATGGCAATACCCACAATATTCAACACTACTTAGCCAATCCGTTGGTGCATCAACAAATATTTAAAAAGATTTTTGATATCGAGTTGACTGACGATCAAAAGAAGGAGGGCCATGATAAGTACGTGGGGTTGACCTTAGGGGACGTTGCCGATGATCTGCATGATGCTCTTGAGGATCTAAAAGAAATTAATATCGAAAATATAACGGGACTAATTGAATCTGCAAAAGCACTCAAGGACTTCGTTGAGAAGTTAGGAGGCGAATACAATGTTTGATTCCCGTTTATTGACGGCCTTAATTTCATCATGCTTTCTTTTGTTCGCATCCGCTTTAATGGCTGATGATATTGATCAAAGAACTAGCCCATTAACAGCCTTGGACTGGCTCAATAAGGACAAAGATCTACAGGGCTGGTGTGAACAATATACTCTTGTAGCTGATGCAAATATTTTTACCGATACACTCAAAAAGGCTAAGAAAATAAGAATTGACTATTGCAACAAGGAATTTTCTAGTTCTACTGAAATTCAGATACGAATTATCAACCTGATTGGCGATTTGGATATATTATTTCCAGTAAGCAATATTCACTTACAGATGCATTCTAAAGAGACGTCTCGTGCTAGCTCAACTGGTGAGGTTGCTCAGTTTGAAGTTCTAGACGATCCTTTGCTAGCTATTTCGTTGGATCATGGTTCAGTCTATAGAATCGAAAACGCTTTATTAATTGAGTGCGATGATGCAGCGAAAGAAAATTCGTCCAATATGGATTGTCAATCCGCTTTAAAAGAGTTTGAGACCATTTATAACTTCGCTCAAAGAACATATGCTCAACCTCTGGCTATTGAATTGTCCAAACGACTCGGTTTTCTAGAACAAAGATGGGACGACTTTTACAACAAATCCAAGTCACAAACTCTTGGGGAAATGACGATAAACGGGTGGTTTTTTAAAAAAGAAAATAAGGAGCATGAATTCGCTGAGCCACCTAACTGGCAACTTGTATTTATGCATCCCACTATCGTCGTTGAAAATGTTGCTGGCGCGATTGATGGGGATCAACTTAAAGAGGCAATCATGATTGAGGCGATTGGCGCTGATTGGTGGCAACAGGATAAGTGGTTTCTACCCTCAGGAGGAGCATTAATCGCGACCTATTCCGACCGTGCAGATGTTGATGATTGGGGTTACGGAATTGCTTTTAATTTCAACAGTAAGTTTACTCTGGGTGCTTCTAATCACGACGGTGATGTCGGGATTTTAATAACGATTGACTTTCTAAAGTTGATACAAGATAAGGCCAGTATAATTGACAGTTACCGCGAATCAGTGGATTTCTAATTAAAGATAAAGAGCGCATACACACCGACAGAAAAAAGTGTCGCTCGTTCCTCGCTATGCTTTAGGCCGTCGGTGATGCGTAGCGTTAATCGCCTGGGAAACGTCGATCACATTAGACAGCAGGATTAGCAAATGTCGCTCTGGGAATGGTTCATTTTTTTAGTGGTTGGCTTGGCCGTCTTTTTTATCTGCCTCTGGCCACTGGTTCATGTGAACCGCCTCGGGTTTTATAGACACCTCCAGGCCTTATACTAGAGGCCTCGGTGTTCAAGTTAATGAATATGAGGCAGCAAGACGGAGGGAAGCTGACGGGCGCTTTTCAAAAACCAAAAAAGGCCACTTTGGAATGGCGCTCAGGTAGGAAGGCAGCATTTTTGAGTCGAAGCAATTGTAGGCTATTTACTATGTTTTTTGTTCATGGCAACTCCTCCTATGCTCTAATCGTAGTCTAAGAATATCCAGTACATGGAGGTAAGTATACTGAATGGAAATAGTGCCTGAATTTTCGGGTTTTGCGGGCTTAATTCAAGACTAGCAAAAATCATCGGTTGTTCAGACCTTCCTCAGGAGTTGGATCTCTTGAATCTTCAAGGAGAGAACGTCATGAAACTTGCTCTTTTCTTTGCCTTCCTAATTACTTCTGTGAACGGCTTCGCACAGCAAGCACCGGAAGCACCGCGCCCAGTCGGTCAATATCCGGGAGCAGCGCCACAAGAGCCCCTTCCGCTCATTGGACCTGCCGTCGGGCCACAACTCAGTGGCGCAGAACTATTTAAGTTGCTTAGAACGCAGACAGCGGCAATACAGGCTCTATCAAGCAAGCTTGATTCGCTTGAGGAACGGATTCGCAAAATCGAAGAGGGGCCGCGCTAATGGCAACGAATACCGAAGCAGAGATGTCTGCATTAAATATGGCGCAAAAAGCCTTAGACGAAGCCCAAGCCTCATCCTCCGCCTGGGTTCAACCTTGGTCGCCAGAGCTTGTGCAGTTTCTGGCCATCAGTGTCTTGGGATTTTCTTGTGTCGCGTTAGTCATGGCTACGGTGCTGCTTTGGCGTTCTGGCGCACCACCCCATCAGGTGCTTCAAGTTTTTGGCGTAATTACTATTCTTGCATTCTCGGCATTACTGCTTGTCGTAGGATACAACAATGAACAGCTTACCCCGATCGTAGGCCTGTTTGGCGCGATCGCCGGATATCTGCTCGGAAAAGACTCAAAACCAACCAAAGATGAATAGAAGATCCAAGCAGGCGTTGCATCCCAGATGACCGTCTCTACTGATAGGCATGCACCGATTTTAGGGATGGTTACACTGCATTTGAGGGGGAAATTGATTGCAACAATTAGAGAGATTCCATTCGGCACGGGAATTTTTAGGACCAATTTGAGGCAAGCGCCTGTAATTAGTTCAGGTCTCAGGCAAGCGCGACTTGATGTCGACGAGTGCCTTGACAGACGACGACCGTCAGGTAGATGCAAATCAAGTGACCAGTGCGGAATATACCGGGCTGATCTGGGCTGTGGGTATCGGCTGGATCTGATTTAACGAGGTACCGGACTGGTGGTTCCTGGTGGGCAGTATGATGGTTGTGGTGCCGTTGGTGCTGATTGGCCTGAATCAACGGCGCAAATCACCACCGAGAGGGTTCAATCCCGCTACCCGGGAGGAACACCAAGCGGCTACCGCCGAAACCTGACGCAACCGGGGAGGAAGCACCCTCCGAAACTGTGCGGAGCCAGGGATGGCGGAGCCAAGCGTACACGGACGTATTCACAGCGTGTTTCGGAGGGTGCTTCCTCCCCGGTTGCTATCCTGAAGCTACAGGTGTAGCTCAGGAGTCTGCCTTTAAGAATGCCTCTATAGAAAACGTGTGCGAACACTCATCACCCAGTGCACGCAAAGACTCTGCAAGTCTCAACAGATATTCAGAGTTGGGACCGCTAGGGCCAACAGCTGCAGCAATCTGACGGGCAATCTCGGCTTCAGGAGCATCACCAAGGAACGCTTCGTTATCCTCAGTAGCAATATAAACCAGCCCCTCACCATGACTGCCGTTATCGAACGTCAGGGTTGTGGTGAATCGCAGGTAGCCATTCTTCTCCCGCACATCCAAATGCTCGAATACTTTCGGTGAAACCCGAAACGCCATGCCTTTGCACTTGGCCCCGGGCTGCTCAATCAATGTCACCACTCGGCCCGGCGCTTCCGGAGTACCCCGGTGATCGTGGGATCCCTGCCAGAATCGACGTGCCCAGCCCTGGATAGAAGCGGGGCGTTGTTCGAGGAACGGGAAATCCACTTTGTAGATCAACGAGCCATAACCAAACAACCAGATCGAGTCGATACCGGAGAAATCCTGTCGGTTTCGGTTGTGCTCTGTGGTGTCGGTGGACATCGCGCCTCCTTAAGCTCCTATTAGACCCGTGCTGGCGATAAAGCCAGTGATGCCTGTCAGAACAATTTCCGCTGCCATGGCCGAGAGTACCAGGCCGCTGATTTTGGAGAGGATGTTGAGGCCGGTTTTACCCAGGGCCTTTTCCAGATACCCGGACAGATGCAGCAATATACCCAGAATCAGCAGACCAGATAGCAACCCCAGCAGGCCTCCGGCAACTTCGGGTACCTTCTTGAGCTCAGCACCGTAAACCAGAATAGCACCAATGGTGGCAGGGCCGATCATTACCGGGACTGCCAATGGCACCACAGCGATGTCATCGCGCTCTTCCTCCGGCAGGCCGGTGGCGTGGTTGCGGGTGCCGCTGGTGACAAGGCTGATGGCGGTCAGAAACAGCAGCGTGCCGGCACCAATGCGGAAGGAATCCAGAGTAATACCAATGGCACTGAACAGCACCGGGCCGCCAAAGAACAATATCACGCCCATAACGGAGGCAGCGATGCATGCCCGGCGAATAATCGAGATTTTTTCGGCTGCGGGCAGCCCACGAGTCAAGGCGATAAACATGGATACCGCAAAAAAGGGGGCCAGCAAAAACAGGAAGCGGATCGTACTGCTGATATACGTACTGAAAAACATCTCGAACATCGAAAAAATCCCGGCGGGTGCAAAAACGCGAAGCATAACGCCTTATCCGGATATCCGCCGTACGCAACAGAACGTATGGCAGGCAAAGTCTTGAACTTGCACTAGGATGTAGGTAGCTCACTTTTGTTTCACTGGTCCAAACAGAGGGTGTTTGCATCATGCAGATTGGTATTCCGAAAGAGATATATACAGACGAGCGACGGGTTGCAGCGACACCACCATCGGTGCACAAGCTGATTGCTCTGGGCTACGAAGTCGCGGTTGAGTCCGGCGCGGGCGAAGCGGCGCACTATCGTGATGAAGCCTATGAGGCCGTTGGCGCGACCATTGCTGCAGATGCCCACTCGTTGTGGAGCGACGCGGATTTCATCCTGAAGGTTCGCGCACCCATGGATAACCCGGCGCTGGGCAAGCATGAAGCCGATCTGATGAAGGAGGGTGGCTTTCTCATCAGCTATATCTGGCCCGCCCAGAACTCTGAACTTCTGAATAAACTTGCGGCCCGCAAAATCACCACCTTTGCCATCGACAGCCTGCCCCGAATCAGCCGCGCCCAGAAAATGGATGCGCTGAGCGCCATGGCCAACATCGCCGGATACCGCGCTGTGGTGGAGGCGGCCAATCACTTCGGGCGCTTTTTCACCGGCCAGATAACGGCAGCAGGCAAGGTGCCGCCAGCCAAGGTAATGGTTATCGGGGCTGGTGTAGCAGGGCTTGCGGCAGTGGGCGCAGCTAACAGCCTGGGGGCTATCGTGCGGGCGTTTGATACCCGGCTGGAGGTGAAGGAACAGATTGAAAGCATGGGTGCTGAATTTCTGCAGCTGGATTTTGGTGAAGAAGAAGGCAGCGGCACTGGCGGTTATGCAAAACAGATGAGCGATGAGTTCATCAAGGCGGAAATGGCCCTGTTTGCCGAACAGGCCAAAGAAGTGGACATCATCATCACCACCGCTCTGATTCCCGGCAAGCCGGCGCCGAAGCTGATCACTGCCGAGATGGTGAAATCCATGAAACCCGGCAGTGTGATTGTCGATCTGGCGTCGGAGCGCGGCGGCAACTGCGAACTCACCGAACCCGGTAAAATTGTCGAGCAGCACGACGTCACATTGATTGGCTACACGGATCTGCCCAGTCGCATGGCCAAGGTGGCCAGTGATCTGTACGCCACCAACCTGTTCCACCTGATGACTGAACTGACGCCAGAGAAAGACGGCCAGCCCCAGGTGAATATGGACGACGACGTGATTCGGGGTCTTACAGTTGTGCTGGATCAGGATGTGACCTGGCCACCGCCACAACCGCAAGCTCCAACGAGTCCCAAGCCCGCACCGGGCACAGAAGAGCCTTCAGCAGAACAGAAAGCAGCCGCGCACAAAGAATCTCAACGCCGCAGCCTGGTTGGCAAGGGCGCCGTTCTGATCATCACCCTTGCGGCGCTGTATGGCGTTGGTGCTCACGCACCTGAAAGCTTCCTGAGGCACTTCACGGTGTTTGTGCTGGCCTGTTTTATTGGCTGGCAGGTTGTCTGGAACGTAACCGCCTCCCTGCACACACCCCTGATGAGTGTAACCAACGCCATCAGCGGCATTATCGTGATTGGTGCCATGTTGCACCTGGCCCAGGCAGAAAACGTCGCGGTCGGAATCATGGCGTTTGTGGCGGTGCTGATTGCCAGCATCAACGTAGGGGGTGGCTTCCGGGTTACCCATCGCATGCTCAAAATGTTCCGCAGATAGGAGGCGACCACCATGAGTACAGGACTCGTCAGTGTGGCCTACGTGGTCGCCAGTGTATTGTTTATTCTCAGCCTCGGAGGCTTGAGCCATCAGGAATCGGCGCGCCGGGGCAACCTTTACGGGGTTGCCGGCATTCTCATCGCACTGGTAGCAACCATGGCCAGTGTCAGTGACAGCGGGCTCGTCGCCATTGTGATTGCGGTGCTGGTGGGTGCCAGCATTGGCATTGTCATCGCCAACAAAGTGGAAATGACCCAGATGCCACAGTTGGTGGCACTGTTACACAGCTTCGTGGGTCTGGCTGCAGTATTGGTGGGCTTCACAGGCTATATTGAGCCGCTGAGTCACACCACAGGTGCCGAGCACACCATCAAACTGGTGGAAGTGTTTGTGGGTATCTTTATTGGCGCCATCACCTTCACCGGTTCGCTGGTTGCCTGCGGCAAGCTGGATGGCCGTATCGACAGCAAAGCCCTCACCCTGCCTGGCCGACATCTGATGAACCTGGCGGCGATCGCGGTATCGGTGCTGCTGGGTGCCTGGTTCCTGGGTACCGAGAGTATGGCGCTGGGCATACTTGCCCTGGTGCTGATGACTGTAATAGCCGCCGTTTTGGGGGTTCATCTGATCATGGCCATTGGCGGTGCCGACATGCCGGTGGTGGTGTCCATGCTCAACAGCTATTCCGGCTGGGCCGCGGCATCTATCGGTTTCATGCTGGGCAATGACCTGTTGATCGTAACCGGCGCGCTGGTGGGCAGTAGTGGTGCTATTCTCAGTTACATCATGTGCAAGGCCATGAACCGGTCGTTTATCAGCGTTATCCTCGGTGGCTTCGGCCAGACCAGTAGCAGTTCTGCCGCTGCAGGCTCTGACGACCAGATAGCTGTAGAGACCAGTGCGGACGAGGTGTGCGAGGAACTGCGCAACGCCGACTCAGTGATTATCGTACCGGGTTACGGCATGGCAGTGGCCCAGGCCCAGAGCGGGGTCAGCGATATGACCAAACTGCTGAGGGAACGTGGCGTAAATGTTCGTTTTGGTATTCACCCGGTTGCCGGTCGCCTGCCTGGGCACATGAACGTGCTCTTGGCAGAAGCCCACGTGCCTTACGACATCGTGCTGGAGATGGACGAAATCAACGCGGATTTCCCGACAACAGACGTGGTGCTGGTTATCGGCGCCAACGATACGGTGAACCCGGCAGCGGCAGAAGACCCGGGCAGCCCGATTGCCGGCATGCCGGTGCTTGAGGTCTGGAAGGCACGCCAAGTGGTGATTCTGAAGCGGGGTATGGCAACAGGCTATTCCGGGGTGGAAAACCCGCTGTTCTTCAAGGACAACGCCCGCATGCTGTTCGGCGATGCCAAAGACAGCATCGACAAGCTGGTGAGCGGGTTAAGGGACTAAACCAAGCGAGTCACGCAAGTCTGATGAATGCGGTATCCGGATCTTGTGGATACCGCATCACTAGGGCGTTTATTCGGTGGTGTTGTATACGTAAGAAGAAACTGTGCCATCTGGATTGAAGCGTACAACCAGATCCGTGGTTTCCGCATCGCCGAAGGCTGACCAACGGTATTTGCCGTAGGTCCAGGTGCGCTTTCCGTCTTCAACACCTGTGCGCCAGGGCTCTCCGAACATTTCCTGAATTTCGGCCCGGGTGGTTTCATCCACCGTAATCTGATCAATATTGTGCGTGGAAAAGTCTTTGCCTACGGTGGCACAACCGGCAAACGCCAGCAGGCTCGCAAGCATCAAAACTGAAAGACTGTTCTTCAAAGACATTGCCTTCCCTCCTGTAAACTTCTACCCATAAAAAAAACACCCCCATCATACGCTCAGGCAATGGGGGTGTGCTGTTACAGAGAGGAAATATTCTGTCCGGGCTCAGTACAGTTTGGTGAGGGAGTTGCGGGCGAAATCATCCACTTCACCAAGCCGTCCTTCCTTTACCTTGGTGAGCCACTCGGGGTCCTGCAGCAGCGCCCGACCAACCGCAATCAACTCGAACTCATGGTTGTTCATGCGCTCTGCCAGTTCGTCGATACCCGACTGTTCAACCGATTCTTGCTTGCTGGCCATGGTGCCGCTGATGAAATCTTCGGTCAGTCCAACGCTGCCAACAGACATGGCGGGTTTGCCGGACAGCTTTTGCGTCCACCCAGCAAGGTTAAGGTTAGAGCCTTCAAACTCCGGCTCCCAAAAACGACGGGTTGAGGCATGGAAAATATCCACACCGGCTTCAACCAGAGGCTTGAGGAACTGCTCGAGCTCGTCCGCGCTGTTTACCAGTCTGGCATCGTAATCCTGCTGCTTCCACTGGGAGAAACGCAGCATGATCGGGAACTCGGGACCCACACGTTGACGCACGGCCGCTACGATATCTACTACAAAACGCAGGCGGTTTTCCATGCTGCCGCCATATTCATCATCCCGCTGGTTGGTACCTTCCCACAGGAACTGGTCCAGCAGATATCCGTGAGCGCCGTGAATCTCTACGCCATCAAACCCGAGCGCTTTGGCATCCTGCGCGGCATCGGCAAACGCGGTGACTACATCGTCGATGTCCTCTTTGCTCATCGCCTTGCCGTTAGGCTTGCCAGGCGCAAACAGGCCAGACGGGCTATAGCCGGGAACCGACGGATCGGGGTCTGTGCCTTCCTTGCGCACGGAACCGACGTGCCAAAGCTGCGGGAAGATAGCGCCACCGGCTTCGTGCACCGCATCTACCACCTTCTTCCAGCCTGCGAGCGCTTCGTTACCGTGAAACGCGGGTACGTTCGGGTAGCCGTTGGCACCGGGATGGTTCACCGTAGTGCCTTCAGTAATGACAAGCCCCACACCGGCCTCGGCGCGCCGCCGATAATAAGCGACCACGTTCTCGCCGGGAACGCCGTTGGGTGAGAAGTTCCGGGTCATGGGCGCCATGGCAACCCGGTTGCGAAGGGTAAGGTTGTGAATATCGAATGGCTCAAACATAGGGCCCAGATTCATGGTCATCGGTGATTACTCCCTGAAAAGAATCGATTTTAGCGATTGATGTTGATTACAGTGACTCGGTAACCTGTATAGCTACCTCACTAATTTGGTCTCTTAACGCAACTCTATTTAATCTGGTTTTAAGATGCAACCTTATTCTGTACAATTCATCTCATGGCCAGAAAACGTTTTGATGACTCCAATTGCTCCGTCGCCCGCGCCCTGAATCAGGTGGGGGACTGGTGGTCGCTGCTTATAGTTCTGCACGCCATGTACGGCACCCGGCGTTTTGTGGATTTTCAACAGGAGCTGGGTATCGCCAAGAATATCTTGTGCGACCGTCTTGCCCGACTCGTGGACAACGGGGTGCTGAAAAAAGTGGAAGTTGGCGAGCACGGCTCCCGCTTCGAGTACCGGCTTTCCGAAAAAGGCCGGGACCTGTTCCCGGTGGTTATTGCCCTGCGCCAATGGGGTGACAAGTGGAATCCTGCACCAGATGAGGCTCCACTGGATTTGCGCGACCGGGCAACCGGGCAACCTGTCCAGACGGTTCAGGTACTAAACGCGAAAGGCGAGACCATCACGGTACGAGACGTGTTTGTGCCTGGTGCCGGCGTACCCGGCAGCAAAAAAAGCTCCGCCTGACAATCCGAAAAAATACACTGCACATCAATTTCTTGAGTTGCGTCAATCCGTCGCTCTAACGCAAATCATCCATCCGCGATTATTGCGCTATATCAAGTTCCCTATCTCTGAGGCCTTTAATCTGGGCGCAACAACGATTCAGGTTAAGGAGATAGATATGTCCCGTACGTTCAAACTCAGTGTTATGGCTGCCGCCGTTATGGCCGTTGCACCCGCCGCTCAGGCTTTCGAAGCCGGTGATTTCATTCTGCGCGCAGGTGCTGTGCATGTGGCGCCGGATGATTCGAGTGAAGTCATTAAAGTTGGTGGAGCACCGATTTTCGGATCTGATGCTCGCGTTGCAGTGGACTCCAATACACAACTCGGTATTCGCGCGACCTACATGTTTACGAGCAATCTGGGCGTAGGCCTATTGGGTGCTACTCCGTTCAAGCACGATATCAATGGCGCCGGAGATCTCGCTGGTGCAGGAAAACTGGCCGAAACCAAGCAACTGCCGCCGACGCTCACCCTTCAGTACTACCCGATGCACAGCAGCTCCGCGCTGCAGCCGTTTGTAGGTGTGGGCGTGAACTACACCACCTTCTTTGAAGAAAAGACCACCGATACGCTCAACGGTGCGGTTGCTGGCACAGTTAGTCTCCCTGGAGCAACCACTAAACTGAACCTGGATGACAGCGTTGGCGTTGCCTTTGAAGCAGGCATTGACTACATGCTCAGCGAAAACTTCGGTCTGAACGCAGCAGTCTGGTGGGCAGATATCAACACAGACGCAACTATTAAGGTCTACGATGCCAGCGGCAACTTCGCGGCCAAAACCGACAAGTTTGAAGTAGAAATTGACCCAATGGTCTACATGGTAGGTTTCACTTACAAGTTCTGATCCCCGAAAACAACAATGCGGAGCTGAAGCTCCGCATTGTTTAATCAGTTACTTGTCGCCGACAAGGCGTCAGGCACTCTTCAAGCAACCTTCAAGCGCTCTTTATGCACTCTGGCGCTGGCCTGAACGTCCACGCTGGCCATTGCCACTCTGGCTACGACCACCACTGCGTCCACCGGGCTTATCGCCAAAATTGCGGGGCTTGCCATCAGGCCGACCGCTTCCGCCGCCACTGCGGCCACGTGCCTTACTCGGATCTGCCTTGGCCTTGGGTTTGAGCGCCAGATTGTTCTTTGGCTCAAAACCTTCCAGTTCCTTGCGCGGCAGCTGCTTTTTGATCAGTTTTTCGATGCCGACCAGCATCTTGAGTTCATCAGCGCTTACCAGCGACAACGCATTGCCACTCTCACCAGCTCGACCGGTCCGGCCGATGCGGTGAACGTAGTCTTCCGGCACGTTAGGCAGCTCGAAGTTAACCACCTGAGGCAACTGTTTGATATCCAGGCCACGGGCCGCGATATCAGTGGCAACCAGCACACGCACTTCCCCGGCCTTGAAGTCGGCCAGAGCGCGGGTGCGGGCACCCTGAGACTTATTGCCGTGTATGGCTGCCGCAGTGATGCCATCTTTTTCAAGCTTCTGGGTCAGGCGGTTGGCACCGTGTTTGGTGCGGGTAAATACCAGCACCTGTTCCCAGCTGTTATCACGCACCAGCTTGCTCAGCAGAGCAGTTTTCTGGCTCTGATCAACCGAATACACCGACTGGACCACGCTCTCAGCCGTGGTATTCCTGACCGCCACATCAACCTGTACAGGGTTGTTCAAAAGGCCTTTAGCCAAGGCCCGAATCTCACCGGAGAAAGTGGCCGAGAACAGCAGGTTCTGGCGCTTGGCAGGCAACAACGCGAGAATTTTTGTGATATCACGGATAAAGCCCATGTCCAGCATGCGGTCGGCTTCGTCCAGTACCAGGATCTCCACTTCGTTGAAACGCACAGCATTCTGCTGATACAGATCCATCAGGCGGCCCGGTGTTGCAACGAGCACATCCACACCTTTGCGCAGCTTCATCATCTGCGGATTGATTTTCACACCACCAAAAACCACAGCGGCCTTGGTAGGAACATATTTGCTGTAAAGATTTACGCTGTCATGAACCTGCGCCGCCAGTTCACGGGTGGGCGTCAGAATAAGTGCACGCGGGCCTTTGCCGGTGCGGGGGTTCTCCGCCAGGCGCTGCAATAATGGCAGTGTAAAGCCGGCGGTTTTGCCTGTGCCCGTCTGGGCTGCTGCCATCACATCTTTGCCGGAAAGTACGGCAGGAATGGCCTGAAGCTGAATGGGGGACGGGGTGTCATAACCCTGGTCGGTGGTTGCACGGACCAGCTGCTCGGAAAGACCGAGTGAAGAAAAACTCATATATGATTAACTCTTGATTGCTCTGCCTCCACGAACACCGTTCTCGGCGGATGTGGGCAGATGCCATGAATATTCATGGAATAAAAGACGACTACAGTCACGCGCCGGTAATCGGGGTGACGTCCTCTGACAGGTCGTATGGATGGTTCGCAAGAAGGCTTGAAGCCTGAAACTGCGGAATCCCTAGAGGCAGGATGCGACGAACCATAACAGAGGCACGGAGAATTAGCTATAAGTGATTATTGTGGCTATTAGAGACAATTCGCTGCCAGCCAGCTTCTTCGTGGCTCATGCCATTGATGTCAACCAATGGGCGGTAGAATGTGCCGATGGTAACCCGCTCTCGGTGCGAGAGGTGTTTATGCCGGAGCACTCCGAAACCGATGCAAAAACAATCCGCAAAAAGACCGGTTAAGCGCTACCGTCGGATCAAAGCCCAGCCTTCACCAGGGTAATGACAGCAGCCAACGCGCCAGTAAACAACAGGCAACATACCGACAGCGCCATGTTCCAGCGCAAAGAGGCCACTTGGGCACTGTAACCGGTCAGACGCTCCAGCAGCAGTGAATTGGCTGAGTACGGCGTACCCGCAGCAGTAAGACCCCAGCCGGAGACCATGGCGATGCCCAACCCAAGGACCGCGCTCACGGGCCAGATCGGCCCGAGCACGCCGCCAGTCAGGGTGCCGATAACAATCGGGTTAAATCCGATCATACCGCCCAGGAAAAACACCGATGGCACCACGAATGCGACTATCGGGTAGGCCCAGCCCGGCAGGCTGAACCCTGCACCCAGCCACTGGGTGGCAAAGGTGCTGATCAGTACCCCGAGAAAGGCTGAGCCTCCAACTATCACCAGTTCATTGCTCATCGGTGCCATCGACGGCAGGGTAATTTTGCCGCCCTGTAAACGCCGATGCGCCAGCCCGATCACTACCGCACCGAGGCAACTCAGCGTCACCGCACGCGAGTAGCTAAGATCAAAGTAGCCACTGAGGGCGAATGTTGCCCCGAAAATCGCCCCGATGACGGCGGCAAACCTCAGCCAGGGCGCCATACGGGCCCGCCTTGTGCCCGGCTCTGGTGCCGCGACAGGCTGGTACCCGGGTGATTCGGGCTCAAGAAACAGCGCCCCTATTAGCAGGTAACCCACGGCCAGTGGCAGACTGATCGCAATAATCTGCCAACTGTGTAGGAACGGTACAAATGTCACGGTCAGGACAATGGAGATCGACAGCGGTGAGAAAATCGGAGATGCGCCAAAACCGCGCAGTACGCCGCGAGAAGCATTGCGAGTGATTGCAGAGTCGCCTTGCTGGTCCTTTTCGCCCTGGATCATGGTGGCGACCACGCCAACCGAGCCAAAATTCAGCGGTATCGACAGAAAGGCGGTGCCGAAGGTCACGCTGTAGTAGCGGGCCAGCGGTGAGCCCGCAAACAGGCTCTTGGAAATCACCCCCAGATCTGCGGATTTACCCAGCATGGAGGATAACAGCATCACCGTTATGATGAGCGCGGTCAGGCGGGTCATACTGGTGGCTGCGCCGATAAGCGCACTCGGCTCAGTCGCGATCGCAATGGCCGTCATCGCCGTGAGCAGGCCGAACAGCAGCCGCGCCACCAACCGAAGGTCCCGCCAGCCCAGGATGATGGCGCTGATGATCGCGACCGCACCTACAACCCCGAGCCCCGGCAGAAATGACAGCACCCCCGCGCCCAAAGCCAGGTAGGCAAGCACGGAACGCAGGGTCAGCAGTGATGAGGCGGTGTCCTGGCTCATAAACTCGGGCGGGGCATAACATCTGTCCATCCAGTGACCAAGAGGTATTTCCCTATAGCGGTGGTAACAACGGCGCCGCCGTCAGTGCCTGAACCTCGGCCAGGGTATTGTCGCCATAGAGTTCCCGCACCCGCAAACCCTCGTCGGTGACATCAATCACCGCCAGATCGGTGTAGATGCACTTGACCACGCCCGCCCCGGTAAGTGGGTACTCACACTGCTCCAGAATCTTGGGCTCACCTGTCTTGGTGGTGTGGCGCATCAGCACGAACAACTGTTTGGCACCCACCGCCAGATCCATGGCACCGCCAACGGCCGGTGGAAACTTGTCGTTGTTGGTAGCCCAATTGGCCAGATCGCCGGTGGCCGAAACCTGAAACGCACCCAGCACCGCAATGTCCAGATGGCCACCGCGCATCATCGCGAAGGATTCGGCGTTGTCGAAGTAGCAGCCGCCCTTGAGCAGTGTCACATACTGCTTACCGGCATTGATCAGATCCGGGTCAATCTTATCAGGCTCTGGAGCCGGCCCTACGCCGAGAATGCCGTTCTCGCTTTGATAAATAACCTGTTTATAATCCGATACATAGTTGGAAACCGAGGTCGGCATACCAATGCCGAGGTTCACGTAGGCGCCGTCCGGGATGTCCTGAGCCACCCGACGAGCCATCTCCTCCGTACTAAGCCGCATCATGTTGCTGTACCTCTTGGGCGACGACGCGATCGACAAAAATGCCGGGCGTGACGATGCACTCCGGGTCCAGATCCCCCACCCCGACAATGGTCTTTACTTCAGCGATCGTGGTGCGGGCGGCCGTTGCCATGATGGGGTTAAAATTGCGGCCAGCGGTATTGTAGACCAGGTTGCCCCAGGCATCGGCGCGGTCAGCTTTGATGAGTGCCACATCGGCAGGCATGGCGGTTTCCAGCACATAGCCCTTGCCATTGATCATCTTGGTCTCTTTGCCATCGGCCAGCCGGGTGCCATAACCGGTTAGTGTGTAAACCCCGCCCAAGCCGGCACCGGCGGCGCGGATGCGCTCAGCCAGAGTGCCCTGTGGCACGAGCTCCAGCTCAATCTCGCCTTCTTCGTACAGGCGCTCAAACCAGATCGAGCCGGACGAGCGCGGGAACGAACACACTATCTTGCGCACCAGACGGTCCCGCAATAACGACGCAATGCCTTCTTCAGCGGTGCCGGCATTGTTGGAGATAATGGTCAATTCACGGGCACCGTGCAGGCGAAGCGCTTCGATCAGCTGCATTGGAATACCGGAGTTACCGAAGCCGCCGATCATCACAACACTGCCGTCTTCAATATCGGCAACTGCGGCCCGCAGGGATTCACAGATTTTGTTAATCACGATTGTTCACCATCGCATTGGTTGCGGTTAACTGGATTCGAGGGATATAGGCCGCCGCACCCATCGGTGCCACGCGTAGATCAGGCCGATCAGACCAAAGCCAATAACATCCGTCACGATGTCGGGATAGATCAGCACCACACCGGAGGTCATGACCAGCACGCGCAGCGGCCAGGCCAGGACGCCCACCCGGTAAAGATAACCCTCCATAGCAGATGCCATCAGCCAGATCGCGGTTACGGCCGTCACCACAGAGACCAGAATATTGCCCAGAGCACCCTGAAGGATCAGCGACGGGTTAAGCACGAACAGGAACGGCAGGATGAACAGAATGCCCCCAAGCCGCATGGCGTACAGCCCGGTTTTGCTGGCGTTGGCACCGGCGACACCGGCCGCGGTAATCGCCGCCAGGGCCACCGGCGGCGTGATATAGGACATCATGCCCCAGTACAGGATGAACAGATGGCTTGCCAACGGATTCAGACCGGCATTGACCAGTGCTGGGGCCAGCAGAATGGAGAGGAAGATGTAGCACGCACTGACGGTCATCCCCATGCCCAGCACAAAGCTGGTCACTGCACCGGCCGCCAGCATCAACGGGATGCTGCCATCGGCGTAGAGTAGCAGCTCGCGGGAGAAGGCACCGGCCACCCCCGTGTAGGACAGGCCACCCACCACCAGGCCAATGCCTGCCAGAATAGCCACTAAATTTGAAACACTGGTGGTCAGATCCATGATAAACGCCAGCGCGCGCTTGAGATTAAGCCGGTGCCGACGCTTGAACATTGAGATGCCCAACAGCACCACTGTGGCGTAGTAAGGCGCATAGGCCTCCAGCCGCATGAACAGCAACATGTAGATCAGCATGACCAGGCTGAACAGGTACGGCCAACCGTCTTTCAGGGTCTCTTTCAGGCTCGGTATGTCCGCTTCCGGCATGCCCTTGAGGCCACGCTTGGCGGCGTAGATATCAACCTGAAAAATCAACGCCAGATAGAACAGCAACGCAGGCAGGAACGCCGCAATAATGATCTCCGAGTAGGGCACCCCCAGAAACGACGCCATGATAAAAGCCACCGCGCCCATGATCGGCGGCATCAGCGTACCGCCGGTAGAGGCGCAAGCCTCGATCGCGGCCGCATAATGGGCGGGGTAGCCGGTTTTCTTCATAGTGGGAATGGTAATCGGGCCGGTGGTCAGGATGTTGGAGATCACGCTCCCCGACAGGCTGCCAAGAATACCACTGGACAACACCGACACCTTGGCCGGGCCGCCGCGACTCCTGCCCATGAGGGCAGTGGAAAAGCGCATGAAAAACTCGCCCCCGCCGGTGACCGTCAACGCAGCACCAAACACCACAAAACCAATGACCAGCTGCGCCACCACCTGCATCGGAATACCAATAATGCTCTCTACGCCCATAACATGAGCACGAATAGTTTCGGTCAGGCCATATTCATTGCCCCAGAGAAAACCCGGCATAGAGCCCGCGTAAAGGGGGTAGCTGCCGAACAGCAAAGCCACCGCGAGCAGCGGCCAACCACCACAACGACGAACGCCTTCCAGCACCAATACCAGCAAGACCGCAGAAGCGGCAGTAGCCTCGATTGGCGCCATATAATCCCAGCCCAGCTGGATCATGATCAAACCGTGGTAGCCCAGATAACCACAGGCACCCAAAGCGGCTAGCGCCAGTGGCCAGTCGTACCAGGACACCCGATGACGAGCTCCCGACCAGGCCGGAAAACAAAGGAAGGCGGCCGCAAGAAAAACACCGATCAGATAATAGAGATAGGCGTTACCCAGCGGCTGGAAACCCAAGATTTTCAGATTAAAAGTTTGGTTGATCGCCATCAGCAAACCCAGCGCGCCCAACCCTAGCGCGCACCAGTAAGCGATGCCTTGGAGGCGGCCAGGAGTGGCGTCAGGCGTACCAGTATGTTCTGCGGGGGTATCGGATGAGGCATTCATAATGGAAATACTCTGAAAAAGAAGATCGAACCGGAACGCGCTGGCACGCTCCCGGTTCGATCTTGCTCAGTTAAAGATCACAGGGAATTCAGAGCTTCCATGCGATGCTTTTCCCAGATAACCGCGAACTCGTCATCGCTTTTGCCGTCCGCTTCAGCCATCGCCTTGGGCCAGGCAGCGATCAACACATTCAAACGCTCGGTACGCTGATCGTTCCAGGCCTGGTGCTCCTCGGTCCAGATACCTTTTTCTTTCAGGTAACGGATGGCACCGGCGTGGAAAGGTACATCGATAGCCGGGGTACCGGCTTCGGACAGACGCCAGCGGGGCATAACCGCAGTGGCGTCCTTATACATGTCGTAGGTCTCATCCAGCGCCTTGATGAAGGTATAGACAAGCTCAGGATCAGTGTCCGCACGAACGGTCAGCACCGGGTAACGGTAAGCCAGGATATCCACCGGGTTTTCTTTGCTGATGCCCGCACCGATCGTCTCGGTGTAGGGCTGGAAGAACGGTGCCACTGCTTTCAGGCGCGCCCAGCCTTCCTTGTCCTCAGCCGGCACTTCCAGCCAGCGAATACCACGGGGCGATTCAGCCAGTTCGTAGACATGGCTCGGCGTGGTGGTGGTGCAGGAGGCATCCGCCTCATTGCGGGCCAGTGAGCTCATGGTGTTGCCGTAGGTGGGAAACATGATTGCTTCCACATCGTCCCGGGTCAGACCGGCAAAGGCCAGGAAGGCATCACACTTGACGTTGATCGACGGGTTGCCGGCAACGTAGGCGAAACGCTTACCTTTCAGGTCTTTCAGGGTTTTAATGTTGGCATCAGCAGCGGTGAAAATACCAAACGACGACGGTCGACCAGCGACAGCGCGCAGATCCTGTGGGCCCCAACGGCGGGTCGAGAAATCGTGGATACCTTCAGCCGCGAAAAACGTTTCGGTGGCCAGGAAGCTGAAGTCGGCACGTTCGCTGATCAGTGGCTGCAGGCGGCCAATGGCAGAACCTGATGGTTGAATGCGCACACGGGTGCCGTATTTCTTACCGAACGCATCGGCGATGGCGGAGGCTTCGGCATAACCTGCCGATCCAACGTCATATGATGACCAGGTCATGGTATCGGGCAGCTCGGTTTCGGCGCTGACCGCGGTCGCGCCGAGAGTCATCATGGTGGTGAGTACCGTCGCTGCTGTTACTGTCAGCAACGGGCGGCGCAGGGCAAGGGAATGAATCATTGAGGGCTCCTTACATTCTTGTTTTATGGCCGTGAAGTCTTTCTGCCAGACCGACATCGGATGCAATGACACAGAAAAAAACAAACGGCGAGGCCAGCAGCACAAGTCAGAAATTAGACCGTAGCACTGACACTAGTCAATGATTTTCTCAAATTGATCAATTTATTTATCGTATATTGAGAATATTTATTTATGGGAACTCAGTAAATTGACGAATAATTTACAAATTATTCTAATTTTATTAAGTAGAAACAATATCTTAAATTATATTTGGATATAAGATTTGATAGATTCGGGGGCTATAGAATGAATTTCAGGTTTGCAGAGCGGAATATAGGGCTTACTCAAACGAATGGCGGAAACTGCTCCCAGCACAGCTTCCTTTAAAAGTCAGATGATCCGCCGTTTGCGAGACCCACTGACAAATCTCATCCCGAATGACGTCGATAACGAGTTGCCGGCGCTCGGTGTTCATACGAGACACCACAGAAGCAACACTGATAGCTACATAATGCCCGCTATCCGGCACTCTGAAAGCCACCCCAAGCGCCGCGACTTCCGGCACGATACGCCCGTTGTTGAACGCAAAGCCCAATCGGCGGCACTCACTCAGGCCTTGCTCCACCTCGGTCAGAGTAATATCGGAATAGCGCTCATAGCGTTCCTGGTTCTGTAATACCATCCGGTTACCTTCCGCCAGAGGCAACGCGGCCAGCAGCGCCATTGCGCCCGCACCTACGCCAAGAGGCCGACGCGCGCCTGCCACCAGGGTATTGGCGCTGATGGGGTACGTGCCCTCGGCCAGATCAATGCACACGGAATCACGATTGGCGAGTATGGAAAGGTAGGTGGATTCTTCGGTGCGCCGCGCAATGCTGGCCAGCATCGGTCGCAGGTGGTGACGCAACTTTAAATCCGGTGCCACCGCCTGCGCTGACTCGGCAATCTGCAGCAGCTCAAAGCCGACATGATAGGTCTTGGCGTAAGGATCAAAGGTGAGTAACCCTTCATGAGCCAACGCCGTCAGCAGACGATACGTTGTGGCCGTGTTCATTCCCACCTCCCGGGCAATGCGGGACAAGGTGCCTCCGGTCGGGAAGATTTTCGCAACCGTGCGCAAAAGCAGGGAGGCTTTTGCCAGCGTTGTGCTGGAAGCTACCGGTCGGACTTTGGTCTGATTGTTTTCGGTGGTCATGGTTAATCGGGCTAGTCAAGTGATCTGTTTTACCGAGCGGATATTCACCCGCAGCTCATTTTTACCACATGTTGATAAGATTATCTCAGATAATAAGATAGCATCGGAATTACTGGGAAATCTGACACGAACAGGTGGGAAAACCGAAGTAAAGGTAGGCAAAGAAGATTAAGCGACGAAAAACGACAACATCAGGCCCTGAAATCAGGCGCTCTGTCAGCGGGTTGCGGCGCTGGCAAATTTCGCAAGGGCCCCACTCACTTTTGCCAGCGCAGCGTCGCAGCCTTCAATGGCATGCCTGGTTTTCAGGTACTCCGGATCATTATAACCAAGCCAGACCTGACCCTCATCATCTTCCCAGATCAGTGCTTTCTGGGGCAGGTCGACTGCCACACTTTGAGCACACTGCATGAGTGGCGAACCCACTTTAGGGTTACCAAAAATCACCACTTCAGTCGGTCGCAGCTCCAACCCAGCCGACTCAGCGCCGGCGGCATGATTGATACGGTTCATGATTTTCATGCCATTTTCGCTCAGAACCGCTTCAAGTTTGTCGGCGGTAGCCGCTACGCTCTGGTTACTTTTAACCACGATCAGGCCTTCTGCAGCCTGGGCCAGGCCCGAACAGAGCAAGAAGGTAAGAGGCAAAGCGATCATTCTGAAAACATTCATAAAACGCATCCTTTCATGACAGGCAAACCTCATACTAGACCACTCTGGCCTTACGGGGGAATCCGGATACCTGGTCAGAGAGTTTGTTTTCATCCAACCAGATTTTAATACGTATACACCAGATGTTTCGCCTTCGCACGGTCGTCAACAGACAACAAGGAGCGCAGCACACGCTGCACCCGGGTATTACTCAGGCGCCAAACAGAGCTGAACGCAAAGGCCGGAGAAAGCCACGAGGTTCACTTTCCCGGGCTATGGGTTTCTTGCCATCAAACTCGATGTAACCGTCTTCAATTGGTTCAAATCGAAGGATTTTCACATCCTCCAGGTAATTCTGGGAGGATTTCCACGGGCCGTGGGTGCCTTGGCGCGGAAGGCGATCCGCAGCGCGCTTGATGTAACCGGCGTCCAGTGAGCCCATTACGGTATCCTCACCCAGACTGTTCCCGGTATCCCTGGCCACGGCCACGCGCATCCCGCGCCGATCCATGTGGTTGATCAGGCGGCACAGGTATTCACTGGCGATATCCACTTTCAGGGTCCAGGAAATATTGGTGTAACCAAAGATCATCCCCGCGTTTGGTATGCCTTCAACCATCACGCTCTTGTAGACAACTTTGTTTTTCAGAATCACTTCCTCGCCGTCCACCTTCGGTTTGATACCGCCGAGCATCTGAATATCCAGGCCGGTGGCTGGAATGATGATGTCAGCATCCAGGTGCTCACCAGATTCAAGATGAATGCCGGTTTCTGTGAAGCGCTCGATATGATCGGTCGCGATGGACGCCCTGCCTGCTTTCAGTGCCGTGAACAGGTCACCGTCTTTCACCACGCACAGGCGCTGATCCCATGGGTTGTAGTCTGGCGTGAAATGACGCATATCGGTTTGGTCATCCACCTGGCGTTTGATAATGCTCAGGAACAAACGGCGCATAGCCTTAGGGCTCTTGCGGGAGCGCTGGTACAAAAACCGGGAAATTGAGATGTTTCGGGCCCGGGTCAACCGATAGGCTGCTCTGGCAGGCAATACTTTCTGCAGAGCGAGCGCTATCTTGTCCATTGACGGCAGTGGCATCAGGTAGGTTGGTGAGCGCTGCAGCATGGTCACGTGGGCGGCTTTTCCTGCCATGCCAGGCACCAGGGTAATCGCCGTTGCCCCACTGCCAATCACCACCACCTTCTTGCCCGTAAAATCCAGGTTTTCTGGCCAGTGCTGCGGGTGCACCATCTGGCCTTTGAAATCCGCCTCGCCGGGAAAATCCGGTTTATAGCCCTGATCATAGTTGTAGTAGCCGGTACACCCGATCAGAAAGCTCGCGGTGTAGGTTTCCGTCTCGCCGGTCGCCTCATTCAAGGCAATCAGTTTCCAGCATTTATCCAGGCTGGACCAGTCAGCGGTTTGCACCGAAAGGCCATAGCGGATGTGCCGCTCAACGCCATGTTCCTTTGCGGTTTCACTGACGTAGCTTTTAATGGAGGCGCCGTCTGCCAGCACCTTGCCACCCGTCCACGGGCGAAAGTTGTAGCCGAAAGTAAACATGTCAGAATCCGAACGAATGCCCGGGTAACGGAACAGGTCCCAGGTGCCTCCGAGCGACTGACGCCGCTCCAGAATGGTGAAAGATTTGCCCGGGCACTTTTGCTTCAGATGGCATGCCATGCCGATGCCGGACACCCCGGCTCCGATGATCAAAACATCAAAATGCTGTTCGCTCATAACCAATCTCTCAATTTCACTGTCGTTATTCTGGTAACGCGTTGGAAATCAAGATAGCGCAGCCGGGTATCCTGCGAAATTGGCCTGCACGTTCTCAGGTCGCGGTTGTTTGGGCCAGTCTACGGATGACGCTGGCAGTGCGTTTACGCCCAATCAGTCGTGGTGGCCGATGGGACCTTCAGTAAACAGGAACTCGCGCAGGTGCTTGTCCATCGTGGGATCCTTGCGGCGGATCCATTCCAGCACCATCGCTGCGTGTTCCTTTTCCTCGTCGCGGTTGTGCTCAAGAATCGCTTTCAACTCAGGATCCTTGCAGGCATCCACTCGCTGGTTGTACCAGTCCACCGCTTCAAACTCTTCCATCAGAGAGCTGACCGCACGATGCATGTCGCGGGTTTCATCCGTCAGTTCGCCTACCGGTTCGTGGTAACTGTCGTTCGCCATAACGGGTTCCTTTTTTACAAATCAGTGAAGTGTTTTCAGCACAATGACATGTTTTGACAATAACCGGAAAATCTCCGCTTAAACACCCGGGGTTCGTTTGAGCAACTTCGCATCCTGTGGCAAAGTCAGATGTCAAAACAGCCCGGATAGCCGCTCCATGAAAACCGTTTTCTCGCCTCTGCACAACCGTCGCTCCGTCAAAACCGAACTGGATGGCGGTATGCTGATTGAGCCCCATGAAAAACCATCCCGGGCAGAAACCATTCTGGCCCGAGTGAAAGCACAAGCTCTGGGCGAGGTTCTAGAGCCAGAGGAATTTGGTCTGGACCCGGTCAGGCGGGTGCACAAATCAGATTACGTAGAATTTCTGGAGCATTGCTGGGCGGATTGGGTGGCTGAAGGCAAGCCCGGCGAAGCTATCCCCGCTGTGTGGTGTGGCCGAGGCATGCGCCCCCGTGTGCCCAAAGACATCGACGGTCGGCTTGGTTATTACAGTTTTGCGGCCGAAACCTCTATCTCTGATGGCACATGGGAAGCCGTCTGCGCCTCTGCCAACGTTGCTCTGACCGCTCAGAAGCTCGTCGCCAACGGCGAGCACGCCGCCTTTGCACTGTGCCGGCCACCCGGCCACCACGCCCACGCAGACCTGTTCGGCGGTTACTGCTTTTTCAACAACGCCGCCATTGCAGCTCAGGCCTTTCGAGATCAGAGCTACCAACGGGTTGCTGTTCTCGATGTGGATTTCCACCACGGCAACGGTACCCAGGCCATTTTCTATGATCGCAGTGATGTACTGACCATCAGCCTGCACGGCGACCCGGATCTGGTCTTCCCGCACTTCCTCGGTTTTGACGATGAAACCGGTGAGGGCGAAGGTGACGGCTATAACCTCAACATTGTTTATCCTCCGGGAACACCCTACAGCGTTTGGAGCCAGGGGCTCGAAACCGCCTGTGAGCGCATTGCAGCCTTTCAGCCGGACGCGTTAGTCATCGCTCTGGGTGTGGATACCTTTGAAGAAGATCCGATCTCGTTCTTTAAACTGAAATCGGCGGACTACGTGTCTCTGGGTAAACGAATTGAACAGCTGGGGCTGCCCACAGTATTCACCATGGAAGGCGGGTACGATGTGGACGCCATTGGCGTGAATGTTGTAAACGTGCTCAAGGGCTTCGAAGGCCGCTGATTAACCGGGGCTGGCCGGGATCCGGTTCAGCCCTTGAAACCCTTGCCAACGATATAGACTTCCCGGGAGCGGGAGCGTGAAGAGTCCGGCTTTCGCGCCACGACCTTATCAAACACGGCCCTGACGGCTTTCAGATACTCATCGTAGCCTTCACCCTGAAACACCTTGGCCACAAAGCTGCCTTTGGGTTTGAGCACCTGGCTGGCCATATCCAGCGCCAACTCTACCAGATACATCGAAGATGCCTGGTCGGAAACCGTAACCCCGCTGATGTTCGGAGCCATATCGGAAATCACCACATCCACCTGGCTGTCGCCCAGAGTTGCCATGATTTCTTCAAACACCGAGTTTTCAGTAAAGTCGCCCTGAACAAACTCAACGCCAGCAATGGCGTCCATAGGCAGTATGTCGGAGGCCAACACCCTGCCCTTATGACCCACCAGATTAACCGCCACTTGCGACCAGCCACCCGGAGCAGAGCCGAGATCCATTACCACCATGTTGGGGTGAATCAGCCGGTCCTTCTTGTTGATTTCAAGAAGTTTGTAGCTGGCCCGTGAGCGATAGCCGTCGACCTGCGCCTGTTTCACGAAGGGGTCGTTTACGTGCTCTTCAAGCCAGCGGTTACTGCTTTTGGATCGGGCCATAGGCGCTCTTAAAAAGGGTCGTCAAAAAGGTTGTCAAAAAAGGGCAATCAAGCGTTCATTGTACGTGTCGCGCGCCCTCCCGGCAAAACCCTGACATCCGGGCCGGGCGCACGTACAATTGCCGCAACATTTTCCGATTTCTTTATACCCGGCAACCAGCCCGCCATCGGCGGCCAGAGCCGCGCAGGACTGATTATGATCCGCCTTACCGAACTGGCGCTGCCGCTGGAGCATCCCGAAAGTGCCCTGAGAGCCGCTATCATCGAGCGTCTGGGCATCGACGACGCCGACCTGGCGGAGTTCACCGTGTTCAAGCGCAGCTACGATGCCCGCAAGAAAAACACCGAGATCAAGTTCGTTTACATCGTTGATCTGAGGGCGCGCAACGAAGACGCCATTCTGGCCCGCTTTGAAAAAGATCAGCACGTGCGGCCGGCACCGGATACCGCTTATTACCCGGTCGCACAGGCACCCGCTGGCCTCACCGAACGCCCGGTGGTGATCGGGTTTGGCCCGTGTGGTTTGTTTGCCGCCCTGATTTTGGCCCAAATGGGGTTCCGGCCCATTGTGCTGGAGCGCGGCACAGACGTACGCCAGCGCACCAAGGACACCTGGGCACTGTGGCGCAAAAAACAGCTGTCACCGGAATCCAACGTGCAGTTTGGTGAAGGCGGCGCGGGCCTGTTCTCGGACGGCAAGCTGTACAGCCAGATCAAGGATCCGAAGTTCTACGGCCGCAAGGTGATGCACGAGTTTATCCGCGCCGGCGCGCCCGATGAAATCCTTTACGTCAGCAAGCCCCACATCGGAACCTTTCGCCTGACCGGCGTGGTGGCGACCATGCGTGAGGAAATCATCCGCCTCGGCGGCGAGATCCGCTTTGAAAGCAAAGTCACTAACCTGCGCATCCGCGATGGCAGCGTTGAAGGCGTGGAGTTGGCCAGCGGCGAGTGCCTGGATAGCCGGTATGTGGTTCTGGCCCTCGGTCACAGCGCACGAGACACCTTTCGCATGCTCCAGCGCAACGATGTGTTTATTGAAGCCAA
>TARA_R110002110_G_scaffold89071_2_pt1 | contig 28166 bp, 45 predicted proteins | sample TARA_R110002110 | Tara Oceans TARA_R110002110 (sample SAMEA4397330) | marine metagenome | biome: Polar Biome; feature: [SRF] surface water layer (ENVO:00010504); material: water (ENVO:00002006), including particulate matter (ENVO:01000060) such as... | depth 5 m
CGCGCTCATCTGCTTGTGGCCGTTGGGTGTTGTATCGATCATGACGGCCAGCGAATCCATCGATGCAGACACCATTTTGAACTTGGTGTAACTATCCAGGTACGCAAACAATGGCGCCTGGTCACAGCTGGACAACATTCCCTGCTTAGCCAGAATTGGCCCAATCTTCTTCCAGGCAATTCGCACCACATCCGGCGCATCCTTCGGGCACTCCGGTACCGAGACCTCAACCTCTGGGCCGTGCGAATCACGATCCTTGCGGAAGTTGCCCTGCAGCACTTTCATCTGCCCTGCAATTACTGGCCTGCCTCGTTTAGCCATAACATCAAAGGGATCCTCTTTGACCCCCCCTCCTGAATTTTGCCATCATAAAAAATCACGGATAGACAGCGGTCGAGGCAGTTCAGCCAAAATACTTTTGACCCCGCCCCCGGTCCCGCGCCCGCTTGGATTCGCTCTCGGTTTTCAATTTGTGACAGGCCTTGCAGATAGCTTGCAGGTTTTCATCTGCATCGGTACCGCCCTCAGCTTTCGGCACAATGTGATCCACTGCGACGGCTGGCATTACACGATCCTTTGCCAGGCAAGGCTGACAGAGATACTTGTGCTTGCGCATGATGCGATCACGACGCTTGCGCCAATCCCAACCATATCCACGATCAGTACTTGAGCCTCTGTCCTCAGCCGTCCAGCCACTGGCCAACGCCTGATGCGCATCACAGTAACCATTGCGGGCCGTGGTTGTGGCTGCACAGGTATGCAGCCTGCACTGTCTCGGTATCCTTGGCGGCATTCAGTTTCCCGTTACCGCATCAACCAACCCGTTATGCCGAACCCGGCACTCGTGGTACAGGCTTGCAGTTTCTTTGATGACTAATGCGGCATCGCTTCCTGTGCCATCACTCAACTGTGCTGGCACCTGTGGACACTTCACCAGTAGACCCTGTTGATCCGGCCTGAGGTTCGCCCCGGAGGGATGCGTTGAGCAGCTCGACAAGCTCAGGCTCAAAACACACGCGCTGATAAATTGGCTTCTGGATCTCACGAATAACGCCCCGATCTATAATCCGCTCATTGGCTTTCAGCTTTGCCAGCTTGGTCTCTACCTGCTTGGCAATGCCGGACACATCACCCCGAACCTTCTCAACCAGGGCAGCACGATCTTCCAGCACTGCAACCATCAGGTTGCCTTCATACCAGCCCCGAACAACCCAGCCACCAGCAGCAAGGCTGGCAGCAGTAGCCACCAACAGAACCGGCTTTGCCCAGGTAATCATTGTTTGCCCTTGATAGCTTCCACGGCATTACCGCCGTAGTAGTAAAGAAGATTTGCGCTGAACACCCATGCGAGGGTTTGAGCCAGTGGCACCACATGAGCTGGCATGCTGCCCAGCAGCACCTGAGCCGTAATCACATACAGGCCAAGAATGCTCAGGTAAGCCATGGTGCGACGATGAAACCACCACTGGCTTGGATTTGGATGGCTATCTGTCACTTTCAATCAACCGGTCAAGCTTGCTATTGATCAGGCGGAGATCCGTCTTCAGCTCGTCAAATTTCTTCTCGCTGCGTACCTGGTCACTCAGGCGGAATTGCCTCAGGTGCTCAATGCTCAGCTCAACATTGCTAATGCGCTGATCCTGCTCTCCCAGATGACGCATACCACCAATAGCAAGCCCGATCACAGTAATGATCACAGCAATAGGAACGCCCTTATCGATGTGCCAGCCCCTGCGATCACTCATATCTTCACCGATGCCTACACTCATGCAGGAGCCTCACCCCTGCGCATCAGCTCGGAAAGCTCTACAGCACGTTTGCCAACCTGCCTGGCCCACTTGCTATCCAGCATCTCTGTAGCGGCACGATCCCAATCACGTGCAGCCATGGCGCCCAACATGCGGCTAAACGTGAGCAACGTAGGCATGCCCATGTTGAATGCCATGTTTGCCATCACCACCTGACGGATCGGATCCAGGCTCAGGTACAACGGCATGCGCTCCAGCTCTGCTTCCACCTGGTCAATATCGTTATCCAGCATGAAGCCCGCCTCATCCTCACTGATTCCACGGTCATTCAAGTTGCGGCCATGGCCAATAATGAGCGACCCATTCGAATCAAGAGCAGGATTCCTTGAAAACAAAAACTGATCCTGCAATTGACCCAACAACACCTGCCGATTCATAGGTCACCTTTTGGGCTGATATTCCACGTGGATATGGTCTCGCTCCAACACAACGTCATAGTCAGCAGTCAACCCACCACGAAGTTCATCTACAATCTCATTTTTTGTTTGGTCGTCGGGCAAATGGCGAGTCCGCAAATCAATTGCGTTTCCGCTGTAATGAAGACTGCTACGGCTGTGCTTACCATCCAGAAGCGAGGTAACGACGCAATCGAAACCACGACTTTCATAAACAGACTGGCTAACCATAATCGCCAGGATAATTTCATTTGTTGCCCCATGAACTGAGACGCCTTCCTTGAAACTCAACATACGGATTTACCCCATAAAAAAACCCGGCAGCGGGGCCGGGCTAAAGGTTTTTCAAGAGAGAATGCTGTGCTTCGACTTCACCAGATGCACTTCCTGCACCTTACGGGAAAGAGAGTAGTTTCCTGCATGCAGGATGTCAACTATTTGACCAATACGCTATCCATCAGAAAACAAAACCGCATCAATCCACGCCTCAGCACCACCCAGAAGATAACGCGCACGCTCCCTGCTGCCCACGCCAGCTTCCCTGGCAATGCGGGTGAGACTGTACTGGCTCAGGTAGGCCATAACCACAATCCGGCCCATGTCTCTGTCTCGCTTTTTCAGGCGCGCCACCGCCCTGTCTACGTCCAACGCGTCATCATCCGGGCACACCGGCAGCGCCACGCTGCTACCCACTGCAAGTTGAACGCCCTTGCAACCCAAAGCCACGCCACCTGCTCGCACCCAGTGGCCCCACGCGGTTAGACGCTGCTGGGTATCACTCAGCATAGGCACCTCCCAACAAAGCCCGTACGCCAGCCATACCCTTGCGGCCCGCCTTTCGCCTCTCTGCTACCTGATGCCTACCTGGTGGCAAAGCCCGCTCGAACACACGGTAAGCAGCGGTTCGTTTATCCCGGGCCAGCCCCACAATGCGCCCCACGTCGGGCCAGTAGAAATCCCCATCGCCAGCCATAAGCCTGGCTTTTGCCCTATCCAGAGCGCTTTCAAGCTCATCCCATGTTAAATCATCAAGATCCTTCGCCCACTCTCTGCGGGCCAGTATCACGGTTTCCTCATCTGGCCAGTGCACGGCAAACCGGTGGCCATAAATCAACCGCAATCGGTCGAAAAACAGTATGGCTTTGCGCTTCTGTTCGGCAGTAAACCCCTCAGAAGTTGTTGAATGCGTACTCTGGATCAGTGAGTTGTCGGTGGACTGCAGCTTGCTCTTCACGCCTTGAGCGATGTGGTGTATCTGACGCGCCTGTGACATGGGTACCTCGCTGTTTCTGGGTTTGGTTTTGCTCTGCAAGCCTGTCTCGCTCTGTGGCATAGCTTTCTGCAAAGGGCCGGTAGTACTCAGGGCCATCAGGAATGCGGCCAAGGTTGGCTTCAGCACTGGCCATGATCAGGCGCATATCACCAATGGTGAGGGCCATCTGGGTCCAGTACTGGTAAAGGATTATCAGCTTTGGCTTTGAAACCCGGTGGTAGGCCCACTCACGCTCACGGCCAAGAAACGAGCCCCACTCGCTTGGGCTTTGGGGCTGGTAGGTTTCGGACACCGCCTCATTATCGTGCGCACCCGCGTTAGTAGAGTTAAGTAAAGTAGAGTAATACAGATGTGGGTTGTTCCTTTGGTTGCTCCTCTGGTCGCTCCCTTGGTTGTTCCTCTGCCCTTCTGTACCGGTTAATCCTTTATTTTCCGGTAACTTAACCACGTTACCTTTTGGTTGATCCTTTGGTTTCCCCCTTGGTTGTTCCTTTGGCTGTTCCTTTTCCGGACGGACTAATCCCATGTCGGCCAATGGCAGTCGAAAAATTAAGCCCAAGGCACGGCACGAGCCACAATCAGCCACCAGCCCAGCCCGCTCCAACTCTGCAATTCTGGCCCTTACCCTACCCCTGGAAGGCGAATCACTCCGGGCCCTGGAGCTGCCCCAGTCCGGATCAACCGATATCAGCTCTGCCAGGGCTTTTGTAGAGAGCTTGCGCACCCTTCCGCCTGCCACGCCAGATCTGTAATTCATGTACCGCCGAAAGCCCCGCAGATAGATTACCTGCGCCTCCGGCGTTAGCCCCTGCAGGGCGGCATCTTCATCATCATTCCACTGTGAGCGCATGCTAACTTCTCTACTGGGCTGTATCCGGATTTCAGGTCATCATTGTGAAGTTCTGAATCGCGCCCTCAAACGGACCCGACTCTTCCCATGGAAATTCATCCATAAACGGAAGCCTTGTGACTTGGAACCATTCGCTGACAGTCATTTTGCGCGTACCACCTTTTGACGTGCTTGTGGCGCCATCAAACGGCACCTCATCTGACCCTGCATCCTGGATCCTGGATCAAATCCACCACGCCTTTCTGATCAAGCTCTGACCATGACTTGTTTTTCATAGCCGCAACGAGTGCAAATTGACTCATTACCAGCAAGGCACTTGATGCCCGCTCGTAAACGTTACAGATCTTGAGCCCACTATTGATGTGCGTGACCGTAAAGTAGCCGAACGGGCGCATTGTCACCGCGAGACCAGGACAGGATTTGTGCGTCAAACCCAGAACAGTATGGTTCTTGACTTGGTTCTGTATCTGAACGGCAATTTCGCTCAAACCATCTGCATACTCGTCAGTTGTTTGCTTATCGCTCATGCAGAATTTTCCTCCCGATCAATGCGTTTGAACTTGATGACCCATACCCATGCTTTACCTCGGCCATGTGGTTAGTTATGCGACAGACTTTCGCTCGGTAGTCTGTGGAGACTCGCCAAAAATATCAGGACGCATGGAGTAACGATCTATGTCACCACCCTTCGCTTTGATCGCCGTCTCAAGAGCTAAAACGTGATGCGCCGGGACTCTCTTCCACCCGTGAAGCGTCGGCGGCTGAACCCCGCAGACTCTGGCGACTTCCGCCTGGCTTCCCAGGTAAGTGGATAAATCAAACAAAATGCTTATAGCCATTAGATACCCTCATGTGATCTTTCAGAATCATAGATCACACCTAACGCCGCTGTCTACTCCGAAAGCTACGGCCATGTTCAAACGTTTGACTTACCAAGGAATTAGTTAATGGCTAACATCAACGTCATGGCTATAGACCCCGAAAATGCAAGAGCTGCACGGCTGAAAGAAGCCGTAGAGAATGGCCCGCTAAATATGAACGAAATAGCGGAACGGCTTGGTGTCGCCAGAACTTCAGTGCTCAACTGGAAGCGACGAGGCTTAATCAATATCGACAACTTGAAAGGGATTGCCGAGCTTACCGGCTACCGATTCTGGTGGTTAGCCTTTGGCGAAGGCCCAAAAACTTACGCTGATGCAGAAGACGCACCCGATCAGACCCCTTTGGCAAATATTGCTAATGCTTCTCCCGAACACGCTAGGATGATTGAGTGCATAGCGCACCTGACAGCAGCTCGCGTCCTTACACCGGCTTTGGCGGATGGATTGACAACCATGCTGAACGCAATCGCGAACACAAAACGTTAAAATAATGAAGATTTACTGAAAAATTAAAAAAAACACGACAGCCCAACTGACTTTGTCCAACGTAAGCACTACACTTCGGGCTGAAATCGTCAACGTGAAGGTACGCAATGGAAAACGTTCACTTCGACAGAGAGGGCTCCAGCCATTCGCTAGCCGTCGTCGCTGTTATCCTGATTTTTAACGAAGAGATAGGCGGGGAGAAGCTAAAAGAGCTTGCCAACCTAGACAAGCAAATGGCGGATGCTTTTCCAAGGGCTAGCAAGAAAACCTCACTAAGCGTAACCATCGATGAAGGCAACCATGCTGCGAAAAGAGGTTTTGCGGGCTGGACACTCGAGGCCTCGAGCTCTGATTCAGACGAACTGATTGACTGGCAACTAGAAGTTGAAGCCAACCGTATAATACTTCGTTGCTTCAACTATCCTGGCTGGACAGAGTTCTCAGATAAAGCCGTTGATTCGCTTAACAGGGTTTGTCTCTCTGCAAAGTGTGAAGAGGTTGGCCTTCAAGAAATTGGAGTGCAATTTGTTGACCGATTCAATTGGAATTTAAGCAATGACCAATATTCTATCGGTAAATTTTTTAAACCGAACTCAAGCTATTTTCCCAAAAACCTATTAGAACACCAGACCCCTCTTTGGCATGTATTCCAAGGGTGGAAAGAAAGTGTTGATGGCAAAGGGTATATTGAGAACATCAACCTTTCGACAAACCATATAGAAGGCAACCCTCACTTAACGGAGATTGTGCACATTGTTCGATGCGTAGAATCAGAGGACGGGGGCCTTCAGAAAGTCTCTACAGAAACACTGAAACAAATTGCAAAGCGCGCCCACGATTTAAATAAAGGGCTACTGCGAGAGTTGTTATCAGACGAAGCGATTAAGTTCATAAAGTTGGACGACTAATGACCACGGCAACTATGTCATATCAAGATTTCGCAGCCGCGAGTGCCTATGTCTCGGCGGGGGGTCATGAGCGGCCGTCTGCACCTTCGCCATCAGACCATGACAGACACATCTATACCACACCCTGCCATGATGCAATCGAGGCGCTGGGCTCTCGCATTAGCCTCGCGAAAGCGCTGGGCTCAAACGCGGAGATGGTCGTGAACGTCACCTTCGACGAGCTAGCAACAGAATATTGGGCAGATCTTGGCTCAACGCTTCTCATTAACTCGGGAATGAAAGGCTTAGCTCAAAGGTCTCTCTCCACTGCAGCAACTTTTGCCAGTACTTACATCAACCGACCGAAGCAGAACCTATCGGTACTTCGGGCCTTCGAAGAGTTAGGCAGTTGCGCAGAGTTGTATAACCCCCACGAAATACAGCGTTTCTTGGCGAAAAACATAGATATTCTGGACCTGTTGCACAATGCAATAAAAGCAACACATCTACATGCCGATATTATCCAGCTCAAAGCTTGGATATTTAATGATCCAGAAGACGGCAGCCAATCGCTTTATATTAGCGCAGTTGTCCAGGGCGACGATTTCGAAAAAGCATATGAAATAGAAAATACTGTTTTTGAAACGGCCCTAGAGCAAAATAGTCGCTTAAACAACTTCCGCATTCTTTTAAGCTTCGAAACGGAAGAAGATGGTAGATCCGAGTGACGTACATAAAATAGGCATCAACCTCTGTGTGCCAGCGGCCAGCGAAGCCGAACGTCGCTCAGGTATAAGCCGATGCTATTACGGATGCTTTCTCGTAGCGAGAAAGATAACCAATATGGAAGGCGTTAAGAAGGACGTTCACAAGCAAGTCTCCGACAAACTGGACAAGATGGGATATCCAAAGCTGGCGAAAGACCTCTGGATTCTGAGCAATGCAAGAAAGGCATGTGATTACGATATTTATAACGCCTATGTAGGCAAAGACGCCCAGTTAATGAAAAAGCGATCCATCATCTTGATCGGAAAATTACAGGAAATACTGAGCGTTTAGAATAAACACATCAAAAGCCCCGCAGGCCAGCGCCTCCGGGGCTTTTTTTGTGCCTGACTTTCCCTCTCCCGCAACTCCCCCGCCAAAAAATAGAAAACAATAAGCACAAAATGTTGACGGTCATGTTAGCCATAGTCTACGATTCGCAACATCAGCTATGGTAATGGTGTCCTATGACTAACATCAGTGGTACAGAATTCGAAATCCAAGACCCCCAACAAACGCTCACCCCGCGTCAGCGCGAAGTGCTGGTCTGGGTAGTGGAAGGCAAGGAAAACGAAGCCATTGGCATGCTCATGGGCATCACGCTGGGCACGGTGAAGTTTCACATGATGAGCCTTCTGCGCCGGTTTGAAGCCCCCAATCGCCAGTTGCTGGTCAGCCGGGCATGGAAAGCTGGCCTGGTAAAAGTCCGACACCTTGCCATCGCTCTACTGATTTTTGGCAGCGCCATACCTGGCACCGGTGACCAGCCCGTTACGGTTCGTACCTCTCGCATTGCCCGGGTGCGTGTAGCCGGCCGCAGGGATGCAGACGAATACCCGATTTTTATGCCCACACACCTTGATGATCTCCTAACCGGAGACAGGGAGGCCGCATGATTCCCGAATACATCACTCTCGCTGAAGCCGCGAAAACGCTGAACCTTGGGCCACGCAAGATGATCCAGGCAATGAAGCGCCGGAAGATCATTGATCAATACCGCCTGCCCAACTGGCGGTACACCCAGCAGGGCTTTTTCAAGACTGAAACCAAGGCATTCAACCACCCGGTACGCGGTCTGCAGCACAGCGCCAAAACGCTGGTTACACCCGCCGGGCTGGAATTCCTGCGCAGAGAGTTCGCAGAGCAGATCGAAATGGAGAAAGCCTCGTGAAGCAGATATCCACGTTTTTCGCCCTGATGGCGGAGTTCGGTACCGCCGAGATCCCGCTGGAAGATATATGCGAGAAGTTCTTCGGGCTGAAGGCAGACATGGCCAAAAAGCGGGCCTCGCGCCAGCAGCTGCCGATTGCAGCCTACCGGGGCGGCACACAGAAAAGCCTTTGGCTGGTGAGCGCTCAAGACCTGGCTAACCACATCGATGAACAGCGCACCAAGTCCCGCCGCGAGTGGGCCAAAGTCAACGTTGCCTAAGGCGCCAAGACAAGAAGAGGTAACACGGAATGGACATAAAGACGGTTTGTAACACCCTTCAGCCGATTTTCGATCTGTCTTCAGAGGTAATGGAGACAAACCTCCAGTACCAGAAAGTGCTGGCCAAGTTAATTCAACGCCAGCAAGAGGCAGGAAAGCCCCTGGAAGAGATGGCTCTAAGAGAGATCCGGGAGCTGGTAAGGGCAGCAAACACCCAATACCTGGCAACTCAAGAATCATGAGGGACGCAATGAAAACCATTGAAGAAGCAGAGCTGCTCAGCTGGAAGACCATCTGGCAAGCCGTCGAAGAAGGCAAGCACCACTTTGTTCAGAAAGCCATCGATGCGCATGTGGCCCGGTACCCGAAGGATGAACAGGACGAAGCCCGCCTTCGCACCGTTCACATCGTGCGCCACACCCAGCGCCAAACAGCCGAAGTACGCCAGCGCATCCGCCGCGTGTCTTCAACCATTCGCACTCTGCAGAAGGGCTGCTTCAACGCCCTTGCGGCCAACCCGGAGTAACCCATGCGCCTTGATCTACCCAAAAGCACCCGCGTTGTAGACCTGATTCGCTTCGCCAATGCCCAGGGCAAACGCCTGGTGTGGAAGCAAGAAGGATTCCGGTACCGGGCTCACCTGGAGGAAGCCGCCAATGATCACTGCAATGGTCATAGACCTACTGTTACTCGTCTCCGCCCTCGCTTGCGTGTGGTGGATAGCTCCAAAAACTAAGGACCAAACCATGTTCACACTGACCGCCACCGCCAACGACATCGAACTTGCCCTAAGGGATCTGCACACACTTGCAGCCACCGGCGAACGCAACGACGCCCGCCACGCCGGCGAGCTCCTGCTGGCGCTGTACGAAGGCGAAAGCTACCCGCTGAACCTGCAAGACTTCGCCAACCTATGCCCCACCCGCATGCGCCAGGCCATGCAGCTGCTCACTTTCCTGATGATTACAGGCTCCAGCCTGAACAAATACATCAGCAAGGAAGCAATGCACGCAGTGGAAGACAACCTCAGCATCTTGCGATGCGAGGGGTTTATGGCTGAAAAAGTTGCCGTAATCGGGGTGGACTATGCACGCCCTGGGTCAGACAGAACTGTTTTTGCTACGCCGACCAAGCAAGCCTGAATACCGCCAATAACCAGAAACGGAGAATGCAATGAGCCAGACCAACCGAGGCACCGACCTGCCCGAATTCATGAACGACCTGGACGGCGGCGTGTTCGCTGAAAAGATAGCCCGCGCACTCAGCGACGTAGCCGCCGGCGTGATCGATTACGACGACAAAGGCGAGCTCACGCTGAAGTTCAAGCTGGCCCGCATTGGCAACAGCTACCGCGTAGGCATCAAGCACCAGCTTACCTACAAAGTGCCCGAAGCCAACGGCAGCTACAGCCAGGACAACATCACCGAAAGCGTGATGCACGTGAACCCCGGCGGGCGCATGAGCGTGTTTCCGGAAAACCAGCACCAGATGTTCGGCAAGAAAGGCGAACTGAACACAAACCCTCAGGATCAGGAGTAACCCCATGCAACTGGATAGCACCAAAGACAACAGCGCCCTGGAAATGTTTGCAAAGGCCGTGCAGGCAGAAAACCTGCGCGATTACATTCTCGGCGCCAGCCAAGGTACAGCAGCAGCTCTACCCGAAGGTGTGAAACTGGCGAACATCGAACCATTCATGCCCGAGCGCGCCCGGTTCCGAGGCGCAATGAAGACCGCAATGATTGAGGACTTCATTGAGTTCGTAACGGTAACCATCGAAACAGCCGATATCAACGCCGATACATTCCCCTGCTTTGTGGATCCGGAATCCATGGCCGCTCGCGCCTACTTCAACCTTGGCAATCAGCAGTACCCAGGCCACGGCGATCACGTAGCCCTACTCAAACTCAAGCGCACCAGCACCTTCGAAGAAGTACTCAAAATCAACGGCGACAAGCTGGAACAGCGCCTGCTCGCTGAGTGGATGGAAGACTGGGTAGATGTACTCGCCGCCACCAACGAACACGGTGTACCCATGCCCATGAGCGCCGCCGTCGCTGCCATACGCCGCATCACCATTGGCGCAAACGCTGAAACAACCAGCGAAGAAACCAGCTTCAGCAGCAAGCGCAGCGCCATGGCAGAAGTAGAAGCCAAAAACCGCGACCATCTGCCAGCGTTTCTGCAGTTCACCTGCGAGCCATACCAGGGCCTGAGCGAACGCACCTTCACCCTACGGCTGAACGTCATCACCGGCGAAAATCCTCGCATTGGTGTGCGCATCGTGCGGCTGGAAACCGCGGAAGAGGAAATGGCAAAAGAGCTGGAAGAGCTGCTGCGCAAAGGCTTTGAAGACACCGCCGTGCGCACCTTTGTAGGCACGTTTCAGCCCTAATCAGTCGCCATAAGCACCAGCAGTTGTTCGGGATTTCCGAACAACTGCCAGGCCACCACCAGGAGAACACCATGAAACTAAACCCAACAATCCTCAGCTGGAAGGCACCCACCACCAACGTGGACGGCGCGCCGATTGATTACGAGCTGGAGTATGAAGTGGGTGCCGACGACGGCAAGGCCTACGTTCCATTGATGACCATCCCCGGCCAGCTGCGCCAAAACGAAAACTACGAAGCCCCGATCAGCGATCTCCTGCTGGATTACGGCGAACACACCATCGCTCTTCGCAGCTTCGATAAATCCATGCCAGACCGCATGTCCGAATGGTCTGAGCCCGTCACCTTTACGCTGGCAACGGTGCCTTCCCGCCCTTTGGAATTGCGGGTTACCTGAGAAAAATCTGGAAGTGGCTGGTAACCCGTTTCAAGCAGATATTTTTTTAGTTAATCGCCCTACGGGGCGCATCCGAGAGAGCTTTTCGTGAGAGCTCTGCCAGATGCCAACAAGGAGAAACACCATGGAATACATTCAAGACCCAATTTTCAGTGGCAATGTAACCGTGCGCTGCACAGAAGAAGAGTGGTTTGCCCGGGAAGACGAAGAGCGCGCGTACGCGTTCGGCCGCTACCAGAACAATCCAAAGGCTGCAGCCCTGAAGCTTTACGAGATTGCAAAAGGCGACACCGGCGGTGGCCGCGCAGCCAGCGGCCTGCTGCTATCCCTATGGAACGACGACTACGCAGTGAACATGCGCGCCGTCATCAGCAGCCTGGATATCACCAACACCGAAGCCGCCATGGCCCTGATCAAAACACTGGGCCCCGGACACCACCTGGAACGCTATCTCACACAGGATCACATCATGCGCATCATTGATGTGTGGGGCGAATTCCACGAGAAGCGGAGAGCTTAACGTGAACCAGGCAGCCCTCGACCTTGGCCACGAACTGGTCATCGATCTCTTTGCCGGCGGTGGCGGCGCATCGTGCGGCATCGAGCAAGGCATAGGCCGCCCCGTGGATATCGCCGTAAACCACGATCCCATGGCTGTAGCCATGCACGAGGCAAACCACCCGGGCACCAAGCACTTCTGTGAAAGCGTGTTCAAGGTAAACCCAATTACCGTCACCGGAAATCAGCCCGTAGGCCTGCTCTGGGCTTCGCCGGACTGCACCCACCACAGCAAGGCCAAAGGCGGAAAGCCCGTATCGGCAAAGCGCCGGGGCTTAGCCTGGGTGGTTATCAAATGGGCGCGCCGCTCACGGCCCCGGGTAATCATGCTTGAAAACGTGGAAGAATTTGAAGACTGGGGGCCAGTCATCCCGAAGAAAGGCCCTGATGGTGAAGTACTCCGGTTTCCAGACGGCAAGCCCCAGTTGGTGCCCTGCCCCGATCGCAAAGGCCAGGAATTCCAAAAGTTCATTGCCCAGCTTGAGCGGATTGGTTACCAGGTAGAGTGGCGACCGCTCAGAGCCTGCGACTATGGCGCCCCAACAATACGCAAGCGCCTATTCCTTATTGCACGAAGAGACGGAAAAGCCATCGTGTGGCCAAAAGCATCACACGGACAGCCAGAATCCCTGCCGGTTCGCCGTGGAAAGCAGAAGCCATACCGAACAGCAGCCGAATGCATTGACTGGAGCATCCCATGCCCATCGATCTTTGAGCGAAAAAAGCCATTGGCTGAGAACACACTACGCCGTATCGCCAAGGGGATGCAGCGGTTCGTCATCGAGGCCGCACAACCGTTCATCATCGCCATCGACCACGGCGGCACACGAAGCGGCTGCAACTGGAGCGTTGAGCAACCCCTGACAACGATCACCACCGAAAACCGCCATGCCGTTGTGGTACCAACACTTATCCAAACGGGCTTTGGTGAAAGGCCCGGCCAAGCGCCGAGAGTGCCAGGGCTGCACAAACCTCTAGGAACAGTTGTCGCCGGCGGTAGCAAGCACGCTCTGGTAACCGCGTTTCTTGCCAAGCACTACGGCGGAGTGGTTGGAATCCCCGTTACCGTGCCCACGGGCACCGTAACCACCATTGATCACCACTCTTTGGTTGCCGCATTCATGGCGCCCTACTACGGCAGCGGATCGGGAGAGACAGGCAGAGACATGCGCCTGCCAGCGCCAACCGCAACCACAAAAGACAGGCTGCAACTGATCACCGTACAGATTGACGGCTCCACTTACGTCGTCACCGATATCGGGATGCGCATGCTCCAGCCACGCGAACTGTTCAAGGCTCAGGGCTTCCCCGATAGCTACATCATAGACCCGGAATACAACGGCAAACCCATGCCGAAGTATGCCCAGGTGCGCATGTGTGGCAACAGCGTGCCGCCGGTATGGCCGCGCGCGTTGGTCGAAGCCAACTTTGCCCACGAGAAAAAGCTGGAGGCCATAGCATGATTACCGCCCGCCTGAACAAACTGATCCGCGCCTACCGAATTGCAAAGCAGCAGCTGGGAGATGCCAACCGGGGCCGCGCCATCCTCTCCATTTGCCTGCGAAGACTCAACCGCTTGCGCCCTATCGTGCTGGCAGAACTGAAATACGTAGCGGCATTGGTAAACCTGATGCGGCGTGGACTGCTCAAGCGCAAGGCGGAGTGGATGAGATTCCCCACTCAAAACCCACAAAACCGATCGCAGATTATTCCCTCACATCCGAATCAGGAGACCGCAGCATGAGTAAGAAACTGTTCGTAAACGACAACACCATGGAACGCCTTCAGGAGCTGGCGCGCCAGGGCTACTCGTTCACCGAAGCCTGTAAAACCCTGAGACGAAACCCCTGGCACGTGCGAGACACCGCCGAAGACAAAGGCAGGTTCGATGAGCTGAATAATATATTTCCCAGGCTAAGAGCCCACAGGGAGAAGCGAGAGCCAATAGAATAAGAAGGCCCCAGTATGCGGCACATGCGATCACACCAGGTGAAAACGCCCCTGCACATACCAGCGGGGCCGGTTACAAATTGGCTGGTTAAGAGCTGGAGGGCGAGTTGAGCGAAGAGGAGAGCAAGCCAAAAGGCGGCTATCTTGCACGCAACGCGGCCCTGCTCTGCCAGGATGAGCAATTCAGGCTCTACCTGGACAGGCGCAGGGCGGCGAAGTTTAGCCTGGATATCCCGGACGGAACCCACACTGTGGAGGACGCCCGGGAATTCGTAGTTATGGCGTGCAACGTAGACTCACGGGCTGAACTGGATCACAACCCCGATGCTGCCACGATATATCGCTCTATCATTCATCACTATCAGAGGTGGGCCTCCCGACAATGTCGGCGATCTTTGCAACCGCCTTAAACACTGAGTGGGAAGCATCAGCCACATGATTCCTTATTTCAACATCAATGCCTTCAATGCTTTCTATTTCTCGAAATAATGATTTTATTTCATCCATATCTTTAACGACCAAAATATAGTCATCAGATTTCATTCCATTCATTATTCAGATCTCCGTGTAAATCATTCAAGAACATGTGGCCACGGAGAGACAATAGACTAAACAAGATAATTGTAAACACCTGAAATAATGCATTATTTTATAGATAATATTATATTTACAAACAGACAATTAAATAAATAATTTAACATTAAATAAATGGCAAGTCAGAAAACCAAAGGAATACAAACACATGAAATATAGATTACAATAAAAAATAAAACTATAAACCAGAAAAGGCTATTTAAATTTAGCTATACAATAATAATTAAACAATAAATCTTTTACATTGTTTTACAGAAGGCACGTTACTATTTATCAAGGTAACGACTTAAAAGAGATGACTCATGCCATCTCATTACACCGCCAACCTATGGCCGCCACACCCAACCCTCATACTTATCATGGTGCTCATGCCGGCTGAGGTGGGTATACCTCTGCAGTGAAGACCAGGTGGTGTGCCCGCTCACGCCAGCCACACGGGGAATATCCCAGCCCCGCTCAAACAGCCAGCTGACACACTCATGGCGAAGGTCATGGAAATGGAGATCCTTAATGCCCAGGAACTTGCACCACTCAGTGAACCTGGCACTCAAAGACTTGGAGTTATAAGGGAATATGCGCTCATCGGTTTTCGGCTGCCGCTGGATGATGGCCCAGGCCTCATCGGTTAGGTATACGCGCCGGTGGTTTCCGGTTTTATGGGATGGGTGTTTCATGTCTGGCACGATCACCATCTTGTTGCGCTCATCCAGATCCGTCCACTTTATGCGGGTAATCTCATCCTGCCGGCGGGATGAGAAAAGCGCGAAAAGAATAATATCCTGGTGGGGTGTGGCGCGCCTGGCTTCGGTTGTCTTTCCATACTCCAGAAGAGCTTCCAGCTCAGCCAGTGTAGGCCGCCGATCCCGGTTGTTCGGCTTGGCAATCAATCGCTCCCGCCGGCAGGTTTCAGACGCATCATTAAGGGGCTCCAGAGCTGCAGGTATACCCCAGGCGGTGCGTGCGGTTTTGAACACGCCCCGTAGCCAGATGAGATCGTTGCCTGCGGTTTGAGGCTTTACGGTTTTGAGGCGATAAACCACGTGATCAACAAAATCCCGGCTTGTGGCTTCGATCGCATCCAGATCGGCCAGCTTGTAAGACTTAAGGCGCTCCAGATCCTTGGCCTTGCTGCGCCCGAAGCTACCACCAAACTCTTTCTGGTAACGCTTGATGAGCTCACCAACTGTAACGCCACGATGCATAACCTTGTTCAGCGCATCGTGCTCCTGGAGCTCCAGCTCCCGGCGGCTTGCCCAGTCCTTCGCTAAAGCCTTACGGTCAAAGGTGCGACTTTCGCGATATACTATCTTTCCTTTACGCTTTAACCGGATGGCAGCCCGGTAGGATTTGGTACCATCAGAACGAGTTCTTGCAGTAATAGTAGCCACGGCGCTCCATGCTCCCATAATACGGTGCTCCAGAGCGATTTCTGGAGCATTTTTGGAGCACCAATACTACAAAAATGGGTAAAAACAGGCAATAAATGGTGTTAAACAGTACAGATAAAGAGGCGGGAAATCAGGCGGCAAGCGTTGCAAACACAGGTTTTGAGCCCTCTCGGCGGTTCTGTGTAGCTCCAATGATGGATTGGACTACCCCGCAATATCGCTACCTTGCCCGCCTGTTGAGCCGGCATACCCTTCTCTATACCGAGATGGTCACCACAGGAGCGCTGATTCACGGCGATACTGAGCGGTTTTTGCATCACAATCCGGCCGAATACCCGCTGGCACTCCAGCTTGGCGGCAGTGATGCAGGTGAGCTGGCCCATTGTGCTCGGTTGGCGGAGCAGTTTGGTTTCAGCGAGGTAAATCTGAACGTTGGCTGCCCCAGCGACCGGGTTCAGAACAACATGATCGGGGCGTGCCTGATGGCACATCCGGATAAAGTGGCAGCAGGCGTCAAAGCGATGATTGAAGCCACGCAGCTTCCGGTTACCGTCAAGCACCGTATCGGCATTAATGGCCAGGAATCCTGGGACGATCTTTGCGAGTTTGTGGACAAGGTAAGCGCCGCCGGATGCCGGACATTCATCGTGCATGCCCGCATTGCCGTACTTGAAGGCCTGAGCCCCAAGGAAAACCGGGACATTCCGCCGTTAAAGTACGATTGGGTGTACCGCTTGAAGCAGAAATACCCGCACCTTGAGATCGTTATCAACGGCGGCATAAAAACCTTTGAAGAGTGCCGTGAACATTTGAGGCACACCGATGGCGTGATGCTTGGCCGCGAGGCTTACCACAACCCCTGGCTTCTGGCGGGCGTGGATCCGGAGTTTTTTGATTGCGAGGCCGCCACGACCTCTCGCCATAAGGCCCTCAGGGCCATGTACCCGTTTATCCAGAACGAGCTGGAGCGCGGAGTTTTCCTCGGCCACATATCCCGGCATTTGCTGGGGCTTTTTCACGGTGTACCCGGCGGTCGCCAGTTCCGTCGTTATATCAGCGAAAACGCTCATAAGTCCGGCGCAGGGCTGGAGGTCATTGAGACCGCTCTGGAGAAGGTTCACGAACCCGCGCAGCCTGTGTTAAATGAAGAGACAACCAGCGCCTGACCGCGACCTTGACGCTTTATTGCCAGAACCTTACTTTTTGCTGCCTTGTTCCTGTCTTTACAGCCGGCTATTGTAGACTTATAACCAGCACCCGGGATTCGGATGTGCTGATACAACATCAACCCGGACGACAGTACGAATGGCCAATAAACTCGAACAATTGAAGACGATGACGACAGTAGTCGCAGACACCGGCGATATCGATGCCATCGCCCAATGGCAACCGCAGGATGCGACAACAAACCCTTCATTGTTGCTCAAAGCAGCCGCTTCAGATGCTTACCGCCCTATGCTGGCAAAGGCGGTCGCCATGGCCCGAAAACAAGGCGGCTCCGATGCCGAGCAGTTAACGGTGGCAACCGATATGTTGGCAGTTCTGGCGGGCCAGGAAATACTCAGTCTGATTCCGGGCGTGGTTTCAACGGAAGTCGATGCTCGATTGTCATTCGATACCGAGGCCACGCTCAAGCGCGCACGCCGCCTTATAGAGCTCTATGACCAGCAGGGAGTCGATACCCGCCGGGTTCTGATCAAGATTGCGTCCACCTGGGAAGGCATTCGCGCGGCGGAGATACTTGAACAGGAAGGCATCCGCTGCAATCTCACGCTGCTGTTCTCATTTGTACAGGCAGCCGCTTGCGCTCAAGCCGGGGCGTTCCTGATCTCGCCTTTTGTGGGTCGTATACTGGACTGGCACCTTGCCAGCAGCGGGCGGGACCAATTCTCCGCTGCCGAGGATCCCGGTGTGCTTGCAGTCGCCCGCATCTATAATTACTACAAGGCCAATGGCTACAGCACGGTGGTTATGGGCGCGAGTTTCCGTAATACCGGGGAGATCGAAATGCTGGCAGGCTGTGACCGCCTCACCATCAGCCCTGCGTTGTTGCAGGAGCTGCAGGACGACAACGGAAGCCTGGAACAGAGACTCTCTGCTGATGGCGCAAGTTCGCATGACGGTTTCGGAATCCTGGATGAAAAGCGGTTTCGCTGGGACAGCAACGAAGATGCCATGGCCACTGAAAAACTGGCAGACGGCATTCGTCGCTTCACCGTCGACCAGATTGAACTGGAGGGCCAGGTTCGCCAACTGGCCAGTAAAGCGGCCTGATATCGATGCGTCCTCAAGGCGCTTTTGATGCAGTCTAAACGCACCTCAATGCTCGTGGCAGATTATGATTGAAAGCCTGAAAAAACTGTTTAGTGCACCGGAAACAGAGCACCATAAACCCGATGCTCGCCAGATTGCGATCGCTGCAACGGCCTTGATGGTGCAGCTTTCGCGAGTTGATAACGACGAAGACGAGCGAGAGCTGCAAGCTATCGTTGACTGTGCGATAAAAGCTCATCAGTTAACCCGGGAAGAAGCGGAAGAAATCCTCAGTCACGCCCTGGATCAGGCGGAGGATGCCACCTCGCTGTATGAGTTCACTGGGCAGATCAATGAGTATCTGGACCAGGAGAGCAAGCAGTCGCTTCTGGAAAGTATCTGGCAAGTTGCGCTCGCGGATGATCGCGTCGACAAGTACGAAGAACATCTTATTCGCCGTATGGCTGACCTGCTGCATCTTAATCATCGGGAATTCATACAGGCGCGACACAAGGCAGAGAGCGCGCGCTCCTGACCGGCACATAACAAAGGAAGCCCCATGCTAGCCATTCTTCATCCCAACACGCCTCTGGACAGCGAAGCCTATCGCCAGACGATGCACTTCCTGGAGAACCTGCCGGGTGTGACCGTGCGAGTACATGAGATTCAGGGCGTCAGTCAGCGGCTGACCGAAGTTTACCTTCTGGGCGACACCAAACCACTCGACATGGCGGAAATTGAAGCGCTGCCGGCTGTCGAGCGCGCCATCCGTATATCCGAAGACTACCGGATTCTGGGGCGTCACCGGGATGACAAACGGCAGACAGGCTTCAGCTACAACGGCGTGGACTTCAACCAGTCCAATCTCAACATTTTTGCCGGGCTGTGCGCTGTAGACATTCCCGAGCACGTTGAAATGATGCTGAAGGCACTGGAGGAACATGGCGAAGTTTGTACCCGCATGGGAGCCTACAAGCCCCGCACCAACCCCTATTCGTTTCAGGGGCATGGTAAGGGCTGCCTGCCGTGGGTTTTCGAAAAAGCCGGCAAACACGGTATTAAAGTGATCGCCATGGAGATCACCCACGAGAGCCACATTGAGGAAATTGATACCTGCCTGGAAAAACTCGGGCGACCAACCGGTGTCATGCTTCAGGTCGGTACCCGGAACACCCAGAACTTTGAACTGCTTAAAGCCATCGGCCGGCAAACCACCTACCCGGTTCTGCTCAAGCGTGGATTCGGTATCACTCTGAATGAATCCCTGAATGCGGCGGAATATCTGGCCAGTGAAGGCAATGCGAACGTCATTTTCTGTTTGCGAGGCATGAAAACGGAAGCCGGCCAGCCGCACCGTAACATGGTGGATTTCGCCCATGTACCGGCTGTTAAACGGCTGACACGCATGCCCGTCTGTGTTGACCCCTCCCACTCGGTAGGTACCCGTGAGAAGGCGCCGGATGGCATCCTGGACGTAATGCACGCAACCGCACAGGGCGTGATCGCAGGGGCCAATATGGTTCTGGTGGACTTCCACCCCAAGCCCGAGAAGGCTCTGGTAGATGGCCCGCAGGCGCTGCTGATGGATGAGTTGCCGGCCTACCTGGAAGATATACGTCTGTGTCACGATACCTGGAAAAAGCGCCAGGCTATTTATCAACGTCTGAGAGGTGAAACACCGGAATGATTGTCTACGGACACCGGGGCGCTAAAGGTGAAGCCCCAGAAAACACCCTGCCCGGATTCAACCATGCCTACCGGCAGGGCATTCGGCATTTTGAGCTGGATCTGGTGCTGTCGAAGGATGGCAAGCCCGTACTTGTGCACGATCTTACCATCGACCGCACCACCGGCCAGAAAGGTAGTGTTAGCCAATACACGGCGGCGGAGCTGGCGGCCATGGACGCTCGCCGGAACACAAGCACGTGGCCGGTGAGAACCGGTATACCAACACTGGAAGATTTGCTGGACCAGTTCGATGATATTGAGCACTTCCAGCTTGAGGTGAAAAAAGACTCTCACGCCAGGCTTAATGTTCTCTGCAACCGATTAACGGAAATTATCCAGCACCGCAATCTGTACCAGACAGCAGCGATCACCTCGTCAGACACCTGGTTTCTGAAAGAAATACGCAGAAGAAATAAGCGCATTCGTACGGGGTTGGTAACAGAACGGCGATTCCCGAGGCCGCTTCGCATAGCAACCGGGCTGCGTTGTGACTACTTGTGCATTAACTGGAAGCTATGCTCGCCAGAACTTGTGAAGAATGCTCACCGCAGGGAAATGCACGTCTCCTGCTGGACGGTTAACCGCATCCAGGACATGCTTCAGCTCGAAGCGATGGGAGTAGACAGCATTATCACGGATTACCCTACCAGCACGCGGATGTTCTTTGATAACCGCGAAAGCTCCTCACTCACATTACCTGGCCGTCAGGACAACAAAACGGCGGATAATGAGGCATTACCCGCCAGCTGAACCGGGATCGTTCAGAAGATCCGATTCAGGCCGTTCAACGCAGCTACCCGATAAGCTTCCGCCATGGTCGGGTAGTTGAATGTTGTGTTGATAAAGTAATCGAGAGAATTGGCCTCGCCCTTCTGGTTCATGATCGCCTGGCCGATATGAACGATCTCGGCTGCCTGGTCTCCAAAGCAGTGTATGCCCAGAATCTGTCGGGTTTCACGGTGGAACAGGAGTTTCAGCATACCAACAGCTTCGCCGGTAATCTGTGCCCGGGCAAGGTCCTTGAAAAAAGCCTGACCGACTTCGTAGGGCACCTTGGCCTCTGTAAGCTCACGCTCGGTCTTGCCTACAGAACTGATCTCGGGAATTGTATAGATGCCCGTGGGTACGTCTGACACAAACCGGAAGTACTCATCCTGAACAATCGCCGAGGTTGCAGAGCGACCCTGGTCATAAGCGGCACTGGCGAGGCTTGGCCAGCCGATGACATCACCGACAGCGTAAATGTTTTCCACCTCAGTGCGATAGTGCTCATCCACCGACAGTTGGCCGCGACCATTGGGAATCAGCCCGACCGCCTCAAGCCCGAGTTTATTGGTGTTCCCTGTTCTGCCATTACACCAGAGAAACGCATCCGCCCGGATCTTCTTGCCGGATTTCAGGGAGAGCACGATACCGTGATCATCACCATCCACAGACGCATACTCTTCGTTGTGGCGCACCAGCACACCATTATTGCGCAAGTGGTAGCTTAGAGCATCCGAGATTTCATCATCAAGGAATGACAATAGACGGCTGCCCGGGTTGATCAGATCAACTTTCACACCCAGACCAGCAAAGATAGACGCGTATTCCGAACCGATAACGCCGGCACCATAAATGACCAGCGTGCGAGGCGTATGAGACAGATTGAGAATCGTATCCGAGTTGTAGATCCGGTGATGGCGGAAATCCACATCAGGCGGCAGATAAGGGCGTGAGCCGGTCGCAATCACTACCTGTTTGAAGTTCAGTGTTTCGACAGACTTGTTACCGCGGACTTCGAGCCGGTTGTTATCGAGAAACGACGCACGTCCGTTGATCAGATCCACACGGTTACGGGAGTAAAACTGGGTTCTTAATTTTACCTGTTTGCCGATAACCTTCTGTGCGCTTTGCAGTACCCGGGGAAACGAGAACCAGCGGGGCTCTCCGATATCCCGGAACATCTGATTGGTGTTGAAGGTAATGATCTGCTTGACCGAATGGCGCAAAGCCTTGGAAGGAATCGTGCCCCAATGGGTGCAGTTGCCTCCCACTGTGGGCTTGTCTTCAACGATAGCAACACGCTTTCCATGCTTCGTCGCATTCATTGCCGCACCTTCACCTGAAGGTCCAGCACCGATAACGACGACGTCGTAATGATGTTCCGCCATGCGCGCAGTGACTCCTTATCTACGTCGTGAAAAAGTAATTGTGATTATTGGGAATCCGCCAGCCTTTACTGCTTGCGACCCGCTTTGCTCGCATCGTAGGCCAGTTCTTCGGGCGCTACGGCCTCTGAAGCCACACGCTGGCTTTCCTCTTCGCACTTCTGGGTGTTGCCACCGCAAATATCACAGGACGAACTGATGCCTAGCGCACCGATACCGCCACAGGTGCCGCTGATCGGCTTGCGACCAAAAATGACGCCAACAGCCATGCCGGCTACCAGCAGAACCACAATCAATAAAACCAGAAGAAAGGTACCCATGTTGCGCTCCCCTTACTGAGTAACGTAGGACGAAAACGCCGGAGTCTGATGTCCCTCAAACCCGTTTTCCGTCCGGATAATAAAATAGGCGGGGATATTCTCCCTCGTTGCGAGCGCACTCGCGCGCTCATAACCCATCACCGTGAAACCGGTTGCCAGTGCATCGGCGGTCATGCTGTCATCTGCGATAACCGTTACAGAAGCCAGATGATGCGCTATCGGCTGTCCGGTTCCAGGGTCTATTGTATGGGAGAAACGGCGCCCTTCCGATTCGTAATAGTTACGATAGTCTCCGGAGGTGGCCATCGCCCGGGAAGGCAGTGAGACAACAAGGTTTACCCTATGCTCTGTGCTTTCCACCGGCTGTTCAATAGCAAGCCTCCACACGTTGCCGTCAGGCTTCTTCCCGCTGGTGCGGATTTCCCCGCCAATTTCGACAAGATACGCTTCTATGCCTTCGCTATCGAGATAACGGGCCACTACATCAACACCATAACCTTTTGCGATCGCAGAGAGATCGATGTATTGGGGCACGTCCGCCTTTACCGCGGGCGGCTCAGGCCGGAACGCAAGATGCTCGTAACCCGTTGTGGCCAGGGCTCGAGCCAGGCTCTCTTCAGAAGGAATCTGTTCAGGCCTTGCATCTGGCCCGAAGCCCCAGAGATTCACTACCGGCCCGATGGTCACGTCAAACGCGCCGTCTGTCAGCCGCGAAATCTCATCTGCTCTGGCCAACACTTCAAAAAGTCCATCCGACACAGGAATCCAGTCCGATTGATCGTCCCGGCGATTCAGTTTTGACAGCTCCGAATCCTCTCGCCAGGTCGACATGGACACATCAACACCTTCAAGAGTTTCGTCGATGCCTTTGGCCAGCGCCTCAAGCTTTCCGTGATCTTCCGGTAAGACAACGCTGATATGGTAGCTGGTACCAAATGCAGGCCCCGAAATCTCCCAGACTTCTTCATCTGGCTGAAACGAGCAACCCGCCAGGGCCACCAGTGTCAGCATCATGAAGACGCTGGCAAAGGCCACCCGGGCGGGTTGTAACATACGGGATGTCATCTGAAAGGTTTAGCCTCCGAAGTCATCCAGCATGATGTTCTCGTCTTCGACACCCATATCTTTCAGCATCTTGATAACCGACGCGTTCATGATAGGAGGCCCACACATGTAGAACTCACAGTCTTCAGGCGCAGGGTGATCCTTCAGGTAGTTTTCATAGAGTACATTGTGAATAAAGCCCGTCGGGCCTTCCCAGTTGTCCTCAGGCTGCGCGTCAGACAGGGCAACATGCCATTCGAAGTTATCGTTCTCTTCGGCAAGCCCGTCGAAGTCTTCCACGTAGAACATCTCACGGACGCTTCGCGCACCGTACCAAAAGCTGATCTTGCGCTTGGAATTCAGGCGCTTGAGCTGGTCAAAGATGTGGGAGCGCATGGGCGCCATGCCGGCGCCACCACCGATGAACACCATTTCCGCCTCGGTTTTCTTGGCGAAAAACTCACCAAATGGTCCCATTACCGTCACCTTGTCACCCGGCTTAAGGTCAAACACGTAGCTGGACATAATGCCCGGCAGGTGATCAGTACCCGGAGGCGGAGTGGCAATACGGATATTGAACTTGAGAACGCCCTTCTCTTCCGGATAGTTCGCCATGGAATAGGCGCGAATCGTCTCTTCCTTGTTGATGGCCTTGTAGCGCCAGATATCCAGCTTGTCCCAATCACCGTGGAACTCATCTTCAATAATAAAATCCTTGAAGTTGATTTCGTAAGGAGGACATTCCAATTGAACGTAACCGCCAGCGCGGAAATCAACTTCTTCGCCCTCCGGCAGTTTGAGTACCAGTTCTTTGATGAAGGTGGCCACGTTGTGGTTGGAGACAACCTCACATTCCCACTTCTTGACGCCAAAGAACTCTTCAGGCACCTCAATTTTCATGTCCTGCTTGACCGGAACCTGGCACGACAGTCGCCAGCCTTCCTTCTCTTCACGATTCGTGAAGTGGGTTTTTTCCGTAGCCAGCATGGCACCGCCGCCTTCAAACACCTTGCACTTGCACTGCGCACAGGTACCGCCGCCGCCACAGGCTGACGACAGGAAAATCCCGCTGCCCGCCAAGGTACTCAAAAGCTTGCCCCCGGCTTCCGTTTTCACGGTGTGTTCCGGATCGTCATTGATTTCGATGGTCACATCACCGGTGCTTACCAGTTTGGATCTCGCCGCGAGGATGATCGCCACAAGCGCCAGAACGATAACGGTGAACATGACCACGCCGAGTATTATTTCTGTATACATGGTCTCGCCTTTTCGTTAAACCGAATCACCGGATGAGTTACAGGGAAATCCCAGAGAAAGACATGAAGCCAAGGGACATCAGACCAACGGTAATGAAGGTGATACCCAGGCCACGCAGTCCATTCGGAACATCGCTGTACTTCAGCTTTTCACGGATACCGGCCAGGGCAATAATGGCCAGAGCCCAGCCCACACCAGCGCCAAAACCATAAACCACACTTTCACCAAACGTATAGTCCCGCTCCACCATGAACAGCGCAGCGCCCAGGATCGCGCAGTTCACTGTAATCAGCGGCAGGAACACTCCCAGTGCGGCGTATAGTGCCGGGATGTATTTGTCCAGAATCATTTCCATGATCTGAACGATGGCCGCGATAACGCCGATGTAGGTAATCAACCCAAGGAAGCTCAGGTCCACATTAGGCAAACCTGCCCAGGACAGCGCGCCTTCACGAAGAATATTGTTGTAGATCAGATTGTTGACCGGCACGGTCAACGTAAGAACCACAACAACGGCAATACCAAGGCCCGTCGCCGCTTCAATTTTCTTGGAAATGGCAAGAAACGTACACATCCCCAGGAAGAACGCGAGCGCCATATTCTCAATGAAAATCGCCTTGAGAAGCAGACTGATATAATGCTCGATCATCAGAAGGCCTCCTTATGGGTGTGGCGGGACAATTTGTAGTCCGGCTCTTCTATCTGCTCAGGCATCCAGGTACGCAGACCCCAGATCGCAAGGCCAATAATGAAAAAAGCACTCGGCGGCAACAACAGCAGGCCGTTGGTGATATACCAGCCACCTTCGTTTACCGGAGACAGCAAGGTGACACCGAACAGTGAGCCGGCACCCAGAAGCTCGCGGAAAAAGGCCACAAACAGCAGCATGACCGAGTAGCCCAGACCGTTACCGATGCCATCCAGGAAGCTCAGCCAGGGGCCGTTTTTCATGGCAAAGCCTTCGGCACGCCCCATAACAATACAGTTGGTTATGATCAGACCAACGAATACGGAGAGCTGTTTACTGATCTCGTAGGCATAGGCCTTGAGTATCTGATCAACCACGATGACCAGGGAGGCGATAATGGTCATCTGTACGATGATCCGGATACTTGCCGGGATCTGGGTACGAACCAGCGACACAGCCAGGTTGGAAAACGCGGTAACAGCGATAACCGACAGGCTCATAACGATGGTGACGTTCATGCTCGTGGTTACGGCAAGCGCTGAACAGATACCAAGGATCTGGAGCCCAATCGGGTTATTACTGAATATCGGTTCAAAAAGAACCTGTTTGGCGGTTATTTCGGCCATGATCAGACCTCCCCTTCGCGAAGTTTCTTGAGGAACGGCGCGTAACCCCGGTCGCCCATCCAGTAGTTAACCAATTGCTGAACGCCACGACTGGTCAGCGTCGCACCGGAGAGCGCGTCGACCTTGTGTTCTTTGTCAGCGGTGTTGGCACCTACACCACCTTTAATCAGGCGGATCTGTGGCTTGTAGGTGTCCTCACCGTAAAGTTTCTTCCCTACCCACTGGGATTTCCAGCGCGGGTTGTCCACTTCTCCCCCGAGACCCGGTGTTTCTGCGTGGGCGTAAAAGCCCAGCCCCTCAATGGTGTTCAAATCCCCTTCAAGCGACATGAAGCCATAAAGAGTGGACCAGAGACCATAACCGTGAATCGGCAGCACCACACGCTTAAGATTCCCATTCTCGCTCAGAGTGTAAACTTTGGCGACATTAGGGCGGTGCTTGATACCAGCCTTATCTTCAGAGGCCGGAATCATGGTAGACATCATGGGGTCTGACGCGGATTTGTACATGTCGTACTTCATGGGATCTTTTACACCCACAGAAGACGGCTCCACGTAGTCACCAGTGTCCAGATCTACCAAACGCACTTCAAATTGCGAAAATATATTTTCGATTTCCTCGGCACCCGCTCCCTCGGGAAGCATTCCTGATGCAGACAGAATGTTGGTTTTGATATCCAGGTTCTGGTTCTTGATCTGCGCCGGGCGGAGCACCACCGCTGCAGTGGAAACCACAATGGAGAACACAATACTCAGTACCAGAGCAACAATCAGCGTTCTGGAGACGGTTTCTTTAGCTTTAGCCACGAGCGAGCCTCCGTTTGATGTTTGCCTGAACTACGTAATGGTCCATAAGCGGAGCGAACAGGTTAGCGAACAGTATCGCCAGCATGATGCCTTCCGGAAAAGCCGGGTTAACCACCCGGATAAGGATAGTCATTACACCCACCAGAATGCCGAAGCACCAGCGACCGGTATTGGTCATTGCCGCAGAGACCGGATCAGTCGCCATGAACATCATACCGAAGGCAAAGCCACCCATAACCAGATGCCAGTGGGCCGGAACCGCAAACATCATGTTGGTCTCGGAGCCGACAATATTGAACATAAGAGATGTAGCGATCATACCGACCAGCACACCACCCACTATCCGGTAACTGGCGATTCGCATACCGATCAGGATCAGACCACCGATCAGCACAGCCACTGTGGAGGTTTCGCCCATAGAACCCTGAATAGAACCCATGAATGCGTTCATCCAACCGATACTATCGTTCAGCGCCGCAAGGCCGCCGCTTGCCGCCGTACTCAGAGCTGTTGCTCCACTGAAACCGTCAACCGCGGTCCAAACAGCATCGCCAGAGATCTGTGCAGGGTATGCAAAGTACAGGAATGCACGACCAGTCAGCGCCGGGTTCAGGAAGTTTTTGCCGGTACCGCCGAAAACTTCCTTACCGATTACGATACCGAAGGTAATACCCAGAGCGACCTGCCAAAGCGGGATCGTCGGCGGGCAAATCAACGCGAACAGGATCGAGGATACGAAGAAGCCTTCATTCACCTCGTGACGACGCACGGTGGCGAATAGCACTTCCCAGAAGCCACCAACCACGAAGGTAACGGCGTAAACAGGAATGAAGTAAGCCATCCCGTAAACGAAATTATCCCAGACACCAGCGCCAGCACCTGTAACCGCCAGGGCTTGTATGAAAGCTGCACGCAGACCGCCGTCAGCTATCAACGCATCCGGATTGGACGCCAGAAAGCTGTTGGCCTGGAAGCCAATGTTCCACATACCAAAGAACATCGCCGGGAAGGTACACATCCAGACCGTGATCATGATGCGTTTGAGATCAACGCCATCGCGCACGTGCGAAGTTGTGGACGTTACCGAACTGGGCGTATAGAAAATGGTATCAGCGGCTTCGTACAGAGCATACCAGCGCTCGTACTTGCCACCTTTTTCAAAATGATGCTCGATTCCATCGAGAAACTGTCTGATAGCCATCGTATTAGCCCTCGATCTCGATTCGGGTCAGGTTCTC
>TARA_R110002110_G_scaffold79776_2_pt1 | contig 28053 bp, 35 predicted proteins | sample TARA_R110002110 | Tara Oceans TARA_R110002110 (sample SAMEA4397330) | marine metagenome | biome: Polar Biome; feature: [SRF] surface water layer (ENVO:00010504); material: water (ENVO:00002006), including particulate matter (ENVO:01000060) such as... | depth 5 m
GGACAACCTAGAATTTTTGATGGGCGACAAGAAAACACTTGACATGTATATAGATGATGGTATAATAGAGATAGAAGCATTAACTTATATTAGAGGTCGTTCAATATCGAATGCGTATATTGTTATCGATGAATGTCAACAGTTAACACAACATGAAATAAAGACTATATTAACAAGAGTGGGAGAAAATACTAAAATAGTAATGACAGGAGATATTGAACAAATTGATAACGTTTATGTTGATGAGACCTCAAACGGATTGACTTATGTTGTTGAAAAGTTTAAAGATCATGAAGTTGCTGGACATATTACTTTAACTAAGGGAGAACGTTCTAAGGTGGCAACTCTCGCAGCAAAAATATTATAAGGAGATAAAAATGGATATTAAATTTACAAATAACGAGGAAGTTGAAGATATTGTCAATAATCCGGCCATAAAAGAACCTGTAGTTAAAAATACTGAATTAAAAAACATACTCGTTGATTATATTGGGGAAAAAGAAAATCCCAAAGATGGAAATGTTACAGTGGAGATGATTGTTGAAATAATGGCAAAAGAATTCCCAGAATTTCTATTAGTGTTAGCGGAAGAAAACTATATTCGTGGATACCATCAAGCGCTTGAAGATATTGATGAAGGAATGAAAATAGCACAAGAAAATGAAGAACAGTATTAAAGAGTATATAAAAATATCTTCTAATAAAAGCAAAAAAGATTATTTTTCAAAAGAATTTCATATGAATGGAGTTGATGTTCACGTGGAAGAGCCGCTGCCTGATCATGTGGATATTGAACAATGTTTAAAACATGTTTTTTCAAAAATTCCGGAGCATTTTCTTTTAAACTTAAATTCAATCCGAGTTGGCCAATATGATGAATTTTTTGAAAGAAAAATTAATGCTTTTTATAAAGATGGTACATTATATATAACAAACGAACAAGATGATAATTCTGACATGATAGACGACATCATGCACGAGATAGCACACAGTGTGGAAGATCTAGCAAAAGAAGAGATTTATGAAGACATGTTAGTGGAGAAAGAATTTTTAGGAAAAAAGAAAAGAATACTTGACTTATTAAAAGAATATGGCTATACTATTACAAGTGAAGAATACAATACAACGAAATATAACACAGAGTTTGATAACTTTTTATTTTCGGATGTCAAATATCCATTATTGAAAAATCTTTCTATGGGGTTGTTTGTTTCTCCTTATAGTTTGACTTCTTTGAGAGAGTACTTTGCTACTGGATTTGAAGAGTACTTTTTAGGAGATAAAAACTATTTAAAGAAGATAAGCCCTGTGTTATACTCCAAGATTAAATCAATTACTAATATAAAGGTGGAAAATTATGAATTTTAAAGTAACAATAGATGGAAAACGAGTTTCTGTAACGATTGGTGTTACGGGCGAACTCAAAAGCCTTGAATCCCGCACGGGAGATTGGCTTGGTAGAATTCTTCCATGTCCCTGCGCTATTGACGGCAACCCGACAGATTCTCGTTCGTTGCACCCATGGCTTGTGGCTGAAGGATTTGTTGCAAATTATGAAGATATTCGTTGTTTAGATAGTTATTCACACGACGAAGAAAATGTGACTCATGTTTTTAGAATTCGTTGGGTCCCAGAGAAATGGGCTGAAAAAAAGCCTGTTGTTGATCCAAAACCTATTGAACCAAAGGTAAAACAAAGAAAGCAAAAAAACAAACCTTTGAATCTTGAAAAATTAGAAAAAGATATTGATAAGAAATTTGACGAAAATAATAAGGATGTTTGATGCCTAAAATATCTTATTCTGAATTGAAAAATTGGAACACATGTCCTTATTATCATAAGTTAGTTAATATCGATAAGCTTAAATTATTTAAGGGTAATGAATTCACAGCTTTTGGCAACGCAGTACATGATACATGTGAAAACATGTTGTTGAACGAAAATGCCGAATCAAATAAATATTTCTTAGAAAAATATAAAGAGGCTTTAAAAAAGCTATCCGTCGACAACTATGATTTTAATAAGAAGCTAGCTTTAGAAATGAAAGAGCAGGGCCTAGAGTTGATTCCTTACATTAAACCAGAATTAGACAATTATTTTAATGAATATGAAGTTTTTTCAACAGAGGAAAAACTTTTTGAAGATATCGATGCCGAGGACTATAAATTTAAAGGATATATGGATTTGGTATTAAAAGCTTCAGATGGTAAATATCATATAATTGACTGGAAGACTTGCTCTTGGGGTTGGGATTATAAAAAGAAGAATGATAGGATGATTACTTATCAATTAATTTTTTATAAACACTTCTTTGCCAAAAAACATGGTATAGAACTCAACAATATCGAAACTCATTTTGCACTTTTAAAAAGAACTGCTAAAAAAAACAAGGTTGAGATATTTAGAGTTACTAGCGGTAAGAAAAAAATACAGAATGCACTTAACTTCTTGCACAAAGCAATATATAATATTAATAATGAAAAGTATGTGAAAAATAGGTTATCGTGTGGATACTGCGAATTTCGAAAAAGTTCATACTGTACGTAAGAGGTTTAAATGAGCGATAAAAAAACTGTTTTTGTTATAAGTGATCACCCACTTTCTCCGTCTGGTGTTGGTCTGCAAACAAAATATATGATTGAAGCAATGTTGAAAACTGGAAAATATAAATTTTTCTGTTTTGGAGGAGCTATAGGTCATCATAATTATGATCTTGTGAAAACAGAAGAATGGGGCGATGATTTTGTCATACAACCAGTAGACGGATACGGAAATAAAGAAATGGTCCGTTCAGTTATATTTCATCAAAAACCAGATATAATGTGGATTATGACAGACCCTAGATTCTGGTCGTGGTTATGGGAAATGGACAATGAAGTGAGAGCTAGCGTTCCTTTAATATATTATCATGTTTGGGACAATTATCCATATCCATATTATAATAAGCCATGGTATGAGTCTAATGACGTAATTGTTTCGATATCAAAAGTAACCGATAACATTATAAGAGAAGTCGCCCCGGAAGTTGATTGTTTTCACATACCTCATACTGTTGACACAGAAACGTTTAAGCCACTCCCGGAAAATATTGTTAAATCGTTTAGACATCAATCTTTTCCTAACGAGAAGAATTCTGATAGAATGATTTTCTTTTGGAATAGCAGAAATGCAAGAAGAAAACAAAGCGGGAGTTTATTATTTTGGTTTAAATCATTTTTAGATATTGTTGGTCATGATAACGCCATCCTTATTATGCATACAGATCCAAAAGATGTCAATGGGCAAGATTTGGACGTTATTCTAGCAAGTCTTGAGCTTACAAATGGACAAATATTATTTTCAAAAGACAGGTACCCGTCTGATATCATGGCGTCTTTATATAATATGGCCGACTGTACAATTGGAATATCAGATGCTGAAGGGTTTGGACTATCAACCTTCGAGTCTTTGGCTTGCGGAACGCCAATTGTTGTAAATATGACTGGAGGATTACAGGAACAAGTTACAGATGGTAAAGATTGGTTTGGTATTGGTATTGAGCCTTGCTCTAAAGCAATTATTGGTTCCCAAGAGATCCCATATATATATGAGGATAGAATATCTGAAAAAGACTTTGTTGATTCCTTGCTAAAAATATATAATATGAGCAAGGAAGATAGAAAAGAAATGGGACTTAAGGGAAGAGAACATGTTTTGAAAAATTACAGTTTAGAACAATTTTCTAAAAAATGGGAAGATGTCTTTACTCATGTTGAAGAGAAACATGGCTCTTGGGAAAATAGAAAATATAAATCGTGGAGATTATTAGAGGTATCATGAGAAAAAAAATACTTGTATCCGGGCCGGCCCTTTCAAGATCGGGGTATGGTGAACAAACTAGATTCGCTTTAAGATCTTTAAAAGAATATGAAGATTTTTTTGATATATATTTGATTAATTTGCCATGGGGGCAAACCGGGTGGATCCCCGCACATGATGAAGAAAGAGAATGGATCGATTCATTGATAATGAAGACAATACCAAGACAACAAAGTAATAATAATCAATATGATCTCTCTTTACAAATTACGATACCTAATGAATGGCAGAAGCTAGCGCCTGTAAACATAGGATACACAGCAGGTATAGAAACAACGAGAATCTCTGCTGAGTGGGTAGAAAAGTCTATGATGATGGATAGAATTGTTGTTGTTTCCAATCATGCTAAATATGGGTTTGACAATACTTCTTATGAGGCAGTTAACAATCAAACTGGAGAAGTTGTTAAAGAATACAAAACAACAACTCCAATTACAGTTGTAAACTATGCATGTAAACATTTTGAGCCTGAAGATCTAGATCTAGAATTAGATTATGATTTTAATTTTTTAACAATCGCTCAAAAATCTCCTAGAAAAAACTTAGTTAACACGATAAAGTGGTTTGTTGATGAGTTTAAAAATGACGAAGTTGGCTTGATTGTCAAATCAAATCTTAAAGCAAATGGCACTGTAGACAGGCATTTCTCAGAACAAGATCTTAAAAATATGTTGTCTGACCAAAAAAACAGGAAATGTAAGGTATATTTGTTACACGGCGACATGTCAGATGGGGAAATGGTGTCTTTATATCGACACAAAAAAATAAAAGGATTAATTAATATCGCACATGGCGAGGGTTTCGGATTACCAATGTTTGAAGCAGCTTATAACGAATTGCCAGTAATCGCTCCAGCGTGGAGTGGTCAAACGGATTTCTTATACGCACCTGTAAAAGACAAAAAGAAAAATAAAACAAAAATGAAACCTCATTTTGCAACTGTTGATTATGTAATCCAACAAGTACAACCAGAAGCTGTTTGGGATAAAGTTTTGGTTGCTGAGTCAATGTGGTGTTTTGCACATCAAGGAAACTACAAATCAAAGTTGAGGGATGTATACAAAAACCATGGTACCTATAAATCTATGGCAAAAAAACTTAAAAAGCATGTGATAAAAACGTTTACAGAAGAGAAACAATACAAGCTCTTTGCAGAGTCTGTGTATGGGTCTCCTCTTGAAAAAGTTTCAGTTAATGATATTCCAAAAATTTCTATTATAACTTCGGTATATGACGGGGATGCATATATAAAACCATTTCTAGAAGATATCACTCGACAAACAATATTTGATAGATGCGAGTTAATTCTTATCGATGCAAATTCTCCAGGCAATGAAGAAGAAATCATTAAGGAGTATATGGGCAGATATGATAACATTATTTATAAAAAATTGGAAAAAGATCCCGGCATATACGGCACATGGAATGAAGCCTTAAAACATGCAACTGGAGAGTATGTAACAAATGCAAATCTGGATGATCGGAAGGCGGTAGATTCTCTAGAAAGACATGCAGTCACACTTCTGAAGAATCCAGAAATTGGTTTAGTTTATGCAGACTCTCTTGTAACGGACAAACCTAATGAAACGTTTGAGAAAAACTCTTCTAATGGAAATAGATATAATTTCGAGCAATTTTCTAAGGAAGCGATGCTAAGAGGCAATCAAGCTCATAACAATCCAATGTGGAGAAAGGAGTTACATGAAAAATGCGGACTGTTTGAGGAAAAATATAAGTCAGCAGGAGATTGGGAATTCTTTCTAAGGTGCGCTTTTGAAGAAGTTAAGTTTCAAAAATTAAATGATATTTTAGGATTATATTATTTTAATCCAAAAGGCGTTTCAACAAATCCGGAAAACTTTAAATGGAAGCAAGAAGAAGAAAGAGAAATATTCCTTAAATATCAATCAGTTGTAAATCAAAGCGTGATATTGTGACAATACCAGTCGCTACCGTTGTTACTCAAAAATCGTTTAAAGAATATTTGCTACTGAAATATAGTTTAGAACAGTATCATGCATGTAAATGGTATGTTTCATGCGATTCCAGTGTTCATGAAAAACTTAAAGATACAGACATAGTAAGTTTACCAATTATAAAAACTGATGATTGCGATCATAATCTTTTGTCTCAAGAGAAAAGAGATAATTGGATGAATGTTATGATGACAAAATTTGATGTTTGCTCACTTGCTCTTGAAGAAAATGATCATGTCTTATTTTTAGACTCGGATATGGTTTTTGTTAATCCGATTGAGGAAAGCGTTTTAAACTTATTAACAAATGAAAATTTAGACGCAATGGTGTGCCAACATATGACAAACAATTGGGCCAATGAAGCTAAGCACGGTTATTTTAACGCTGGTATGTTTGTGGCCCGGTCAATAGAATTTTTAAACGCATGGCAAAACTTATCAAAACGATATAAAGAATTAAATATGTACTTCGAACAACAACCATTAGAATTTATTCAGAGAAATTTTGTGACTCTGAATCTGCCTATAAACTATGATATTGGTTGGTGGAGATTCAATGAGCCGTCGACAAGATCTAGATTACAACAGGTTAATTTGTTAGACGATAAAATTGCGTTTGGATCCAGAAAGGCAATTAATTTTCACATGCACACATTGAAATCTTTAGATTATCAAAATTTTGGCCAATTTTTGGTAGATCATGTATTGGCACTAATGAATCAATCCGAAAATAAAAATTATAAAAATTTCTTAGAGTATTACGATGAAAACAGAAATACAAGTACTGAACATTAAAAGTTTTGATATATGCGACGATCCGGTTAGAACTGAGGAGATTATATCTTCACAAATAGAACAGGGCAAAAACAAAGAACATTCTAATTATCCTTATTTTCGTTCATATGTATATTTAAAATTACCAGTCGCTTGGACAATAAACAAGTTTGGAATCCAAAAGTGTCAACAAATTATTGATTCTGTTTGTAAAGAAGCTCCGGACAAAAAGCTATTTTTTATTTGTCAACACATACAGGTAAAAAATTTAAATTTTCATGGCAATATTGTTTTTAGTCCACATGCAACTTATCTAGATAAGTATCTTCCAATTCCTCATCATGCTGCAACTATAGATAAAAATCACTCGCTTCCTTTTATTGAAAGAAAAAAATTAATGAGTTTTGTTGGATGCTTTGATACGCACCATACTAGAAGGGAACTACAAGGAACATTAAAAGGAAAAAAACATTGCCAAGTGATCGACACTAAAAATTGGCATTTCTATAAAAATAAAGAAGAAAAAGATAAAAATTCTCAATTTTATACCAAAGATTTGGGCAATACAAAGATAGCATTATGTCCAAGAGGTACAGGACCCTCTACAATAAGATTTTGGGAATCAATGGCGATGGGGTGTGTTCCTATGTTGATATCTGATAGTGTAAAATTGCCGCTCTCGAGGACTTTAGTGGAGTGGAGAGATGGGTGCATTATTGTGCCGGAAAATGATATTAAAAATATTATGGATTATGTTCCAACAGATAAAAAACTAGAGAAAATGTCGACTTATATTAGTGATAAATATGACTGTTATTTTTCTAATGATAAATTATCAACGTCGGTTTCTCTTGGGTTATTAGGTATGTAAAATGTTTGAACTTTTAGGAACACAATATGGTGGTTGGTTTATTGATTTAAGTTTGGTGCCAGAGAATTCAACAGTTATATCAGCCGGCGTCGGGGAAGACATATCATTCGATTTAGAATTGATAAAAAATAAATCATGTAATATTGTTGGAGTAGATCCAACAGAAAAATCTGCAAGATATATAAGAAATAATCCAAACGATAATTTCAAATTTATACAAAAAGCTTTATATTCAAACTCAAATCAAAAAATAAAAATGTATAAAAATCAAAATCCTGAATGGGTGTCCGAGTCTATAACATCTACTCACAATATGGTTTCTGAAAAAGATTATTATAACACTACCACTATTAGCATTGAGGATTTATTGAAAGAACACAGCAATGTGTCTATTTTAAAAATGGATATAGAAGGTTCTGAATATGAGGTTTTAAATAATTTAAAACAATTAACTATACCTCAAGTTTGTATTGAGTTTCATCATTTCTGCACTGATTATAAATTAGAAGAAACAAAAAAATGTATTAAACATTTAATGCAATTGGGATATAATAATTTTGTCCCCAAGCCAAATTCAAAATTATTGGCAGAATTGACCTTTATACATGATAGCGTGCTATGAAATATAAAAAAGATGAAATAACTGTAATATTATCTACTTGGAAAAGAAATTATCTTAAACGGCAATTGCAAATGCTTTTTGCGCAAACCAAAAAACCTTATCAAGTTTGGATATATCAAAATGAGTCGCACTTGCAAATTCCAAAAGAGTTTAGAAAAAGGTCAGATGTTTCTTTAATTCAATCTCATGATATAAATTTTAAATTCCATGGAAGATTTATGCTCCCGTTGTTGTGCGATACCGAATATGTAGCGATTTTTGATGATGATACAATGCCCGGTACGAAATGGCTTGAAAATTGTTTAGATACTTCCAAGAGAAACAATTGTATTGTCGGCGCCAACGGTAGAATTATGAAGCAAGGTTTTGAAGAACAAAATAAAGAATATTCAATTGGATTGGGAGATGGTAAATCAATTGAAGAAGAAAGAGAAGTTGATTTCGTTGGACATTGTTGGTTTTTCAAATCAGAGTGGTGCAAATACCTATGGATGGATCGTCCTCATACTTGGGACAATGGAGAAGACATACATTTAGCAGCTTCAAGTCAAATACATGGAGACATTAAATGTTATATTCCAAAACAGCCGAGTAATGATAAAGAAATGTGGGGAGACTTAGAAATTCATTTAGGATCCGATGATCACGCATCCTGGAAAAAAACTGATCATTCCTTGTTGAGGGGAGCCGTTATAAAACATTGGTATGATAAAGGCTGGCGCCCATTGGCTATGAGAGACTAAAATGTTTAGAATCGATCTAATGTCCTATGGAAGGTTTGGAAACAAACTTATATATTATAATAATTTACGTCAGTTGGCAAATATTTATAATGTTCCATATTCATGTGTACCTTGGGAAGGTCAAGAAATATTCAGTGGGATTGAAAAAGAATTTAAATATCCCAAAAAAGACGTAATAAACCTTACATCAAAAGAAATATTATCAGCTGAGAAAAATGATATAAACAAGATTTTAGAAAATTATGAAATTAGTTTAGTAGCTCCGTGTTTAGGAGAGTTGTTTTTTGAAGTTACTAAATCTAATCCAAATGATTTTTTAAATATGCAAACAGAAGATAACGAAACGTTAGTAATAGCGTTACACTTCAGGGGAAGTGACTTCTTTGCATGGAATCCAGATGCATGTTTGCCAGCGTCTTATTATTTAAATGCAATTGAAACGTGTGAGAAAGAGTTTGCTGAAGATAAGAAGTATATTTTGTGTACAGAGGACACGAATTACGGACCATTTAACGAAATAAAACAATTTTTAGAAAATGAAAAAAAGCAATATGATTTGGGTCCTGCGACCAAAGAAAATAAACACTTTTATTACGATTTTAATAAGTTAGCAAATTCTGATGTGATAGTATCTTCTCCTAGTACTTTTTCAATTTGTGCTGGATTCCTAGCTAAAGAAAAAAAAGTTATACATTCAAAAGAATGGATTGACAATAGGTTGAACGTTAAAGATAAATTTTGGGTTCAACTTAATAAAGGCGGGAACCAGTGGTATAATATATGGAAAACATTATGAGCGTGATTGTTAATAAATTGATGTTCCCTCCTGCATGTTTTACAGGAATGGGGCTTTGTCACAATGTTCTTAGAGATATTGTTGGTTATTTACAGACTGGCAATATTAAAAAAATCGTTGAATTTGGGTCTGGCTCTAGTACTGAATTTTTGTTAACATTTAAAGAAATGTATAATTTAGAATTTAGTGTTGAATCTTACGATCACATGCTTTTTGAAGGTTTAATGCCCATACTTGAACGTAATGGCTCTACTTTGGACATTGCAAATCATAATATAATTTCAAATTCTATTAATTTTGTGTTTAAGGATCGTCACTTGGTGCAGTATACCGATGAAGAATATTCTCAAATAATGAACGGTTCAGATTTTCCACAGGGAGAAACTCTTGTCGAAAAAGAACATGATAATTTCAGATCCAAGAACGTGTTCTATAATATAAAAAAAGATGACCTAGATGGATATTATGATATGGTTATATTAGACGGGCCAAATGGAAACGGACGCAGTATAGCATTTCGGCATCTAGTAGATAAAGTAAGGCCTGGAACAAAGATTATAGTAGATGATTATCATCACTATCCGTTTATTGAAGATTGCAAAAAACTTTTAAATGTGAATATTATTAAACAGATAAACTTGCCCGATTTTCATCGATTACATGGGTATGCAATATTAGAGGTAGTATAATGAATAAAATTTATTTGAAAACGTATTGTTACGTTCCTCATGAAATAAGATTTTTGAAAATGAATTTAATGGAATCTTATGACTATATCGATAAATTTATAGTTTGTGAATTTAATCGCACTCATACAGGACGTCCAAAAGAGTACATATTTGATCTTTTATTTGATCAAATCCCGGAAAAATACAGGGATAAGATTTTATATCTGCAAAGTGACATTAGTCAACATACGATTGAAGCTTACGATAACGAAGCGGCGATTCATGCTGTTAATGAACCTGTTATGAGAAGTTTTTTCATGAAAGAATTAAATTTTGATGATGAAGACGTTATTATATCAATCGACGCAGACGAAATAATCTATAGAGATGCATATCCAGATATTTTAAGATATGTTGAAAAAAATAATTTGGCTAGACTTAATCTGCATCAATTTTTTTACAAATTTAATTATCTGTGGAGAGATAAAGATTTCACTTCACCAATTGCTGCCAAATATAAAGTATTCAAAAATAATTTCCCATGTAATTGGCGGGATGTTGGTACAATTATGGATGGAAAAGCCGGCTGTCATTTTTCTTGGTGTATGACACCACAAGAAATGGTATATAAATTGCACACGTACAGTCATCCCAAGTACAGATTTTGTGCAGATGAAGATGTTCTCAGAAACGCTATTGAAAATAAGATGTACCCTTTTGACGAAGACGTAGCCTTTGATATACTCGAACTGGAAGACGACGATGCAAGGCTTCCAAAGTGCATACGAGGGAATTTGCATGAAATTCTCTGATCAAAAAGAAGTTTTAAACTTTCGCGAATCTGAGCATGAAAAGCGAGGATTGTTAACAGGTCAATACGCTCACGTTGTCGATAATAGAATTTATTACCAGGTACATGATCCTCTTTATATATGTTATGCAGAATATGATAATGAGAGGAGTGCTTATATAAAGCCTGAAAATAATTGTGTTTTAAAGAATTCCATGGCCGGCCATAATTTCCGTGTGTTTAAAGATAAAAGCGATGAAAAATATCCTTTTAAAGCTGTAGGCGGATATCATACAAATAAGAGACATCCAATGTTGAAAAATTGTGATTTCAGCAAAGAACAAACAATGATAGATTGTTATGATCCGGTATGGCCGAATGAGAAACAAGATTTATTTTCACCAGATTTAAATCACCCACGACATGCCAATGGTTTTTATGTTTTTAAATCGGCTGATGGTTTAAAATGGGAGCTTTTTCATGACAGACCAATACTAAACAAATTTATAAAATGCGAAGATCTGCCAATTGGAACTTTTGGTTCAGATTGTGTGCCAAGCGTTCTTTATGACGAAGACAAAGAAAAATATATTTTATATGCCCGAGCAAATGTAAAATTGGGAGTTAGACATGTTTTATATACAGAGTCTACAAATTTAATCGATTGGTCACAACCAAAATTAATTAAAAGCGAACCTCCTTTTGATCTGGAGCATGGAAATTTTTATTATAGTTCGGTATATAAATATGATGGCGTATATGTCGCTTTTCCTCCCTTTTTTGAGAACTATATTTTAGATTCAAAAGGGCAACATAGAAGATATAAGAATGAAAAAACATTAATCATGACTTCAGAAAATGGCTTTGATTGGAAAATAGTAAATGATATATTACAACATGATAATTCGAATCCGGAATGGGGAGGTCACATGAGAGCACCACATGTTTTAGGGTTTGAGTTTGATGATAATAGCGTTAATTTATATGTGCAGGAAAATTTTCTAACTAAACAAAATAAACTGTTTCTTTATAGTGTTAAAAGAAGAGAATTTGATAAAATAATAGGACAAATTAAATGAAACATAAGATTGTAGCTGGAATACCAACAAAAAATGAAGGATGGGTTCTCGAGAAGATATTAAAACGACTTTCAACGTTTTGTTATAAAATTATTGTTAATGATGATCAGAGCGAAGACAATACAAGAGAGATTTGCGAGTCTTTTGATAAGGTGGAATATTACGAAAGACCTGTGCATGATTGGCGAGAAAGACAAGGTGGTGCTCAAAGACAAGAAATATTGGATTATTGTTATAAACACGATCCTGATTATTTTCTTTTCGTAGATGCAGATGAGGTGCCAACTCCTGACATTGTAGATTTTTTTGAGAATCATATTGATGAGAACGTTGTATTGTGGACTTTGCCATGGTACCATCTTTGGGGAGACGAAGAACATTATAGGGTTGACGATTACTATGCTGGCCCCTCTCATATAAAATGGGATCCAGAAAACGGAGGCCAAAGAAAAGGCTTTATTGTAAAAAATGTTAGAGACTTTCAACTAAAGTATGATGCTGCGCAACATAGAGTCAGGCCATCTAATCAACCAATTAATTGTCCGGAACCTCATTCAACTACAGAGAAGACTAGAATTTTGCATTACGGAAAATTAAATCCAAGATTTTTATCTGGACAGAATTTTTATGAACGAGCTACGTGGGATAATTATCAACGAGGTGCGGATATTCAATCTACGATAAATATGCACCAAGGAGCAAACTCTATAAAAACACTAAAAGTTCGTGAGCTTCAACCAGAGTGGAAATGGAAGATATAAAAGAAATAATATCAGAATTAAGAGAAAATGGTTTCTGTGTTTTAAAGGATTTTTGGCCTTCTGAAAAGTGTCGACAAGCTATAGATGATTTATCTAGAATAAGTAAAAATAATTTTGAAATAGGTCAAGGGGGAGATATACGTTGTCAACGATCTCATTTGTTTTCAAAAGCAATAAATGATTTTTTTGAAGATGCGTATATAAATGAGATAGCGTCCAGATATAGTAATTGTTCTCAAGCTAATAGAGTCTTAGCTGGTGTGCTGCAACCTGTAGACGGGAAGATTGTTGATTCGGGCGGCGGTTGGCATGTAGATAGCGCAGTCAGTCATCAATTTAAATCAATGTTGTATCTAACTGATGTTTCTAGTAAAAACGGTCCATTTCTTTTTATACCAAAATCTAAACACATCATTGACAATATACCAAAATATGATAATATGAGAATAGATGAAAATACAATTAAAGAATATTTTTCCGAAGATGATATAGAAGAGATAGTTGGCCAGGCTGGGACTTGTATTTTAGTTGATACGACTTACACACACAGAGGAAAACAAATAGAAGAAGGAAAAAGAATATCCTTAACAACTTATTTTTATGAGAAAAAATAATGATACGTATTGACAAAGAAACTAGAGGAAGATTTGGGAATAAAGTTTTTCATTATCTAAATCTTATGCAGCTTGCAAAATTTGCTGATATTCCTGCGTCATGTTGTAAATGGCAAGGAGATCATTATTTCGAAAATTTATGTGGCTATATTGATATTGATGATAAAAATGTAGAAGAATTACATTTTGATGAACTTTTTGATTTAGATAGCGAGCAACTGAGAGCAAAATTAAGAAACGGAGATGCGCATAGCGTTCATTCATATTCACTGCATGGTCCGTTCTGGAGGGTTACATTTGAAGACCCTAGAAGCTTTCTTAAAATAAAGGATGAGTATATACCTCCCATGGCAGAGGAAAAAAGAATCGGAATACACATTAGAGGGGGTGATACTAGAGGTGCAGATGGAATGAACGGTAGAGAAATTCATCCACCAGAGTATTATATAAATGCCATAAACTTTATTGAAGAAAGCGTAAAAGAAGAAAAAGTATATTATCTTTGCACAGACGATCCTAGTCATGACTATCCCTCATACGTAGAAACTATTAGGCACTTAATAAGACTTGGTGTAAAATTAGTACACGAACCATCAAAGCCATATATATCGGATTTTGCAACGTTGTCGGAATGTGATATATTAATAAGTGGGTCTAGTACTTTTGTCTTAGCAGCTGCTCTTATCGGAAGAGAAAACAAAAAAATAATTCACAGTAAACAATTTGTAAAACAGTTTAAAAATGATCACCAAAAATGGTATAGTTCTTTTAAGGCGGGAATGTTTTTTTACGATATGTATTCCATGGAAAGCCCGTATTATAATGTGGAGTTGTTTTAATGGAAAACAAAAAATTAACTAAATTATACGATAAAATATTTAAAGAGGGTTCAAGTAATTTTTTCACTTTTAATGTATTTGAGGAGTCGCTTTTATTACTGGGAATGATGAGTTCCTGGCAAGATTTAGAAATTTTAGAGATTGGTTGCGGCGAAGGAAGATTAGCGAGTATGATGAGTTATGCCGGCGCTAAATCTATAGATGCTATTGATTATAGCCAACAAGCGATCAATTTGTGTAAAGATAATATAAAGATAAAAAATATAAATTACATTTGTGGAAATTACAAAGAATTGGAAAAGAAATATGATGTCGTTGTTATGCAGGGTGTTTTAGAACATCTAGATGAACCATTTGAAGAATTAAAATATATACATGACAATATGCTGAAGGAAGGAGGGACTATTGTTACAAGCTCTCCGTCATTCTTAAATCCTAGGGGATATGTCTGGATGACTCTGCAGACCTTGTTTGATATTCCTATGTCTTTGACAGATTTACATTTTTTATGCCCATTTGATTTTGAGGAATTCTGTGAAAAAAATAATTGTTCTTTAGAAATAAAATCAGGTTATCAAGATTGGGGCAGTGGCGAAGGAATGATCAAAGATTTTAATAAAAGATTGAGGAACGCTTTGAGAGACGCGGAGATGGACAATACAAAGGTCGATAAATTATTAAATTGGCTGGCAAAGTCTACTTCTTATTTTAACCGAGATCAATACAGCGGCGCAATAGTTGCTTATAAGATAAAAGGTAAAGTAAGCAAATGAAAATTATTAAATACAAACCAGAAAAATACCAATTCAAAGAATTAGTTTGTTCTGTTTTTGATACCAGTGAATTAGATAAAATACATGAAAGAAGAGGAGACTTATTACCTCTGGAAAAATTATGTTTTGAAAATGAAAGTAAAACAAAATTTCACGATGCTTTTTATAAAAAATTAAACTCAGGTTGGCCACCTTTTATGCGCTCATATAGACATTTTATTGAAAACGAAGTGTATCCTTTGTTCAAGAGAAAGATCATATATCAGAATACACCAAGCTTTAGGGTTCATTTGCCTGGTTCTAAGGCGATTCACAAATGGCACTATGATAGTGATCCAGATCATATGCATCCTGAATGGGAAATTAATTTTCAAATTGCAATAACGGATATATATAAAACAAATGCTATGTGGGTGGAATCCGCACCAGGCTTAAGAGACTATGGGCCCATTGAGATGAAATATGGAGAATTTGCAGCTTTTGATGGAAATCGTTGTGCCCATGGCAACAAGCCAAATAAAGAAAAAACAACAAGGATGAGTTTTGACTTCAGAGTTATACCTTATGAAAGATATATTGAGGACGAGGAGTCTGCTTCAATAACTTCAAATAAAAAGTTTGTTGTTGGAGAATATTATAGTGTTTGTGATATGGAGTGATTTATGTATGAGCCGCTTAAAAATGTCATAACGTTATTAGAGTCTCAAGGGTACAAGGTTAATGACCCATGGGATGTTGTTGATATTTTCGAAGAAAAGATAGCCAGCTATGCCGGAAGCAAATATGCTGTAGCAACGGATAGCTGTACAAATTCTTTATTTTTAAGTTTAAAATATTTAAAGGCATCCGGTGAGATAGAAGTGCCAAAGAGAACTTATTTATCTGTTCCAGGTCTAATAATTAATGCTGGTTGTAAGGTTAAATTTGTTGACAAAGAATGGAAAGGATGTTATCATTTAAATCCATACCCAGTTGTGGATGGCGCAACTAGGTTTACTAAGAACATGTACGAACCGGGAACTTTTCATTGTTTATCTTTTCATATTCGCAAAATTCTTCCAATAGCGAAAGGGGGAATGATTTTGACAGATGATAAGGAAGCATACGAATGGTTTAAGGCAGCGGAGTATGAAGGTCGCGACCGCAGAGTACCTCATGATGAAATGCCTGAGCCCACAATAATAGGCTGGAACATGTATATGCCCCCAGAACAAGCCGCCAGAGGTATTTTAATTTTTGAAGAATTACCGGAAGAAAATGAAGATTGCGGCGGGTCTTATAAGTATAAAGATTTATCACACTACAAGGTTTTTCAACAAGATGATTGACGCAATTATTCCTGCAAGATCAGGAAGCAAGGGTCTTAAAAATAAGAATATAAAACTATTAAACAATCACCCCTTGATAGCTTATTCAATAGTTTTTGGTAAGTTATGCAACAATATTGGTGATGTATATATTTCCACAGACTGTCAGGAGATAGCAGATATATCAAAAAAATATGGAGCGAAGGTTCCGTTTTTGAGACCTAAAGAATATTCAGAAGATGGGTCACCAGATTACGATTTTTTGAAACATTTTTTTGAAAACATAAATGTTGAAGAAGTATTGTTGTTGAGACCAACTCAACCAATGAGAGATCCACATTATGTAGATAAGGGAATTGAATTTTATTTTAAAAATAAAGATAAATTTTCGTGTTTGAGATCTGTTGAAGAGGGAAAGTCACCGTATAAGGGTTACAAGGTGGTTGATGGTTATTGTGAAGCAATATTTGATAATATGGAAAAAGACTTAACCAATCTACCGAGACAAAGCTTTCCTAAGTGTTATCACGCAAATGGACATTTTGATATAATTAAAAAAGAAATTATTGAACAAAACAGTACACTTGGTGATAAAATATATCCATACATAAGTCAAAAAATAATCGATATAGACACACAGCATGATTTTGATTTATTAGAGTGTCAAGTAGATTCTAAATTTGATTTTATATCAGAACAATTAAGGAGAAATTATGAGTAAAATATTTGTTATTGCTGAAGTCGGTATTAATCACAATGGTGATTTAGGTATTGTTAAAAAATTGATTGATGGCGCTGTCCTTGCAGGATGTGACGCTGTTAAATTCCAAAAAAGAACAGTTGGTTTAGTCTACTCTGAAGAAGAATTAGATAAGCAAAGAGAAAGTCCATGGGGAACGACTAACCGTGATCAAAAGCAAGGTCTAGAATTTAATAAAAAACAATACGATGTTATCGATTCATATTGTAAAGAAAAAGGTATTGAATGGTTAGCTTCAGCTTGGGATTTAGAAAGTCAACTATTTCTAAGGCAGTATAATCTGAATTACAATAAGGTTGCTTCCGCAATGTTGACAGATAGGCGTCTTCTTAAAATGATTGCAGAAGAGCACCGCCACACGTTTATTTCTACAGGAATGAGCACTATTTCTCAAATTGAAAAAGCAGTAGATATTTTTAAAAAAGCAAATTGCCCTTATGAACTTATGCACTGTAATAGCACTTATCCAACTCCTTTAGAGGATGAAAATCTTAAAGTGATACAAACTTTGAGAGATCATTTTGGTTGCGATGTTGGATATTCTGGTCATGAGTCCGGAATAGTTATAAGTGTTGCCGCCGCCGCATTGGGAGTAAGCTCAATTGAGAGGCACATTACTTTAGATCGCACCATGTACGGCTCTGATCAAGCAGCTTCTTTAGAATTGCCAGGCTTGGTCAAACTTGTTAGAAATGTAAGAGCTATTGAAAAAGCAATGGGCGACGGCGTTAAGAAAGTCACTGATTTGGAAAAGCCTATTGCTAAAAAACTGAGAAAAATAGATACTTTGTGATGTTTTCTTTAAGGGGAAAAGTAGCTATCGTAACTGGGGCCACTGGTTATCTAGGAGGAGCTTTCACTGAGTCTCTCCTACAATCAGGCGCAAAGGTAGATGTATATGGCCGCAGCCGCAAGATTTTAAAATTATATTCAACTCTGTCTAATAACTATGGTCAAGAAAATGTTGATTATCATGATGTAGATTTGCATAATGAATATAATTTTAGGCAAGCTCTACAAGATACAATAGAGAAAAATGAAACAGTTGATATACTCATTAATAATGCTTATGAATTTAGCAAAAGAACAGGCTTTAACGATCCATCGGGTAAGTTTGAGAACATGTCTAAGGAGCAGTGGATAACCAGTCTTGTGAGTGGTATATATTGGCCTGTGTTAGCTACGCAAGTTATAGCGGAAAAAATGAAAGAACAAAAAGGAGGTTCAATAATAAATATCAGTTCTATGTATGGGCTTGTGTCTCCGGATCCGTCCTTATATGAAGGTTTGGATACATTTAATCCACCTTCATATGGAGCAGCAAAATCCGCGCTTGTTCAACTAACTAAATACATAGCAGCGTTTTATGGAAAATATGGAATTAGGTGTAATGCAATCGCTCCTGGAGCTTTTCCAAATGTAGATCACAGTTCTTATAATGCTCCCGATGAAGAGATTTTAGAAAGACTAGCGAATAAAACCTGTTTAAAAAGATATGGAAAACCAGAGGACTTAAAGGGCGCCGCTGTGTTTTTAGCTTCAGACGCTTCAAAATATATAACTGGTCAAGTTTTGTCAGTTGATGGAGGTTGGACAATAACATGATTGGGATAATACAAGGGAGACTTTCCCCTCCAATAGAAGGGTTTCAAGAATGTCCAAAAGATTGGAAGAGAGAATTTGATCTTTTGGGTGAAGTTGGCCTGTCTCATATTGACTGGGTTGTGACTAAGCAATCCTTTAAACATAATCCAATCTTTTTTCAAGATTTAAAAAGGTATTCAATTAATTCTATTTGTGCAGATAACTTAGTTGACGAATGTATATTTGGAGAACTTGCAAGCAGTTTGATACCAATATGCAATGCTGCCGTTAGAAACAACATTAAGAATGTAACAATTCCTCTTCTAGAAAACAGTAATGTGGAAGATAATTCAAATAGAGATATTTTTATTAAATTAATGTTACCTATTGCAGATACTTATAAAAATTTGAATTTTTCGTTTGAGGCTGAATTAGAAGCAGAAAAGATTTTGGAAATTATTGATTTGCGTGATAATTTTTTCACTACGTATGATACAGGAAATATAACTTCTTGTGGTTTTGATCATAAAAAATATATCAATTTAGTAAAACATAAGATCAACAATGTGCATTTAAAGGATAGAACTTTTGATGCTCAAACAGTTGAACCTATGACGGGAGATACAGATTTTAAATTGATATTTAAAACCTTAAAGAATATTGGGTATAATGGTTTATATACGCTACAGACGGCCCGTGGAGAATCTGGTAAAGAAATTAATACTATTTCTGATCATGTAGCTATTTTTAAGGAGAAGATAAATGATTGACGCAGTTATCCCTGCTCATGAAAAAGATATCGACACAGTTGGTTTGTGTGCGGAATACATTAAAAAAAATGTTGTTGGTATTAGAGATGTATATGTCGTGTCTAGAAGAAAATTAACTGATAACGCAAAATGGGTTTCGGAAGATGTCTTTCCTTTCACTTTGGAAAAAGTCTCAGATATAATTGGAAAACATAAAAAAACTTGTTGGTATTATGCAGGGTTAATACAACAGACAGCAGCTTTAGTTGTGCCAAACCTGGCTGATCATGTATTAATATGTGATTCCGATACAATATTTACACGTCCTACAGAATTTATAGATGATAACGGCAAGACTCTTTTCAATGTAAGTTATGATGTGCCCGCGCACATCGATGATCACCCATATTTTGAATATATGGAAAAATTAGTTCCTGGTTTATATAAACAAAGCAAGTACAGCGGTATTGTACATCACATGCCTGTTAGAAAAAGCGTTTTGCAGTCTCTTCATGACAAAGTAGAAAAAATTCACGATATGCCGTTTTGGAAAGCAAGCTTAAGTGTCACTTTGCAAGATTATAAAACAGTAAATAAAAATTGTCATGCAACAGGTCAAGGAATGATGTCAACATACGATCTTTATTTCAACTATGTTACAAAATATTTTCCAGATACAATGGTAGTCGACCCCAAGAAGAGTATTTTAGTATACAAAGAAAAATTTGGAGTGGATGGCTTTTTGGAACATGATGTTCCTTCTAGAACAAATTTGTATGGAAATGTAAAAGTGTTTTCTGACGAAGAGCAAAATAAATTTAAGTTTGAAGATATTAAAGATTCCATGAGGCATATAGCAAATAGAGCTGGAGAACTTGGCTGGAATGCAGTTACTTTTCAAAACCATACCAGAGTTGGATCTGAAGAGAACGGTAAAATTAATGACGAATATATTCGTAAACATGTTTCATGAATATGGTAATAAAATCTGTCAATTTAAGTTCTAAGAAAGAAATATATAAATTTTTAGAGATCGCAGGATCTTCTTTGTTGAAATTCAGATATTTCGACACTAGAGATGCTGATGTGCTGCAGAACCATTTATTAACGCTTTTAGGTTATGAAGAAAATAAACCAGTTGTATATGGTCACTTAGACACTGAAGATGAGAAATTATGGTTGGGAATTTGTGTTGCAGGAAATTATAAAGGCCGCGGCATGGGAAAGGAAATAATGCATAATTTAGTGAAAGAATTTAATAATCAAGATCGTTACGATAGTCTGCATCTTTCGGTTGATAGAGATAATCACGCAGCTATTTCTTTGTATGATAAATTTGGTTTTTCAATCATAAAAGAGAACGAATTCCATTATATTATGAGGCTAGATAGATGATTCCTATTTATGAGCCGTTTATAAATGAACGAATGAAAAAATATGTCAGTGATTGTTTAGAAACTGGTTGGATTTCTTCGAATGGTCCATATGTTGAGAGATCTACTGAAAAACTATTAAACTACACAGGATCCAAATATTGTGTATTAACTAATAATGGCACATCGGCAACTCACTTGGTTGCAAGATCTTTACAGAGGTTTAAGCCTTCAGTTTCTAAAATAGCTGTTCCTAGTGCGTGCTATGTTGCGGCATGGAATTCTTTCTTGTTTGATAATTTTTCTTGGAAATTGACTTTGAAAGACTTAGATCTAAAGTCATGGAACGCTGACTATGAAGGGCTTGAAGATTCTTCTTCTTTGGCTTTATTAATAGTTCACAATTTAGGCAATATTGTTAACGTTCCTTTCCTTAAGAGAAAGTATCCAAATTGTGTTTTTGTTGAAGATAATTGCGAAGGGTTGCTTGGAAAATATGAAGACAAACATTCAGGCACACAATCTTTGTGTTCTTCACTCTCTTTTTTTGCTAATAAAAATTTGACCACAGGAGAAGGCGGCGCCTTTTTAACTAACAACAAAGATATTTATGATTTTGCCAACAAGTTAAGAGGACAAGGTCAGACTAATAAACGCTATATTCACGATGAGCTTGGGTATAATTATAGAATGACTAATATACAGGCCGCGATGTTATTAGCTCAATTAGAAGATGTGGAATTCGTCAAAAAGAAAAAACAAAAAGTTTTTGATTGCTATAAACATTACTTGGAAGGGGTGGAAGGCGTGAGCTGGCAAACCACAGACAAAAATGTTGAACATTCTAATTGGATGTTTGGTGTTAGGATAGAGGGTTTGAGCAATTATGATAATGCAAAAAGAATTTATAATCTTAATGATATTGATGTTCGTCCAATGTTCTATCCATATAGTCAACACAAGCATTTACCTCCACTGGAAGGCGACACTCATAAAGCTAAGATTTTAAATAAAGAATGTGTTATGCTTCCTTCTTATCCAAATTTGAGCGAAGAAAAGATTAAAAAAATATGTAATGTGACAAAAGATATAAATAATAGTAAAATATTTTAAAAAAAAGTAAATACGTTTTATAATAATATAGGAGAAACTGATGAACAATTTATTTGATTTGAGTGGAAAAACAGTAATGATAACTGGAGCCGGAGGTTTACTTGGCCCGAAACATGCCGAAGCGGTGATCGAATTTGGCGCCCGAGCAATTATAACAGATCATCATAAGGATCGCGCAGAAACCAAAGCGCAAGAGTTAAACGACAAATATGGAAACGAATGTGCCATTCCTTTTCATATGGATGTAACAGATAAGGAATCGATTCAAGAAGTCGTTAATAAGTTAGATAGAATTGATGTTTTGATCAATAATGCCGCTAAAGACCCAAAGGTGAAAAAAGAGGCAGGATTGACACCTGACAGTAGATTCGAAACTATGACGTCAGAGTACTGGTTTGAAGGGGTTAATGCTGCGCTAAATGGTACTTTTTTCTGTTCACAGGTTGTTGGCAATAAGATGTTAGAACAAGGCGGTGGTGTTATTCTAAACATCTCTTCTGATTTGGGCGTAATCGCCCCCGATCAGCGCCTCTATAGAAAAGAGGGCGTCCCGGAGAATCTACAGAATGTAAAACCAATAACTTATTCTGCAGCAAAATGGGCAATCGTTGGAATGACAAAATATCTTGCTGTTTATTTTGCAAAGAAAAACATCAGAGTTAATTGCTTAAGTCCAACGGGTGTGTACAATAATCATCCGGAAGAATTTGTGAGGAAACTATCAAATATTATTCCAATGGGAAGAATGGCAGATATTGATGAATACAAAGGGGCAGTCGTCTTCTTATGCTCTGATGCTAGTACATATATGACTGGAGAAAATCTTGTTATTGATGGTGGGAAAAGTGTATGGTAAATGAGCTTCCAATAAAGCACGTTGACAAAGGTTGGGGATATGAAAAATGGATTGTGAATAAAAAAGAATATTGCGGCAAGCTATTATTTTTCAATAAGGATAAAAAATGTTCGTGGCACTTTCATAAAATTAAAGATGAAGTTTTTTATTTACAATCTGGCAAAATGCTGGTAAAATATTCTGACCAAGATGATATTGAAAAAGCAGAAGAATTAGTATTATCTGCAGGAGAGAATTTTCATGTTTATACTGGTCTGCGCCATCAAATGATAGCGTTGGAAGATACAGAACTATTTGAATTTTCGACAGAACATTTTGACAGTGACAGCTATAGAATTCAAAAAGGAGATTAAAATGGAATTTAAAGAAGCGACTAAGCTTTCAGAAGGAGAAGAACAAAAGGTTGCATTGGTAGATATAGATGAAACAATTTGTTTTTATTCAGATATTCGTAAATATGATTTGTCTGAGCCAAATTATGACAACATTGCAAAAATTAATAAGCTCTATGATAAAGGGTGGAAGGTTGTATATTGGACAGCTAGAGGTTCTAGAACTAAAATTGATTATAGAGAACATACGCTTGGACAATTGGAATCATGGGGGTGTAAGTTTCATGAGTTGGTCACAGGTACAAGTCCAAATCCAAAACCACACTTCGATCTTTTAATAGACGATAAAGCCAAGAGGATAGAGGAACTTTGAAGTGAGTTCTATTATCGTTATAGGTAAAGGCCCAAGTGTAGGAAGAAGCACAAGAGAGTTAGTAGATTCTTATGATGAAGTGGCTATATGTGGCCACCCTGTTTATTCGGGATATGAACATTTAATCTCTGATCATGCTGATTATGATTTTTGTAATGTTGGAGACATAGAACCTTATAAGATAGATTTGGGTTTAAAATATGTTCTTAATACTGGCGGAATCGGTACAGAAAATAGAAAGCCTGTTAAAGGCTTAGTGACAGAAGATGCTAAATATATTCCCGATCTTAGTCATTCATTAAGGGAGTATTTTGCAAAAGAATACGATTTAGATCCCTCAACAGGTACTTATGCTTTGGAATATTTATTACGGTTGAATAAATTTGATCACGTATGTATGGTTGGCTTTGACTTGATGCAGATTGATAAGCCAATATATTATTTTAAGAAAAACGAAGTAAAAGAAAATTTATTATATCTTTTTAATAATGGCACCTATACTGCCGAGGGAATTCGCATGAAGAAGAGCGGCCATGATTCAGAAAAAACTTTTAAATATATGGTTGACAGATTTACACAATATAAAAATGTTAAATTTTCTCTCTTAACGGATCATAAACCGTTCGGGGAAGTTGCCGACGAACTGGGAAATGTAAGTATATTATGATATTAATCTCATACGGAACAAGGCCGGAAATAATAAAACTATTTCCGATAATCAAAGAACTGGAAAAAAGAAAAATTGAATTCAAAACTCTTTTTACCGGACAACATTTGGAGTTGATGGAACAATTTTCTCATTTGGTGTCAGATCCGGATTTCTATATTAAAAACTCTTTTAAGAAAAAACAAACTTTGGCAAGTTTAACCTCTTCTTTGATAAAAGAAGCAGGGGAGATATTAAATAAAAATGCATTTGATTGTATAATAGTACAAGGAGATACACAATCAACATTTTCTGTCGGTTTGGCAGCGTATTATAGTGGGGTAAAGATTGCGCACGTAGAAGCAGGGCTAAGAACTTATGATCTGCAGTCTCCATTTCCAGAGGAAGCTAACAGAACAATGCTCTCAAAAATTGCAGATTTTAATTTCGCACCAACAAAAGAGTCTTTTGACAATCTTGTAAAAGAGGGTGTTGAAAATGTTTATCAGGTTGGGAATACAGTTATAGATGCATGTAAATACTTTGATTTACCTATAACATATGAAAATTCTGTATTAGTCACAATACACAGAAGAGAAAATTTTGGAAAAAAAATAAAAAAAATATTTAATGAGTTAAACACGCTTGCAAAAAGACTAGAAAATATAAACTTTATTTTTCCCATGCACCCTAACCCAAATGTTCAAAAGCATAAAGAACTTTTGACAGAGAAAAATATTAATATTGTTGCGCCGCTAGGATATGAAGAGTTTTTGAAACTTATTGCGAAATGTAGATTTGTTATTACAGACAGCGGAGGCATTCAAGAAGAAGCATGTTATTTTAAAAAGAAAGTTTTGGTTGCAAGAAATAATACAGAAAGACCCGAAGGCGTTCATGCTGGATTGTCAAAAGTTGTTGGCACAGAATTATTAAAAAATTATTTATGGGCGTATGAGATTCCTGCATACATGGGAGAACAAATATATGGCGATGGAAAGAGTGCAGAAAAGATTGTCGACAGACTGTTGGAGAAATTAAAATGACAGTATTGGTTACTGGGGGCACAGGACTCGTTGGTTACGCATTGAAAAAGGTTTTGCCACAAGCAGTATATCTTTCTTCTAAAGATTGTGATTTAAGAAATTATGATCAGTGTCTTTCAATATTCAAAAAATATAGTCCAAAACACGTTTTTCATTTGGCTGCTAAGGTTGGAGGAATAAAAGCAAATTCAGATTTTGCAGCCGATTTTTATTCTGATAACATACTGATAAATACAAACGTTTTAAATGCGTCATATGAAACTAATGTATCGAAGGTAGTTTCACTTTTGAGTACCTGTGTATATCCGGATAAAGTTAGCTACCCATTGACTGAAGAACAAATACACAATGGGGAACCACATCAATCCAACTTTGCCTACGCATATGCGAAGAGAATGTTAGACGTACATTCTAGATCTTACAGAAAACAACATGGTTGTAACTTTGTGACAGTTGTTCCAAATAATCTTTTTGGAGAAAACGATAATTTTGATTTGGAAAATTCACATGTAATACCAGCAATAATAAGAAAGGTCCATGAAGCAAACATGAGTAATAAAAATGTCGTCCTGTGGGGTGATGGATCCCCAATAAGAGAATTTACATATTCTTTAGATTTGGCAAATATATTATTATTTATCTTAGAAAAATATGATGGGGGAAACCCCATTAACGTTGGAGGGACAAAACAATATTCAATAAAAGAGGTTGCTGATACGATAGCGGAAATAATGGAATTTAAAAATGAAATAATTTGGGATTCTTCATATCCTAGTGGTCAGTATAAGAAGCCATCTGATAATTCTAATTTGTTGAATTTAGGTTGGAAAAACGAAAATTATATTAATTTTTATAATGCATTAAAAAATACATGTAAATGGTTTATAATTAACTATCCCAGTTTAAGAGGTGTAAGTTGAAAACAGCGATGGTAACAGGAATTACAGGTCAGGATGGATCATATCTTGCCGAGTTCTTGCTGGGGAAGGGGTATCGTGTCATCGGCCTTAAAAGAAGATCTTCTCTTCTATGTACAGAAAGAATTGATCACATTTTTGAAAATCCAAATTTAAAACTTGAATATGCCAATCTACATGATGCTGGTTGTTTTTGGAAATTATTAAATAGATATAAGCCAGATGAAATATATAATATTGCAGCTCAATCACATGTAAGAGTTTCTTTTGAGGTTCCTGAAGAAACGGTTGATAGTATTGCAATGGGAACACTTAGATTATTGAATGCGTATAAGGAACTCTGCCCGGAAGCCAAGTTTTATCAGGCTTCATCATCTGAAATGTATGGTGATAATCCAAATTCTCCTTTTGATGAAGATTCAAGACTAATGCCGGCTTCTCCTTATGCATGCGCAAAAGTTTTTGCACACAACTTGGTACGCAATTACAGAGAATCATATGGCTTGTTTGCTTGTAATGGTATCTTATTTAATCACGAATCTCCTAGAAGAGGAGAGACTTTCGTCACGAGAAAAATAACAATGGCTGCTGCGCGCATTGCAGAAGGGCTACAAGATAAATTATATTTAGGAAATTTAAGCGCATATAGAGATTGGGGCTTTGCTCCTGATTATGTAGAAGCGATGTGGATGATGTTACAGCAAGATGAACCAGACGATTATGTAATTGCAACTGGAGAAACTCACACAGTAAAAGAATTTTTATATCATGTTTTTGAATATGCCGGCCTAGGGGATCCTGAAAAATATGTAGAAATTGATTCTAGACTTTTTCGACCTCATGAGGTACCTTTGCTTCTAGGAGATAACACTAAAGCAAAAGAAAAACTAGGATGGGCGCCAAAAGTCACTTTCAAAAGATTAGCAGAAATTATGTATGATGCAGATCTCAAGGCCTTGAAAAAATGAGATGTTTAGTCACTGGCTGTGAGGGATATATAGGCTCTCGTTTATATGCTAAATTGTGTGAATTAGGTCACGATGTTCGAGGTATGGACATAAAAAACGAAGAAGAAGATATTTTATGTGATTTAGATTTATATGAAGATTTCGCGCCAGAATATATATTTCACTTAGCCGCCCTCCCCCGGGTCGAATATAGTGTTCTAAATCCCGTTGAAACTTTTGAAGTTAACGCGCTGGGAACAACCAAATTATTGCATTTTGCAAAAAAAATAAAAGCAAAGAGATTTATTTTTTCAAGTTCCTCTATAGTCTATGGCGGAGAAGACGGGCTAAATTGTCCTTACGCTGTGCATAAAATAACTTCGGAGATGGAGTGCGAACTGTATTCAAAGATTTACGGATTAGATACAATTAGTTTGAGATACTTCAATGTATATTCAGAAGATCAGCCTATTGAGGGACCTTATTCAACCATTGTTGCTGTTTGGATGGACAAACTTAGAAATGGAGAAAAATTACTTATAGAGGGCGACGGTGAGCAAAAAAGAGATTTTGTTCATGTCGACGACATTGTTGATGCAAATATATTTGCGATGAACCATAAAAAGCCTTTTGGAGGCTCGCGAGTAGATGTCGGCACCGGTACTAGCTATTCTATTAATTATATAAAAAACTATATAGAAAAAATACATTCTGATGCGGAATTTGTTTCTGCTGTCGGAAGAAAGAACGATGTTAAAGAAACTCTAGCAAATGTTAAAGCTTTGGAAACAATCGGTTGGAGTTCAAATATTAATTTTGACGAAGGATTAAAAAAATGTTTTGGAGGATAAAATGAAACTTTCTAATCAAGCGCTGGGAGCCATCAT